>Ga0164243_10003284_pt1 | contig 26000 bp, 26 predicted proteins | sample OricompcompostOP_FD_108781 | JGI IMG/M metagenome (GOLD analysis project Ga0164243, IMG submission 108781) | Organic Plus compost microbial communities from Emeryville, California, USA - Original compost - Organic plus compost (OP) | ecosystem: Engineered > Solid waste > Mixed feedstock >...
CAAGGCGGTGCCCAATGTGCCGGCCAAATGATGACGGCGCTCGCTCCAGTCCAGACATGCGCGGCAGAATACGCGAGAGGATTTGCGAGGTTTGGAGTCGATGTTGAGGCTGGCGATGTCCATGCCCAGGGCTTGGAGCGCGGTGATGCCTTTGGTGGTGAGGGCGCCTGCTTCTGCTGTTAGCTCGATATGCCCCGCATCGACCATGCTGTCGGTGATCGCCACAGCAATTTCACCGGCCAGATGGTCGTAGCAGGTGCGCGCATAACGCAGAGCCTTGTCACGCGGGCCGGTGATGACGCGGGGCCCTCGCGCCGCGGAACCTTGTTCGCGCTCGATGGAGACGGACATGATTTGCTCCAGCATGCGGGCGACGGAGGGCGTGGCGAGGCGGTGATAGTGATGGCGGCCTTGTTTTTCCCGGGCTAATAGTCCTGCGTCAGTCAGCTTTGCTAGATGTCCGCTGGCGGTCTGCGGCGAGATGCCTGCGATGTGGGCGAGCTCGGAGGCGGTCAGGGCGCGGCCGTCCATCAGGGCGGCGAGCATGTTCGCGCGCGCCAGGTCGCCGATGAGGGCGGCGGTTTCGGCGAGTGAGGCGGTGCTGACCATGACGGCTCCTGTGATGAATCCAGTGATAGGTTCGGTATAAGTCCCGTGATAAACCCCATCCGCGGGTTTCGGTCAGCTTAGCAATTTTTCTGCTGGCGATACTACGGTCTGGGCCGTAGCATAGGCGCGTCGGAACACGGCACAGTGTGGGCTCTGATTCTTTGGAGCGTTTGCGTGATGGTTAATGAATTTGCCTTGCCGCAGTATCGCTTTTTCGGGCCCTGGGTGATTCGGGCGGCGTTTGTGCTGGCCATGTTTGGCTGGGGGGTAGGTTTTTACGGGCCTTCAATCTATCTAGCCGAGGTGATTGCGCGCACAGGATGGTCGCTGCAATGGGTGTCGACGGCAGTGACGGTGCACTTTTTGTTCGGCGCATTGGTGGTGGCGAATTTGCCTCGGGTGCATGCCCGGTTGGGATTGGCGCCGAGTATTGCGTTGGGGGCGGTGTGTACGGCGCTGGGTGTGTTTGGCTGGGCGATGGCTGCGCAACCGTGGCAATTGTTTGTGGCGGCCCTGGTCAGCGGCTCGGGCTGGGTGATGATGGGGGCGGTGGCGGTCAATGCGGTGATTGCGCGGTGGTACGCAGTGGGGCGGCCGTCTGCGCTGGCCAAGGCGTATAACGGCGCGAGTATCGGGGGGGCGATTTTTGCGCCCTTGTGGGTGGCGTTGATACACGGTCTGGGGTTCCCGGCGGCAGCGGCGTTGGTGGGGGTGGTGATGATCACCGTCATCGCGGCGTTGAGTGTGACGGTTTTCTCCAAGACGCCGCAAACCCTGGGGCAATCACCGGATGGCCACGTGACTGCGCACAAGACGGTAGGCAAGGCGTCCGCATCAGCGCGTGGCGTACTCTCGGGCAAGGCACTGTGGCGAGATCGGGCCTTCGTCACGTTGTCGTTAGGGATGGCGATCGGCTTGTTTGCACAGATTGGTTTGCTGGCGCATCTGTTCAAGCTGTTGGTGCCGACGCTCGGTGCGCAACCGGCAGGTTGGTTGATGGGGGGCGGCACGGCGTGCGCCATTATCGGTCGCATGGTGGCGGCACGGGCGATGGGATATGTGGGAGATCGACGCACGATCGCGGCGGCTAGTTACAGCATGCAGGCGATTGGCTCTGCGGTGTTGTTGGTCGCGCCGGCGGATGCTGTCTGGCCCTTGGTGGTAGGTGTCGCGTTGTTGGGCGCGGGAATCGGTAATGCTACGTCGTTGCCGCCCTTGATCGCACAAACGGACTTTGCGTCACAGGATGTGCCGCGCGTAGTGGCGTTGATTGTGGCGATCAGCCAGGGGACTTATGCGTTTGCGCCGGCTATTTTTGGGGCGTTGCAGCAGCCTGCGGTCGATGCGCCGATTGCTATTGGACAGCAAGCGAGTGCGCTTTTTGTGACGGCGATGGTGATTCAACTGATCGCCGCTCTCGTATTTTTGCTGGGCCGGCGTCGAGGGCTGGTTTAGTGCTCGGATAGAAATGTGATTGGCAACCCGGTTGCGGGTAAGTGACGGAGGTAACGGACCGCGGGTAAATGGCGGCGGCAGTCAGGCTGCGAGGCTGCAGGCAAATGCGTCACCGGCGTGCTCGATCGGCACCAAATGGCAATGCGAGGGGTTCGCGAAATCCGCTGCCGGACGCAAAGCTGACTTCAACGCTTTGCGTCCGACTCGATATCAATTGGCCTTGAATCCCGTCGCCTTGACGACGGCGGACCAGCGTTTGGCTTCGCTGTCCAGCAGGCGTTGCAGATCTTGGCGCGTGGATCCCACCACGATAAAGCCTGCATCTCCTAGTGTTTTTGCGGCTTCAGGGGTACGTAGCGCAGCGGCGCTTTCTGTTTGCAGACGATCCAGAATGTCTGCGGGCGTGCCTGCTGGGGCGAACAGAGCGAACCAGGCGCCGAAGTCGACTTTGCCATAGCCGGCCTGGGCGAACGTAGGCACGCCGGGTAACGCGCTGGAAGGCTTGGCACCAGTGATAGCCAGGGCGCGCATTTTGCCGCCTTTTACCTGCGGCGCTGCTAAGGCGGTGGTGACAAACTCTGCCTGCACGCTGCCCGATACCAATCCGGACACGGCATCCCCGGTGGATCGGTAATGTACGGGTTCGATTTGCATACCGACTTCGCGTGCGAATAGTTCAGCGCCAAAATGGCCCGGCGTACCCGCGCCGAATGTGCCGAAGTTCACGCGGTCTTTTGAGGCCTTGCCGGCTTTGATGAAGTCGGCCAAGGTTTGATAGGGCGAGGTCGCCGGCACGACCAGGACGAAATCGGCGCGTACGACTTCGGATATGGGCGCAAAGTCCTTAGCTGGGTCGTAGTTCAGGTTGTTATACGTGGCTGGCGATATGCTGATGGAGCCGACTTCGCCCAACAGCAGGGTGTAGCCATCGGCGGGACTGCGCGCGACGGTTTGTGCGGCGATCTGGCCGCCCGCGCCTGCGCGGTTTTCTACGACGAAGCTTTGTTTCAGGCGCTCGCCTAGCTGTTGCGAGAGCGTGCGGGCAACAACGTCAGGCCCAGTGCCGGGTGGAAAGCCGACGTTCAGGCGAATGGGCGCGTTGGGATACTGTGCGAGGGCGATGGCGGGCAAGCACAGCATGGCTGTGACAAGCAGTCGGCGCAAGGGGGATGGCATGGGATGTCTCCGTGTCGGTGATGTGAGCTGCCAGTACGTTGCCGGTAGCGATAAGTATTGATGAAGCGGGGGTGTTGAGCGTGGCGATGGGTGCGGCTGGTAGCGCCGTCCATGCTTTCTCAGCAAACCCGGTAAAAGCACAACTCAACATGATCGGGAAAGCGCGCACCGGTGCCGATGAATATCTGTTCGTGCAACCAGCTCAGTTCGGGTGCGGCCGTTTCGAATCGTGGATAGCTGCGAAAGTAGATGCGCGATGGATCGACTTTTTCGCCGCGGGCCAGTTTCGCGATGTCCTCGGCGCTGCCGGTGCGGATGCCTGTGTTCTCGACATATACGCGATGACCCTCGGCCGTTTCGATCACGTAGCGTGCGTGAATATCTGTATACGTGGCTGAACGAATCGACTGAAAATCCGCGCCGCCGGGCAGGATGGTGCCGTTGAGCTTAGCGCCTGTGACGGTGCCGCCTAGAATCGGAATGACGCGGCGGCGGCCTTGTGGCGTGTCTCCGACCTCTTGCGGTGGGCCGACTTGTACGTGCAGCGTGGCGAGGTGTTCGAGTTTCGGAGGTGTGGGCTCGGTCGGGGTAACGGCGCTCATGGTTTTTCTCCCGTATGGCGACGCAGAGCGGCGGGGTCAAAGCCCGCCAGCTGCTTGTAGCGCAGCGATACGGCTTGCAGTTCGTGTTCGGGGATGACGTCGGCAATGTTGGCAAAGCCTTGCGGGGCACGCTCTTCGGCCATTTGCATGACTTGCTCTGGGCCGTTCAGGCGATTGCGCAATACGATGCCGGCCGTGCGTGGCAGGCGATCGGCTTCGTATTCGAGCAGGGCGGTTTCTAACGCGCGTACTTTGCCTTGTTGGGCTTGGCTGATGCAATCGGCCAGGCAGCGGGCATCCAGAATGGCTTGGGCTGAACCGTTCGAGCCGATGGGGTACATGGGATGCGCGGCATCGCCTAACAAGGTGAGACGGCCCTTTGTCCAGCGTGGCAGGGGATCGCGGTCCACCAGCGGGAATTCATAGATGGCCTGCGCGCCGTCGATGATCGAGGGAATATCAATCCAGTCCCAGCGCCAGTCGGCGAATCGATCGGCAAAGACGGATTTGTCGACGCGGCGATTCCAGTCTGTGGCGGGCAGCGTCGCGTCTGGAATGGCCAGCTCGGCGATCCAGTTGATGAGCGAGCGGCCCTCGCGATACAAGGGTGCAGAGATCGGATAGCAAACGAATTTCTGATCCTGATGGCCCGCCATGAACATCGTGCGGCCATCCAGATACGGCACAGCCTCGGTGACTGCGCGCCACAGCATGCGGCCGGAGAAACGCGGCTCGTCGCCGGTGGGATAAAACTGTTTGCGTAGGGCAGAGTGGATGCCATCGGCGCCGATCACGGCGTCGCCTACAGCGGTATGCAAGGAACCGTCGGCGCGGCTGCGAAAATGTGCACGCGCTGTGGTGCCGTCATTCTCGGCGGATTCCAACACCATTCCCGTGATGATGGCGTCGTGACCCAGACGCGCGCGTAATGCCTCGGCTAGCAACATCTGGAATTCGCCGCGATGTATCGAGAATTGAGGCAGCGGATAGCCTGCTTTCAGGCCGCGCGGTTCCTGCCAAATGGCTTGGCCGAACTTGTTGTAGTAGTGCAGGGCGGATGTGGGGATGGCGTGTTCGGCGAGCGTGTCCAGCAGGCCTAGCGGTTCCAGCTCGTTCACTGCATGCGGCAGCAGGTTGATGCCCACGCCTAATGGACGCAGTTCTTGCGTGCTTTCATAAACGCGGCAATTGATGCCTCGCTGATGCAGCATCAGGGCCAGCGTCAGTCCACCTATGCCGCCGCCGGCAATCACGATATTCATAAAGTCTCTCTCCGACTTGCTGTCGTAGCTCATGCACGAATTTTATATTGTTATGTACCATAACAAATTGGGCGTGAGGGTCGGCACTGGGGCTAACCCGTAATGGAGGTGGGCCTGGAGGCCGAGGACGGACCGCGGAGCCTGGATTCATCGAAGTATCAGGTCTTGTCATCCGTGGGCGGTTCACTCGCTTGTCTGGCGGCATGTAGCGCTAGACTCTCGTCTGAGGTAGTGTGTAGTTCCTTTTTTATTTCACTCATGGCGTGCTATGCCCTCAGCCTCTGCATCGCGACCGCGTCGGCCATCGGCCCGTGGCGAACATTTTGATCCGCATGTCGCGGGCATCGAATATGGTGTGCTGGATTCGCTGGTGGGCTATGCGATCCGGCGAGCGCAGATCCTGATCTACGAGGATTTTCTGGCGGCGCTGGAGCCTTGGGACATTACGCCACAGCGATTCTCGGCCTTGACGCTGATTGCATCGAATGCCGAATTGAAGCTCACCGATCTGGCACGGATTCTGGGCATTGCACGGTCGGGAGCAGTGCAATTAGTCGATCAACTGCAGGCGATGGGCTACGTCACGCGTCGGGACGCGGCGGCAGATAAGCGGGCCTACGCCTTGACGCTGACGCCTGCCGGGCGACGCGCGCACACCAGTATCACTCGGGCAGTACAGGCACACGATCAACGTATCAGCGCGCAGTTGAGTGATGTGGAACGCAAGCAGTTGATTGCGTTGTTGGGACGGCTTGGTTAGATCGATATTCCCGATCGGGAATAATCATGCGAATTTTTCGCGCCGGACGCTTTTAAATTACCGATCGGGAAGTTTATGGTGAACGCGTCGCTTTTTTGATCAAAAATTCCTGATCGGTAATTTTTTATCGCCAATTTACCATTGAACTCTCTAAAATTACCGATCGGGAATTAGCAAGGGTAGTCATGGAAACCGACTCTATGCCCATCGATGTGTACGCGCCAACCAAAGTTCGCACTTCTGCCGAACTAGGCAAACTCGTCAAAGCCGTGCGGGCGGAACAAGCGCTATTACAGGTCGACTTGGCCGGACTCGCGGGGACTGGTAACCGGTTTGTCGTTGATCTGGAGCGGGGCAAACCCACACTGCAGTTGCAAAAGGTGCTCGACATGTTGGATCTGCTCGGGTTGGAGGTGGTGATTCAACGCAAACGCGGGGACTTTTGATGGCGACGGTCGATGCGTTGGACGTCTATGCCGCGGGACGCTGTGTTGGGCGTCTTTTTGACGAGCAGCCGTTGAGATTTCGCTATGACCCTACCTGGTTGGCGTGGTCTGAGGCTCGTCCGATCGCACCGGATTTGCCCTTGGGAGAACAAGACCTTGTGGGCGATCGAGTGTTCGCGTATTTCGAGAACTTGCTGCCGGAAGGCAACCTCCGACGTCTGTTGTCTGTCAGCCGCCATGCCAGTACCGTATTCGGGCTGCTGCGCACTGTGGGCGGCGATACTGCCAGCGGTGTGACGATTTTGCCTCAGGGCGAAAAGCCGGCACCACCCAGTTATCGGCCAACGAGTTGGGCGGAGATCGCGCAGAGGCTGCAACAGACGCTTGTCCCCGCGCTAGTCGCCGAGAATGCCGAAGGAACACGTGTTTCTCTGGCGGGGGCACAAGACAAACTGCTGTTGATGGTGTTGCCGGACGGTTCGCCTGCGATTCCAGAAGGCACGGCGCCTTCCACGCACATTCTCAAGCCCGATATTCGGGGGCTTGATGGTGTCTGGTCATCGGCATTGAATGAAACGATGGTGATGAAACTGGCTGCTGCGTTGCAGCTCGGGGCTGCCGAGGTCGAATATCAGCCCGATACGCGCGCTTGTCTGGTGCGCCGATATGATCGCAGGCCGGATGGCGCAGGAGGATTGGCCCGATTACATCAGTTGGATTTGTGCCAATTGGCGGGAACGCCATCGGAGGTCAAGTATGAGGCCGATGGTGGACCGACTCTGGCGCAATGTCGGGAGATCATGCGGCGTATGGGGGTGACGGCACAGGATGTGCAGCGTTTTGTGCGCTGGGTACTCTTTAATTTGTTTGTGGGTAATAACGATAGTCATGCCAAGAATCTTTCGGTGATACAAGATGCGAGAGATGCTTGGAGGCTGACGCCGTTCTACGATTTGATGTGCACGGCTATTTATCCAGGATTGTCGCGACAGTTTGCCTTTCGTATTGGCGGTGAGATGCTGCCGGGCAAGATTGGGGTGAGCCAGTTGCAGGCGCTGGGGCGGGACCTGGGTGTTTCTGGTCGTTATGTGTTGCGCGCGGGGCGGGAGTTGGCAGATGAACTGCCTGCTGCGCTAGAGAAGGTAGTCGCAGAGCTGCGAGGGCAGACTCGGGCAGGGACTGAGCATACGCTGCTGGAGCGACTGGAGCAGTGGATTCGGGGGAATACGCGCAAGCATGTGGCTCGGTGGGGGTAACGGGAGGTGCGGCAGCGTGTGCGCATCGGGTGTTTCTATTAGGCCGTCCCTGTCGGTCGCCTGCAAGCCGCACCGGGCCTATCGCGGCGACTCGGCCCGTTAGCAGGGGCCTCGGCCTCGCTGCGCGAGGCTAAATCGCCGCTCAACGGCCCGGTGCAGCTTGCAGGCGACCGACAGGGACTCGCAGTAGCGGCATGCCGAGGCAGTGCTGACGGGTTGTCGGGTTACGACAGCGGCAGCGTCAGCACGCCTTGCGTCGCGGGGCGCATCATCAGGCGGCGGTACCAGACGTTCAGTGCGGGTGTCGCGGGGCGCTCGATGGGCATTGCCAGCCAGCGGTGAGCGACGCAGCCCAGGACGATGTCGGCCATGGTGAGATGGCTGCCGATGATGTATTCCTTTTGCTGCAGGGCGTTTTCCAGGATCAGGCCCAGGTCGTTGGTTTTACGCGTTGATGCTTCGATGACGGCATGGTCGCGTTTGTCTTCCGGGGTGCGGATGAGGCCGAGGAATGCGGGGCCCATGGCGGGTTGCCATTCGGTGGCGGTCCAGTCCATCCAGCGGTCGGCCTGGGCACGTACGGCGACGTCGGTGGGCCAGAGGGTGCCTTCGCTGTAGCGTGCCGCCAAGTAGCGGACGATGGCGTTGGATTCCCACAGGATCAGGCCGCCGTCGTCGACGACGGGGACTTTGCGGTTGGGGTTCATGGCGCCATATTCGGGCGTGTCCAGGCCACCGAATTTGCCGCCGACTTGTTCCGTGGTGTGCGGCAGCGCGAGCTCGCGCACGGTCCACATGACTTTTTGTACATTGACCGAGCTCGAACGTCCCCAGATTTTCAACATGATGGTTCCTTAGGTTTGCGGCGCGAGTTGGCGCCGCGCAAAGCCAGTCATACGACCAAAGCGCGACCACTTGAATGCCGGCCCGGGATCGGTCTTGCGTCCCGGGGCAATGTGTTCGTGGCCCCACGCCGCGCGCAGCGGATAGCGGGCGCGCAACACGCGGGTCAGTTTGGCCAGGCTGGTGTACTGGGCATCAGTGTAGGGCAGGATGTCCGTGCCCTCGAGTTCGATACCCAGGGAAAAATCATTGCAACGTTCGCGGTTTTCAAAGCGAGAAACGCCAGCGTGCCAGGCCCGCTTGTCGGTCGATACGAATTGTACGATCTGGCCGTCACGCCTGATGAAAAAATGCGCAGATACTCGCAGGCCGCGCAGTCGTTCGAGCCAGGGGTGGGCTGCATAGTCCAGGCGGTTCAGAAACAAATCGGCGACATGCGGGCCGCCAAATTGATTCGGTGGCAGGCTGATGTTGTGGATGACCAGTAAGGAAACCGTCGACCCGGCAGGGCGCGCGTCATGGTTGGGCGAGGGTAGCAGGCGCACCGCCGGAGCAGGCCTCAGCCACCCGTGTCGATCAAGCTGTAAAGACATAGATGCGGCTCGTTAATGGTAACTGTAAGCCTCATTATGCCTGCCTTGATTGATGCATCAACTGGATGCCGCGTTACGGCATGTGTGATCAGGTTAACGCTCGCCCAATCGGGCGTGCTCGTTGCTGCACCAGGTCTTGCCTGCGATCAACAGCGCCTCTGAGCGCGGCAGATGCACGCCGCAGTGCGCACAGCGCACCATGGACTCGACGGGGCCGCTGCCAGGCTGGCGTGCAGGGGCGCTCGGGGGCGCCTTGGCGGCGGCGCTGCGCTTGGCGCTATTGCGGGCCGACACGATACGCATCACCACCATGACCGCCAGGATGATGACGACCCAGATTAGCAACTTGCCCACTTCAACTCCGATGAAGAATGACTTCCAACACGAACCGGCTGCCGGTGTAGGCCAGGATTAGAAAGGCGAATCCGGTCAGTGTCCAGCGCAATGCGACGCGGCCGCGCCAGCCACGAATGTGGCGGCCCAGCAGTAATACTCCAAAGGTCAACCATGACAGGAGTGTGAAAACCGTTTTGTGGTCAAAGGGCAGGACCTTGCCCGTCAACTCCATCGAGGCGATGGAGCCGGTGACCACGGCGGCGGTCAGGACGGCGAAGCCGATCCATATGACACGAAACAACAGCCGTTCCTGGACCAGCAACGGCGCCTGGGCATCGAGGACGCGCCCGATGAGGCTGCGTTCCGCGGGGGCTTCGAGCGGACGGTGCAGGTGGCGGTCGAGCAGGGCCATCAGCAGGGCATGCAGGGCCGCCACCGTGATCAGGGCATAGGCGGCCAGGGCAATGAGCAGATGCACGCGCAGGGAGCTGTCTTCGGCATGGGGGACGAGCTGCCCCTGGGGAAACAGCGCCGCCAGGGCGCAAATCACCGTAGCAGCGGGCAATAGCAGCAGCTGCAGCCCGTCAATATGCACCAGCAAACTTTCCAGCCAGAACACCACCATGCCCAGCCATACCGCGGCGGACAGGGCGAGTGCCCATCCTATGAACAGGTGTGAGTCGCCCAACATGGCTTGATACAGACCGATGCCGTGCAGGACCAAGGCGCCCAGCAGGCTCGCGCGGGCGACTTTGCCCGCTTTTTCGACGCTGCCTGCACCTTTCAGGCGCCACCAGAGGGCCCCACCGAGCACGGCGTAGGCCAGGGCGGCCGCTGCGTGAAATACAATGCCTAATGACATAAAAACCGTTGTCTGGATGGGGCCTCTCAGGCGCTAGTCGCTGGCAGGGATAAAAACCCTGCTGCCCGGGCCACCGTTCAATCAACTAGTGTAAGCGGAAACGCCTCTCATGCTCGATAACCTGACTCAACGTTTGTCGCGCGTCGTCAAGACGCTGCGCGGCGAAGCCCGCCTGACCGAGGCCAACACGCAGGAAATGCTGCGCGAAGTGCGCATGGCCCTGCTCGAGGCTGACGTGGCCCTGCCCGTCGTGCGCGATTTCGTCGCACGCGTCAAAGAAAAAGCCCTGGGCGAAGAAGTCGTCGGCAGCCTCAGCCCCGGCCAAGCCCTGGTGGGCGTGGTCAGCAAAGAGCTGACAGCCCTGATGGGCGGCGACCTGGGCGCGGGCGCCGGCGAGCTGTCGCTGGCCGTGCAGCCCCCCGCCATCATCCTGATGGCCGGCCTGCAGGGGGCGGGTAAAACCACCACCACCGGCAAGCTCGGCCGCTGGCTGGCCGAGGGCAATCACACCCAAAACGGCCGCAATACCGGCAAGAAAAAGGTCCTGACGGTCAGCGCCGACGTTTATCGCCCGGCCGCCATCGATCAGCTGAAGGCCGTCGCGGCCCAGGCGGGTATCGATTTCCTGCCCTCGGATCCCAGCCAGAAACCCGAGGACATCGCCCGCAATGCCGTCGATCACGCCCGCCGTCATCACTACGATGTGCTGATTCTGGATACGGCCGGCCGCCTGGGTATCGACGAAGCCATGATGCGCGAGATCCGCGCACTATACGATCTGGTCAAGCCTGTCGAAACCCTGTTCGTGGTCGACGCGATGCAGGGGCAGGATGCGGTCAATACGGCCAAGGCCTTTGCCGAGGCGCTGCCCCTGACGGGTGTGGTGTTGACCAAGCTGGACGGTGACGCACGCGGCGGTGCAGCGCTGTCTGTGCGCCATGTGACTGGCAAGCCCCTGAAATTCGTAGGTGTCTCGGAAAAACTGGATGGCCTGGAGCCGTTCCACCCCGACCGTATGGCGCAGCGCGTGCTGGGCATGGGCGACATCGTGTCGCTGGTCGAGCAGGCACAAAAGAACATCGATATCGCCGAGGCGCAAAAGCTCGCGACGAAACTCAAATCGGGCAACAAGTTCGATCTGAATGATTTCCGCGAGCAATTGGGGCAGGTGAAAAAGCTGGGCGATATGGGTTCGTTGCTGGAAAAGCTGCCTTCGCAGTTTCAACAGGCCGCGGGTCAGTTGCAGGGCGGCCAGGCGGAAAAGCAACTGCGTCGTACCGAAGGCATCCTGAACTCGATGACGGCTGCCGAACGCGCCAAGCCCGAATTGATCAAGGCCTCGCGTAAACGCCGTATTGCAGCGGGCTCCGGTGTCCCGGTGCAAGAGGTCAACCGCTTGCTGTCCCAGTTCGAGCAGATGCAAGGCATGATGAAGCAAATGAAGAAAGGCGGCATGGCCAAGATGATGCGCGCCATGGGTGGCCTGAAGGGCTTGGGGCGCTTTGGCGGAATGAGATAAAGCAACCCGCCGGCGGCAAAAAAACGGCCAGACGTGAGTCTGGCCGAGTCAACCAGCGCGAACGGGGATTGTTCGCGCTGGTGCAAACCGGCAAATGCTGCGGGGCTTGCCGGTTTGTGCTGTGGTGTTCAGTTCAGCGGCGGGATGCGCAGCACTTGGCCCGGATAGATCTTGTCCGGATGCGTCAGCATGGGCTTGTTGGCCTCGAAAATCACGGTGTGCTTGGCGCCTTGGCCGGCACCGTAGTGAGCTTCGGCGATTTTCCAGAGATTGTCGCCTTTTTTGACGGTGTACATCTGGGCTTCGGGTGCTGATTGCTTGGCGGTCAGCTGGTTGTCCACCTGGGCCACGCCCACGGTGTTGCCGAGCGCCAGCGTGATTTTTTCGGCTTCTTCGGTCGAGGCGGCTTCGCCGGTCACGGTGACTTTATCGCCATCGACTTGAATGTTCAGGCCATCGGCACTCAGACCGTGCTTGTCCAGTTCCTTCTTCAGTTCATCTACCGATGCCGCTTGGGCTTCGCTGGCGCCAAACAGTTTTTCGCCGACATCTTTAATAAAGCTGAGCAGACCCATAGTGTTTCCTCTTTTCGACTGTTAAGAAACGTTAAGTGCTTGTTGGCAGAAGATGGCGTTATTTAGCTTGCTGACGACATCTGCTGGGAACTCATTATGGGCCGATTCCGTGAAGGCTGTACTCTTCTCGTACTGATAATAAGTAACTAATTATTACTCTATGGGGGCGTGCAGGGCGCCAGCCGCGGTACGGCGGGTCAATTTCCAGACATGGGCGGGCGGCACATTGGCAATGACCGTGTCCACACGTCGTGCCCGTAGGCCGAGGCGGTCGAGCACACGCTGTCGGACCGGGCAACGTGGTCCATATGTAAACAGGACCATTGAACCCCCCGGGCGCAGTTGTGCAAATGTGCTGCGCAATATGCCAATCTGCTGTTTCACCGGCATATTCAATAAGGGCAGCCCACAGATGGCAACGCCGGCCAAGCCGTCGGCAAACAAGGGCACGCCGACCAATTTCGCGGCATCGCCTTGATAAACATAGGCGTCGGGGAAATCGTGCCGCAATTGCTGGGCGAACTGCGGATCCATTTCCACCAAGGTCAGCTGCGCCGATGTCAGGCCGCGCGCCACCAGGGCACGGGTAAAGGACCCGGTTCCTGCGCCCAGTTCGAGGCATGGGCCCGAACTGGGCGTGATATCGCGCGTCATCGCCGCGGCCAGGCGGGCACTGGAGGGCCAGATAGCGCCGATGCCTTTGGGATTGGCGCGCCAGGCGCGTAGAAACCGTATGCGCTCAGCCACCCAGGAATGGCGGCTGATGCGACCCGCAACATGCCCGGTGGCGCGGCCTGCAACCCCTGCGATACGAAACAGCCGCGAGCCTACGGGCAGACCGGATTCGTCTCCGGTCAGGAACTTGAGCAGCATATGAACTCCTGTGAGCAGAGTTGGCTGGCCCAATGCAAAAGACATGTTTCTCGCTAGCCAACATCAAACACAGGCGCCAGCGTACTACGTGGTTGGCCTCGCGCAAGCACTAACTTCGTTTGGGTAGCTCACCGTTGATAATTTTCACATTCTGTGTCCAGTATCGCGGATGGTGACACGCTTGGTCACGCTTATCTGCCCCAGGTCGGTGCCCCGCGATTCAACCGCCGCCGACGGCTACGACGATTTCGACTTGGTCGCCGTCCTTCAGGATGGTGGCTTCGTGTTGGCTCTTGGGAACGATTTCGCCATTGCGTTCTACCGCCACGCGCTTGCCTGCGTAACCTAGCGTCTGGAGCAGTTCGATAACCGTGGTGTCCAGCGGGAATTCGCGTGCGGCACCGTTGAGCGTGATGTGCATGATGGCTCCTTATTGTGCGGCGTAGGCGTCGGTGGCTTCGATGAGCTTGGCTAATGTGCCGGGTTCGTCAAAGGCATGGCCCGCATCCGGCACGAGGTGAAACTGCGCCTGAGGCCATGCGCGGTGCAGGTCCCAGGCGGTGCGCGCAGGGGTGCAGATATCGTAGCGCCCTTGCACGATGGTGCCGGGGATGTCGTGCAGTTTGTACGCGTCGCGAATGAGCTGGCCTTCTTCCATGAAGCCGTTATTCACAAAGTAGTGGTTCTCGATGCGGGCAAAGGCCAAAGCGGCGCGATCTGCGGCGTGGCTTTGCTGGTGGCGCGGACTGGGCATGAGGGTGATGGTGCTGTCTTCCCATTTGCTCCAGGCCTTGGCCGCGCGCAGTTGCGCCACGGGGTCCGAACCGGTCAGGCGCTTGTGATAGGCGCCGATCATGTCGTCCCGCTCTTCTGGCGGAATGGGCTCGAGATAGGCTTCCCAATGGTCGGGGAACAGCCACGATGCTCCCTCCTGATAGAACCACTGGAGTTCCGAACGACGCAGGCTGAAAATGCCGCGCACGACAAGTTCGCTGACATGGCTGGGGTGCGTCTGTGCATAGGCCAGCGCCAGGGTCGAGCCCCAGGATCCGCCGAACACCAGCCAGCGGTCGACGCCCATGACTTCCGTGCGCAGGCGTTCAATGTCCGAGACCAGATGCCAGGTGGTGTTGTTGTCCAGGCTCGCGTGCGGCGTCGAGCGGCCGCAGCCGCGTTGATCGAACAACAGCACGTTGTAGCGCTGCGGATCAAACAATTGACGGTGTACGGGAGCGCTCCCGCTACCTGGGCCGCCGTGCAGGAACACGGCCGGTTTGCCCTGCGGGTTGCCGCAGAGTTCCCAATAGACTAGGTGCCCGTCGCCAGTGTCCAGCATGCCATGGCGATAGGGCTCGATAGCGGGGTACAACATAGTTAAGCGGTCCTCCGGAAGATCAGGTCCCAAACACCATGGCCCAGACGCAGGCCACGGGTTTCGAATTTGGTTTGCGGTCGGTAGTCAGGGCGCGGTGCGTAATCGGCAACGGTGTTGCGCAGCAGTGGCTCGGCGCTCAGGACTTCCAGCATTTGTACGGCGTAGTCCTGCCAGTCGGTGGCGCAGTGCAGGTATCCGCCGGGGGCGATGCGGCTGGCCAATAGCGAGACAAATGGGGGTTGCAGCAGGCGGCGTTTGTGGTGGCGCTTTTTAGGCCACGGATCAGGGAAATAGACGTGGACGCCGGCCAGGCTGTCGGGGGGGATCATGTCACGCACGACTTCGACGGCGTCGTGCTGAATGATGCGCAGGTTCTGCAGGTTGGATTCTTCGATGCGGCGTAGCAATGAGCCTACGCCGGCGTTGAAGACTTCCACACCCAGGAAATTGTCGTCAGGGCGGGCCTGAGCGATTTTCTGGGTGGTTTCGCCCATGCCGAAGCCGATTTCCAGCACGGTGGGAGCTTGGCGGCCGAAGGGGGCCGCCAGATCCAGGCGCTGGGGGGTGTAGGGGATGGACCATTTGTCCAGCAGGTGCTCCAGCGCGTCGCGTTGGCCCTGGGTGATATGGCCGCGGCGATGAACGAAACTGCGGATGTGCGTCGCGCCTGGGCTGTGCGGGGCTTGCGTGGCCGGTTCCAGGGCGGCGCGGGTGGCTTCCGACAGGGGAGCGGTGTTGGGGGAGTCGGGGGTGTTCGTATTCATAGGCGCGATTGTAGTAGGCCCGGGAGAAGTTGTTTTTCCGGTGAGAGTGGAAAATTCCGTCTTCGTTCAAACGAATGTGGCGCATGGCATTGTGGGGTAGCATTTCGGCCATGAATGTCGCTCGGTTTGACCTCACTACGCTGGCTTTGTTCGCCGCTGTTGCGCGGGCGGGCAGTATTTCCGCGGGCGCGCGGCTGTCGCATCTGGCGGTGGGCGCGGCCAGCAAGCGGATCTCGGATCTGGAGGCGGCGTTGGGCACGCCTTTGCTGTATCGGAATACGGCGGGAGTGGAACTCACCGACGCGGGACAGGCGTGTCTGGTTCACGTGCAGCGGGTGCTGCAGGAAGTCGAACAGATGGCGGGCAGTCTGTCCGACTTTGCCCAAGGGGCAAAAGGTCAGGTGCGGATTGCCGCGAATACGTCGTCGTTGACGCAGTTCCTGCCCGAGGATCTGGCGTCCTTCATGGACGAGCATCCGGCCGTACGGATCGATCTGGAGGAGCAGAACAGCACGGATATTGTGACGGCGGTGTTGGAAAACCGGGCGGATATCGGCGTGTTCGCGGATCGCACGCCGGCGCAGGGGCTGTTAACCGTGCCTTACCGACCCGACGAGTTGGTGTTGATCGCACCGCAACGTCATCCGCTGGCGAATTCACCGCCCATCGCTTTTGCGCAGACGCTGGATTATGAATACGTGAGTCTGCCGCCGTCGACCTCGCTGGCATCGCGGTTGAATGAGGAAAGCGCACGGTTGGGCAAAGCGATGCGGTTGCGGATCCAGGTGCGCAGTTTTGATGCGATGTGCCGTATGGTGGTGGCCACCGGCGGCGTGGGCGTGTTGCCGCGTATCGCGGCAGAGCCGCATGCGCGGTCGATGTCGATACGCTTGATTCCGTTGACCGATGAGTGGGCGCACCGGTGGCTGTTGTTGGGTGTGCGCGATGTGGATACGCTGACGGTGGCGGCGAGATTGCTGCTGGCGCATCTGCGTAGCGATGCGGGCACAAATGTATAGGTATAGGCGCGCAGACATCCGTATTTACTGATGCATGCGGGTCTCGCAGCGACTGGTCGTGTTGTGTGCCAATAGACCTATCTGATTCGTCCACCGAGTACCTGACGTTGATGGCTAGCCAACGTCAGGCGGAAAGCGAACGCCTTCCGTACCGGACTCCCACGCTGCGTATTTTTCCATTATCTGTGCAAAGCGCGTGTCCGCGAGAAAGGCCTCGAGCCAGCGTATGAGCGCAGGCCATGGCTGTGCCTCGAACCATGCCATGTCGACATGTGCAAACTGACGCACGAAGGGTGCGATGGCCATATCGGCCAGGCTGCGGCGCGCGCCAAACAGATGATCCTGGCCTTGCAGGCGGCGATCCAACTCCATCAAGTATTCGGCCCCAGCCGCGCGATGCGCGAGGGCATTGGTATTTTCATAACGGTCGGGATACTTATAACGATCCAGATCCGATTTGAACGGGCCGTCGCATTGCTGAATCAAGGACGCCATATCCGTTGACGAGCCTCGATCGGGAGTCAGCCATTGCTCTGGGTCGCGTTGTGTCAACGCCCAATGCATGATGTCCAGACTCTGGTCTATTACTTTTCCGTCCGGCAACACCAGCACCGGCACGGTGCCTTTGGGCGAGGCCGCCAATAATTCGGCCGGCTTTGCGCGTAAAACCACTTCGCGTAATTCGCAATACTGACCGCTGACGGCTACGGCCAACCTGGCACGCATCGCATAGGGGCAACGGCGAAATGAATAGAGGACCGGTAAAGCAGGCGAGGGCATAGAAAACGGGTAACAAACAGGTGTGCGGGTGACGTCAGCGTACGTGCATCTGTGCAGCACATTATGCCTATTTGCGTCATTGCGCGTCGATGTGGCCGGGACCGGTTCGTTGCCCAAGGTCTCCGAACGCGACGAGCCTGGGTGGTGTCAAGCCTGTCTTTGAACGATTCCTGGGGTTAGTACATTCCCTAGTTTCTGCCGGAAATTTTCAGTGCGTCAGTCTAGCCTTTCTCGTTTGGGAAACCCCATTTCTTATAAGAACAATTCCCCCAGCCGCGCGCTTTCGCGCACACTGCCATTCGCTGCAATTCATCTTTCATAGGAACAGACATGGCAGGGCAAATTCTGGCGGGCATACGCGTATTGGAACTGGGGCAACTGATCGCTGGTCCATTCGCCGCCAAAACCTTGGCCGACTTCGGCGCACAGGTCGTCAAGATCGAGCCTCCCGGCTTGGGCGACCCATTGCGTAAATGGCGTTTGCTGCACGAGGGCACCTCGGTCTGGTGGGAGGCTCAGTCGCGCAACAAGCAATCCGTCTGTGTCGATTTGCGCCAGAAAGAAGGCCAGGAAATCATTCGCCTGCTGGCCTCTCAGGCCGACGTGTTGATAGAGAATTTCCGCCCCGGCACCATGGAAAAATGGGGCATGTCCTGGGAGGAGCTCCACGCGCTCAACCCACGCCTGATCATGTTGCGCGTATCCGGCTATGGCCAAACCGGCCCCAAAGCCCGCGAGCCCGGTTTTGCTGCGATCGGCGAGGCCATGGCCGGCCTGCGTTATCTGAATGGTGAGCCTGGCCGCGCGCCCGTACGCGGTGGGCTTTCATTGGGCGACACGATCGCTGGTTTGCATGGTGCGCTGGGCGTGCTGCTGGCTCTCTATCAACGCGATGCGCGCGGTGGACAAGGCCAAGTCATCGACGCTGCACTCTACGAGAGCCTGTTCAACCTCACCGAAAGCCTGCTTCCCGAATACACCGCCTTTGGTGCCGTGCGCGAGCCGTCTGGCGCATCTTTGCCAGGCATTGCGCCCTCGAATGCCTATCGCTGCAAAGACGGCTACGTTCTCATTGCCGGCAACGGTGATGGCATCTATACCCGATTGATGTCTCGCATCGGCCGCGATGATATGGGCAAAGATCCTGGTCTGGCTCATAACGATGGCCGTGCCGCACGCGTAGACGAAATCGACGGCGCCATCAGCGCCTGGACGGCGGAGCGTGATATCGACGAAGTCCTGCAAGCCATGCGCGAGGCTGATGTACCCAGTGGCCGTATCTATTCGGTGGCCGATATTGCGCGCGATCCGCATTACCGTGCACGCAACGCCATCGCTGAAATACAGGGCGCCAGCGGCATTCGCGTCGAAATGCCTGCGGTTTTCCCCATCCTGTCAGATAACCCCGGCGCCATTCATGATCGTGCGCCCACCCTGGGCGAGCATACCGATACCGTACTCGCCGACGCCGGGATGACCGAAGAACAACGCGCCGAATTGCGCGCTCGCGGAGTTATTGCATGAACACCGGTACGCCCAGCATCGAAATCAACGAAGTCGGCCCACGCGACGGTCTGCAGATCGAAAAGGCCTTTGTGTCTACCGAAGAAAAAATCGCTTTGGTCGACGCACTATCTGACTGCGGATTCGCACGTATCGAAGTCACCAGCTTTACCTCGCCGAAAGCCATTCCCGCATTGGCCGACGCGCAAGAAGTCATGCGCGGCATCCGTCGGCATCCCGATGTCATCTACACCGCGCTCGTCCCCAACATCCGCGGTCTGGAGCGTGCCATCGAAGTCGGCACCCAGGAAATGAATCTGGTGATGTCCAGCAGCGAAACGCACAACCGCGCCAACCTGCGTATGACGCGCGATCAATCCCTGGCGGAGCTGACCAGCATTCTGCGCGCGGCGCAGGGCACTTCGACGCCTTGCAATGTATCGCTGTCTACTGTTTTCGGGTGTCCTTTTGATGGCGATGTGCCTGCGGATGATGTGCTGCGTCTGGCCCATCAACTCGCCGAGGCGGGCGCGGCTGGCATCACGCTGTGTGATACCACCGGCATGGCCTATCCCACCCAGGTCGCAGCGTTGTGCGAGACCGTATTGCGGGAGCTGCCGGGCCTGCCCATCACTATTCATTTGCACAACACCCGTGGCATGGCGCTGGCCAATGCCATCGCAGCCTGGCAAACCGGCGTGACGCGCTTTGACGCAGCGGCAGGCGGATTGGGCGGCTGTCCCTACGCGCCTGGCGCCAGCGGCAACGTCAACACCGAGGAACTCGTGCACATGTTCGAGTGCATGGGCGTGAAAACCGGTGTGTCGTTGCAGCCGCTATTGAATGTCGTGCGCGGGCTACCGCAACTGGTGCAGCGTGAATTCTCTATCCCATTGTTGGCGGCGGGCCATCGACTGGCTACTCATCAGCCGCCGGCATGGTTGGCGGAAAAATTTGGGCCGGCCGACGGCGTTCATGCGTAATCGGTCGTGTGTAGCGTACGTGCTCCGCGGTGCGCCATTGCGGGCGCGGGATCAAACGCAGGACACGTGCTCAAGCTGAGCAACGCATTGCAGCAGATAAAAATCTTTAAGCGGCATTACCCATAACAAGTTAGGCATCAGAATCATTCCAACAACATCGTCCAGAACAACGATCAGGAGACCCTGTCCATGACGCTATCTTCCCTATCTAAAACCCTGCGCGCCGGTTTGGCCGCTACCACGCTGGCTATTGCAGCCAGTCCCGTTATTGCGCTGGCCGACTATCCCGATCGTCCCGTTACGCTGCTTGTTCCCGCAGCACCCGGCGGTACGACGGACTTGGCCGCGCGTCTGATCGCACAACCCTTGGGCGAAGCCCTGGGCCAAAGCGTCGTCGTGGAAAACAAACCCGGCGCCTCGGGCAGCATCGCCTCGCAAGCCGTCGCCAAGGCTGCGCCGGACGGCTATACCTTGTTGCTGCAGTACTCCGGCTACAACGCGATTTCTCCGCACGTGCAGCCCGCCGATTGGGATCCGATCAAGGATTTTGCGCCCATTGCCAACATCCTGTCCGCCCCGCAGGTTATCGTTATTCGTCCGAGTTTGCCGATTAATTCTTTAAAAGAATTGGTCGCCTATGCCAAGGCCAATCCCGACAAGCTGAACTACGCGTCGTCTGGCAACGGTGCTCTGCAGCACGTCGCTACCGAGTTGCTGAAGCAGATGGCGGACATCAAAATCGCACACATCCCGTACAAGGGCACCGGTCCCGCCTTGAACGATTTGCTGGGTGGTGCAGTGGATATGACGATTACGACTCCGCCGCCATTGTTGGGGCATATCGCCGCGGGCAAGCTCCGCGCGTTGGCAGTGACCGGACCGAATCGCCTGGCGTCATTGCCGGACGTGCCGACCGTTGCTGAGGCGGGTTATCCGGACTTGCTGGTGTCGTCGTGGTTTGCCATGTATGCGCCTAAGGGTACGCCTCAGGCTGTTATCGACAAGCTGGCAGGCAAGATCGAGACCATCATGAAGACCGAGGATTTCCGTAAAAAAGCGGAAGCGCAGGGCGCGGAAGCCGAGTTCATGGGACCGGCAAAACTCGGTGAGTATACCCAGCAGGAATATGACCGCTGGGGCAAAGTCGTGAAAGCCGCCGGGATCAAGGCGAACTAAAACACGGGGTTGAAACCCGCGCTATAATCCACTCCCTCTGCCGCGCCTCTGGGCGCGGCACGACACCTAAGCGGGTGTAGTTCAATGGTAGAACGGCGGCTTCCCAAGCCTCAAGCGTGGGTTCGATTCCCATCACCCGCTCCAATTCCCCCCCGGCATCCATCTTGATCGCAATTCGTGTGTCTACAATGAGACCCAGTTCGATACCAGGGAAGCGAAGTGCATGATTGAACGGGTTCAAAAAACTGCGGCCGTCGTTCGTGACATCGGCGTAATCATCGGTGTTCCCGGAATTCTGTATTTGGGCAGCCAACTCTACGGGCTTCAGCAGCAAAATACACAAGCGCAGATTGGTGCGCTAAAAGAACAAATCGAACTGCTGAAGGAGCAGCAATACGATCGCGCAGCAACTGTCCTAAGGGCGCAGAAAGAAGTGTCTGAGGCCGAGCTTGACGCGATTCAACGCTCAATCAATGTGCTCGGCGAGAAGCAGGTCAACCTGCGAGACTTCGACAACAAACTGTTGTGCCTCAATCTTAAGCCCGGCGGGAGCGAACAAGCGGACCGAGACACAGCTGCTGTGGGCGAGTAGCGTCTAACCGCCATCGGCGTCGGATGCCGGATCGACTTTGCGTCCGGCATTGAGCTGCATATGAATCAAATATGAGTCAAACTTGGATTTAATGATTCATATATGGATACTAATAATGGGGGTGGCATTGATCGGGCCGTCTCTATATGCTCAAGGGCATGCGGGGGACCGTCCTGATTGATTTTGCGCCAGCATTTGAATAGCTCTAGTACTGCATAGGTACTCACTATCGTTGCTCAGGCGTGTGCAAGAATGTTGACCAGCCTTCCAAAAGGATCGCGAACATAGAACCGGCGAACTCCCCAAGGCTCATCAACCGGCCCATACTCGACGGAAAACCCTGCCTCTCTCATACGTCGTAGCGCTTCGTCCACGTCGTCGACTTCGATCGACAAATCCGGCACAGGCGTTCCAGATCCGCCTTGCACTGCAAAGCTCAACTGAACGGTCATTTTTTCCGCCGCGCAGCCGTAGGTCTGAAGCCAACCATGGTCCATCAAAAGCTCCAGGCCGAGAATGTCTTGATAAAAGACGCGAGCTCGACTCGGATCCGGCACGTCCAGGTTGGCCACGATACGTTTGACTTGCAATCTTGACTCCTTCTACCGCTGTCGCAGCGCCGCTGTTACTACGTCCGCCAAGCCACGTCCTGCGCTGCCGTCCTCATCCAGACGCGGATTGTAGATGGTGATCTCAATCCAGGAAGATGCCGAAGTTGCTTAGCTCAGGCTTTCCTGATGGTACTGAGATCGGGAAAAGCCGCTATCAGCGCGTATCGCCGCCGAGGGTCTGGTACAGCTTGACCTGGTTGAGCAGCCGGTCCAGCGTGTTCTGGTCGCGCTCGATCTCGGCGGTGCGGCGCTTTTCCTGCGCGTCGAGCCAGAAGCGCAGCGACACGGCGCCGCTGCGGTAGCGGATTTCGTACATGTCCTCGGCCTGCTGTGCCGCCGCCAGCGACTGCTCTAGCAGTTCACCCTGTGCAGCCAACTGGGTGCGCGCCGACAGCGCGTTCTCTACGTCGGCCATGGCCTGGTACAGCGCCTGGCGGAACTGCACCACGCGTAGGGCATATTCGGTTTCGGATACCTGGATGGTCAGGCGCATCTGGTTCCAGTTCAGGAACGGCAGGGTCAGGCCCGCACCCAGTGTGCCCACCGGATTCTGCAGCAGGTTGCCCAGCGCCGTGCTGGCCGAGCCCAGAGCGCCCGTGAGAGTGATGGGCGGGTAGAAGCTGGCGCGCGTAGCGTCGGTCTGGGCCAGAGCCTGGCGCAGCCGCAGTTCGGCGGCGCGCAAGTCGGGCCGGCGCGCCAGCAGATCGGCCGGCACGCCGGCGGGCACGGCGGGCAGCGTGGTGGGCGGCAGGCGCGGCGGGTCGGCCATGACGCGCTCCGGCGGGCCGTCGAACAGAATCGCCAGCGCGTTGAGGGTCTCGACGCGCTGCTGCACCATCAGCGTGCGTGCAGCCTGCTGGCTGGCCAGGTTCTGGCGCGCCTCGGCCACTTCCAGGGACGAGGCGCCGCCCGCGTCGTACTGCGCCTGTACCAGTTCGAGTGTGCGCTGTGCGTAGGCGATGCTCTGTGCAGCGCTGTCCAGGCGCTGGTTGATGAAGCCGACCTGCCAGTACAGCGTCGCCGTGGTGCCGACCAGCGACAGGGCGGCGCTGGCGCGGTCCTGCTCGGTGGCGGCGGCTTCCCATTCGGCCGCGTCGTGCAGGGCCTGCAGGCGGTCCCACAGATCGAGCTCGTAGCTGACGGTCAGGCTGGCGCTGTTGTTGCGCAGGATCGCTCGGTCGCCGTACAGGTTGCGCTGGCGGCTGAGGTCCACGCTGCCGCCCAGCGTGGGGAACTGGTCCGAGCGTGCCAGACCGGCCCGCAGTTGAGCCTGCCGCACGCGCAAGGCGGCGGCGGCCAAGTCGTTGTTGCGCTCCAGTGCCTGGTCGATGAGGCGGGTGAGGGTGGGGTCGTCGAAATGGCGCCACCAGGTGCCGCCGGCGGCGGCTACGTCCTGGGCGGGGCCGTACGCCCAGGATGCCGGCCCCTGCACTGCCGGGCGTTCGTACTGGGTGCGCATCAGGCCGCAGCCGGCCAGCGCCACGGGCAATGCCAGCAGGCACGAGAGGGCGGCGCGACGGGGGCGGGGAAACGGGGATCTCATTCTCTGGCCAGGGATTCGACCGGGTCGAGCCGGGCGGCGTTGCGCGCCGGCAGGTACCCGAAGCCCACGCCGATCAGCGTGGAACACACGAAGGCGGCCACCATCGAGGCGCCGGAATAGATGAGGCGGAAGCTGCCGCCGGAAGCCTGCGCCACCAGCACGCCCAGGCTCAGCGACAGCAGGATGCCCAGCATGCCGCCGATCAGGCAGACCAGCACCGCCTCGATCAGGAACTGCTGCATGATGTCGCTGCGGCGTGCACCAACCGCCATGCGCACGCCGATCTCGCGGGTGCGTTCGGTGACCGACACCAGCATGATGTTCATCACTCCGATGCCGCCCACCACCAGCGAGATGATGGCGATGGCCGACACCAGCAGGGTCATGGTGGCGGTGGTGCGCTCGATGGTCTGCCGGATAGTGTCGGTATTGAAGACGAAGAAATCCTTGGAGCCGTGTCGCTGCAGCATGAGGCGTGTGATCGCCTGCTCGGCGGCCTTGGTCGGCATGGCGTCGCTGACCCGCACGGTGATGCTGCCGAGGTGCTGCTGGCCCAGCACGCGGCTGAGCGCAGTGGTGTACGGCACCCAGACATTGAGGGTCTGGCCGTCGCTGAACATGCTCTCCTTGCGCACCGTCACGCCGATCACGCGCATCGGCACGGTGCCCAGGAAAATCACCTGCCCGACTGGCTCGGTGTGGTTGCCGAACAGCGCCTTGCGCGTGTTCTCGTCGATCACGACTTCCTGGGCGCGTCGCGCGACGGCCTCGGCATCGAAGAACTGGCCCTGGGCCAGCGTCAGGCCACGCACGCGGAAGAACTGTTCGCCCACGCCCTGGATCGAGCCGTTGACCGACACATTGCGATAGCGCAGCGAGGCCGTGGTTGAGGCCACCGGCGTGACGCTGTCCGCGTAGGTCTGGCGCGCCAGCGCGTCTGCGTCGGCCGGCACCAGCGTGCGAATGGTGGCAGCTTTCTCGTCGCCGAAGTCTTTGCCCGGGTAGATATCCACCGTGTTGGTGCCGATCTCGCTGATGTCGGCCAGGATTTTCTGGCGCGACCCTTCGCCCAGCGCCACCACCGATACCACCGCGGCAATACCGATGACGATGCCGAGCATGGTCAGAAAGGTGCGCAGCCGGTGCGCGTTCATGGCCAGCAGCGCCATGTGCATCGCTTCGTTGGCGCGCTCCAGCATGGCTTGCCAGGGACGTGTGCGTTCGGCCGGCGGCTCGGCGCGGACCGGGTCGCCAGGCGGCGCGGCTGGCGTGGCTGGTGCGTCGGCATTGCGCCGGTCGGCCACGATCTTGCCGTCGCTGATCTCGATGATGCGGCGCGCATGATGGGCCACGTTCATGTCGTGCGTGACGATCACCACGGTATGGCCGGCGCCGTTGAGTTCTTCCAGGATGCGCAGCACCTCCTGGCCGGTGTGCGTGTCCAGCGCGCCGGTGGGTTCGTCGGCGAGGATGATGCGCCCGCCGTTCATCAGTGCTCGCGCGATGCTTACGCGTTGCTGCTGGCCACCCGACAACTGACCCGGCCGGTAGTCGACGCGCTGGTCCAGCCCCAGGCGGCGGAGCAGGGCCTGGGCGCGCTCGCGTCGGGCGCCGCGCGGCGTGGCGGCGTAGACCGCCGGCATTTCCACGTTGCCCTGTGCGGTCAGGTCGGCCAGCAGGTGATAGCGCTGGAAAATGAAGCCGAAATGCTCGCGCCGCAGCTCGGCAAGTTCGTCGGGGCCCATGGCGTCGGTCGGGCGGCCGTCCACCTCGTACACGCCGCGGCTGGGCCGGTCCAGGCAGCCCAGGATATTCATGAGCGTGGACTTGCCGGAGCCTGACGCGCCGACGATGGCAACCATCTCGCCGGCCTCGATTTGCAGGTCGACCTCGCGCAGCACCGCCACGGTTTGTTCGCCCGCGGCAAACTCGCGCCAGACGCCGCGCAGGCTGATCAGCGGGTATTCGCCCGCGGGGCGCGGTAGGGCCGGGTCGGTCATTGCGGCACCGTCGGCGTGGCGGCCTCGGCAGAGACCACGCGTTCGCCCGCCTTCAGGCCTTCCAGGACCTGGGCGTTGACGTTGTTGTTCATGCCCACCTTGATCTGGCGCTCGGCCGCCTCGCCGTCCGGATTGAGCACCCGCACTGTGTAGTGACCATCCTCCCCGCGTTTGCCTAGCGCCGACGAGGGGATGATCAATGTCTGCTTCGCCTCGCCCAGCACGATGAAGACTTGCGCTGTCATGGAGATGCGCAAGGTCTCGTCGGGATTGGGCACGTCGAACAGGCCGTTGTAGTACACCGCCGCGCTGGTGCCGCTGGCGGTGGTGCTGGCGCCCGTCAAGGCGCTGGTACTCTCGTCGCGCTGGATCGAATCGGGCGCCGGCTCAATGGCCCGCAACGTGCCGTAGTAGCGCTTGTCCGGTTCGCCCAGGATCGTGAAATACACCTTCTGGCCGGGCCGCACGCGGGTGACGTCGGCTTCCG
>Ga0164243_10003287_pt1 | contig 25987 bp, 21 predicted proteins | sample OricompcompostOP_FD_108781 | JGI IMG/M metagenome (GOLD analysis project Ga0164243, IMG submission 108781) | Organic Plus compost microbial communities from Emeryville, California, USA - Original compost - Organic plus compost (OP) | ecosystem: Engineered > Solid waste > Mixed feedstock >...
CCAGCGTGTTCATATTTTTTATGTTTTTCCGTTATCAGCTTTCCTGCGGGTGACCCGCACATTCGTTTATTCGTCTGTCACACAGCCTGAAGCTGCATCAGATACCGTTTTAGCGTATTTGTACAACACCCCTTTTGTAACTTTCAGCGCAGGCTTTTGCCAGGCAGCCCGCCGTTGGGCGATAACCTCGTCGGGTACCAGCAGCGAAATAGTGTTGTTCACTGCATCAATAACAATGGTATCATCGTCTTCCACCAACCCAATGAGTCCGCCCTCGTATGCCTCGGGTGTGATGTGGCCAACCACAAAGCCGTGCGTTCCACCGCTGAAACGGCCATCGGTAATCAGGGCTACACTTTTGCCTAAACCGGCCCCGATAATGGCCGAAGTCGGTTTCAACATCTCCGGCATTCCCGGAGCGCCTTTGGGACCTTCGTTTTTAATGACCACCACATCCCCGGATTTCACACGGCCTGAAGCCAATCCCGCAATCAAATCCTTTTCTCCGTCAAACACACGGGCAGGACCTTCAAACCGTTCACCCTCCTTTCCGGATATTTTAGCCACGCTGCCTTTTTCAGCTAGATTTCCGTAGAGGATCTGCAGGTGTCCGTTCGGTTTGATGGGATTGTCGAGTGTCTGGACGATGGGCTGATCGATCTCGTTAATCGGAGTAACATCTGCCAGATTCTCGGCCAACGTCTGTCCGGTCACCGTCAAACAGTCGCCATGCAGCAATCCTTCGTTTAACAAATATTTCATCACCGCCGGAACACCTCCATACCGGTGCAGGTCTTGCATCAGGTATTTGCCGCTGGGCTTAAAATCAGCCAAAACCGGCGTCTGGTCGCTCATGCGTTGGAAATCATCCTGCGTGATTTCTACGCCCACACTTTTACCGATCGCGATGAAGTGTAGCACCGCATTGGTACTCCCTCCCAGCACGATGATAACCCTCAGGGCGTTTTCAAACGCTTTACGGGTCATGATATCGGAAGGCTTGATGTCACGCTCCAGTAGAATGCGAATATATTTTCCTGCCTCTTTGCACTCGTTGCGCTTTTCTTCGCTCACTGCCGGATACGACGAAGAATAGGGAAGGCTCATACCCAGTGCTTCAATAGCTGATGCCATTGTGTTGGCCGTATACATCCCTCCACAGGCACCGGCGCCCGGACAGCTATGCTTTACAATTCCTATAAAATCTTCTTCAGAGAGGTTTCCGGCAATTTTTTGGCCCAGGGCTTCAAAAGAGGAAATGATGTTAAGGTCCTGACCTTTGTAATGTCCCGGCGCAATGGTGCCGCCATACACCATGATGGAAGGCCGGTCAAGCCGGGCCATGGCCATAATGGATCCCGGCATGTTTTTGTCGCACCCCGGGATGGCAATGAGTCCGTCGTAATACTGGCCTCCACAGATGGCCTCAATACTGTCGGCAATAATATCACGGCTGACAAGTGAATAGCGCATGCCGTCCGTACCATTGCTCATCCCGTCGCTCACGCCGATTGTATTGAAAACCAAGCCCACCAGATCATTATCCCATACGCCTTCCTTCACGACCTTGGCGAGGTCGTTTAGGTGCATGTTGCAGGTATTGCCGTCATAACCCATGCTGGCGATACCCACCTGCGCCTTATTCATGTCATCATCCGTCAGGCCGATGCCATATAACATCGCCTGTGCGGCAGGTTGTGTTTTATCCTGCGTTAATACCTTACTGTACTTGTTAAGTTCTGTTGTCTGTTCAGTTAGCATGATTAGATAATTACTTCGTAGTTTTCTTTTTCCAACGTTAGGTTTTTATAGGCGCGCTGGATCGTGGCTCCCAGGGTGTCGCTCCATGCCTCCGAAAACACCGTATCGTCCACGGCCGCAATACCTACGATGCCGGTGGCTGTGCCGGTCAGAAAGGCACTGTCTGCCGTCCGCAGATCTTCAGGTGTCAGCGATTTCTCCATCACCTCAATATTCAACACCCGGGCAATTTCCATAACCGTTTGTCGGGTAATTCCCGGAAAAAGGGCTCCTGTTGCAGGCGTGTACAAAACACCGTCTTTTTCCATAAACAGGTTATTGCTGGAGGCCTGCGCAACATGCCCCTCGCTGTCCAATAAAATGGCCTCATCGAACCCTCGCTGTATGGCTTCGTTAGTCGCTACGATGGAAGCTACATATTGACCCGATATTTTTGCCTCGGGAGGCAACGAGCGGGGATTTGGGCGCTCGAACGGGGATATCGTTACCCGGATCAGGCCGGTTCCCAAAAACGGTCCCCACTCCCAGGCGGCAATGACGATGTGCGAGTCTTCCGCCGGTGTCAGGTACATATTGCGCCCCGTGGTCACCAACGGTCGGATGTATGCGCTGCGTAGATTGTTTTTGTCGAGAAGTTCATACGTTTTTTCCACTAACGTACGGGTTTCCCAAGGAAAAGGGATTCCCACCAGTTCGCAGGAGTGGCGGAGTCGATCATAATGCTGTTCCGCCCGGAACATGCGGGTCCCGTTGTGCGTGTTGTAGGCGCGGATACCTTCTATGGCTGAATATCCATAATGCATGGATTGTCCAAACAGGTCAACCTCGGTACGATCCGCCCTGACAAATGTACCGTCTGAATATATCCATGTATTTTTACCGAAGTATTTCATTGAATCTAACACCTCCGTATAAGCGTATCGGGCAGGCCCGCGTATCGACCTAAACCGTAAAACGTGGTAAATTTTCTCCCTCTATTTTAGACTTCATCAAGGTAGCTTCTTTATTCATTATAGACAATAGGTTATTGTTACTTTTTTAAAAAAGAATAATATTTTGCATTACCTTATATATCAAAATAATATTTTACACACATATAATTAATTGGATTTAAATTATGATATAATTATACCAAAACCAACTTTGGTATTCAGTATAAATTTTGGGTGAAGGTGGCGCAGCGGAGAAATTCTGCGTAAAACGACCTTGAACGGTAAAAAACTTGCAAAAAAAAAGGCCTCCGGATAACATGTCCGGAGGCCTTTTTTTTATGATTTTCCTGCGGGGCCTACGCCTCGATGACTCCTTCGGCGAGCAGCGTAATTTTATTCTGGATGACTTCTACAACCCCACCCTTTATATGGATCGTTTGTTCGTCTTTTCCGGTACGGATAATTACCTTTCCATTGTCAAGTGTAGAAACCAACGGCGCGTGGTCTTTCAGTACCTCAAACGATCCCGCCGATCCGGGTACGGTTACCGATGTAACTTCTCCGTCATAAACAGCTTTGTCGGGTGTGATGATAGTGAGTTTCATTAAACAGCCTCCGCCAATAGTTTCTTGCCTTTTTCGATAGCGTCTTCAATGGTTCCCACCAGGTTAAACGCAGCTTCCGGATACTCGTCTACTTCACCATCAATGATCATATTGAATCCTTTGATGGTGTCTTTTATGTCTACCAGTACACCTTTGAGGCCCGTAAATTGCTCGGCTACGTGGAAAGGTTGAGACAAGAACCGCTGTACGCGGCGGGCGCGGCTTACAACCAGCTTGTCTTCCTCTGACAGTTCATCCATACCGAGGATAGCGATGATATCCTGCAATTCTTTATAACGCTGCAGGATCTCTTTAACCCGCTGTGCCGTATTGTAGTGCTCTTCACCCAGGATGGCCGGACTAAGAATCCGCGAGGTTGAATCCAATGGATCCACTGCCGGATAGATACCCAACTCGGCAATTTTACGTGAAAGTACCGTGGTTGCGTCCAAGTGGGCGAATGTGGTGGCCGGCGCAGGGTCGGTCAAGTCGTCTGCAGGTACGTACACCGCCTGTACGGAAGTGATGGAACCGCGCTTGGTTGATGTGATCCGCTCCTGCATGAGACCCATTTCGGTTGCCAGGGTAGGTTGGTATCCTACGGCCGAAGGCATCCGGCCCAAGAGCGCTGATACTTCAGAACCGGCCTGCGTAAAGCGGAAGATATTATCAATAAAAAACAGGATGTCACGGCCGGCACCTTCACCATCACCATCCCGGAAATATTCGGCTATGGTTAATCCGGAAAGCGCAACGCGGGCGCGGGCGCCCGGAGGTTCATTCATCTGGCCGAATACGAAGGTAGCTTTGGAGTCCTTCAGCTCTTCTGCATTCACTTTATCCAGCGGCCATTCGCCTTTCTCCATGCCTTCCAAAAATTCCTCCCCGTACTTGATGATGCCTGATTCCAGCATTTCGCGGAGTAGATCGTTCCCCTCACGGGTACGTTCGCCTACACCGGCGAATACGGAAAGACCGGAATATGCCTTTGCAATGTTATTGATTAGTTCCTGAATCAATACGGTTTTACCCACACCTGCGCCACCAAAGAGTCCGATCTTACCGCCTTTTGCATAAGGTTCCAACAAATCGATTACTTTGATACCGGTAAACAGCACCTCGGTTTCCGTCGAAAGATCTTCGAACTTAGGCGGTGTGTTGTGGATGCTGCGGCCATTGGTTTTGTCTAATTCCGCAATGCCGTCGATCGCGTCGCCTACCACGTTGAATACCCGTCCTTTGATCCCTTCGCCTACAGGCATTTTGATCGGGGCACCGGTGTCTACCACCTTCATCCCTCGGGTCAACCCCTCTGTGCCGTCCATCGCAATGGTACGTACACGCTCTTCTCCTAAATGTTGCTGAACTTCTAAAACAATCCGTTGGCCATTCTCTTTCTCTATTTCCAAGGCGTCATAGATCTTCGGAAGTTTGGCGTTTTCGGAGAAACTGACATCGACCACCGGACCGATGATTTGGGCTATTTTTCCAATATTGGACATATTATTCGGAACTAAAATTTTATAAACCAATGTAATAAAGGCAAAATACAGGCCTTATTTTTGGACTGCAAAAATACGCTTTAAAGAATTAAAAGCAAATTTAATGTAAAGAAATGTTACAAAGAGTTCCGGCGTCACAAGCGCCGTCACGGATAGTAGCGACCGATGCGTTCCACAATGGCTTTACGCAGCGCCAGCGGATCAATCATGCCCGCCTGCCGGTAAACGATTTCCCCTCCCGGAGCTATTAACAGCGTATAGGGCAAGGCTCCCTGCCAAACGTCATCTACCACCTCCATCAGACCGTATTTGTTAGTGTCTCCGAACAACAGATTCCGATTGCTGGCGTCTTTCTGGCGGAGGAAGACGCTTACTTTATTGGCCGCCGTGGCAGCATCAAGCGACACGGTCACAAAATCGAAGTCGCGGTTCCGATACATCTTATCAGTTTCCACCAATGCTGAAAACTCGGCCACGCACGGCCCGCACCAGGTGGCCCAGAAATTGACCAACCGGTAGTTGCCGGTTGGATTCGCCAGTACCGATTTCAATGTATCCAGCGTAACCTCTTCGAGCGTCACCGGTTCTTTCTTCCAGTCTTCGGCTTCCCGCTGTTTCCAGTCAGTTTTGGACTTCCACTTCACCGAGCACCCGAAGGTACGCGTCGTGGGCGTAGTTACCGTGTCGCCGGCTAACAGGGCGTCCACCGCATTTTTTAAATCAAAGGTTTTAGCCCTTCCAATGTGCTCGTCATCGTCAATCCGGCCGACAAAACGCAGGATCCGGTTTTCGTCAAATACGAAGGTGTGAGGTGTCGTCACAGGTCCGTATTTCATCGAAGCTTCCTGTGTGTCACCGTCATATAGATAAGGAAAGTTGTACGCTTTATCTGCATAACGAATTTTCATTTCCTCAAAGCTGTCGCTCAGATCGGTATATCCCAATTCGTCCAGCCGAATGGCGGCATCCGAGTTTGGGCTGATGGCAACCACTTGTACCCCTTTCGGCTGGTAAGCGGCGGTAAATGCAATGATACGGTCTTCATAAGCCTGTGCCGTTGGGCAATGGTTGCAGGTAAAGACAATGACCAACAGTTTAGCATCTTTAAAGCTGTCAAGCGTGTACATCCTGTCGTCCACCCCTTTCAGGTGAAAGTCTGGCGCCTTCGAGCCAATAGCCAGCGTCTTGGGCTCTTCCGCCCTGCAAAAGGAAGCGAGTGCCACCCAAAGCACCCACACCAGCGGGATCGTCTTGTTCATAACGGTTAACCATATATCGGTGGGCGTTAACCCAACCGTTTGTTCAGCTCATCCTGTAATTGCCGTTTCAACTTCTGTTCCTTTTCCATCGCCTTTTTTCGGTGATGATCAAATTCTTCCTGCAGCTCTTCGATGGCTTTCTTCGTGTCGACGGTCACTACCCTGCTTTGATTATATTTATAGATATAGAAGATCAGGGCAATGGCTAGGAGCAGTACAAAGCCCCACATGATGAGGCTGTACGTGCTTTTCTTCATGGAAATCCCCAGGAAGGAAAAACTGTCTTTCTCCTGTTGCGCGATCTGCAGGGCATTTCGTGCCTGCATCAGGGAGTCACTCATAGCCTCCATGGCCACCTGCTGACCTTCATCTTTGGCCCTGAGCTCGGCAATCTGCTGGCTCAATGCCTTGATCGAGTCTGTCACATTTTTACGGATCTGTTCCAGGTTCGCCTGACGCACATGCTCGATACCATCCTGGGTCTTGGAAATTGCGTACAGGTAAATGAATTGGCTGTCAATCGTTCCACTGGTGAGTGACCCCTTGGGCGGCTCCCGTTTAACGCTTGTTTGTCCAAAAACATTTACTGAAATCAACGCAACCAGCATAGCTGCGAAAGCAAGGTTTCTCATGTCTGTTCCGTATTTGAAAATATGTTTATTATTTTAAAACACGATATTACGGCTTTTATTGTTGAAATGGAAATTCAATGCGACAAAAATGCCGGAAAAACGGGTCGGTGGACGAAAACATGACAGCCCATAACAGTTCGTTTTTCCAACTTTTCTATCTTGCGACGTTTTAAATAACCAATTGCCGTATTGTATGCAAGTAATAGCAGGAGTAATTTACCATTTTATTGGCGGATTCGCCTCGGGGAGTTTTTATGTCCCTTACAAAAGGGTCAAAGGATGGGCGTGGGAGTCCTTCTGGATCGTGGGAGGGCTGTTTTCATGGCTTATCGTTCCGCCGCTTGCCGCGTATGTCACCATTCCCGGTTTTGCCGATATTATCAGGAATGCAGCTAGCAGCACGCTCGGTTACGCGTACCTGTTCGGCCTGCTGTGGGGCGTAGGGGGGCTTACCTATGGACTGGGAGTTCGGTACCTGGGTGTGTCCTTAGGAAGCAGTATTATTCTCGGATTAACCATGGTCTTCGGTTCGCTGGTACCATCGGTATTTTATTATTTTAACGGCTCGGAAGGAAAAGAAACCATTGATTTGTTTTTCACCACTGCGTCCGGTCGGACCGTGTTGTTGGGTTTACTCGTTTGTATCTTCGGTATCTATCTGTGTGGTCGCGCGGGTGTGCTCAAGGAACGGGAACTGACCGGCGGAAATGCCGATGCCGGCGCCAATAAAGATTTTAAGTTCGGAATAGGCCTTTTAGTAGGCATTATTTCCGGAATTCTCAGTGCCTGTTTTAATTTTGGACTTGAAGCAGGAAAGCCGATGGCCAACGTCGCCAACGATTTATGGAAGGCCGCCAACCCAGGGCAGGGAGAATTTTTGTTCCAAAATAATGTAACCTATGTGGTGGTCCTTTGGGGCGGTTTGACAACCAATTTCATCTGGTGTATGTTTCTCAACGCACGGAACCGTACGTTTGGCGACTATGTAAACACCAAAACCCCCATCGCTCGGAACATTCTGTTTTGTGCGTTAGCTGGAACTACCTGGTATCTTCAGTTTTTCTTCTATGGAATGGGAGAAAGCCGACTGGGGAACGGGGCGAGTTCGTGGATACTGCACATGGCGTTTATTATCCTCATCGCCAACGCATGGGGCATTATTTTAAAGGAATGGAAAGGTGTCAGTAAGAAAACATACATGACCATCATCAGCGGGATTGCGGTGATTATCCTCTCGATCCTGCTCGTCGGTTTCGCAAGGACACTGTAAAAAATGAAGCCTCCGTGGAATCGCCAACGCAGGAGGCGGTAAGAACAAATTAACAATAACATAAAAAGAGTATGTCTGAAATCATTGGAAAAGAATCGTTTAAGCATGTCAGTTATTTATGGGATCCTGCTAAGGCGGCCGAATTAGCAGGAGATGAGGTAGCACTGCTTCTTTATCGGTCCAATCTACTGGGGGCTGATTTGCGTCTTACCAATTACGGGGGCGGTAACACTTCGTGCAAAGCCATCGCGAAAGACCCACTTACGGGAAACGATACGGAGGTGATGTGGATTAAAGGTTCGGGTGGGGATATCGGAACACTTACAAGGAGTGGCCTTGCCGCGCTTTATGTAGACAGGCTGCGGAGTCTCGAAGGGGTATACCGGGGGATTGAGCATGAAGATGAGATGGTTGAGCTGTTTAACCACTGTATCTATGACCTGGCTTCCAAAGCGCCGTCCATCGATACGCCGCTCCACGGTTTCCTTCCGTTTAAACATATCGACCATTTGCATCCGGACGCGGCTATCGCTATCGCCGCAGCGAAAGACGGCAAACGCATCACCCAGGAGTTGTTTAATGGGGAGATCGGTTGGGTAGAATGGCAACGGCCTGGATTTGATCTGGGGCTGAAACTCCGGCAGTGCCTGCAGGAAAACCCCGGAATCAAGGGAATTATGCTGGGTTCGCATGGACTGTTCACCTGGGGCGATACGGCATATGAAAGCTACGTGAATACGCTGACAGTCATCGAACGCTGCGCAGAATACCTGGAGCAGAACTACGGGAAGAAACGCGCCGTGTTCGGCGGCACCAAGCTTGCCGATGTGCCGGTCGAACAACGTAAAAAACAGGCCGCCGCTTTGGCCCCGGTACTCCGCGGATTCTGCTCGTCGGAACGGCACATGGTTGGCCACTTTACGGACGATGCCCGTGTCCTGGAGTTCATCAATTCAAACGACCTTGACCGGCTGGCACCGTTAGGCACCAGCTGCCCGGATCATTTTCTGCGCACGAAGATCAGCCCGCTGGTATTAGACCTGGCACCGGATGCCGACCTGTCTGACACCGAAGCATTGAAAACGTTGCTGACACCGGCCTTTGAAGCATATCGGGCCATGTATAAAGAGTATTACGAAACCTGTAAACATCCCAACAGTCCGGCGATGCGCGATCCCAACCCGGTAATCATCCTTTATCCGGGGATTGGCATGTTCTCCTTCTCCAAGGACAAACAGACGGCACGGGTGGCGGCTGAATTCTACATCAACGCAATCAACGTGATGAAAGGTGCTGAAGCGATTTCGGAATACACATCGCTGCCCAGACAGGAGGCATTCAACATTGAATATTGGCTGCTTGAAGAAGCGAAGCTCCAACGGATGCCGAAGCCGAAGCCGTTGTCAGGAAAAATTGCACTGGTAACAGGAAGTGCCGGAGGTATCGGTAAGGCGATTGCAAGAAAATTTGTGCAGGAGGGAGCCGTTGTCATCCTTAACGACCTGAATGCGGAACGGCTGGAGGGTGCGGCCGAAGAATTTAAAGCTTCGTTCGGAAAAGATGCGTATACCACCGCCCAACTGGACGTAACCAATGCGGATCAAATCCAACAGGCTTTAGATACAGCTGCCCTGGCCTTCGGCGGCATCGATATCGTGGTTAATAACGCAGGACTGTCGATTTCCAAGACCATTGAGGATCATACGCAAAAAGATTGGGATCTCCTTTATGACGTATTGGTAAAAGGCCAGTTCCTGGTTACGCAGGCGGCAGTACGGGTATTGAAGAAACAGGCTATAGGCGGGGACATCGTTAACATCGTCAGTAAAAACGCCTTGGTTAGCGGGCCCAATAATGCAGGATACGGATCCGCCAAGGCAGCACAATTGCACTTGAGCCGGTTGAACGCCGCAGAGCTGGGCGCCGACAAGATCCGCGTAAATGTGGTGAACCCCGATGCCGTCATCAGCGACAGCAATATCTGGGCCGGCGGTTGGGCTGAAGGGCGTGCCAAGGCATACGGAATTACCGTAGAAGAACTGCCGGCATACTATGCAAAACGAACCCTATTGGGAGAGATTATTCTACCAGACGACATTGCCAATGCCTGCTTTGCTCTTGTGGGCGGATTGATGAATAAGTCCACCGGTAACGTGCTGAATGTAGACGGCGGTGTGGCCATGGCATTTGTGAGATAAGACATATAAAAGGTGATTCTGTTTATCTTTGATCAAGTAACCTTATGAATATTGATAAAAATCAAATAGCAGCACATAACCAGCAATTGGAAGCCGGTCAGGACCGTCGCTTTAACCAATTGGCGGAGGACCTGTCCAACGCGGAAGCTATCGTACAAAAGCTGATTGATTTCCAGGTGGCCATCCCAAGCTGGGCCCTCGGAACCGGGGGCACGCGGTTCGGCCGGTTTTCAGGCGGCGGAGAACCGCGAAATCTGGAGGAAAAAATTACCGACATCGGTTTGCTGCATGCGCTTAACCGGTCGAGCGGAGCCATATCCCTGCACATCCCTTGGGATATCCCCGAGGATTATGCCGCCATACGTGAGTTGGCCGAAGCCAATGGGCTGAAGTTTGACGCAATGAACTCCAACACGTTTCAGGACCAGCCGGGACAACCTCTTAGCTACAAGTTCGGGTCTATGCAGCACGTAGACAAGGCTGTCCGCAAGCAAGCTGTCGACCATAATATCGACGTGATCAAGCACGGTGTCGAACTGGGATCCAAATCGCTCACCGTATGGCTGGCTGACGGATCGAGTTTCCCCGGACAGCTGAATTTCAGACGTGCTTTTGAAAACACGTTGGAAAGCCTGCAGGAAGTTTACGAAGCACTGCCTGACGACTGGAAAATCTTTGTGGAGTACAAAGCGTTTGAGCCGAACTTTTATTCCACTACAGTTGGCGACTGGGGGCAGTCGCTCCTCTATGCTAGCAAACTGGGAAGTAAGGCGTATACCCTGGTTGATCTAGGACATCACCTGCCCAATGCCAATATCGAACAGATTGTGGCCCTGCTGCTCATGGAAGGGAAGTTGGGCGGGTTCCATTTTAACGATTCAAAATATGGGGATGATGACCTCACCACCGGCAGCATCAAGCCTTATCAACTGTTTCTCATATTTAACGAGTTGGTGGAAGGCATGGACCACCGCGGCATGAGCCACACGCAGGATCTGGGTTGGATGATTGATGCTTCGCATAATCTTAAAGACCCGCTGGAAGACCTGCTGCAATCCGTAGAAGCGATTCTGATCGCCTATGCACAGGCGCTGTTGATCGATCGCCCGGCGTTAACCGAGGCCCAGTCGGTAAATGACGTGGTTCGGGCACAGGAAATATTACAGCACGCCTTCCGAACCGACGTGCGTCCGCTGGTGGCGGAAGCCCGCAGAAGGGCCGGTGCAGCTATTAATCCGGTACAATTGTTCCGCGAATTGGACGTGCGGGGCCGCTTGATCAAAGAACGGGGAACGAAAACGGTAGCTACAGGATTGTAATGAAAACACCTGTCATAGCGATATTTGATGTAGGCAAGACCAATAAGAAGCTGTTCCTTTTTAACGAGCAGTATAAGATCGTGTTTGAACGGTCGGCCCGGTTTACAGAGACGGTCGACGAGGACGGCGATCCATGCGAGAACCTGGAAAGCCTGCGGCTGTCTGTATTTGACTCGCTGCACGAAGTGTTCCGGAGGCCCGAGTTTGAGGTAAAGGCCATCAATTTTGCCGCCTACGGTGCCAGTTTGGTGTATGTCGACGAAGACGGGAAGCCGTTGGCTCCGTTGTGCAATTACCTCAAACCCTATCCGGAGGAACTCCAGCGCAAGTTTTACGATGCTTACGGAGGACAGGATACGGTGGCGTTTGTCACCGCCTCCCCGGTATTGGGGAGCCTCAACTCGGGGATGCAGCTTTACCGCACCAAGTATGAAAAGCCGGCGTTGTTTGAGCGAATCCGTTACGCTCTCCATTTACCTCAATACCTGAGCTTTCTTGTATCCGGCCAAATGTATTCAGACATGACCAGCATCGGCTGCCATACACACCTGTGGGACTTTACCAAAAATGACTACCACGAGTGGGTATATCGCGAGGGGATTATCGATAAGCTCGCTCCTATAGCGCTGGGCGACCAGATTATGCCGGCTTCCTTCCCCGGAAATGGTTATGGGGTAGGGGTAGGGCTGCATGACAGTTCGGCGGCGTTAATTCCGTACCTGGTGAGCTTTCATGAACCGTTTGTGTTGATATCCACCGGAACGTGGTGCATCAGCCTCAACCCGTTTAACCATACGCCGCTGACAAAAGAGGAATTAGATGCGGATTGCTTGTGCTATATGCACTATAAAGGGACACCGGTGAAAGCTTCGCGGCTATTTGCAGGGTACGAGCATGAGCAGCAAGCGAAGCGCATAGCCGAACATTTTGGCCAGCCTACCAGCCGCTACCGGAACCTGGCGTATAACCGCAGCATCGTGGCCAGGCTAAGGGAGGAAAAAGACGGCCCCAAACCCATCGGTGGCAAGGTGTCGGCTTTTGCACAACGGAATCTGTCGGACTTCCGATCGTATGAAGAAGCTTACCACCGGCTGATCATGGATCTGGTGGACCTTCAAAAGGTTTCTACGGATCTCGTTATCACCGGATCAACCGTGAAACGTATCTTTGTTGACGGAGGGTTCAGCAAGAACACCATCTACATGAATCTGCTCGCCGATGCATTTCCCGATATGGAGGTTTTCGCAGCATCCATGGCGCAGGCTACGGCAGTGGGAGCGGCTTTGGCCATCCACGCGGGGTGGAATAACCGGCCCCTGCCTAACGACTTAATAGAATTACGGTTTTATGCACATAATCCGTAAAAGACAATATAATAGTAGGAATAATGAATCCTGACTTGTTAAAATACAACCCTCAATATCCGTCTGTACAGGACCTAAAACGGAAAGCCAAAAGACGGATACCGAAGTTCGCCTTCGACTACTTGGAAGGAGGTTGCAACGACGAACTAAACCTGCTTCGCAATGAAATGGATTTCAGGGATATCCAGCTGATGCCGCGCTACCTGAAAAAGCACAACGGAGTGGATATGCGTACCGAATTATTCGGTCATGTTTATGACGCCCCTTTTGGAATTTCTCCCATCGGTTTGCAGGGCCTTATGTGGCCAAATGCCCCCGTTATTTTGGCCAAGGCGGCGCAGAAGCACAATGTTCCGTATATCCTTAGCACCGTTTCAACGGCGAGTATCGAAGAGATCGCAGACGTAGCCGGATCACAATTCTGGTTCCAACTGTATCATCCTACCGAAAACCGGTTGCGCGATGATATTCTCCGTCGACTGGAGGCGGTAGGTTGCCCCGTGCTCGTGGTACTTGTGGACGTACCTTCTTTCGGCCTGCGTTACCGTGAGATCAAAGCCGGCCTTTCCATGCCTCCAAAGATCACCATCAATAACTTTATTCAGGCAGCGGTACGGCCGGCCTGGTCGATCGAATTTCTGAAGACAGGCATGCCTACATTTGCCACGCTGAAGCCCTATATGGGAAAAGATCTTGATATCAAGCAGTTGGGCAAGTTTATGAACGCTACGTTCACAGGCCGCGTCGATGCGGAGAAGGTGAAGGCTATCCGCGACCTTTGGAAAGGCAAACTGGTGATCAAAGGGGTGGTCAGTGACGAGGACATGGAAGAGAGCATTCGCATCGGTGCTGACGGGGTCATCGTATCTAATCACGGTGGCCGGCAGATTGATGCCGGTGAGTCCACCATCAAACCGTTGAAAGGCCTAACCGACCGTTATGGCGATAAAATGACCATCATGATTGACAGTGGGTTACGGTCTGGCCCGGACATCGGACGTTCATTGGCCTGCGGAGCCAAATTCACGTTCATGGGACGTCCGTTTATGTACGGAGTCTCTGCCCTGGGGAAGCAGGGCGGCGATCATACCATCGGCATGCTGAAGGCCCAATTGAAGCAGGTGATGGAGCAGGTGTGCTGCGAAACGGTGACTGATTTCCCGGCGACCCTGATCTCCTGACCCGACAATTTGGAATTTTCCGTATTTTCTGTTTGTTCTTGCAGGGGTAAAGTATAACTTTGGGAGCAAATTGAATAGGAATATGCAAGCAACATCTGACATAGGCGTCATTGGTATCGCCGTGATGGGGGAAAACCTCATCCTGAATATGGAAAGCAAGGGCTTTCATGTATCGGCCTATAACCGTACGGTAGACAAGGTAGAACGCTTTGTAAATGGCCGTGCTAAGGGAAAGAACATCTATGGAGCTACTTCCATCGAAGACCTGATTCAATCACTGAAAAGTCCACGCAAGGTGATGCTGATGGTAAAGGCTGGCCAGCCCGTCGATGATTTTATTGAGCTGCTTATTCCGCACCTGGATCCGGGAGATATCATCATCGACGGAGGAAACTCTCATTTTCCGGACACGGAGCGCCGCACCAAATACGTAGAAAGTAAAGGTTTGTACTATATCGGCACCGGAGTTTCAGGTGGCGAGGAGGGTGCCTTGCTGGGGCCATCCATTATGCCCGGAGGTTCTCCGGCTGCCTGGCCTGCCGTGAAGCCGATCTTTCAGTCGATCGCCGCAAAGGTCGCTGACGGAACGCCGTGCTGCGATTGGGTGGGCGACGGCGGGGCCGGCCACTTTGTTAAAATGGTACACAACGGCATTGAGTACGGCGACATGCAGCTCATCAACGAGACGTACCAGATTATGAAAGACGTACTCGGGATGACGGCCGATGAAATGCACGAGGTGTTCCGGGAATGGAATGAAGGGGAGTTGGATAGCTACTTAATTGAAATTACCCGGGATATTCTGGCTTTCAAAGACGAGGACGGACAGCCGTTGGTAGATAAGATTTTGGATACCGCCGGACAAAAAGGAACCGGCAAGTGGACCGGAACGGTAGCACTCGAACTGGGAGTTCCGTTGACATTAATCGCCGAATCGGTATTCGCCCGTTGCCTCTCTGCGCTGAAGGAAGAACGTGTAGCAGCCTCGAAGGTACTCCACGGCCCTACTCCCTCATTCAATGGCGACCGCCAGGCATTTCTGAACGACCTGCGTGACGCCCTGTATGCGGCCAAAGTGATTTCCTATGCACAGGGTTACCAAATGATGGCTGCTGCCGCAAAAGAATATGGATGGAAGCTGAACTATGGCAGCATCGCTCTCATGTGGCGCGAAGGATGTATCATACGGTCGGCATTTTTAGGTAAAATCAAAGAAGCATTTGATAAGAATCCGGAATTGCAGAACCTCATCCTGGACGAGTTTTTCCGTGAGAAAATACAGGCTGCACAAGGTGGATGGCGAAACGTAATCGCCTCTGCCATCACCAATGGAATCCCTGTTCCCTGCCTCAGCGCAGGATTGATCTATTACGATGGATACCGCAGCGAACGCCTGCCGGCTAACTTGCTACAGGCACAGCGCGACTATTTCGGCGCCCACACCTATGAACGTCTGGATAAGCCACGCGGAGAGTTCTTCCATACTAACTGGACGGGTCGCGGCGGAGAAACGTCTTCAACGACCTACGACGTCTAATTCACGTACTGTACCACAAGTTAAGTAATGTGCGCGGAGGCTTTCCTCCGCGCACTGTCTTTTACGGGATTAACGAGAGGTTTTGCTCATTGTGTCAACAGCATAATAACATAGTGAGTCCGTAATGAGTCCGTAAAATATTCGGTAAATGTCGGACTCACCTCGGACTCACCTCGAAACAATCCTAAATGGAGAGACCCGCGTGTCGGGCCTGGGGTAAAGCTTGCCGGGCGGCTTGCGATTATTGACAACATTGACTAAGTTTGTTCTAAATAGCACCTGCAACATGAATAAAACCGTAAACACCTTTGTGTTGGCGGCCCTGATGACCGCCTGCCACGAACAGAAAAAGACCATGGACCCTGCTTCAGAAATGACATTACTACCTTATCCTGAAACTAAAAAGGAAGACGTTACGGACCGCTACTTCGGTACAGAAGTCGTTGATCCGTACCGTTGGTTGGAAAACGATACGTCGGCGGAAACCAAGGCGTGGGTGGATGCCCAGAATGAAGTGACGAGCGATTACCTGAAGCAAATACCTTTCCGCGATGCGATATATAAGCGCTTGGAAAAACTGTGGAACTACGAAAAGTATTCGGCCCCTTTTAAAGAGGGAGCCTACACCTACTTTTACAAAAACGATGGCTTACAGAACCAGAGTGTGTTGTACCGTCAGAAGGGGGAGGACGGCGAGGTTGAGGTGTTTCTCGATCCCAATACATTTTCCAAAGATGGCACTACTTCATTGGCGGGAATCGCTTTCAGCAAAGACGGAAGCTTAGTGGCCTATCAACTCTCGGAAGGAGGGTCAGATTGGCGAAAAGTGGTTGTCATCCGTGCCGAAGACAAATCTCCGGTGGGGGATACGCTGGTGGACGTCAAGTTCAGCGGCCTGGCCTGGCAGGGTAACGATGGATTCTATTACAGCAGTTACGATAAACCCAGGGAGGGAAGTGCGCTTTCCGGTATGACGGACCGGCATAAACTGTACTACCACAAACTCAATACACCACAGAGCCAGGATGAGCTGATTTTCGGGGGAGAGGCCACTCCCCGCCGGTATATTGGGGGATACCTTACCGAGGACGAACGGTTTCTGGTCATTACGGCCGCTAACACCACCAGCGGCGGCGAATTGTATATCAAAGACCTCACCCGTACGGATAGTCCGATCGTGACTGTAGTCGATAATTTTGAAAAGGATCATGCTGTGCTCGATAACGATGGAACCCGGCTTTTCATTTATACCAACCTGGATGCCCCCAACGGTAAAATTGTTACGGTGGATGCGAGCGATCCCCGGCCCGAAAACTGGGTAGATCTCATTCCGGAAACCGAGAACGTATTGAATCCAGGTACCGGCGGCGGTAAGATCTTCGCAAACTACCTGAAAGATGCAACGTCCATGGTGCAACAGTTCGACCGTGCCGGCAAACTTGAACGAACCATCGAGCTACCCGATGTGGGTACAGCGAGCGGATTCGGTGCGAAAATTGACGACAGCGAATTGTATTATACGTTCACATCATACATATACCCCCCAACGATTTTTAAATACGACATTGCATCCGGCGAGTCCACTGTACACAAGGCATCGGGCGTGGATTTCGACCCCGCCCAATACGAGTCCAAACAGGTTTTTTATACTTCTAAAGACGGAACGCGGGTGCCGATGATCATCACCCATAAAAAGGGGTTGAGACTTAACGGCTCCAATCCAACGCTCCTCTATGGATACGGTGGATTCAACATTAGCCTCACGCCTTCTTTCAGTACCTCGAACATCATCCTGCTGGAACAGGGGGGCGTATATGCCGTGGCCAACCTGCGGGGCGGCGGGGAATATGGAGAGAAATGGCATGTTGGAGGGACGAAGCTGCAAAAGCAAAACGTATTTGACGATTTCATTGCTGCAGCCGAATACCTTATCCAGGAAAACTATACATCGCCCGCAAAATTGGGAATTGCCGGCGGTTCAAACGGCGGCCTTCTGGTGGGTGCGGCGTTGACACAGCGGCCAGAGCTGTTTAAGGTGGCTTTCCCGGCTGTGGGTGTATTGGATATGTTGCGCTATCATAAGTTTACAGCGGGTGCCGGATGGGCCTTTGACTACGGTACGGCGGACGACGACGAGGAAATGTTTGCCTATTTACACGCGTACTCTCCATACCACGCGCTAAAGGAAGGGACAGCCTATCCCGCAACGTTGGTAACTACGGCAGATCATGATGACCGGGTAGTGCCGGCGCACTCTTTTAAATTCGCTGCGCGGCTGCAGGCCTGCCACCAGGGTAACCATCCTGTTTTAATCCGGATCGAAACCAAAGCAGGGCATGGCGCCGGGAAACCGACAGCCATGGTGATCGCCGAACAGGCCGATAAGTGGGCCTTTATGTTTCAGAACACCGGCACCTCCTACACCGAGCGGCCGTAATACAATTGAACGATGAACATTGAACGTGACGACAACGGCAGAAAAGGACGTTTTAGTGCCTTGATTGATGGTGAGGAAGCCGGACTAATGACGTATACCTGGGCTGGTGACCACAAGTTTATTATCGACCACACGGAGGTCAACCCCGACTTTTCAGGGAAAGGTGTCGGAAAGCAACTGGTCATGGCGGCGGTCGCTTTTGCACGCGAACGCAATCTGAAAATCCTTCCGTTATGTCCGTATGCCAAGAAGGTATTCGAGCGCACACCCGAAATACAGGATGTACGGTGGTCCTAAGAAGAAGGCCGTCGAATCAGCCGGCCTTCTCCTTTTTGGGAAAAATCAATGACGCGATTACACTGATAGCCAGAATGGAAACGATCACGATGAGTGAATGCGATGTGGTAAAGCCCCATTCGCTCAGCCAATGGTGTAAGAGCATTTTGGCACCGATGAATACCAGAAGGAACGAAAGGCCGGTTTTAAGGTAATGAAACTTGTGGATGATGTTCACCAGCAGGAAAAACATCGAACGCAATCCCAGGATGGCGAAGATGTTTGAAAAAAACACAATGTAGGGGTCCTTCGTAACGGCGAAGATGGCTGGAATCGAATCTACCGCAAAGATCAGATCCGTAAATTCGATAACCAACAGCACCAGGAAAAGCGGTGTTACATACTTTTTGCCATCCTCTTGGTGGAAGAATTTTCCACCCACAAAAGTCGGGAACACGGAAAAGTACCGGGAAGCGAACTTCACCACCGTATGGTTCTGGGGGTCGATTTCCTCCTCTTCGCTCCTGTGCAGGAACATGTTGATACCTGTATATACCAGGAAAAAGCCGAAGATATACAGGATCCACCCGAACTGGCTGATGAGAGCAGCCCCCAGGAAAATGAATAAAAACCGGAGGACGACGGCACCAATAATACCCCATACCAACACTTTATGGTAATATTTGGATGGTACGCCGAAGGAGCTGAATATGAGTACCATCACAAAGATGTTGTCAACGGATAGCGCGTATTCCACTACGTAACCCGTGAGGTACTCCAATGCGAGGTTTTTTTTGTAGATAGCCAGGCTGGCATCGAAATCTTCCGGTACCAGACGGATGTTATGCAGGTGTTTTGAGGTAATTTCTGCCAGCCTATTGAAATCGTGTACATCATGCAACTCGTGTCCCCACAAGCGAAGAACCACGTAGAATACCAGGGCAAAGGTTACCCACACCGCACTCATAATTGCGGCCTGTGTAAGGCTTACCGCTTTGTCGCTTTTGCTGAATAGGCCCAGGTCAATCGCCAGCATTAGCACAATGAAGAGTAAAAAGCCACCAAAAAATAGAAGTTCGTTGCTCATGTTATTTGTTCCGTTCCGTTGTATATCTTACCAATTGCTCCAGCCCGGTGCGGTGATCGCTGACGGGGAAGCTACTCAGAATGTCAAAGGCCTCTTGCTGGTAGGCCAACATCTTTGAGGCTGCATACTCCATGCCGCCGTTTGCTTTTACAAAGGCAATAACTTCCTGTACGCTTTTGGGATCTTCATTGTGATTTTTCACCAAATTTATGATCGATTTTTTTTCTGATGGACTCACCCGATTCAGCGCATAGATCAGTGGAAGGGTAATTTTTTTCTCTTTAATATCATTCCCCAGGGGTTTTCCTACGTCGTCGATCCCGAAATCGAACAGGTCATCCTTAATCTGAAAGGCGATGCCCACCTTTTCCCCGAACTGACGCATCTGTTCGATAACCGGTTCGGTGGCCCCACCTGAGGCAGCCCCGCACGCACAGCAGGAAGCAATCAGCGATGCCGTTTTCTGGCGGATTACCTCAAAATAGACGGTCTCCTCGATATCCATGCGCCGTGCCTTCTCGATTTGCAGCAATTCCCCTTCGCTCATCTGTTCCACGGCTTGCGTTACGATTTCCAATAAGCGAAAATCGCTATTGCGTATGGAAAGGGATAAACCCTTGGCAAGTAAAAAATCTCCAACGAGTACGGCAATTTTGTTTTTCCACAATGCGTTTACCGAAAAGAATCCGCGGCGCACATTGGCGTTGTCCACCACATCGTCATGTACGAGGGTTGCCGTATGAAGCAGTTCCACCAGGGCGGCGCCGCGGTGGGTTGCCTCGTTGATATTCCCGCAAAGTCCTGCAGAGAAAAAGACAAACATGGGGCGCATTTGTTTGCCCTTGCGTTTTACGATATAGTGGGTAATTCGGTCGAGCAGTGGAGCGGAACTCCGCATCGATTCTTTGAACTTATCTTCAAAAAGGGCCAACTCGCTGGCGATGGGTTTTTGTATGTCGCTTAGTTTGGGCATATGCGTAAAACCGGCGCAAGATACTAAGATATTCAACAATAACCTACAACTGTGCTATGGATTCTTCGAGCTCCTCGTACCACGCTTGGCCGTACTTGCGAATAAGCGGCTCTTTAAGGAATGCATATACGGGCACTTTCAACTCCCGGCCTAGTGAGCACGCAGAATGACAGATGTGCCAGCGGTCATAATGCAGTACGTCAAATTCCGGATAGGCGGTAATACGGATGGGGTAGAGGTGGCAGGAGATCGGTTTTTTCCAGTCGACTTCCCCTTGTTCATAAGCCTTTTCGATCGCACATTTGGTGATTCCATTCTCCCATGTGACGTAGGCACATTCCTTGTTGCCCTCCACGCAGGGGGTGGTGAGGTCGCCGTCGACATCGACCACATGGGTTCCCTGTTCCTCCACTGCGGCAATTCCCTTTTCCGTCATGTAACGTTTTACACGAGGATATATTGAGGCGAGGACACCCAGCTCATCCCGCTGCAGTGGCGCGCCGGAGTCACCCTCCACGCAACATGCTCCATGACACCTTCCCAGATTGCACACAAACTCTTCCTTGATTAACTCTTCACTGACCAGAACGGGGCCTACTTCAATCATCATGTGGGTTATTATTTGGATACGCCGGGTAACTTTTTGCCCAACGGGTATTTCAATCCTTTGGCGTCGGAAAGCTCCAACGTGACGGAGCCGATCAATATTTCAACCTGCGCCTTCACCGGAATTCGGTTGCCGTCGTTCGTCACCCAGAGGTACAGTCGGCTATCTTTCTTGAAAATTCGTCCGGGGGTGATTTCCGGACTGAATTTAAGGCATTCCAGGGTGCCTATGGGTGTTTTTATCTGTTCTATACCTACATATTCGATACCCAGAGTGGCAATCTCGTCATTCAGAAAATACGTCATTTTGAACGACTGTCCCGGCTTTACATTCGTAAGGTCGAGGTTGCGTGAAAAATAATACGCAGAGAGCAGGTCAAATGTCTGGGCAGAAGGGCTTTTGAAAGTTCCTTTGTTACCCTGCACCGTCCGGGTCTGATGGTTAAAGCGGACAATGTCTGTTCGACGGTAGTTGCCTTCCCGGATGTTTTCGGTATAATAATGAGGCAGGAACGTCCTTGAATCAATATAGGAGTCGTATCGGTTATCTACCGTATAGAACACACTGAACGCCTTCGATGTTTGGCCGCGCGCCGTAAGATGAAACGAATGAGGGCTGCTGAACTTGATTTTTGAGTCTTCGACCTTCAGCGTTCCCACGGCTGCTGAGATGACCCCGTACCGCAAACGGTACTGCAACTCCTCGCCGGCTTTGAAGGCGGGCTCTTTCAGAAACGGGAGCGGCTGTCCGTGAGCCCGCAGTATACCCAAGAGGATCGATAGTATCAGGATGCCGCTTTTAATCATGCTTTAGCCCTTACGCTTAAAAACGGGAACGGTGGAACAGGGCTCTCCGTATAAAATACTTTTTGCTACCTTGCTCAGCATGGCGGTAAATTTGACAAAGGCCGATTCCGGAACGGCAATGTCGCCGCATCCCTTGACAACCACCCGTTGGTCGCGATACGTTTCTATATCTATTTTTTCCAAAGCCCGCTCATAAAGAACAGTTTCCAGGGTATTCAGGTCTCCAAAAACAATATCTTTTGCATGAGGCTCCAGACGGTTGGCCAGCAACATATACGCCCAGGTGGGCACGATCGCTTCTGCAGTGCAGGTAATGGCAACGTATTTGCCGGTATATTGGGACCAGTCGTGCGTTTTTACAAACTCCCTGAATTCTTTCTCACGCAGAATGAGGCCATGGAACAGGTTGTCCTTGATGTCGTAGACGACACGCTCTCCCTGCGGTGCAAACAGGGCCAGGTCCACGGTGACCAGCCCGCTTTGGGCTACTTTATTTACGATGGTTTCCTGTATCTCCATAACAAAAAATCCGGATGGCATTGTTTACCATCCGGATACAAAGTTACGAAATAAAATATTAGCGCCGGTTGTTAAAAGAACCGGCCGCGGTTGTCTACGATATCGGCTTTGTCCTGTAAGGCGCGGAATACACGCGACCAGGTACGCTGGGCCCGGGTTTGCGTCATTTGCTTTTTCTGAGCGTCCACATCGGCAAGAGCCTCCGGATTCACGAATCCGGTAACCTCGACCACGTACACGCCCTGCGATCCGCGGATCGGTTTGGACGGTTGTTTGGGCTGTAAACCAAACACGGTTCCCACTACCGCATTCTCCTGCGCCACGCCGGGAATGACGGGGTTCGCAAATACGATATTTTCAGCAGACACAGGTGATTTGCCCAATTTTTCGCCAATTTGCGCAAGGGAGGTTGCGCCATTGGAGGCTTCGTTGGCCTGCGCGATCAGTTTCTTCGCTTTCACCCGGTTGCGTACGATGGGCTCAATTTCATTTTTGACTGCCTCCAGCGGCAACTGTCCCTTCTCGCGGATACCAGTAACCCGGGCGACTATATATTTGGTGTCTGACTCATAAATTTTATCCGATACGTCGCCTTTATCCGCTTCAAAGGCCCAACGAACAAGTTCGCGGGGAACCTCGGTACCCATCAACATTGTCTCCAGCGAGGTAACATTATCCGCCTTCAGGACCGGTACGTTCTGTTGGGTGGCCACCTCCTGAAAGTTGCTCTTATTCAGCGCCCCGAAAAACTGGGTCGCTTTTGCATAGGCAGCGTTCATCGTTTCCTTACCGCTGGTTATCTGTTTGTCGATTACAGCAGCCTTCACCACGCGTGACGATCCGATTTGATTCTCCACTTTGATGATGTGAATACCGAATTGCGAGGTAGCGATGACTACGTCCCCTTTCTTGGCGTCAAAAGCAGCGTTTTCAAAAGCAGGAACCATCATTCCCCGGCCGAAGGTGCCGAGCTCTCCGCCATTGATTTTGCTGCCTTCATCCACACTGAACTGGACGGCCAGGGCAGCAAAGCTATCGCCTTTCTCGATAAGCCCTTTGATGGAATCAGCCTTGGCTTTGGCCTTATCCATCCCTCCTTCGGTAGCTGGATTTAGAAGGATGTGGCTGGCTTTTACGGAATCAGGGCCGACTTTGGTTTCGATGACCTTAGCAATTTCAAAGCGCCCATTTGATAATACCGGTCCCACCGTCGTGCCAACGGGTGCACGGAAAAGGAGGGTATCTAGTGCGGGACTGAATTCGCCCTGTTTGCGGAAAATAAACGGATATTTTGTGTCCGAATTGACAGCAGCAAAGAGCGAATCGGTTGTCGACTCGGCCAATTGGGCTTTTAGCTCATCGATGGTGCTTTTTACCCTTGCGGTATCCTGTGCCGTCGGGCTTGCATCGAACACCACATACTCCAGGTTCCGGGTTTCCTCTTCGTTCTTAAATACGCCTTTATTTTCGTTATAGTAGTCCTTAAAATCCTGTTCACTGATGGTGACGGCGCTGTCAGGGACAGATTCGTAGTCCAGCAGCACGTATTCAAAGTTGGCCAGTTTATTCCGTTGGTTGTGTTCCTCATTGGCTTCCAACGTTGTTACATAGACGCTGTTGTTGATCAGGTTGGTATACTTAACGCTCAACTGTTCATCGATGACGCTTTGCAGGAGAGCGTCCCACTGAGCGTGGGCCTCATGCCCCGCAGGCAACGTTCCCACCTGTGAGATGAAGGTGCTGAGCTGGCCGCGGTCAAACTGTCCGGTCTGCGGGTTGCGGAAGGCTTGCTGGATTTGCATGGAAGGGTTGTCGCCCTGAACCAGCTCATTCAGCTCCGTTTTACCCACCGTCAGCCCGATGCGTTCTACTTCACTTCTCAGCAGCTCACGGTTCAGGTATTGTCCCCAAACTTGTTGCACGGCATAGGATTTCATCTGTGGGCTCAGGGTGCCTCCGCCCATCTGTTGGCGGAACATTTCAGAAGTTTGCTCTACCTGGGCGTTAAACGCGTTGATGTCAATGGCTTCTCCGTTGATGCTTCCCACCTGATTCTGATGGCGTGCCCAAAACGGGGTGCCATAGTTGATTACGTCTCCCAATAAAAACGCAAAAATCGCGAAACCGATAAAAACAACGATAACCACGCCCGCCCGGTTACGCAAATAATTCATAAATCCCATAGCCTATTTAAAACTGTTTCGTTAAGCTGTTATTTTATATTGTTAAAAATCTTGACTTTGCGCGTGTTTTTTCACACTTTTTCAAAATGAGGCGCAAGATACAACTTTTATCAAAAAAAGAGTAAAATAAATGGAAGTGAGCTTACCGGAACACGGGGCCCTGTCCGTCTTCAAATATGTATAGTCCGGTTGAGTTCTGTACTTCTATATTTTCAAAATTCCCATCCGAGTGAAATGAGGAGCCCATGAAATTCCCTCGTCCGTCTTTAAAGTATGCTTCGATAGGGGCATGATTGTAAAACGTATTGGCCTTTTGATCGTGAATGAGTTCTTCGGTTTTGATGATGGACCCATCGGCCCGGGTAATGACGACGTTGTCGCGGAACTCCGTTAGCTCTTCCGCCTCCTTCTGGATGGCATAGTTGGAGGTGATCCGCTGGATTTCCGCGCCGGCCTCATCAAAAAAGACAATGGTAACTCCCTGTTGAAATTCGTAGTAAGGCTTTTCCACGTTGTAATGCCGCATCTCAGGGGCCGTCAACTTAGCCTTCACCAGCGCAGAGTCGCTGTAAATAACGGTAACCTGTTTGGAAATGTCTACGGGTTCCTCAGCTTGGATAGCGGCAATCCGGTCGACCTCCTTAAGATCTGTCTCGCAGGAGATCGTCATTGCCACTCCGATTACTGATAGATAGGTGGCAAAACGGAAGATGTTATTTTCATTTGACATTAGTCGTACCGTCTCCGCTGGAACCACTTTTCGTTAAGCGTGAATCCCAGATGGAAGTTAATATACCGTTCGCGAACCAGTTGACTGGTTTGTGCTCCGGTCTGACCGAATTCCGTGGCAAAGTTTATTTTGTAGAACGACCCTCCGAATAGGGAAGGCAACGGAAAGCCAAAGCCTACGGTAAGCCCCATTTGTGTAATGTCCTGGTTAGCGATGTTGATGAACGATTTGTTGTATTTAAAGCCCAAACGGTAATCGACTACGGCAAGGTAATGCACGGAGGTGATGTCCGGAGTAACCTGTCCGCCGACGGAGAAGCCATAGCTGTCGGTCAGTTGGGGGCTTTCACCGCCTATGCGGAAATCGCTCCATTTTGCGTAATTGAAGTCGCCGCCCACCATCCAGCGGTTGGTTTTGGTCAAGGTGAAGCCGACGCTGTGTTTCATGGGCATATCTATCGTTTGTTTTTGTCCCTCAAACACATTGATTGAATCGACCGGCAGGTTCTCAAAATCATCTTTTACACTGGTAGGCGTCCGTGTTACCACACGCGATGCGGATGTATTGAGGGGCGTGCCTGCTGTTCCGGCATATCCGACGGTGAGGCTAACGTTGTTACCAAGCGGCTGGAAATATTGTGCGCCGTAGTCGAAGCTGAAGCCATTGATATATTGGCTGCTGTCTATACGGACATTTAGCCCGCCTACGTCGTTGGGAAATTCAATGGAGCGGATGTTGTTCAATGTTCCGAAGAGGTACGAAACATTGGCACCTACGCTGAAATTTTTGTTTATCTGGATCCCGTAACC
>Ga0164243_10003288_pt1 | contig 25987 bp, 22 predicted proteins | sample OricompcompostOP_FD_108781 | JGI IMG/M metagenome (GOLD analysis project Ga0164243, IMG submission 108781) | Organic Plus compost microbial communities from Emeryville, California, USA - Original compost - Organic plus compost (OP) | ecosystem: Engineered > Solid waste > Mixed feedstock >...
CGACCCCGGTCGCGGTGCGAGGCCAGAACCGGTGCACCATCACGAGCAGGATCGCGATCCCTCGCAGGCCATCGAGCTCCTGGATGAAGCCTCGCGCGATCGAGCTGCGCTCTACGGCCATGTACGCACGGAAATGCACCGAGCGTGCCCTCGATCTTCGGACGCGACGACCGCGTGTTCGCGGCGACGGCGCACGAGACCCTTCCACTCCGCGCGTGCGCCTCGGCCACGACGGGCGGCGCGTGCCCGTCCACTCTCGTTCGGCGGCCTCGATCTTGCTGCGTACGACCACGTGTCCGGTGCATCGCGAGGGTGGCTCGCGTTCGGCAGTCTGTTCGCTGCCGCCGTCCTCCTCGCGCTCGCCCTGGCCATCTCCGAGCCGCTGCGCGCTTCGATCGCGTCTCTCGTGCTCTGGGTCCGGGATGCGGGGCCCCTCGGGGTCGCCGCCTTCGTCGCGATCTACGTCGTCGCGACGGTGCTCCTCGTCCCGGGATCGCTGCTCGCGCTGTCCGCCGGCGTGGCCTACGGCGTCCTTTTCGGCTCGGCGATCTCCGTGGTGGCGGCGACGCTGGCCATGAGCGCGCCGTTCGCGATCGGCCGGCTCGTCCTTCGACCGGTCATCAGCCCGCTCCTCGAAGGCCGGCCACGCCTCGCCGCGATCGATCACGCGATCGAGCGGGACGGCTCCAAGATCATCGTCCTGCTGAGGCTGTCGCCCGTCGTGCCGTACAACCTGCTCAACTACGCCCTGTCGGCCACGCGCGTGCGCTTCTCCAGCTACCTCGCAGCGTCCGCCGTGGGGTTCACGCCGGGTGCGGTGCTCACGGCGTACATCGGCGCGGCGGTCTCGCGTGCGAGCGCGCTCGACACCGGCGGGCGCGACACGGCCGCGTCGATCCTGTTCTGGGGTGGGCTCGTCGCGACGATCGCCGCCTCGATCGTGATCACCCGGATGGCCCGGAGTGCGCTCGCGACGGTGGTCGAAGCGCCGGCCGCGCCCGCGACCGTGCACTCACGCAAGGCTGTGGCCCCGCGTGACGATCGATCTCGCACCTGACGCGCGCCCGCAGGTCATCCGCCACGCCACCCGCGGCGCGGTTTCCACGAGATCGACCCCGGTGCGGGCACTTGGCCGCCGGGGGCGCGAGTTGCAGGGTGTGCGCCCCGGTCGAAGAGAGGGGTCCAATGACGAGTCGACATACGCTGATGTCGTTGGTCGTGGCGGGCGCCGGCGTGCTGGCGTCCTGCGCGGAGGTGGAGCTCGGAGCCGAACCCGAGGTCGGGGAGATGCAGACGGCGGTCACCAGCCCACCGCTGGTACCGCCCGCGCCGTTCGTGCTCGCAGCAGATGGCGTGACGAAGCGCTCGCTCGAGGACGCGGACGTCTATCTCCCTGGTGGCAAGCGGTGGGCGATCGTGCTCGGCAAGGCCCTGTTCTGGGACGAGCAGGCAGGGAGCGATGGCAACGCGTGCGCGAGCTGTCACTTCCACGCCGGCGCCGACACCCGCCTGCGCAACCAGATCAGCCCGGGATTCACCGACGAGACCAAAGGGCCGGGTGGTGATGCCGTGTTCGGCTCCGAGCGCTCGGACACCGGAGACGTCCTCCCGGGTTACATGCCGTCCGGGGCGCTCGGCGACTCGAACTACGTCCTGACACCGGCGGACATGCCGCTGCACCAGCTCGTCGACGAGACCGACCGGAACTCCCCGATCGTGACGACCACGAACGATCGCATCTCGTCGCCCGGTGCGTACGATCACGACTTCACCCGCGTCCGCCCATTCGGTCACGAGCGGTGTGGACCGGCGGACTCGACGATCTTCCGCGCCGGCCGGTTCGCGGCGCGCCAGGTCGAGCCGCGCAACACGCCGACGTTCCACAACGCGGCGTTCCAGTTCCGGAACTTCTGGGACAACCGCGCGAACAACCTGTTCAATGGCGTCGGCGTGTTCGGCATGCGCGACGTCATCGGCGATCCGGACAACCGGATCGTCGTCATCGAGAACGGCAGGCCGGTGTTGACGTACCTGCAGGTCGAGAACGCGAGCACCGCGTCGCAGGCGGTCGGCCCACCGCTCAGCGAGATCGAGATGTCGTGCGGTGGCCGGACGTTCGCCGACCTCGGCCGCAAGCTGCTGTACACGATCCCGCTGGCGAAGCAGCGCGTGTCACGGCAGGACAGCGTGCTCGGCCCGTACGCGAGCTGGTTCGGCAACGGGCTCCAGATCCAGTACCTGTACGCCCTGCTGATCATGCGCACGTTCGAGCCGAAGTACTGGGCGTTGCCCGGTCGGTGGCGGATCGTCGACGGCCAGCTCGTCCGCGATCCGAGGGGGTACACCCAGATGGAGCTCAACTTCTCGATGTTCTGGGGGCTCGCGATCGCGGAGTACGAGGCGACGCAGGTCTCCGATCAGAGCGAGTTCGACCAGCTCCAGGCGGCCGGGCGCCTCGTGATGCAGCCGTCGTTCACACCGGCGGGTCCCGGGATCGGCGGCTGCACGTCGCCGACGGGCGACGTCGATCCGCTGCTCGTCCGCGGGTGCACGATCTTCGCTCGGTTCAACCCGAGCCCGGCGTTGCCCACGCCGCCGGACGGCATCCGCGGCGGCAACTGCTTCGTCTGTCACAACGCGCAGGGCGGCGGCGTCGGACGGACGCGCCAGCCGCTGCTCAGCGAGGGCGCGATCCAGGAGGGCGAGGAGCTCGCGCTGTTCCTCACGGTGCCGGACGCGAACGGGTTCAACGATCTCCGTGACAACGGATCGGCGAACATCGGGCTGCGCGACGTGTTCAGCGATCGCATGAGCGGTGGCACCGATCCGTACGGCAACCCGCTGTCGTTCGCGCGCCAGCTGTGGAACCACCTCGATGGCCAGGTCGGCGCGATCGTCGATCCGCCGTTGCGCCGGCTGCTCGACGCGGGTGGCGTGCCGACGCGCGTCGCGGTGGACGACGCGACGCCGCCGGGCACGTTCCGCAAGCTCGAGGTCGATGGCTCGTCGAAGGTCCCGATCTTGCGCAACGTCGCGCTCACGCCTCCGTACTTCAGCTGGGGCGGGTACCCGAGCCTGCGCCAGGTGCTCAAGGTCTACAACCGCGGGATGAACCGGCGTGACATCACCGGCGCGGGCAGCCTCGACGCGCACGGTAGCGCCTGTGTCACCGGCGACGACACGGGGACCGGTCCCGACGGCAATCAGCCCTGGCCGGTCACCAGCGACGACTGCAACACGAACACGACCGGGGCGATCCTGCCCCTCGGGCTGTCGGACTGCGACGCGAACGGCGCTCCGAACGCGGCCTGCCTCGCTCTCGGGCACACCGTGGCGACCGACGATCTCGCGGCGCTCGCGCGGTTCCTGCGCTCGCTCACGGATCGCCGCGTGCAGTGCGATCAGGCGCCGTTCGATCACCCCGAGCTCACGATCCTCGACGGCCACAAGACGACCGACAAGAACCGCGACGGTCGCGCCGACGACATCACGTTCAAGCTGCCCGCGGTCGGTGCGAGCGGGTACGCGCCGAGCTCCGGGTTCTGCATCCCCAACGCGGGCGACCTGTTCGCGCCCGGCATGCAGGCCCGCTCGGGTGGCCCGCGCGTACCCCTGCCGTAGCGAGAACGTTCAGGACGGCTGGATGCCGCGGGTCGGCGGCACCGGCGCCGTGAGCGGCACGGCGGTCGCCGTCTCGGCGGGCTCTCCGAGCAGCGCCACGAGCTCGTCCCGCTCGAGCGTCTCGTGCTCGAGCAGCGCCGCGACCAGGCGCTCGAGCTTCCCCCGGTGACGTTCGAGCGTCTCCGTCGAGCGCGCGCGGGCCTCGCCGAGCAGGCGCCGCACCTCGGTCTCGATCGCGTGGATCGTCGCGTCGCTCGCGCCGGTGTCGGCGGCGATGCGGTGACCCAGGAAGCTCTGCTCCTCGGCGTGCTCGAAGTACACCGGGCCGAGCTCGTCGCTCATCCCGAAGTGCGCGACCATCCTCGTCGCGATCCGGGTCGCCTCGCGCAGGTCGTGCTCGGCTCCGGTCGACACGTCGCCGAGGACCGTGCGCTCGGCCGCGTAGCCGCCGAGCAGCACGTACAGGCGCGCGAGCAGCTCGCTGCGGGTGTGGAGGTGACGATCTTCGACCGGGACCTGGTGGGTCGCGCCGAGCGCCATGCCGCGCGGCAGGATCGAGACCCGGCGGATCGGCGCGGCGTCCGGCGTCACCCACGCGACCAGCGCGTGCCCGGCCTCGTGGACGGCGACGCGCCGCTTCTCCACGTCGCGGAGCTTGCCCTCGCGCGGATCGCCGAGGACGATCTTGTCGTACGCGGCCGAGAAGTCGCTCCTCGTGATCACGTCGGAGCGACGCCGGACCGCGCTGAGCGCGGCCTCGTTGGCGAGGTTCGCCAGGTCCGCACCGGAGAACCCGACGGTCTGCTCGGCGATGCGTTCGAGATCGACGTCGGACGCGAGCGGCTTGTCGCGGGTGTGGACCCCGAGGATCGCGCGTCGCGCGCCGGCCTCCGGCAGCTCCACGAGCACGCGCCGATCGAAGCGACCCGGGCGGAGCAGCGCGGGGTCGAGCACGTCCGGACGGTTCGTCGCGGCGAGCACGATCACGCGCTCCTGGCGATCGAAGCCATCCATCTCCGACAGCAGCTGGTTCAGGGTCTGCTCGCGCTCGTCGTGGCCGCCGCCGAGCCCGGCGCCACGCGCGCGGCCGACGGCGTCGATCTCGTCGATGAACACGATCGCCGGCGCGTTCTTCTTCGCCTCCTCGAACAGCTCGCGGACCCGGGCCGCGCCGACGCCGACGAACATCTCGATGAACTCCGAGGCGGTGATCGAATAGAACGGCACGTTCGCCTCGCCGGCGACGGCGCGCGCGAGGAGCGTCTTGCCCGTCCCCGGCGGCCCGACGAGCAGCACGCCTCTCGGAACACGCGCACCGACGCGCCCCGCGCGGTCCGGCTCGCGCAGGAATTGCACGATCTCCTCGAGATCCCGCTTCGCGCTCGTCAGACCCGCGACGTTGTCGAACGTCACGTTCGGCGCGCTCGACATCTCGAACTTCTTGCCCCGGCGGAGGAATCCCGACAGCGGGCCACCACCCGCCATCATCATGCGCGCGCGACGGGACAGCCACCACCACACCCCGATGATGAGCACCCAGGGCAGAAGCCACGAGAACAGCTGGAGGACGACCGGAGGATCGGCGCTCTCGACGTTCACGACGACGCCCTGGTCCCGCATGAGCGCGATGAGCTGGTCATCCTCCTCGGGCTTGCGGGTCTGGAACCCGCGCACCGTGTCGCCGTCGAGAGGTTGCTCCTCGCGCAGCGTGCCGGTGATCTGGTTGCCCTCGAGCGTGACCTCCGAGACCTTGCCGTCACGGATCCACGCGTACGCGGTCGTGTACGGGACCTCCGGCTGTCGCGAGCCGCTCGACAGCGAGGACCACGTCCACACGAGCATCAAGAGAATCCCGAGGACGACCCAGGACGGCCAGGACCGGCGCGGGGCGCGAAGCGGAGAGGCCGCAGGATCAGGCATACCCCCTTGCTAAGCACGCTGCGTTCCAGCGCAACGTGCGCGCGCGCGCGGTGCGGGTGCGGCTGCGAGGGGGACCGAGCGCGAGACCTGCCCGGTTGACGAGGCCCGCTCGCGCGAAGGCGCGCGCGTACCCGACCATTCACCGGTGGGCGGCGACGATCACGAGCTCGCCCGGGCTCAGCCGACCGTCTCGCACCTCGGTCCGCGTGCCGTCCGTGAGCCCGACGACGATCGGGATCTCGAGGGTCTCGCCGCCGCGCAGGACCCACACGCGGCGCTCCGACGGAGGCCCGCGCGGCTCGGGCGGCGCGGCGCCGCGTTCCGGCGCGAACTGCAGGGCGCGGTTCGGTACGAGCACGGCGTTCGTCACCTCGCGCACGAGGAGGTTCACGTCGGCGGTCATGCCGGGGCGCAGCGCGAGGTCGTCGTTGTCGACGTGCAGGACCGTCGCGTACGTGACGGCGCCGTCGACGATCTCGGCGGCGAACCGCACCTCGGCGACCGTCGCCTCGAACGCGCGCTCGGGGTATGCGCGCGCCCGAACCGTGGCGTGCTGCCCGACCGCGACGTGCCCGACGTCGGTCTCGGCGAGCTTCAGCACGAGCTGCAGGCGCCGCAGGTCCTCGGCGAGCGTGAACAGCGCTGGGCCCTGCAGCGAGGCCGCGATGACCTGGCCGGGCTCGATCGCGCGGGCGAGGACGACGCCGTCGATCGGCGCGCGGAGCACGGCCCTCGCGCGATCCGTCGTGAGCGACGCGAGCACGGCCTCGGCGCGCTGTAGCTCGGCGCGCACGCTCGCGCGCTCCGCTTCGGCCCGCTTCACGGCCGCCCGCTGGAGCTCGACCTCGTGCAGCGACGGGACGCGACCGTGGCTCCTCGCGTGCACCTGGTCGAAGCGGGCGAGCTGCGCCCGCGCCTCGTCGACCGCCGCCTCGACCTGGAGCAGCCGGGCGCGCGCGGTCTCGCGGGCCGCCCGCGCGTGCTCGAGGTCGAGGTCGAGCTTCGTGGTGTCGAGCCGCGCGAGCACCTGTCCCTTGCGCACGCGCGCGCCGTGGTCCACCTCGACGGACGTCACGACGCCGGCCAGCACGCTGCGTACGTCGATCTGGTGCCTCGGTGCGAGCGTGCCGGAGACGCGAACGATCGCCGTGAGCGCACCGCGCTCGACGGGCTCCGCGACGTACGGAGACCCGCTCGCCGCGTCACTGCGCTGCCAGAGCACGATCCCGAGCCCGAGCCCGACCACGATCCCGAGCGCGCCCGCGCCGAGGACACCTCGAGACAGCCGGCGCAGTCTCCTCGGTCGCGTGCCACCCGCCGAGGTCTCGGGGGCCGAGATGTCGCCGGCCGAGATGTCGCCGATCGGGGCCATCATCCGCCTCCTCTCGTGCTGGCCGCCCAGCCTCCGCCGGCGGCCTTGTAGAGGCGCACCAGGTTGGCGACGACGTCGCCGGTGCTGATCGCGAGCTGATCCTCGATCGTCAGCAGCGTGCGTTGCGCGTCGAGGACGACCAGGAAGTCGGTGATCCCGGTCTCGTACCTGGACTCGGCGAGCTCCGCCGCGGCGCGGGCGGCGTCGCGCGCGGCCTCGAGGGCGTCGCGGCGCACCTGCTCCTCGGCGTACGCGACCAGCGCGTTCTCGACCTCCTCGAGCGCCACGAGGATGGTCTGCTCGTACTCGAGCGCGGCCTGCTCCTGGAGCGCGGTCTCGATCGCGATGTTCTGGCGGATCCGCCCGGCCGTGAACACCGGCTGCGCGATGTCGATCGCCGCGGTCAACGCCCGCGCGCCCGACGACAGCAGGTCCCCCAGCGAGAGCGCCTCGAGCCCGATCGTCCCGCGCAGGCTCAGGCTCGGGAACAGCTCGGCGCGCGCGACCCCGACCCGGGCGGCCTGCGCGACCAGCTCGCGCTCGGCCCGTCGCACGTCCGGGCGGCGGCGGAGCACGTCGGCCGGCAGCCCGATCGCGATCGTGATCGGCGCGACGGGGATGGGCCGGGGCGCCGCGAGCTCCTGTGCGAGCGAGCCCGCCGGCTCGCCGAGCAGCACCGCGAGGCGGTTGAGTGCTTGCTCGCGCTCGATCCGCAAGGCAGGGACCGTCGCCCTCGTCTGCTCGAGGTTCGTGCGTGCCTGCTCGACGTCGATCAGCGCCGTCAAGCCGGCCTCGTATCGATAGCGTGCGATGTCGAGCGCCTCGCGCTGGGTCCGCAGGTTCGCGGTCGCGGTGGCGAGGCGCGCGGTCGCGACGCACGTGTCGATGTAGTTCAGCGCGACCTCCGACGTGAGCGTCACGAGGGCGTCGCGCACGTCCTCCTGGCGCGCCTGCAGCGTCGCCGTCGCGGCCGCGAGCTCGCTGCGGCGCCCGCCGAACAGGTCGAGCTCCCAGCTCGCGTCGAAGCCGGCCGTGTAGAGCATGGTGCCGGACTGCTCGTCGTTGCGATAGACCTGCGAGCCGCTGGCCGCGACCAGCGGGAACAGCTCCGCGCGAGCCCGTAGCCTGCGCGCGCGGGCCTCACGGACGCGCGCAACGGCGTGCCGCAGGTCGCGGTTGCCCGCGATCGCGCGCGCGATGAGACGCGAGAGCACCGGATCGTCGAACGTGGTCCACCACTGCGACAGCGCGCGCTGATCGATCGTGGCGGCGTGAAACCGGTGCCAGTCGGTCGGGATCCACACCTCGGGCGGCTTCGCCTCGCCGCCCAGCAGGCAGCCTCCGATCGCCAGCGCGATCAGAAGACCGCCGAGCCTCTGGTAGCGACGCACCTCCGAGATCTGTGCAAGCCATACACCGAGAGCTCGCGCTCGCGCAGGCCGTCGAGCGGCGAGGCGCGATGCGCGTCGCGTGATGCGCGGACCGCGTGGTGGCCCGGCGCGGGAGGCCGAGCTACGTCGTGCGTGTCAGTTGCACTCGCGCTCCGACGACGCGCAGCCCGCAGCGCACGGCCGGACCATCGACATGTGCATCCCGTCCTCGCACACGTACAGGCTCCCGCTGCTGCCGCCGGCACACACGAAGGCGCCGGCCTCGCATGTCGCGGGCTGTAGCGTGACGGGGGCGGCGGTGTTCACGGCCCAGTTCAGCGGCGGATCGATGTCGACGCGCTCCCAGCGCGCGGTCGCCTGGAGCGTGCCGCCCTGCTGGGTGACTCGCGAAGCGAGCGCCGTCCGCGGCTGGTTCGATGCGTCGCCGGCGAGCACCGGCGCGAACGAGCCGTCATCGCGCGCGCCGGTCGGGCTGCTGCTCAGGGAGAAGTGCTGGCGGTTCTGCGGCTGCGGCGCGTACGGGCACGAGCCGACGATGCTCTCGACCATCGTGTTGTCGACGCTCATCGAGGTGAGATCCTCGTCGCCGCGGACCACGACGTCGAACACGACCTCGCGCATCTGGACGCTGTACGTGCAGAACGTGTCGCCCCCGAACTGTACGGAGGGCGTCGACGAGAGCGTCCCGCGGTAGCGCACGTGCTCGCGCGTCGGGCGCGGGTCCTGTCCTCGCGGCGCATCCACCGCGGGAGGTGCATCGGGCGAGACCTCCACCGAGGGGTTACACGCGGCGACGAGGCCCAGCAGGAGCGCGGGAGCACGGACCGACATCCCCGCGATGTTCGCTCACTTCGCCGGGCGGCGCGAGAGGGACCTCCTCGCGAGCCCTGGCTCCCGCTGACGCGGCGGGCCGAAGCGCTGGCGCTACGCCCCAAGGGGCCCGAGGGGCCGGGAGGCCCGTCGCGTCACGTCAGGTACCCTCGGCGCTGCTGGTCGCGCTCGATCGAGCGGAACAGGGCGGCGAAGTTGCCGTCTCCGAACGCCGCGTGGTTCCGGCGCTGGATGAGCTCGATGAAGATCGGCCCGATCAGGTTGCGGGTGAAGATCTGGAGGAGATAGCCGTCCTCGTCGCCGTCCACGAGCACCGCGCGGCGCGCGATCTCGGCGTGATCCTCGCGGACGTTCGGGACGCGCTGGAACACCTCGCGGTAGTAGTCCTCGTCGATGTCGAGGAACTCGATCGGCGCGCCCTCGAGCGCGCGCAGCGATCCGAGGATGTCGTCCGTGAGGAACGCGAGGTGCTGGATCCCGGGGCCCTTGTACTGCTCCAGGTACTCGTCGATCTGGCTCCCTGTCTCGGTGCCCTCGTTGATCGGGATGCAGAACGTGCCGCACGGCGAGCGGAGCGCGAACGACTGCAGGCCGGTCTTCACGCCGCGGATGTCGAAGTACCGGACCTCGGTGAACCCGAACACGTCCTGGTAGAAGCTCGCCCACCGCCGGAGCTCGCCTCGCGGGACGTTGTTGGTCAGGTGATCGATCGCGGTGAAGCCCTTGTCGGGGACGCGGTCCGGCTGCTCGAGCGGGACGAAGCCGAGCGCGCGCCAGTCATCGCTCCCGTCGACGAAGTAGATCAGCGACTCGCCGATTCCGACGATGGCGGGCAGCGCCGCGCCGTCACCGCGGCCGAGATCGCCGTCGCCGGGCCGTGCCCCACGCTCGATCGCGGTCGCGGCCGCCGCGCGCGCGTCGTTCGCGCGCAGCCCCATCGCGCAGATGCACGGACCGTGGGCTGCCGTGAACTGCGCGGCGAACCCGGAGCGGCCACGATCGAGCAACATGACGATGTCGTTCTGCTCGTAGAGGTCGACCTCGCGAACGGCGTGACGCATCGTGCGCGAGAACCCGAACGCGAGCAGCAGGCGGTGGATGGCATCGGGATCGGGTGCCGCGAGCTCGATGAACGCGAGCCCGCGCAGCTCACAGGGATTGGTCTGGGTCATCGGATCGTCTCCTCCGGCAAGCCGCGGTCGGATTGCCAGCTCTTCCAGTAGTCGGGGACCTCGAGCGCGGCGGCCGGTGCGCACACGTCGAGAGGACGGCGGGTGTCGACCATGACGGCGACCTCCTCGGTGCGCGTCGCGGTGATCGCTCGCTCGGTGGCGCGCGCCTGGGGGCCGTGGTGGATGCCCTGCGGGTGGAACGTCAGCATCCCGGGGCGGATGCCCTCGCGGCTGAAGAACTCACCCGCGTGATAGAAGAGCACCTCGTCGAAGTCGATGTTCGAGTGGAAGAACGGCACCTTCATCGCGCGGGGATCGCCGTTCTCGAGGGGGCGCGGCACGAACGTGCAGATCGCGACGTTCGGGGCGAGGAACGTGGTGTGCGCTGACGGCGGAAGGTGATAGCGGTCGCTCGCCACTGGCCGGATGTCGCGCACGTTGAGCTGCCACACGGTCAGCGTGCCCTTCCAGCCGACCACGTCGAGCGGGCAGTGCGGATAGAACACCGACGTCAAGACGCCCTGGCGCTGGACGATCACGCGCCACTCGTCGGGGCGGCAGCCGGCGAGCCCGGGCGCGAGCGTCGACGGCTCGCCGGGGGTCGGGACGCGCAGCACCGCCGGATCGAACAGCGCGTGCTGCCCCAGCATCCCGCGATCCGGCACGGTCAGCTCGCCGGCGGTCTGCACGACGAGGAGCCGGGTCTCGCTCGACGGCGCCAGGCGGTACAGCGCGCCGCGCGGGATCACGAGGTAGTCGCCGGGCTCGTACGCGAGCGGGCCGAAGTCGGTCTCGATGCGGCCGGTCCCGGCGTGGACGAACAGGAGCTCGTCGCCGTCGGCGTTGCGGAACAGGTACGGCATGGGGTCGCGGACGCACGCGACCAGCACCCGGCAGTCGGCGTTCGCGAGCAGCGGGACGCGCGTCTCGAGGTAGTCGCCCGAGGGGACGCCGGCGACCTGGTAGAGCCGGGGACGCAACGGGCCCTCGATCCGCGTCCACGCGACCGGTGGGTGCTCGCGGTAGAGGTGGGCGTAGCGGCCGAAGAAGCCGTTGCGCGCGTACTCCTCCTCGACCGTGCCGTCGGGCACGCCGACGTGGGCCTGGCTCGCTACCCGGCCGCGGATGTGCGGGAACTCCATCGCGAGCGAGCGTGCGCCTTCCCGCTGGTGCAAGAAAAGAACTATGTTTCGTCAGACATTGTGCAGGGAATGAACCATCTCGGCATCACCCTCGAGCAGGCGCGCGCGCTCGATGCGCTCGAGCGAACCGGCACCTTCCAGGCGGCCGCGGCAGCGCTCCGCCGCGGGCACACGTCCGTGCTCTACCTGATCCGCACGCTCGAGGACGCGCTCGGGTTCGCGGTGCTCGATCGGTCCGGCTACCGGACGGCGCTGTCGGCCCGCGGGCGGCGCGTGCTCGAAGGATGCCGCGAGCTGCTCGCCGCGGAGTCCTCGCTCCAGGCCACGGTCGCGGCGTTGCGCGCCGGCTGGGAGCCCACCGTCACCGTCGTCTCCGACGGGATCGTCCCGATCGATCCGCTGCTCCACGCGGTGCGCGCCCTCGTCGCCGAGCAGGTGCCGACGCGGATCGACGTCCGCACCGAGTTCCTCGCCGGCGTCGAGGCGGAGTTCGAGCGCACGTCCGCGGACGTCATGATCGCGGTCGTTCCCTCGCGCACACCGGGCCTCTCGACCGTCGAGCTGCCGCCGTTCCGCGCGACGCTGGTCGCGCGCGCCGACCACCCGCTCGCGACCGGGCGTCACACCGCGCGTGACCTCGCCCGCCACCTCCTGCTCACGGTGCGTGGCTCGGATCCGCGCCTCGAGCTGTCGACGGCGACCCTCGAGTCGCGGTCGACCGTGCACCTCAACGACTTCGCCGCGAAGCGCGCCGCGATCCTCGCCGGCATCGGCTTCGGCTGGCTCCCCGACGCGCTGATCGCGACCGAGCTCGCGCGCGGCCAGCTGCGTCCGATCCGGTGGTCGCGCGCGTCGACCCACGTGTTCCACCCGCGGCTCCATCACCGCGGACATCTCGGTCCCGCCGCGCGTCGGCTCGTCTCCTCGCTCGCGGAAGAACGCGAGCCCGACGCCCCGCAGCCCCGCACGCGCACGCGCGCTCGCGCGACGGCGCAGTCCCGACGCCGGCGAGCGTGACACTCACTCCGTGCGCGCGTTGCCCGTGCTGGTCGCCGTCTCCGCCGGCGCGATCGTGAACAGCGGATCGGGCTGGACCTTGCGCGGGCGGCCGCGCTTCTTGCCCGTCGGCGACGGCGCCGGCTTGCCGCTCGCGGGCGCCGTCATCGCGCCGATCTCGTCGAGCGCCGCGCGCAGTGGCTGTCGCGCTGGATCGGCGTCGGCGAACACGCGCGCGTAGGCGAGCCCGCGCTGGGCCGCGGCGCGGAGCGCGTCGGTCGCCGCGCTCGCGGCGCGCTCGGCCGCTGCGAGGGCATCACGCGCGCGGTCGACGTCGCTCGTCGCGCGCTGGACCTCGGCCGCGAGGGAGCGCAGCCGCGTGGCGTCGACATCCGGGAACGTCACGTCGGCGAGCGACGCTTCGAACAGCTGCACGACCGCGGCGAGCTCGCCGGGCACGATCGCATCGCTCGCACCGACGGTGGCAGGGGAGGTAGGATCCTGGACGAGGGCAAGACCTGACTGGCTGGGTGCTGGCATTGAACGAATGTTCAGTATCCCAGGACGCGCACGGGGTCAACAAAACGACGCGCGCGGATCGATCACTCGTCGCGCGACAGGTCCCGAACGGCCGGTCGAGTACCCAGCGTGGAGGCGACGTTCGCCGGCGGGAGATCCTCGCGACCTGGAACGGCTGCGGACTCGCGCTCGGTCACGCTGGGTGCGCGAACCGGAACAGCACCACCCTGGTCGCGCGCGAGGCTGAACGGGTACGCGCCGGCGCGATAGCAGTGGATCTCGCCGCTTGCGATTTCGTCCTCGACAACCGATCCAGAATCCGTAGAGTGCAATCGCTACCTGCTTCACGAGCTGCTGCGTGATCGCGGGTGCTACCTGCCGGCGGGCGTTCTCGTCGGCGCAACTTCGTGTTTTCGGAGTAGGAGCACCATGTCGGTTACTCGGCTGGACGACCTCGTCCATCGCGTGGACGAGACGCGTTCGCACATTTCCAATCCACACGGCGTGCCGGTCACGCTGTTCGCCAATCGCGATGTCCCCATCGAGCTCGAGGCGGTCGAGCAGGCGCTCGACTTCGTCGGCGTGCAGGGGACGAACGAGACCATCTGGCAGCGCGAGCGCGCGGGCACGATCGCGCCGTTCTGGGGCGACGAGGTCGGTCGCCTCGAGCGCGCCGTGCTCACGCCGGACTTCCATCGCGGCGGCGGGATCCCGGTCGGGACCGTCGCGCAGGCTCGTGGTTTCGTGGTCCCGCAGGCCGTCGGCAACGACGTGTGCTGCGGCATGCGGCTGCTCGTCACGGACGTGACCTACGACGAGCTGGCGCCACATCTCGACGCGCTCCACCGCCCGCTGCGCGCGACGTTCTTCCAGGGCCGGCGCGGCATCCCGATGTCCCCGCGCCAGCGGGAGGCGTTGCTGCGCGAGGGACTGTGGGGGCTGTACGAGACGCGCGCGGACAACGCGGGCTCGGGGCTCTGGCGTCACTACGACGCGCGCACGCAGGAGACCGATCTCTCTCGCGTGCACTTCCAGGGCGTGCTGCCGGCCACGGGCGTGTTCGCGTTCGCCGACTACATCGCGAGCTCGGGGGCCATCGACTCGCGCGATTCGCAGATCGGCTCGATCGGGGGAGGCAACCACTTCGTCGAGCTCCAGCGGATCGACGAGATCCTCGACGGCGCCACCGCACACGCGTGGGGCGTCACCGCGAGCTCGATCGCGATCATGGCTCACTCGGGCTCGGTGGGGCTCGGCCACCCGGTCGGCGGGTACTTCCTCGATCGTGCGCGAGCGATCTATCCGAAGGGGCTCGCACACCCGGAGCACGGCTTCTATGTGATCCCGACGCGCGGACCGCACGCGGCGCTCGCCGCGAAGTACCTCGATGCGATGCGCAACGCGGCGAACTTCGCGTTCGGCAATCGCCTGTTCCTCGGGCTCATGGCGGTGAGCGTGCTGTCGGAGGTGCTCGGTCGCGAGGTCGAGGCGCGGCTCGTCTACGACGCTCCGCACAACCTGATCTGGGAGGACGCGGACGGCCCGGGCGTGCACCTGCACCGCAAGGGCGCGTGCCCGGCACCGGGGCTCGACGCGGCGCTGACGGCCAGCCCGTTCCGGTTCACGGGGCATCCGGTGATCATCCCGGGCTCGATGGGCGCGGCGAGCTATCTCCTCGCAGGTGAGGGGAACCAGCTCGCGCTGTGCAGCGCGTGCCACGGGGCGGGGCGCAGCCTGTCGCGAGGCACGTCGCGCCACGTCGACGAGCGTAGGTACCGGGACACGTTCGAGCGACTGCGCGTCGTGACGCCGATCGATCCCACCGCGCCCGACGTGCGGCTTCGCCGCGACGTGCTGGCCGAGTACCACGATCGGCTCAAGGAGGAGGCGCCGTACGCGTACAAGGACATCACGCCGGTCGTGCAGACCGTCGAGGACGCCCGCATCGCGCGTCGTGTCGCGCGCATGTGGCCGATCCTGACGATCAAGGGCTAGGCAAGGGCCAGGAACGCGACAGGCGCTCTCGGATCATCGCGACCAGCGCGGGGCGCCGCTCCGCGACGTCCGACAGCGCAAGTGGCTCCCACGAACATCCCCGGGCGTTCGCGGACGACGGCGATGTCGATGCGCTTCTCGTCCATCCTCCGAACGCATCAGCGCGCCGCGGATCGATCCCGAACAGCGACCGGATCGCACGCGCGACCTCCTCGTCGAGGCCGGTGAGCGGGCTCGTTCGCACGAAGCGGGACGCGAGCGGCCCCATGGCGTACCGTCGAGCCCATGCCACACCTTCACGCACGGCGTGACGCAACGTTCACGATCTGGCAGGCGAAGGGGCGGGCAGGGCCCCGGAATGCGCTGTGGAACGTGCCCTGCAACGCGGCGCGGGCGATGCGTGCTCGTCTCTGCCTGTTGCCCCTGTTCCTGCTCGGGTGCTCGATGTCGTCCTCGCCGCCACCCGCGCCCTACCACTACTACGCCCCGGCGAGCCCGCCTGGGGCGGCGCAGCCAGCATCGGTCCAGGGGACCGCGCCGTCCGCGCCTACCACACCCGAGCCGCCGCCGGCTCCGCGCCCCGAGGGTGTCGCGCGCATCGATGGAGCGTCGATGCAGTGCGGCACCGTCATCGCGGTGCACCCGGATGGTGGCGCGGCGCTGCTGTGCACGTTCGGGCGCGAGGGCGGGTGCGGGATCCGGCAGCTCGGCCCGGACGGTGAGGAGCGCGGTCGCAGCGAGCTCGTGCCGGGCTCGTGCCGGCGCTGGGTGCCTCGTCCCGAGGGCGGTGGCGTGCTGGTCACGACCGCCGACGACGATCGAACGCTCACGTTCACGAACCTCGACGCCGCGGGCAAGCGCGGCGCGTCGACCTCGCTGACCTCCAAGGGCGCCGTGGACCCGTTCGACGCGCGGATCGCGAGTGATGGCGCCCTGATCGCCGCGATCCGCTTCACGGGGGACCTGGTTCACCGCGGCAAGCGGCTCGGCAAGACCGACTACGTCGTCTCCGGCATCGTGAAGCTCGCGCCGCGGCTCGATCGTCTCCAGTGGTCGCGGCTGTTCACCACCCGTCGCACCTCGATCCTCGCGCTCCTGCCCGCGGCCACGCCCGGGGGCTTCGAGGCGGTCCTCCAGACGCGCGGTCCGCTCGTCCCCGGCGGGCCGATGAACCCGCCGATCGATCCGAAGACGGGCAACGTGTTCGGTGGCGATACCTATGGCTGGCGGGCCGAGCGCGTCGCCTTCGATCACCGTGGCCGGCCCGGCGCGCGCGAGGATCTGGGCTCGGGCGAGTACCCGCCGCTGCTCGATGCCGCGCTGGTCGAGGACCGCCTGGTCGCGCTCGCCGAGGATGGCGGCTGGCCGCGCGCTCGCCTCACGATTCTCGGCAGCGATGGCACGCGCGAGCAGCGAACCATCAATATCTCCGGGTGGGCGACGTTCACCGAGACCGCAGGCCGCACCTGGTTCCTCGAGTGCGACTGCGCGTTCGACCGCGCGAAGGGCAAGCGCGCCGGCTCGTGGGTCGCGCACGAGATCGGCGGGGCGAACGCCAAGGTCATGCTCGGCGATGGCGAGTCGATCCAGTGGTTCTCGTTCGCGATGAACGAGACGCGCGCGGTCGCCGTCGGCGCCGCCGAGTATCGAGACTCGAAGATCCCGATCAGGCTCACCGCCCTCGGGCGCGTCTCGCCGGAAGCGCCGTCCCTCGACGTCGCCCAGCTCGCGGAGCTGGATCGGCTGGGCTTGCCCGCGGAGTGCGGTGGGAAGGGCCTCACCTTCAGCGAGCAGCGCGCCAAGCTCGCCGGGCTCGACGCCCCCCTGCAGGCGTGCGGCATCCCGCCGAAGACGCGCGTCGATCTGTCCCTGTTCTACGACGGGGGCATCGAGACGATCGCGATCCAGGGCGCGAAGGACGAGGTGCTCGGCTGCGCTCGCCGAGTGCTCGAGCCCGCGTTCCGCTGCCCCGTGCTCCAGACCAGCAGGTTCGCGTTCGCCACGGGGCCGTAGCGTGCTGTAGCGCCGCGTCACGCGGGTCGCGCGCCTGTCCGCCGAGCTCGACGGGTGCGCAAAGATACCGCGCTGCGCGATCCGGCGGAGTTGCTAACGGATGCGCATGCGGTTCGCCCCAGTCATCGTGCTCGTCGTGGTCGCGGTCGTCGGGTGCGTCGAGCGCTCCGATCCCGCGCACGAGCTCGAGCAACGCCTGCTGGCACCGTGCTGCTGGCGACAGACCCTCGCCGAGCACGACTCGCCGGTCGCGACCGCGCTGCGCCGTGAGGTGCGCGAGCAGCTCGCCGCGGGGGTGTCTCCGAGACAAGTCGAGGACGCGTTCGTCGCGCGCTACGGTCCACGGATCCAGGCGCTGGGGAGAGGCGATGATCCGCGCTGGTTGATCGGCGTGGTGGTCGGCGCGGCCATGGTCGCGGGGGCCGTGGGGCTCGTCGTGATCGGGCGGCGAAGGCCGCAGCGACCGCCGCCGCAGGCCGCACCCGACCTCTCCGACGACGACTACGCGACGCGGCTCGACGACGAGCTCGCGTATCTGGACTGAGCCAGGTGCGCTCGCGCGAGGCGATCGCTCGCCGCGATCCATCGCACGCCGATCCGCTCGCTGCGCTTACAGCGGCTTGCGCATGCACACGCTCATCGGCATGTCGACATACGGCGGGAACGCCGGGATGCGCGTGAACCCGAGGCGCTCGTAGAGCGCGATCGCCTCGTGCTGGAGCGTGCCGGTCTCGAGCACGACCGCTGCGACACCGAGCTCGCGCGCCCAGGTCTCGAGCTCAGCGACGATCGCCCGGGCGACCCCTCGTCGCCGCGCCGCGGGCGTCACGAACATGCGCTTGAGCTCGATCGCCTTCTCGCCGGTGCGGCCGGCCTGGCGCTCGAACGGCTTGTACGACCCGCAGCCGAGCGGACGCCCGTCCTCCTCGGCGATCACCACCGGGGTGTCGGCGGGCAGCCGGTTGAACCCGTCGTACTGGTCCTGCATGGCACCGTAGCGAGCGCGGAGGTCGGCATCGAGCTCGGCGACCAGGGCAGAGAACGCTGGATCGGAGGCGGTCGAGCGGCGGATCGAGATCACGGCGGCGAGGATACTGCGGAGCCGCCGAGATCGAGGTCCGGCGAGCACGCGGGCGATCGCTCGCGTCGCCCCGGGGCGCGCTGCGAAGCCGGTCCTCCGGGGCGCGCGCGTCGAGGGCTGTTGCGATGATGCAGTCGATCTCTTCACGCGGGGTCGGCAACCGCCTGTGTCACCGCGCCTTCGGGACCGCTCGCCCCCGAGTCCCTGGTGGCGAGTCACGTCGGAGAAGCGCTCGTCCGAAACCTCTCGACATGCCGGCGCGGTACGCGGCATGCACGCGTTCGTCGGATGACGTTCGCGATCGATCAGTCGAAACTCCGTCGCATCACCGAGACGATGCTCGCCGGTGAAGGCCTGAACCGCGAGGAGGGCGCCGCTCTCCTCCAGATCGCGCAGCTCGCCGCGGGGGCAGACGACGCCGAGCAGCGGGTCGAGCGCGCACTGCTCCAGGCGATCGCGCAGCGGATCTGCTCCCTCAACGGCGTCCATCCCGCCGAGCTCATCGCGATCCCCCCGATCCAGGGCTTCGAGGCGCGGATGGCGCGGTTTCGCGCCCTCGCGACCACGCTGCAGACGCGCGCGGCTCGCGAGCTGGGATTCGCCCTGGCATTCCTGGTCGCGATCTCGGATCTCGATCTGCAGAGCTCGGAGCACGCCATCCTCGAGGAGCTCCAGCACGCGCTGGGTGTCGACCACCGCCGCGCGACGGACATCGTCGTGGCGCTCACGGACATCATCGCAGAGAGCCGGCGGGCTGCGTGACCAGAGGGTGCGCGCGTGCGATGCCGGGCCGGTGATCATCACCAGCTGGCGTCGCGAACCGACGTCGGCGTAGCCTCGTGGCGGTGAGAGTCGGCGACGTGGCCGCCGGCATCGCGCGACAGCTACTTCGCTCCTGCTGGGTTCCTGTGAGCAACGCGCACGCACATCCGTGGTTCCGACCCGGGGGAGCCGGAACGATCGAGGGGCTGGCGGTCGTGCTGCTCGGCGGAGCGGACGGGACTCGAACCTGACCGAGCGGACGCGACGCATGCCCCGGCGCATGCGAGCCGCGATCCGCGGGTATAGTGACCGGCGATGTCTCGCGTCGTGTGGAAGCGAGGGCTGGTGGTGAGCGTCGAGTCCCGACGCGGCCATTTCGTCCTGGCACAGCTCACGCGCGAACCCTTCATGATCTTCTTCCGGATCTTTCGCCGGAAGGATGTCTGGGCTGATGTGGATCTCGCCAACGTCCCGGTGTTGTTCTGCAAGGCGGTCACGCGCCAGTTCCTGCAGAAGAGCCGAATCACGCGACATGACATCGCACCGCATCCAACTGCCGTGGCTCCGAATCGCTGGATCGAGAGCCGCGGTGACTTCGGTCATGTCACGGTATGGCCGGGCACGACGTACGCCCGGAAGGTGCCGGTGCTCGGTCACGGGGGCGCGCTCGTCGCCAAGGACGTGATGGGCCACCAAGGCGGCCCTTACAAGCACCCGAGCGGGACCTGCGACCGGATCATCAAGGCACGACTCACAGATCGCCGTGTCATCGATGCGCACGAGCTGACCTCGATGGCTGTGTTTCCGGCAACCAACGAACGGCTTTACCAGTGCGAGCAGGCCGGCGAGAACGTCGACCCGGAGAAGGATCTGATCTTCCGGCGGCCGCTGCCCGCCTGCTACCGGACGTACGTCGACATCGTCATGGCGAGCACCGCGGCGGAGAAGAAGCGGCTGCTTCGCCTCTTCACCGCCGCGTGATGCCGCTGGGTGCTCGGGGCTTGGTTCTCGAGCTCGCACTCCGGTGTCGCACGCCGTGGCTCGAATCACCACGCGGGTTCGACGAGCCAGCAGACCTGGAGGGGTATCTGGTCTTCGACTTCACGCTCTCGACGGCGGTCCACGCGAGAGCCGGTAACGTGGACGTCATCCATGCGCGGTCGATCGGCTGGCCGGCGAGGTAGAAGCGACACGCCTGATGCGCGGCCCCGAGCAAGATCACACTGAGCTCGAGATGTGACCACCGCGCGAGTGGCGTACCCGCGGTCCACTTCGCGAGTGCTGCGTCGAGCGATGCGCGCTGGCCGTGCTTCGCCGCTTCCATCGCCTTTCGCTCGGGCCCGAGCTCCGCAGCGAACGCCTGGTACATGAAGCGTGCTTCCTTCTCGTGCGCGAAGGTCCACGCGAGCATCGCCTCGACGAGCCCGCGGACCGCGCGCTCGAACGAGCCTGCCGCCGCGACTGCCTCTGCCATCCGGGTGTACTGCGAGCCGGCGATCCGCGCGACGAGCGCGACCATGATGTCGCTGATGCCATCGAACTGGTGGTAGATGCTCGACGGACTCGCCTTCGCCGCCTTGCGGATATCTTCGATCCCCGTCGCCAGCACGCCGCGCTGCACGAAGCAGTCGAGCGCGGCATCGAGGATCTCGTCCCGACGCTGCATGCCGTTCTTGCGACTTGCGACCACGAGCCAACCTAGCATGCTGCAAACTGGAAGTTTCTTCCAATAATAAGTGGAAGAAACTTCCAGTAGGGCTATGTTCGACGCATGGACCTCGCAATCACGGGAAAAGTCGCCCTCGTCACCGGCGGGTCGGCAGGCATCGGTCGATCGATCGCCCGGCAGCTCGCTGCCGAGGGTGTCAAGGTCGCGCTCACGTATCACTCGCAGCAAGCCGCGGCGGAGCAGCTCGCCGACGAGCTCGGTGGCATCGCACTGCCGCTATCGCTGGACGACCCGCAGTCGGCGATCGCCTGCGTTCGATCCACGATCGCCCGGCTCGGAACGATCGATATCCTGGTCAACAACGCGGTGATGTGGGGCGATGGACCGACGCGAGACCGCTTCGAGGACGTTCCACTCGCGACATGGCAGCGGATGTTTCGCGGCAACTTCGAGTGCACCTATGCCGCGATTCAGGCCGCGCTGCCCACGATGCGCGCGAAGAAGTGGGGACGGATCATCAACCTGTCTTCAGGAACCGCACTCGACGGCGTGTCGGGCACAGGCCCGTATGCATCCGCGAAGTCCGCCCTGCACGGTCTGACCTCGGTGCTCGCCCGCGAGCTCGGAGCAGACGGCATCCTGGTGAACGTCGTGGTTCCCGGTATCACGCTGACCGATCGTGTGGCGAAGCACGTCACGCCCGATCTCGAAGCGGCCCGCGCCGCCGGGTACCCGATCAAGCGACTGCTGCCTCCGGACGAGGTCGCGCCCACGGTCGTCTTTCTGGCATCCGCGCTCAACACCGCGGTAACCGGCGAGATCGTGCGCGCGAGCGGCGGACGGCCGTATCCGTATTGAACGCGGGGCGGGCTCCACGTCTCGTGTGCGACGCGAGCGGAATCTTCGACCTCGTGCGGTGACGAGCACGGTCTCGGACCTCGGTTGCGAGGTGCCTGGCGGCGCATGACGTGGACGAGCCGCGAACGCATCGACGAGACGATGCTGTACGTGCACCTCGCGGAACCACACCGCCGCGAGATCCCGCAGCGCGTGTTGAAAGCGGGCACCCGCGAAACCGATCCCGACGATCGGATCCTCGCCCGGCGAACGATGCTCGCGAGGTAGCCACGTGGCAGCCAGACGCGAAAAACCCCCGAGAACCTCGCGGCTCTCGGGGGTTAAGTCGCGGAGCGGACGGGACTCGAACCCGCGGCCTCCGGCGTGACAGGCCGGCGTTATAACCGACTTAACTACCGCTCCAGAATCGTTCTTGTTTTCAGTGGGCGAAGCAGGATTCGAACCTGCGGCCACCGCCTTGTAAGGGCGACGCTCTTCCGCTGAGCTATTCGCCCCGCTTCCGAGGTGAGAGTTGATAGTCGGACACGCGTTCGGTGTCAAGCGTGTGATCGCGAGATCCGGATGAAACGTGGATCTTCACCGCGCCGCCGCTCGGGCCCGGCGGAACGGCGTCGGATGACGGCCGTTCTTCCGAGGGCGCCCCCTCTGCGAATGGGGCACGCGTCGGTATCGTGCATGGATGGCCCCGCCCTCCGATGCGACGCAGGACGAGACCCTCCCCACGTACGCGCAGCTCGCGCAGACCGAGGCCTGGGCGGGCGGGGGGCCGATGCCGCGGGTCGGGGTGCCCGCGGCGGAGGGGGTGCTCGAGCGGACGGGCTCGGCGCGCTACGAGCAGGCGGCCGTGCTCGGGGTCGGCGGCATGGGCAAGGTGCTGCTCGCGCGCGACGTCCGGATCGGGCGGGAGGTGGCGGTGAAGGTCCTCCACGCGGAGCGCGAGCTCGCGCCGGAGGAGCGGGCGCGGTTCCTGCGCGAGGCCCAGGTGCAGGGCCAGCTCGAGCACCCGTCGATCGTGCCGGTGTACGACATCGACCGGCGGCCCGACGGCTCGACGTTCTTCACGATGCGGCGCGTGCTCGGCCGGACGCTCGCGCAGATCCTGGACGACGTGCGCGCGGGGACGTCGCGGTACACGCAGCGCGAGCTGCTGCAGGCGTTCGCGACCGTGTGCCTGACGGTGGACTACGCGCACTCGCGCGGCGTGGTGCACCGCGATCTCAAGCCCGCGAACATCATGCTCGGCGACTTCGGCGAGGTGTACGTGCTCGACTGGGGCATCGCGCGCATCCTCGACGGCTCGGAGACCGGGCGCGACGCGGTGGACGGCCGGTTGTCGATGCCGGGCTCGATGCTCGGCACGCCGCTGTACATGGCGCCCGAGCAGATGGCGGACCCGGAGGTCGGGCCGGCCGCGGACGTGTTCTCGCTCGGCGCGATCCTGTTCGAGATCCTGACGCTCCAGCGGCTGCGCGATCCGCGATCGCTGTACACGCCTGTCGACGCGCGACCGAGTGTCCGCGCGCCGGACCGTAACGTGGCGCCGGAGCTCGAGACGGTCTGCGTGCGGGCGACGGAGCTGGAGCCCGAGGACAGGTATCCCTCCGCGCGCGCGGTGCAGGAGGCGATCGCGCGCTATCTCGAGGGCGATCGCGAGCTCGCGCAGCGCCGGGCGCTCGCCGAGACGCACGCGGTACGTGCCCGCGCGGCGCTCGGGCGTGCCGAGGTGGTCGCGGGGGAGCAGGTCGAGGTCGAGCGAGGCACCGCGATGAAAGAGCTGGTCCGCGCGCTCGCGCTCGATCCCACGAACCGCGAGCACGTCGCGATGCTCGCGGAGATGATGAGCACGCCGCCGCGCGAGGTGCCTGCCGAGGTGGCGACGCGGCTCCGCGCGCGCGACCAGGAGATCGTGCGCAGCGGGACGCGCTACACGATGAGCGCGATGGCGGCGTGGTTCCTGTTCTTCCCGCTCGTGCTCGCCGCCGGGATCCGCAGGCTCGACCACGTGATCGTGCTCGCCAGCGCGGTGGCCCTCACCGTCGGGCTCGCCTGGTTCGCGTCGAGGCAGCGCGTCATCGGGCGAACGATCCAGTACGCGGCGATGGCGACGCTGATCGCGTGCGGCATCGGCACGACGCGCATCTTCGGGCCGCTGCTCCTGGTGCCCACCCTGATCGCGACGTGGGCGATCCTGATCCAGGCGCACCCCGACGCCGGCGTGCGGCGCACGGGCCTGGTCACCTCGATGTCGGTGATCGTCGTGCCGCTCGTGCTCGAGCTCGCCGGATGGTTCCCCGGCTCGTACGCGTTCCTCGACGAGGGCTTCCTCGTGGTGCCGCAGATGACCGAGCTGCCGCGCTGGTACGTGCTCGCGTTCCTCGGCGTGGGGAACGTGGCGACGGCGGTGATCCCGGCGCTGTTCGTCGGGCGCCTGCGGTCGGAGCTGGCCGCGGCCCAGGAGCGCGAGCTGATCCGGACCTGGCACTTCAAGCGGCTCGGCGACGATCTGATCCGGGCGAGCGCCTGAGCGTTCGTGCCGCCGCGGTGAGCTCCGTCGCTAGCGGGACAGGCGGACGGCGACCGGGTTGTGGTCGGAGCGGCCGCCGCTGTCGAGGACCTGGACGGCGGTGATCTGCGCGCCGCGCACGAGCACGTGGTCGATGTCCTGGGGTGGGGCGTCGGGCGTCGTCGGTGGCCGGGTGGCGAGCGCGCCGCGAGGCGAAACGGCCGGCACGAACGCGGCGCCCAGCGCGGCGGCGCAGGTCTCGCGCGGGGCGTTGAAGTCCCCGCACACGATCGCGGGCTCCGTGGCGTCCCGCGCGATCGAGGCGAGCCGGGCGAGCTGCTCGACGCCCTTGTCGCCGAAGCTGACGTGGGTGTCGATCACGGTCGCGCCGCTCGCGAGCTCGAGCGCGTGGAAGCCCTTCCCGCGGTCCGACGGGAACGCTTCCTCGGCGAGCAGGTGCGCGCCGCCGTCGCGCACGATCGTGACCAGGTACTCGGCCGGATCGCGCAGGGTCGCGGCCTCGAACCGGCGGGTGTAGCGCGGGACGCGCGGGTACCGGGTCGCGAAGAGCTCGCCGGGCACGACGTCGCGCAGCATCGCGAGCTGATCGCCGCTGACCTCCTGGAGGCAGATCACGTCCGCCGGCAGCTCGGCGAGGAGGTCCGCGATCGATCCGATCCGGGACGGCTCGTCGGGCCAGCCGCGGATCGCCGGTTCGTCCCAGTTCACCGCGTGGATACGGTGCAGGACGTTCCACGTGACGACGATCATCCGCAACCGTCGCGCGTGGAGCTCGCCGGTGTCAACCGGGAGCAGGCGCGGTCAGCGCACGCGGAACATCTTGAACGTCCAGCCCTCGGTGTCGAACCGCTTCTCGGCCGCGCCCGACGCGAGCACCTCGTAGACCGAGGTCCGCGAGTAGTCGGCGGTGGGGATCGCGATGAACGTGCGGTCGTCGATGCGGAACGCCGTGAACTGGCCGCCACCGTAGTCCAGACCGTCGACTGGCTGCGCGTCCATCGTCGCGATGTCGACGGTCCACAGGTGGTAGTTCTCGGAGTAGTCGACGTCCTCGAACTGCGTGTCGGGCGTGATGGTGTCGCGCTCGGCGTGATAGACGTTGATCAGCGCCTTGCCGTCGCCGAGGTAGAAGAAGTTCGAGCCCTCGCGGCCGTCGGCGATCTCGCGGAACTCCGTGGTGAACGCGGTGTCGAGCGTGGTCTCGCCGGCCTTGATCCGCGCGACGCAGTTCCGCGGGTGGTTCTCGTCGAGCACGGCGCCCGCGATGCTGCCCTGGCCGTTGCTGAGGTAGATGTTGCCCTCGTCGTCCCGGCTCGTGATGTGGAGGTGCGGGCACGGGACGTCGATCACCGAGGTCACCGTGTCGGTCGCCGTGTCGATCACCGCGACCTGCGAGATCTCGCTGTACTGGTGATACGAGTCGTCGGCGAAGTAGTACGGCTGGAAGATCAGGCCGTCGCGCAGCTCGTGGCCGTAGCCGCGCCACGCCGTGAGCGCCCCGCGCGTGAGCGGGATCTCCGACGGCGCGCCGATCTCCTGCCCGACGGTCATCTCCGACGGGTTCCACACCACGTGGTTCGTGGTGTCGATCGGCACGTACGCCTTGGTCTCGGTCACGTAGACGCTGCCGTCGAGCGGCATCGACGTGAAGTTGGCGAAGCTGACGGTCCCCTCGTCGAGCCAGCTCCGGTCATCGCCGACCGCGAACCGGGTGATCGTCGGGGCCTCGCCGCCGCCGACGTACACCGCGCCGTTCCACGGATCGGCCGCCGCGTAGCCGGCGAACTCGCGCGCGTTGGCGATCGTGACGTCCCCCTGGGTCTCGAGGGACGGCAACAGGGACACGTACGTCCACGTGCCGCCATCGCCGAAGATCATGCTCTGGACGGCGTAGACCGGCTCGTTCGTCCCGGCGTCGCCCGGACCACTCGGATCGTCATCACCGCAGGCGGCGAGCAGGGGGGCGAGCAGGAACAGCGAGGACAGGGACCGGACGATCATGGGGACAACCTCGATATTGAAAGTTGATTTCAAATAGCGCCGGTGCGCCGTCCGGGTCAATAGCGTCGTGTTCGCGAGTGGTTGCGAGTTTGCGTCTTGACGGACCCCGCGGCCGAGGAG
>Ga0164243_10003289_pt1 | contig 25978 bp, 25 predicted proteins | sample OricompcompostOP_FD_108781 | JGI IMG/M metagenome (GOLD analysis project Ga0164243, IMG submission 108781) | Organic Plus compost microbial communities from Emeryville, California, USA - Original compost - Organic plus compost (OP) | ecosystem: Engineered > Solid waste > Mixed feedstock >...
TCGGACCGGCTCCAGGAGGGCGACGAGATCGTCCTCGTGGCGAGCACCGGCCTGCACACCAACGGCGCGACGCTGGCCCGGCTCGCGGTCGCCCGCTCCGGCGGGCTGACCACCCCGCTGCCCGACGGCACCACCGTGGGGGATGCCCTGCTCGCGCCGAGTGCCATCTACGTCGGTCTCGTCGAGGCGGTACTGCGGGCCGGCCTGGACATCCGGTACGCCTCCCACATCACCGGTCACGGCCTGCGCAAGGTGATGCGGGCCGATCGGGAGTTGACGTACCGCATCACCGCACTCCCACCCGTACCGTCCGTTCTGGACTGGATCCGGCAGACGCTCGACCTCGGCGACGAGGAGTGCTACGGCACCTTCAACATGGGCGCCGGGTTCGCGCTCTACTGCGCCCCGGGCCAGGGCGAGGCGGTCGTCGAGGCCGCGGCCGCCGCAGGCCACCCGGCGATCGTGGCCGGCCGGGTGGAGCACGGGCCTCGGCGCGTCATCCTGGAACCGGTCGGCGTGGCCTTCGACAGCGACGAGTTGCGGCTGCGCTGATCCCGGCCGCCATCCGTACCCGGATCGGCCGTTTCCGTACCGAAAGCCGTCGAGGAGTCAGGGAGCCATGGTGGGGGGTCGGCACGAGTCGCGGTGGGCGTTCTCGCGGTGGGGCCCACGTCGCCGTTACGTCGTCGCCATCCTGGCCATCGCGCTGCTCTCCTTCCTCGCACTGGTGCTCGCCGCCCTGCTCACCTGATTTACACATGGGCATGCGCTGATCAAGTTGTGGACCGCCCGGCGCGGGATGACACTCCGCGATGGGGGCAGCGTTCCACGCATTCGGCGCGGCGCAACGCGGACACACCAGGACCGGAGCAGGCCATGACCGCACCAGGCACCGACCGCCGATTCCGTCTGGTATCGGCGGTCACTCTCATCGTTCCCACCGTCGCCCCGATCGCCATGGGCGCCGCGGTGGCCAGTCTGACGCCGAGCCACGGCGGATTTCCGGTCGCCGTCGCCGTGATCGGACTCGTGCTGCTCGGCCTGGCGGCCAGCCAGGTCGTGATGATCCGACGCATCGCCAACGGCGCGAGCCTCGCCGCGATCGTCGCGAGAGGACTGGGCCGACCGGCCGGGCTGGGCGCCGCCTGGCTGTCCATCGCCGCGTACGGCGGGTTGCAGATCGCCCTGTACGGCATGGTGGGCCCGGCCGTGAGCCAGCTCCTGGGCCGCCCGGTCGCGTGGTGGCTGCCTACGCTCGCCGCCTGGGCGCTTGTCACCGCCACCGGACTCGGGCGCGCACAGCTGCCCCGGCAGGCCACCGAGCCCGGACGCCAGTGGGGCCTGATCCTGTTGACCTGCCTGGAGATCGGGGTCGTCGTCGGCATCGTGCTCGTCGCCGTGCTGGGGCGGCAGGCCACCGGCCCGGATGCCGCCGGCCTGCTCCGGCCGGGAGCCGCGGTGCTGGTGCTCCCCGCCCTCTTCGCCCTCGCCGGGGTCGAGACGTCCGTCCGGTTCGCCGAATCCGGCAGTGCCCGGGGGGCAGCCGGCTCGGTGGTGGCGACCGCCGTCAGCGCCACCGTGCTCTTCGCACTGACCTGGGCGCTGACCACGCCGGACGGCCAGGAGGTGCTCGCCTCGCCCGCGTACGGCGGTCTTGTCCTGGTCTCCGTGCTGGCGGCGCTGGCGGGTGGGCAGGCGACGGTGATCCGCCACGTGCAGTTGCAGCGCCTGGAGTGGGTCCGCCCCGGCGACCTGCCCCGGCTCAACACACCCCGGGTCACCATCGGGTTCGCCGCCGTGGCACTCGCCGCGATCCTGGCCGTCGCCGTGGCCGGCGGCGACCCCACGACCTGGCTGCTGCGCCGGCTGGGCATCGTCAGCTCGTACGGACTGCTCGTGCTGTTCGCCCTGGCCGCGCTGTCGACGGTCGCGTTCCTGGGCTACCAGCCGGGACGGTTCGCCAACGTGCTGCGTCCCCTGGCCGTGCCCGCGGTCGCGACTCTCGCGCTGGGCGGAATGCTCGCGGTGGCCGCCGGGATGCTGGACCGGGCGGTCGGCGTCAGCATGCCGACGGCGCTCGTGCTGGCCTTCGCCGTGCCGGCGCTCGTGGCTGTCGGCGCGGGCTGGTCGCTGGTCGTGCGACAGCGGTGGCCCTACCGTTACTGGGCCATCGGGCTCGGCGCGAACAGCCTCACGGGCGTCTTCCTGCCCGACCAGATCAGCGCGGCACCGCCGGGCGCCCACCGCACCCCGGCCCTGCCGGCCGCCACCCGCACGGCCCTGACCGCGTCCAGCCTCACCACGCCCGGCGCCCCGGAGCGGGTCACCCAGCCCTGAGCACGCCGCCGGCCAGGTCGCGTCAGGCGGACCTGGCCGGGTGGCGTGCGGGGTCGGTGTGGCGCGTCGTCAGGCGAGCATCGTCTGCGCGGCGGCGGCCGCGACCCCCAGCGTGAGTGCCCGCAGTTGCGGGTCGAGCGCTTCGTGCATCTGGGTCAACCCGTCGCGGATCTGCCGGTCGGAGGGGCCGCCCATGGCCGCGTCGAGCCCGGTGACCAGCGTGAGCGCGCCGAGCACGGCGCTGGGTTCGTCCGCCTGCTCGGGTCGGTCGAGCAGATAGCCCAGGCGGGTCTGCGGCGCGGCCGCGATCACCGGATCGACCGCGGGGAACCGCTGGACCCGTTGGGGAGTGACCAGCCCGCGACCGACCAACCGCGAGCCGACCATCACCCGGGCCTGGTCACGCAGGTGCTCGACCCAGGCCCGGACGGTGTGTGCCCGGTCCTGCTTGAGGATCTCGGCGAGGGCCGCGTCGGTGACCCGCTCGCCATAGGGGCGGGGGTCCCACACCTGCACCATCGTGTCGGGTCGGATGGCGATCCGGCCGTCGAGCACCAGTTCACCCAGCACCGCGCCGGCGAGCCCGGTGTCCAGCACGCGCCCGCTCACCCGAGGCCGTCCCCGGTACTGGTCGTGCCCGACAAGGAACAGCTCATCCGCCAACGGCAGTGTGATCATCACAACCCCCGACTGCGTCCCGTCGCCCCGGCCTTCGTGGCGGGTGCGCAACTCTCCACCCGGCGTACGGTAGGTGGACGGCGATGAGGCCAATCGGACAGCCAGTGCGCCCGGCCAGGTTCCGGCGGCAGGGGCCGAGGTCGGACACGGCGTCCGGCGATCTGACCCAAGTACCGGGACAAAGGTGACAGTCACCCCACTCGGCGCTTCAGGGCTTGTAACGATCAGTGACGAATTGCTCGCGATGGGTACGATCAAACGCGAGCAGCGATCACGTTCCTCCCACAGGGCGAACAGACATGACCTCCGTCCAGCAGAACCCTTTTCCCGCCGGGCCTCGACCGCGGCCCTGCCCCGATGACGTGCCGGCCGTGACCAACCAGCCCGCGACCAACCAGCCGCGGCAGCCGTCCGGCTCCGCGTTCCCCACCGACCGCGGGACCGACCGCGCTGCCGCCCACGAGGCGACCCGGGCGGCCTACGAGGCAACCCACGAGGCGCTGACTCAGACACTGGCGATCTCGACCGCGGGCACCGACGACGAGCTCATGCAGCGCACCTTGCGGGCCGCCTGCGCGGTGACCGGGGCCATCGTGGCCTGCTCGGTCGACTCGTCGGCTGCCCACCTCTACGGCGACGAGCCGCTGGCCCGGGACCTGCTGAGCGCGGCCCGCTGCGGCAGGCCGCGGAGCAACCCCACCAACGCCTTCTCCGCGATCGGCCTGCCGGCGGCACTGACCGCCACGATCGACGCGACGCTGCTCGTCGTCGCCAGCACCGAACCGGACCGTTTCGACCCCGCGGCACGGGGGCTGCTCGACCTGGTGGCCACACACGCGCGGGTCGGTCGCGATCGCCTGCGCGAGTTCGCCCTGCTCTCCCGGCGCGCCAACAGCGATCCGCTGACCGGGCTGCGCCACTACCGACCCTTCGAGGAGCGCCTCGCCGCCAGCGAACCCGACCAGACCGCCATCATCGCCATCGATATCGACAACTTTAAGCGCATCAACGACGAGGCCGGCCACCAGGGGGGCGACCGGGCACTGATCACGCTGGTCGGCGCGCTGCGTCGCGCCCTGCGCGGCGACGACCACATCTACCGCATCGGCGGTGACGAGTTCGCGGTGGTGATCGACGTGAGCGACCAGTCGGAGGTGGTGCGGATCAGCCGCCGCCTGCTCGACGCCGCCCGCCAGGTCGGCTACCCCATCTCGGTCGGCGCCGCGCTACGCCTGCCCGGCGAGTCCGGCCGCGACACCCTGCTGCGCGCCGACAAGGCGCTGTACCAGGCGAAGAACGCCGGTCGCAACACCGCTCGACTCGCCGCCTGAATCATCGACTACCACCGATCGGTGTCGCGGGCACTCCGCCCGCCCCGGCACACGGGTCACGCCAGGTGCTACAGTCGCGGTTGTCTGTTTCGGGCGCGACGGTTCGCGCCGCCGGGCTTCTCCTTTCGCGACACGGGTCGCAGTTCTCGAGACGCCCCTTGTCGAGAGGCCTTCACCGCCACCATGACGTTTGATGACGCGCGCACGTTTCCGTCGCTGTTCACCGCCGAGACCCACGCGCCCCAGCCATCCCAGCACCGCGAGGCATCCCAGCACCACGACGCCCCCCGGCCCACCCACGAGTCCCGCGAACGGCGCGAGTCCCGCGAGCGACCCGAGACTCGCGAACGGCAGGGTGCTCGCGCCAAGCACGGGGATCGCGGGAAACCCGACACCCGGGGGGAACGCGACCAGCGCCAGCCACCCGCCGTACGGGCCCCGCGTGTCCCGACCGAGGCCGACGGCGCGGAGGCGGACTTCGCCTCGCTCGGGCTGCCCCGGGTGCTCGTGCGCGCCCTGCGGGAGACCGGCATCCTGACGCCGTTCCCGATCCAGGCGGCCACCATCCCCGACGCCCTGGCCGGGCGGGACGTGCTCGCCCGGGGTCAGACCGGCTCGGGCAAGACCCTGGCGTTCGGACTGCCGCTGCTGGCCCGCATCGCGGCGAGCGGCCGCAGCCGACCCCGTCACCCCAAGGGGTTGGTGCTGGTGCCGACGCGTGAGCTGGCGATGCAGGTCAACGACGTGCTGACCCCGCTGGCGCGGGCGCTGCGGCTGTTCACCAAGACCGCCTTCGGCGGGGCGCCGTACGGCACGCAGATCCAGGCGCTGGAGCGCGGCGTGGACGTCATCGTGGCGACGCCCGGACGGCTGCGCGACCTCATCGAGCGCGGCGCCTGCTCGCTGTCCGAAGCCCAGGTCACCGTGCTCGACGAGGCGGACCAGATGGTGGATCTCGGCTTCCTGCCCGAGGTCACCGCGCTGCTCGACCAGACGCCGGCCGACGCGCAGCGGCTGCTCTTCTCGGCCACGCTCGACGGTGACGTGGACAAGCTCGTCCGGCACCTCGGCGAGCGGGCGAGCCTCGCCTCGGGCGGGCAGCGCGTCGAGCCGGTGCTGCACGAACTGCAGCCCGCGGTGGCGACCGTGGACACCATGGAACACCACGCGCTGCTGGTTCCCGCGCGGGGCAAGTTCGAGGTGCTGGCCGCGATCGCCAACCGTCCAGAGAGGACAATCCTCTTTGTACGGACCCAGCTCGCCGTCGACCGTACCGTGGAGCAGCTCGCGAAGGTCGGGGTGCGCGCGGGTGCCCTGCACGGGGGAATGAGCCAGCGCGCCCGCACGCGGACGCTCGCGCAGTTCCGCGAGGGCCGGTTCGGGGTGCTGGTCGCCACGAACGTGGCGGCGCGCGGCATCCACGTCGACGGGATCAGCCTCGTCGTCCACGTCGACCCGCCCGCCGATCCGAAGGACTACCTGCACCGCGCGGGCCGCACCGCCCGGGCCGGCGAACGCGGCACCGTGGTCACCCTCGTGCTGCCCCGCCAGCGTCGGGAGACGTTCACGATGCTGGAGCGGGCCGGGGTCACCGCCACCCGTACGGTGGTCGAACCCGACAGCGCCGAACTGGCCACGATCACCGGTGCCCGCCGCCCCTCCGGCGAGCCCTTGCCGGCGATGGCGCCCGAGACGGCTGTTCGTCCACCCGTACGGTCGACGCCGTCCGGGCACGCGGACCGCTCCGCGCCCGGTGGCGACGGCCCGCGCCGCCCACGCCCCGCTGGCGCCCGCCGGCCGGGGCGCGGCCGCCCACTGCTGCCCGAACACCGGGAGCACCGCCGCGGCGTCGCCGGCGCGCGGGCCTGACACCCATCTTGTCCACAGTGGACGGCTAGGCCTCGGGGGGCAGTGGACGCGCTCGCCCCTCCCACTTGGTGGAGAGCGCGATGGTGGTGCGGGTGGCGGCGACTCCGGGAATCTGGTTGAGCCGCAGGATGAGCTGCTCGAGTTCGGCGATGCTGGAGACGCGGGCCTGCAACAGGAACGACTCGGTGCCGGCGACGAAGTAGCAGGACTCGACCTCGGGCAGGCCCCGCATGGCGAGTTCAACCTCTTCGATCTCGGTGTCGGCGGCCTGGACGATGCCGATGAAGGCGGTCACACCGAGTCCCACGAGCTGGGGGTCCAGCAACGCCCGGTAGCCCTGGATGACCCCCGCCGCCTCGAGTTTGCCGACCCGCTCGTGGACGGCCGGCCCGGAGAGACCGATCTGCCGGGCCAGCTCCGCGTAGGAGAGCCGGCCGTTGGCCGTCAGCAACTCCACGATGCGCCGGTCGATGGGATCCACAGCCACCCTCCTGCCTGTCGCGCCATCGGGGACGATCGCGCGCACTGCCTGCCCGACCAGCATGCCCGACCGTGTGATCTTGCCGCATCGCCGGGCTCCCTCCCGCAGGCGACCGCCGGATCATCTCGTCCATCATCGATGGAACGCGGCCGGCATGCCGTGCCCCGCAAGGAGGTCCGCCGTCCGGGGGGCGGGACATTCTGCCCCGGAAACCGTCGTTCCCCGGCGGATAACCCCAAGATTGGGTGAACCACAATTTGTCGGACATGAGTCAAACTCGGTGCTGTAATGGGCGTACGTCCCAAGGGCGCGGCTGGGTGGACGAGGGGGCTCCGTCCAGTGTCGGGGGGAGCGCGCGCAGCACAAGGAGGCGGTTGTGGACACGGGAGATCGTCTGCTCACGCCCGGCGAGGTGGCCGCACTGTTCCGCGTCGACCCCAAGACCGTCACCCGTTGGGCAGCGGCGGGCCGGATCAGCAGCATCCGGACGCCGGGCGGGCACCGCCGTTTCCGGGAGTCCGAGGTGCGTGCCCTTCTCGAAGGCGAAGAGGCCGAGCGCGCCGAGGGCCGTCCACCCGAGATGTAGGTCCCGGGCGGCCCGGCGTCACCTCCCCTGCCAGCGGGTGAAGAGGGTGTGCGCCACGCCGAGCGCGTCGAGCACCTTGCCCGCCACGAAGTCCACCAACTGTTCGGCCGTGGCCCGGGCGCCCGCCGCGTAGAAGGCGGGCGAGGCCGGCAGGACGACCGCCCCGGCATCGTGCAGTGCCAGCAGGTGCTCCAGATGACTGCGTGTCACGGGTGTCTCCCGAGGCACCACCACCAACGGCCGGCGCTCCTTGAGGTTCACCTCGGCCGAGCGCTGCAGCAGGTCCTTGGAGAGTCCCAGGGCGATGCCCGCGCAGGCCGCCGTGCTCGCCGGCACCACGACCATGCCCAGTGCCGGATAGGAGCCCGAGCTGGGTCCCGCCGCCAGGTCACCGGCGGGCCAGTAGCGCAGGTCGGCCCCGGACAGGTCCACTCCCAGCCACTGGGCGAGGTCGTCGCGCCAGTGGGCGTCCCGGAACGAGACTCCGGTCTCGTCGAGAATCGTCAGCCGCGCGGCGCGGGAGACGACGAGATCGACCGCGCAGCCGGCGCCGACCAGGCCCCGCAGCACCGCGGCCGCGTAGGGCGTGCCCGATGCCCCGGACACCCCGACCACCCACGGCCTGCGCACGGCTCTCCCTCCCTCAGGCCCTGAGGCGTCACCCGTACGGTCAGGGCCGCAGGCCGAGCCGGACGACGAGGTCGATGATGGCGAACAGGAACAGGATGATGCCGACGAAGCCGTTCGCGGTGAAGAAGGCGCGGTTGACGCGGGACAGGTCGTTCGGCCGGACGATGGCGTGCTCGTAGGCGAACGCCACCGCGGTCAGCACCAGGCCGATCCACCAGGGCCAGCCGAGGCCCACCAGCGCCCCGAACCAGACGAACAGCCCGAACGTCACGACGTGTGCCACGACGGACAGCTGGAGCGCGAACCGGACACCGTACCGCGCCGGCACGCTGTGCACGCCGATGGTCCGGTCCACCTCGGCGTCCTGGCAGGCATAGATGAGATCGAACCCACCGATCCACAGGCCGACCGCCGCGCCGAGCACCCAGGCCGGCCCGGAGCCGGCGAACGTCCCGGTCACGGCGAGCCAGGCACCGACCGGGCCGACCAGCTGGGCCAGGGCCAGGAAGGCGTGCGGGAAGTTGGTGAACCGCTTGGTGTAGGGGTAACCCGCGAGCGGGATGAGCGCCAGTGGGGCGAGCGTGAGGCACAGCGGGTTCAGCGCGGCGGCCGCGACGAGGAAGACGCCCAGCGACACGGCCGTGCCGATCCAGGCGGTGCGCAGCGAGACCGCCCCGGTGACCAGCTCACGATTGGCCGTACGGGGGTTACGAGCGTCGATGCTCCGGTCGATGATGCGGTTGGCCGCCATCGCGAACGTGCGGGCACCGACCATCGCCACGGTGACGAGCGCGAGCTTCCACCAGCCGATGGTGGCTGACGGGGTCGCGGTCGCCATGGCGGTCAGCGCGGCGAGATAGGCGAACGGCAGGGCGAAGACCGAGTGCTCGATCGCCACCAGCCGCAGGAAGCTGGTCACGGCCCCGGCGGGGCTGGCCGGACGACCGGCCATGGTGGGGGCGGTCGTCATCAGAAGCCGTACTCCTTCCAGCGCCGGTCCACTCTCGCCACGATATCCGCGGACATCCGCGCCTCCTCCGGCCAGCCGCGCGTGTAGCCCTCGCTGGGCAGCTTGCGCGTCGCGTCGATGCCGGCCTTGCCACCCCAGAACTGCTGGTAGGACGCGTGGTCGAGGTGGTCGACGGGGCCCTGGGTGAGCAGCAGGTCGTGGGCGTAGTCGACGTTGCCGAACGCCCGGAACGCGACCTCGTGGTAGTCGGACGGGTCACAGTCGTCGTCCACCACCACGATCAGCTTGGTCAACGACAGCAGATGGGCGCCCCAGATCGCGCTCATCACCTTCTGCGCGTGCTTGGGGTAGCGCTTGCGGATGGAGACGATGAGGCAGTTGTGGAAGACCCCCGGCTCCGGCATCGACATGTCAACGATGTCGGGTACCAGGATCCGGATGAGCGGCAGGAAGATCCGCTCGGTGGCGTGACCGATCGGCCCGTCCTCCTGCGGGGGCTTGGAGGTCACGATCGAGTGGTAGATCGGGTCGGTGCGGGTGGTGATGCACTCGACGTGGAACACCGGGAACGGCTCCACCGGGGTGTAGAAGCCGGTGTGGTCGCCGAACGGCCCCTCCGGTGCCCGCTCCCCCGGCTCGACGTACCCCTCCAGCACGATCTGCGCGTGCGCCGGCACCTGCAACGGCACCGTGAGGCAGTCCACCAACTCCACCCGTTCGCCGCGCAGGAAGCCCGCGAACAGGTACTCGTCGATGTCGGCCGGCAGCGGCGCGCTGGCGGTGTAGCTGACCACCGGGTCGGCGCCGATCGCGATCGCCACCGGGAGCCGCTGGCCGAGCTGCTCGGCGATGGCGTGGTGGGCGGTCGAGTCCTTGTGGATCTGCCAGTGCATCCCGAGCGTGGTCGGCGAGTGCTGCTGCAGCCGGTAGAGACCCAGGTTGCGCTTGCCGTTCTCGGGATGCTTGGTGTGCGTGAGGCCGTAGTTGTGGAAGATCCCGCCGTCGCCGGGCCAGGTCTGCAGGCCGGGCAGCATGGTCAGGTCGACGTCCGAGCCGCGGTAGACCACCGCCTGGCACGGAGCGTGCTTGACCTTCTTCGGCGGCAGGGACTTGAGCTGCATGAGCTTGCCCAGCGCCTCCTTGAACCCACCGAAGCCCTGCGGCAGCTCGGGCTTGGCGATCTCACCGATGCGCGCCCCGATCTCGTCAACGCTGGACACGCCCAGCGCCATCGCCATCCGGCGGTGGGTGCCGAAGAGGTTGATGGCGACCGGCATGTTGCCGCGCGTGGGGTTCTCGAAGAGCAGGGCGGGCCCCCCGGCACGCACCGTCCGGGTGACGATCTCGCTGATCTCCAGGGTCGGGTCGACCTTCGCGCCTACCCGATGCAGCTCACCCGCCTCGTCGAGAGCGGCCAGAAAGCCATTGAGGTCCTGGAAGGGAAACTGAGGTGCGGCCACGGCGATCAGTCTGCCAACCGGGGCCAGCCGGCGGACACACACCCCGCCGCTTCTGGCCGCGCCCACCCCCTTCCCGGCGCCCGACCCGGTCGCGCCGCACTCCCTGTCCGGCCTGCGCGACGCCGAGGTCCGCCGCCGTCCGCGGTAGCCGCCGTGTCAGCCGTGCTCCCTGACCGGGGCCAGCAGGACACCGACCCCACGGCCAGGTTCAAGCACATAACCTTGAATGTGTCAATGCTTGCTGACATCGGTCAGTGCAGATACTTTGAAGAAGCGCGGGGGTGCTCGCGTTCCCGCATCTCCGGCAACACGCCTTGGTCCCACAGGTCGACGAAAGAGGAGATCCCCCGTGAAAGATGCATCGCGGACACGCACTCGCCCCTCGCGGGCCGGTCTCGGCCGCATGCTGCGCCCGATGGCCCTGGGCGCCGCCACCGTCCTGGCCGCGGGCCTGATACTTGCCGCCGGCTCGCCAGCATCCGCGGCCCCCCGAGGCAAGGCCCTCACGCCCGCCGAGATCGAGGCGCGCATCGCGACGTACAAGAAGGCCCACCCCAACGATCTCGTCGGCCTCGACAAGTTCCAGCAGACACTGGGGGCCTCACCGACGTGGTACCTCCCCGCGGGCGCCACGGCGCCGATCAGCGCCAGCGCGGCACAGGCACTTCTGGACAGCGCCGGGCAGATGGGGCCGACCGCGGTGCCGGTCGACGCGTTCACCGTAGGGATCAGCGGGACGTGGTACGCCAGCTCGAGCCAGTGGCGCATCGCCGGATCATGGAACTTCCGCGACAACTACGTGAACGGCAGCGACCCAGATGATGTCTCGGAGCTGACCGCCGACCCCAGCATGTGCATCAACAAGGCTATGTCGACGTTTTTCTATATCTATAACTATACGGGCACCCAGCAGACCAGTAACTGGTACCTGTACGACTCCGGTGTTTCCCACCCGACGACCGTCGTGAGGATCAACGACGGCGTCAGCGGCTTCGTGACGAACTTCGACCACGGCGAGCACGTCACCTACTTCGGCAAAGCCTCCTCGGGATGCTCGTCGAACCGCGTTCGCGCGGCTTACAAGTACGAGCACAACCAGGACTACTCGAGCAACTCGATCTCGATCAGCGTCGCTTGGAACTTCCTGAGCATCAGCTACTCGGGTAGTGGTGGATCATCCCTGCAGAAGAGCTCACAGGTCTTCGACCATTCGTAACCGCCTTCGGGGTGGGTGATCACGCCAGGCGCGCGATCACCCACCCCGCCGGCACAGGCCCGAGGGGGCAGGTGGTTACTCGACGCCGGCGTAGGAGTGCATGCCCACCGCGACGAAGTTGATGACGTACAGGTTGATCACCATGGTGATCCCGGCGGCCACCGAGAACCAGGTCGCGACGGTCCGCTTCACGCTCGGCGTGGCCCGGGCGTGCAGGTAGGCGGCGTAGGCGACCCAGGAGATGAACGACCAGGTCTCCTTCGGGTCCCAACCCCAGTAGCGACCCCACGCCGATTCGGCCCAGATCGCGCCGCAGATGATGGCCAGCGTCCAGATCGGGAACGCGAAGGTGTGCAGGCGGAAGGTCAGCCGCTCCAACCGGTCCGCGCTCGGCAGCCGATCGGCGAGGTCGGTGACCAGACCCGGCCGGAACCGGCCCGCCTCGTACGCCGACCGCACGAGGTAGAGCGCCGCCGGGACGAACCCGAGCAGCAGCAAGCCCGACGCGATGGCCGCGGCCGAGACGTGGATCTTCAGCCAGGAGGACTGCAGCGGCGGCGTCAGCGGACCCGCCTCGGCCGTGAGCACCAGACCGGCGAAGCCCAGCAGCACCACGAGCGCGGCCGTGATGAAGATCCCGAGCGGACGCATCGCGGGGCGCACGGCGAGCAGCACCAGCCACCCGATCGTGAAGACGGCGGTCAGCGCCACCACGAACTCGTACATGTTGCTCCACGGCACGTGGCCGGCGGCGAGCCCACGGGTCACCAGGACCGCGATGTGCAGACCCAGGCCGACCACGGTGAGCCCCGCGCCCACGATGCCCGCGACGCCCGAGCGGCTTCCTGCCTTCTCGGCGCGCGGGTCGACCACCGGTGAGGCCGGGGCGGCGGGCGCGGTGTCGGGCAGGTCCCACGCGGTGCTCGCGGCAGCCTCCGCGCCCACGGACACCAACTCCCGCTCAGGCCGAGCCGCGACCCGGGCCACCGCGCCGCGGGTGCCGAAGGCGAACTCGACCAGGTAGCCCAGGAACGCCGCCAGGTAGACCAGCAGCGTCACCGTGAGCAGCACATCGGAGGTGTGCGCCATCACTGTCCCCTCTCCGTCGCCCCCACGGGCTTGTTCTCCGCAGCAGGCTGCGCGGTCTCCCCGCCGAATCGCTGCGCAAGCTCCGCGAGCTGCGCGAACTCGTCCGCGAAGCCCGGGTACTCGGTGCGGGCCAGACCGCCGATCATCACCACGCTACCGGTGCCCTGGTCCGGCGTGATGCGGGCCCACACCCGCCGGCGCCTGCCCGACAGCGAGGTCATCAAGCCGGCCAGCAGCGCGATCGCCCCGCCCAGCATGGTCGCCTCGCCCGGGTCGTGACGCACCGATATGGTGATCCACTGCTTGGTGCCGAGGAACTCCACCGTCGAGCCGTCCGGCAACGTCCACGACTCGCCGGGGCGCAGCGTGTGGGTCGCCGCTTCGAGTGACCCACCGACCAGGGCGAGTCGCCCGAGGTGGAGCTGCCGCTCGTCCAGCTCGTAGACCGACTGCGGCGCGCCACTGCCCAGGCCCAGGTCGCCCTGGTACGCAGCAAGGACCAGCACCGGGTCGCGCTCCAGCGGGAACAGGGACTTCGCCTGGGAGAAGTCGGGGTTGACCGTCGGCTGGTAGATGCCGGCCAGGCCGAGCTGGGCGGGCTCGGCGGCGGAGCCGTCCGGCGGCACGTTGGCGTAGGCGAACTTGGCCACACCCTCGCTGGTGAGCATCCCGTCCAGCGGCAGGAAGGGCGCGGTCGTGGTGAACGTCTGACCGTACCGGTCGGTGTAGCGCAGCACCGGCGCGTAGCCGTGCCCGAGCAGGTAGACGTTGGCCCCGTCGACCCGCAGCGGGTTGTTGACCTTCAGCGTCCAGTCCTTCACCGGCGCGTCCGGAGACTCCACATAGGACACGTGAGCGGTGTAGTCGGCGGGTGCGCCGTTGTCGTGGTACTCGGCCCGGAAGTCCTTGAGCGTGACGCAGAAGGGCGGCAGGTCGGTCGCCTCGGTGCGCGCGCCGAGCCCGGCCTCGTCGTACTGCTGCAGGGTGTTGCAGAACTCGTCGCCGACCACGACCAGCCGGTTGGCGTGCCAGCCGTACCACGAGCCCCCCGCGACGCCGAGCAGCAGCGCCAGCAGGGCGAAGTGGAAGACGAGGTTCCCGGTCTCCTTGAGGTAGCCCTTCTCGGCCGCGATGGTGATGGCGCCGTCGGGCTCCTCCCGCACGACCGTGCGCCATCGCCGGGACTTCAGCGCCGCCCGTACGGTCCGGGCCGCCGTCCCCGGGTCGTCCACAGTGGAGTGCTGGGACGCGTGGGGCAGCCGGTCGAAGCGCGCCGGCGCCGGCGGTGGCTTACGGACGATGTTGGCCAGGTGCTGGCGCAGGCGCGGCACGAGGCAGCCGACCAGCGAGACGAACAGCAACAGGTAGACCGCGGAGAACCAGGGCGAGGCGTAGACGTCGAAGGCGTAGAGCTTGTCCAGGATCGGGGCGGCGCTCGGGTGGTCGCGGTAGTAGGTCGCGACGGACTCGACGCTGACGTTGCGCTGCGGGAAGACCGACCCCGGTACGGCCGCGACCGCCAGCACGAGCAGCAACACCAGGGCGGTACGCATGCTGGTGAGCCATCGCCAGAACGCCCGCACGGGGCCGACCCCGGGCATGGTGGCGAGTCGGCGCCGCCAGTCACCACCGGCCGCTGGTCGCACCGAGGGGTCCCGCTGCGCCGGGGGGACCGTCGCCGGTGGTGTGCCGCCGCTCATAGCACCGTGGTCCCCGGGCCGACGGAGGTGACGAGCCAGGCGAGGAAGCGCGCCCAGACGCCGGTGACCAGCGCGACGCCGACCAGGACGAGCAGCGCGCCGCCGATGCGGGTGACCCACTGGTTGTGCCGCCGGATCGCCCGGTGCAGGCCGATGAGGTGACGGAAGCCCAGGCCGAAGGCGAGGAAGGGCAGGCCGAGTCCCAGGCAGTAGGCGAGGCTGAGCGTCACCGCCCTGGCCGTCGAGCCGGTCATGCCGAGGGTGAGCACCGCGCCCAGGGTGGGTCCGGTGCACGGCACCCACGACAGCGCGAACACGGCGCCGAGCACCGGGGCGCCGGCCACCCCGGCGACGGGCAGCTTGTGGATGCGCCACTCCCGCTGCAACCCCGGGACGAGCCCGAGGAAGGCCAGGCCCAGCACGATGATGACCGCGCCGGCGACGATCTCGATCACGCGCTGGTTGCCCAGCAGGGCGCGGCCGACGGTCGTGGCGAACATCGCGATCAGCGTGAAGACCACGGCGAAGCCCGCGATGAAACCGAGCACGCCCAGGGTGAGCCGGCCCCGCGTCCGGGCCGTCGGCCGGTTCAGCGCATTCTCCAGGTCGGCGCCGGCGAGCCCGGAGACGTAGGAGAGGTAGCCGGGCACGAGCGGCAGGATGCAGGGCGACAGGAAACTCACCAGCCCCGCGATCGCCGCGACGCCGATGGCCAGCAGCAGCGGACCCTGCGCGGCCACCCCCGCGAACGTGTCACCCATCAGGACTCCTCGGCCATCAGGACTCCTCCGCCAGCAGCGCCGTGATCAGCGGCTCCAGCTCGGCGCGGACCACGGCGGTGCGGGAGACGGCCGCGATCCGCCCCTGCTTGTCGATGAGGAACGTGGCCGGCACGGCATTGGGCGCCACCGCGAAGCCCAGGGCGTTGCGCGAGGAGAAGTCGTAGATCGACGGGTACGACATGTGCTGCTTGGCGAAGGCCCGAGCGTCGTCCTTGGACGGATCCCGCACGTCGATGCCCAGGAAGACGACTCCGTTGGGCTTCTGCGCCTGGTAGGTCCCCTCCAGCTCGGGCGCCTCGGCGACGCACGGCGGGCACCAGCTGCCCCAGAAGTTGATCACCGCCACCTGGCCGGCGGGCAGCCCCTCGAAGGTGGAGCCGTCCAGCAACTCCCCCGACAGCGTCGGCGCGGCCTGGCGCTCCTCCGGGGCGAAGACGGTGAACCCGCTCGTGACCGGCGTGACCTTGCCCGTACAGGCGGACAGGCCCAGCAGGCCGACCAGCGCAACGGCCACGAGCAGACTACCTGGTCGCCCTCGCTGCGCTCCTCGCTCGTTCCTCGCTGCGATGCTCGCTCGAAGACGGAGACGTCGCGACATCAGGCCCCCTTGGCCGTACGGGCGCTCGGAGACTGGGCGACCAGGGCCGCGGCCGGCTCGCGGTAGGAGATCTCGACCAGCCTCGGCCCGTCGAAGTGGAAGCTGGTCAGGCTCGCCAGCCCGCACTGGCGCTTGCGCGGGTCGTGCCAGAGCCGGTGGCCCTCCAGGAACCGCCGCAGGGTCCAGATCGGCAACTGATGCGAGACGCAGACCGCCTCGTGCCCCTGCGCGGCGTCGCGGGCGGCGAGCAGCGCCGCGTGCATCCGCTGGGCGATCTCGACGTACGGCTCGCCCCAGGAGGGGCGGAACGGGTTGAGCAGCACGTGCCAGTGCCGGGGGTCGCGCAGTGCCCCGTCGCCGACCCCCACCCGCTTGCCCTCGAAGTAGTTCGCGCTCTCAATGAGGCGGTCGTCGGTCTCGATGGGCAGCCCGAACTTGGCGGCGATCGGCTCGGCGGTCTGCCGGGCCCGTTCCAGCGGGCTGGCGACCACCAGCGTGATGTCGTGGCCGGTCAGCGCGTCGGCGGCGGCCACCGCCATCTGCTCACCCAGCGCCGAGAGCCGGTAGCCCGGCAGCCGGCCATAGAGGATCTTCGTCGGGTTGTGCACCTCGCCGTGGCGCAGCAGGTGGACGACCGTACGGCTCACGACAACCCCCGCTGGGCACGCACCGCGGCCAGCGCGGCGAACGGCAGGGCCTTGGCGATGATGTCGAACTCGTCGTCACCGATCGCGGTCGAGACGAACCACGCCTCGAACGAGGACGGCGGCAGGTAGACCCCGCGGGCCAGCATCTCGTGGAAGAACGCCGCGAAGACCTGGGTGTTCTGGGTCTTCGCCCGCGCGTAGTCGAGGACGGGCTCGGTGGTGAAGAAGACGGAGAACATGTTGCCGGCGGTCTGGATGCGGTGGGCGACGCCGGCGCCGGTGAGCGCCGCGGTGACCAGGCCCTGGATGATCGACGCGGTGGTGTCGAGCTGCCGGTAGACGTCGTCCGTACAGGCGCGCAGCGTGGCGAGCCCGGCGGCGGTCGCGAGCGGGTTACCTGACAGCGTCCCGGCCTGGTAGACGGGGCCGGCGGGGGCGAGCTGCTCCATGACCGACCGCTTGCCGCCGAACGCCGCGGCCGGCAGGCCACCGCCCATCACCTTGCCGAAGGTGTAGAGGTCCGCGTCGACGGGCTCACCCAGGGCGGCGCTGCGACCGGCCCAGCCGCCCCGCGCGACCCGGAAGCCCGTCATCACCTCGTCGAGGATGAGCAGCGCCGCGTTCTTGTGCGCGATCTCGGCGAGGAAGGCGTTGAACCCGGGCAGCGGCGCCACCACGCCCATGTTGCCCGGCGCGGCCTCGGTGATGATCGCCGCGATCTGCCCCCGGTTGCGGGCGAAGGCCTGCTCGACGGCGGCCCGGTCGTTGTAGGGCAGCACGATCGTCTCGCTCGCGGCGGCGCGGGTGACCCCGGGCGAGTCGGGCAGGCCCAGCGTCGCCACCCCGGAGCCGGCCGAGGCGAGCAGCCCGTCGGAGTGCCCGTGGTAGCAGCCCGCGAACTTGATGATCTTGGAGCGCCCGGTGGCGCCGCGGGCCAGGCGCAGCGCCGTCATGGTCGCCTCGGTGCCCGAGTTGACGAGACGGACCTGCTCGATGCCCGTACGGTCGACGATCTCCTCGGCCAGCTCGACCTCACCGGGCGTCGGCGTGCCGAAGCTCGTGCCGTGCGCGGCAGCGGCGGTCAGCGCCGCCACCACGGCGGGATGGGCGTGGCCCAGGATCAGCGGACCCCAGGAGCAGACCAGGTCCACGTAGCGGCGCCCGTCCGCGTCGAACAGGTAGGCCCCCTCACCGCGGACCATGAACCGGGGCGTGCCGCCCACCTGGCGGAAGGCGCGCACGGGCGAGTTCACCCCACCCGGCACGATCGCACGTGCCCGGTCGAAGAGCGCCTCGGAGGCCGGCGCGTCGGCGGGATATGACTGGCTCACTGAACGGAGATTGTGTCACCGCTGCCTGCGTGACGACGCGGGCCACCCCGCCCTGTGGCGTCGCCCTCCCTACGCTGAGGTGTCGCGCTCCCCGCGCCGCGGTGTCCTCCTCCCTGGGCTGTGGTGTCGCTCTGGGCGCCCGCGAGCCGCTAGCGTGAGCGCATGACCGCTGACGCACCAGCCACGTCGATGCCCGCACCTCCGGTTGCCCAGCGCATCCCCGTCGAGCGGACGCACCACGGTGACACCGTGGTGGACGAGTACGCCTGGCTGGCGGCGAAGGACGATCCCGCGACGGTGGCCTATCTCACGGCCGAGAACGAGTACACCGCGGCCCGTACGGCTGACCAGGAGGCGTTGCGGCAGACGATCTTCGACGAGATCAAGCGGCGCACCCAGGAGACGGACGTCGCACTGCCCGCCCGCAAGGGTGACTACTGGTACTACCACCGCACCGAGGAGGGCAAGCAGTACGGCATCCAGTGCCGGCGGCGCGTGGCCCCCGGCGAGACGGCGCCGCCGCTGTCCACCGACGGATCACCCCTGCCCGGGGAGGAGATCCTGCTCGACGGCAACGTGGAGGCCGGGGATTCCGCCTTCTTCGACCTCGGCGCCTTCGACGTGTCGCCGGACGGCACCAGGGTGGCCTTCTCGGTCGACCTGACCGGCGACGAGCGCTTCACCTTGAAGATCCGCGATCTCACGACCGGGGAGAACCTGCCCGACGAGATCCCGAACGTGCACTACGGCTGCGCGTGGTCCCGCGACGGCGGCACCGTGTTCTACACCCGGACCGACGACGCCTGGCGCGCCTACCAGGTCTGGCGGCACACCCTCGGCACACCGGTCGAGGACGACGTCCTGGTCTTCGAGGAGGCCGACGAGCGGTTCTCGGTGGGCATCGGGCTGACCCGGTCGGAGGAGTACCTGGTCCTCGCCGCGCACAGCATGGTCACCAGCGAGTGCTACCTGATCCCCGCGGCCGACCCGACCGCCACCCCCGTGCTGGTGCGGCCGCGCGAGCAGGGTGTGGAGTACCACCTCGAACACGACCCGGCCCGTGGGCGGTTCCTGATCCTGCACAACCGGGACGCGCCCGCGAGCCCGGGGAGCGAGCTTGCCAGCCCCGCAGGGGGAGGCCAACGGCAGGAGGACTTCGCGCTCGCCGAGGTGCCGGTGGACGACCCGACCGGGCCGTGGCGGACCGTGATCGCCCACACGCCCGGACAGCGACTGCTCGACGTCGACGCGTTCGCCGCGGCCGTGGTGGTGTCGCTGCGCCGCGATGGCCTCACCGCCCTGCGGGTGCTGCCCGCGGAGGGCGCCGCCTACGACATCGACTTCCCCGAGCCGGTCTACACGGTCGGCATGTCCTCGAACCTGGAGTACGAGACCAACTCGATCCGGTTCGCGTACACGTCGCTGGTGACGCCGCACGGGCTCTACGACTACGACCTCGCCACCCGGGAGATGGTGCTGCGGTGGCGCCGGCCGGTGCTGGGCGGTTATGACCCGGAGGACTACGAGCAGCACCGCGAGTGGGCCACCGCCCCGGACGGGACCCGCGTGCCCATCTCGATCGCCGCGCGCAAGGGCACGCCGCGCGACGGTTCGGCGCCGCTGCTGCTCTACGGCTACGGCTCCTACGAGGCGAGCATGGATCCGTGGTTCTCGGTGGTCCGGCTCTCCCTGCTGGACCGGGGTTTCGTCTTCGCGGTGGCCCACGTCCGCGGCGGCGGTGAGCTGGGCCGGCGGTGGTACGAGGACGGCAAGCTGCTGAAGAAGAAGAACACGTTCACCGACTTCATCGCCTGTGCCCAGCACCTGGTGGCGACCGGGTGGACCTCGACCGATCGGCTGGTGGCGCAGGGCGGCTCGGCGGGCGGTCTGCTCATGGGCGCGGTGGCGAACCTGGCCCCGCACGCCTTCGCCGGCATCGTGGCCCAGGTGCCCTTCGTCGACGTGCTGACGACGATCCTCGACCCGTCGCTGCCGCTGACGGTCGCCGAGTGGGAGGAGTGGGGCGACCCGCTCCACAACGCCGAATATTATGAATATATAAAGTCATATGCACCTTACGAGAACCTGCGCAACGAGCAGTACCCGCCGATGCTGGTTCTCGGCAGCCTCAACGACACCCGCGTGCTGTTCCACGAGCCGGCCAAGTACGTGGCCCGTCTGCGGCACGTGGCACCCGGCACCGACGTGCTCCTCAAGACCGAGATGGGCACCGGCCACAGTGGACCCAGCGGCCGCTACGACGCCTGGAAGGAAGACGCCTTCGTCCTGGCCTGGATCCTCTCCCTCGTGCAAGCAAGGGCACCTTATTAACCGTGAGCGTTGTACAAGGGCACCTTGCTAACGCAGGAGGCCGGCCAGCACCGACGGCTCCACGTTGCCGCCGCTGACGATCGCCACCACCGGCCCGGCGCCCAGCGCGAACCGGGCCCGGATCGCCTCGGCCTGATGCAGCCACGCCGCCGGTGCCACGGCACCACTGGGCTCGGCGACGATCCGGTACTCCCGCGCCAGAATGCCCACTGTGGACAGGATCTCCTCCTCGGAGACCGTCACGACGCCGGCGAGCCGCGCACGCAGGTGGGCGAACGTCAGGGGCGACAGGCTGGTCCGCAGTCCGTCGGCCACCGTCCGTACGGTCTGTTCGACCGGCCACGGCACCAGCTCACCGGCCGCGAGTGAGTCGGCGGCATCCGCGGCCAGGGCGGGCTCCACGCCGATGACCCGCGTGCCGGGGCGCAGCGCCGCGATGGCGGTGGCGACGCCCGCGGCGAGCCCACCCCCGCCCACCGGCACCAGGACGGCCGCGAGTTCGGCGGGGGCGTCGGCCGCGATCTCCAGACCGAGGGTGCCCTGACCGGCGATCACGTGCGCGTCGTCGAACGGCGGCACGATCGCCAGGCCCCGCTGCGCGGCGAGTTCCTCGGTGCGGGGCAGCCGCTGCGCGGGCGGCACGAGCTCGACCTCGGCACCCAGCCGCCGTACGGCTTCGATCTTGACCGACGGGGCCACGTCGGGCATCACCACGACGCAGGGCAGACCCACGCGCGCGGCGGCGAACGCCAGGGCCTGCCCGTGATTGCCCGAGGAGTGGGTGATCACGCCCCGCACCTGAGCGGGCAGGGAGGCGACCGCGTGCACGGCACCACGGATCTTGAACGCGCCGATCGGTTGCAGGCACTCCGGCTTGAGCAGCAGGTCCGACCGGTACGGGTTCGCCAGCAGCGGGGTCCGCACGGCGACGCCGTCGATGGTGGCCGCGGCCTTGCGGATGTCGTCGATCTCGACCAGCATCAACGCGCCTCGTGCGGCCACAGGTGCAAGGGCTCGGCGAGACCGAAGTAGATCGCGGCCAATGCCACGAGCAGCAGCACACCTCCGATGAGGATGGCGAACGGATTCACCCGGCTGCGCTTCTTCTGCTGGCTGGACATCGGCGAGGGCTCCCTGTCCGTGGACGGCCGCGGCTCACGCTGGGCGCCACGCTGCGATGCGCGACACCTTAACACGCCCGCGTGTTGGCGACATGCACCGATTTCCCCCGTGCGACACCCCGTCCACCGGGGGAACCACCCGCCCCACTGGCGCCTCACTAGAACGCGTTCTACTGTGACCGGCATGCGGTTCACCTATGCCGAGGCGATGACCCGGGCCTCGTTCTACGCACCCCTGGCCCAGGCGGCAGAGGCGGCGGGTTACACGAGCATGACGATCGCCGACAGCCTCATCTACCCCCAGGAATCGGACACCACCTATCCCTACACCGAGACCGGGGATCGGGAGTTCCTGCAGGGCAAGGAGTTCATCGAGACCTTCATCCTGTGCGCGCACCTGTTCGCGGTCACGACCACCCTGCGGCTGACGCCGTTCGTGCTCAAGCTGCCCGTCCGACCTCCGGTGCTGGTCGCCAAGCAGGCATCGTCGCTGGCCCACCTGTCCGGCAATCGCCTCGGTCTGGGCGTCGGCCTCTCCCCGTGGCCCGAGGACTTCGCGGCGATGGGGGTGCCGTGGCAGGAGCGCGGCCGGCGCATGGATGAATGCATGGACATCCTGCGCGGCCTGACCAGCGGCGAGTTCTTCGGCTACTCAGGCGAGTTCTACTCGTTCGAGCCACTGCAGCAGTGTCCGGCGCCGACCGAGAAGATCCCGTTGCTGGTCGGTGGCCACAGCGACGCCGCGCTGCGCCGGGCCGTGCTCAAAGGCGACGGCTGGATGCACGCCGGCGGCGGCGACGAGGAGTTGGACCGACTGCTCGCCCGGCTCGCGGAGATCCGCCGCGCCGAGGGGGACACGCGCGACGACTTCGAGGTGCACGTCATCTCGTTCGACGCCTACACCCCCGATGGCGTGAAGCGACTGGCGGACAAGGGCGTGACCGACGCGATCGTCGGCTTCCGGATCCCGTACATCGTCGGTCCGGACACCGAGCCACTCGAAACGAAGATCACGAATCTCCAATGGTACGCCGAGAACGTCATCGCCAAGGTCAACACCTGAGCCCCGTACAGAGACCGACCCACGCCGGCCAACCAAGAACTCAAGATGAGCCGCGTCGAACGCGGACTACCGGACGCCAGCCACCACGACGGCCGTTAGGGTGACCGCGTGACGCTGACGCCGCCGGCCGACCTCCAGGCATTCATCGAAGGACTTCCCAAGGTCGAACTCCACGTCCATCACGTGGGCTCCGCCTCGCCGCTGACCGTGGCCCGTCTCGCGGAACGGCATGCCGGCTCGACCCCCGTGCCCGCCGATCCCGACCTGCTCGCGGACTACTTCCAGTTCACCGACTTCGGCCACTTTATCGAGGTCTATCTATCAGTGGTGGACCTGATCCGCGATCCGGACGACGTGGCGACGCTGACCTACGACATCGGGGCCGACCTCGCCGCACAGAACGTGCGCTACGCCGAGCTGACGCTGACGCCCTACTCGTCGGTGGTGCGGGGCATCCCCGGCGAGGCCTTCTGCGAGGCGGTGGAGGACGCCCGCCACCGCGTGGCCCGCGACCACGGCATCGCCCTGCGCTGGTGCTTCGACATCCCGGGCGAGGCTGGCATCCCGTCCGCCGACATCACCCTCGACCTGGCGCTACGCCTGGCCCCGGACGGTCTGATCAGTTTCGGGCTGGGCGGCCCCGAGCGCGGCGTGCCGCGCGGGCAGTTCGCCCCGCACTTCGCGGCGGCCCGGGCAGCCGGCCTGCGCAGTGTGCCGCACGCGGGCGAATCCACGGGGCCGCAGACGATCTGGGACGCGCTGACCGAGCTCGGCGCGGAGCGGATCGGGCACGGCATCGCGGCCGCCGCGGACGAGACGCTCATGGCACACCTGCGCGAGCGTGACATCGCGCTGGAGGTGTGTCCGACCTCCAACGTCTGCACCCGCGCGGTCGACTCGCTGCAGTCCCACCCGCTCGCGGCGCTCGTCGCGGCCGGCGTGCCGGTCACCATCAACTCCGACGACCCGCCGATGTTCTCGACCACGCTCAACCAGGAGTACGGCGTGGCCGCCGCGCTGCTGGGCCTGGACCGCGCGGGCGTGGCCGAGCTGGCCCGGCAGGCGGTGCGGTACTCGTTCCTCGACGAGCCCGGCAAGGCGGCGATCCTGGCCGAGATCGACGCCTACTGCGCACAACACTGACAGCCGTACGGCGGCACGTCCGTCGTGTCCGACGACGACCGTCGACATCGCCCGGGTGCGGCCGTCATCGACCGCACCCAGGCAGATTCGTCTCCTGTGGACAGTGGTGACTCGACAGTCACTTCCCACATCCGCGATTCCCCATCGCTGAAGAAGACGGTGGTGCCCTCGTAGACGAGCTGTCCGGTCAACACGTTCTGTCGGGCGTGCGTCGGTCGTACTGGACGGTGACCCGGACCGGAGGAACGCCGGGCGGACGCTCGCCGGATGACGCTGGATGAGCGAACGCTGACCACACCCCGGCCCACCACGGATCGCGTCGACCGCTTTCCCGCGGACCGCCCGCGGGCGCCGAACCGCCACAATGCTTGCATGCCCGTCGTGGAAGCGGTCACGACCGTACCCGTCCCGCCAGAGGTGGCCTTCGCCGTGTCCCAGCTCACCGCGCCGACGCGCTACCGCTGGGATCCGTTCATCCGGGAACAGCGCCTGATGGACGGGGCCATCCGGCCCGGCAAGGGAGTGCGCACCTTCACCCGGTCCCGGCACGGATTGACGATGATCAGCGAGTATGTCTCGTACGCGCCCCCGACGAACGTCGGCATGAAGATGGTGCGGGGGCCGTGGTTCTTCGCCCTGTTCGCCGGTGGATGGCGCTTCGCCCCGGCCGCCGAGCCCGGCCACACTGTCGCCACCTGGCGGTACAACTTCCGCTGCCGACCGGCCTGGCTGCGCCCGCTGGCGGATCGGATCGGGATTGTGGTGCTGCGCCGAGACATCCGTCGCCGCATCGCCGGATTCGCGGCCGGCTGCACCGACCCGGTCGTGCTCGCCGCCGCGCGCGAGAGCCTGTGACATCCGCCCGTACGGGTGGTGTGTGACGCCGTGCGGGAGGGTGTGTGGACCATCACGGAGGCTGTTCTCACCCACGGGCGTCGGCTAGTCTCGATGATCGCGAAGGGGAGTAGCTCCCGACGTGGTGGTCGACATACTGGCTCGTTCGCGAGCCCGGCCCCATGGCCCCGCACTGCGGGGTGAGCGAGACCTTCGGCTCTGGCAGGTGTGCCGGGTCGAGGTCGTCGCGTGCGTCCTGCCCGGTGTGGATGTCCCGGGAGGACGCGGTGGATGGATTCTTGGCGGCGCTGGTGGTCAGCTTCGGCGTCATCTTCGTCGCGGAGTTGGGCGACAAGTCGCAGTTGATGGCGTTGACGTTCGCGACCCGGTACCGGGTGGTGACGGTGCTGACCGGCATCACGTTGGCGACGGCGCTGGTGCATCTCGTGTCCGTGGCGGTCGGCTACGGTCTGGGCGCCGCGCTCCCCACGGGCTGGATCGCACTCGCCGCCGGCCTGGCCTTCCTCGGCTTCGGGGCGTGGACGCTGCGGGGCGACAGCCTGACCGAGGACGAGAAGGCCAAGGCCGGTCGCAACGGCCGGTCGGCGCTGTGGGCCGTCGGCGGCGCGTTCTTCCTGGCCGAGCTCGGTGACAAGACGATGCTCGCCACGATCACGCTCGCGACCCAGCACGGCTGGTTCGGCACCTGGCTCGGTTCCACTCTCGGCATGGTCGCGGCCGACGCCCTGGCCATCCTGGTCGGCCGGTGGTTGGGCCGAAACCTGCCGGACCGGATCATCCGCTTCGGCGCCGCGGCACTGTTCGCCGTCTTCGGCATCTGGCTCATCGTCGACGCCATCAAGCAGCTGACGTAAGCGATTCCGCGATCAGGCGCCGGCCCGGAAATGGCCCGGTCAACCAGGTCATATCCAACTTCATCGGTTTCTGCACTTCGTTCAGAGAACTCACGGTCCCGTCCAAACCGAAGCGTCGCACGGCTCCAAATGAGGCTCGCGAAAGCCACCCCAGGGCATCTTCGACGACGATCCACGCCTGGTCTACGTCCCGAGTCCTACCACGGGCCCGGGGCACAACGGCACGCCATCTTCGCACCGAAGACCCCGGAACAGACCGAGATCCAGCGGCGGTTCCTGTGTCGATGCTGCGGGGAGCGCCACGCGGGCCCGCCGTTCGCGTACGGCGTCGATGCGCCGGTCTACTGGCGCGACGAGTTCGCCAGCGACCCGAACAGCATGCTCTCCGACGAGCAGTGCATCATCCAGGCGGAGTACTTCTTCGTCCGGGCACGCATCGCCATTCCCGTGTTGGACGTCGGCACCGAGTTCGAATGGGGCGTCTGGGTTTCGTTGAGCAGAGCCAACTTCCAACGCGCCCACGACCTGTGGACCACCGACGACCGCGAGAGCGAGCCGCCGTACTTCGGATGGTTGTCCACGGCCCTGCCCTACGAGCCGTCACCCCGGCGCCGCTTCGATTCGGGACGGGCGCTGAGCTTGTCGCGATCGGCCTCGATGACGACCCGACGCCGGTCGCGCTCGTCCGGCGTCCGCCGGGCGAAGCGCCGGGCCGCCTGCCGTCGGACCATGAGTTCTCGGCGCCGCTCCGATCCGGGGCGTCGAGTCGCTGGAGGTCGGAGGCTCTACCTGCTAACTCTCGGTGGGGCGCGTAGGACTCGAACCTACAACCTACGGATTAAAAGTCCGCAGCTCTGCCATTGAGCTAGCGCCCCAAACCGTGTACTACGGTACCGGACGCAGCCA
>Ga0164243_10003292_pt1 | contig 25970 bp, 18 predicted proteins | sample OricompcompostOP_FD_108781 | JGI IMG/M metagenome (GOLD analysis project Ga0164243, IMG submission 108781) | Organic Plus compost microbial communities from Emeryville, California, USA - Original compost - Organic plus compost (OP) | ecosystem: Engineered > Solid waste > Mixed feedstock >...
CCGGCTGCACCCGGCCGCCCAGGCCCTCGCCGAGGCCGCCCGGCGCGGCTCGCTGGGCCGGATCACCGTGGAGAAGGCCGACGGCGCCCCGCTGCTCGGCTCCGGCTCCACCCCGCTGCGGGAGGCGCTCGACGCGGCCGGCTTCGTGGCCACCCCCCGGGGACTGAGGATGCGAGGTGCCTGAGGGCGACACCGTCCACCGGACGGCCCAGCGACTGCACCGCGCCCTCTCCGGGCAGGAGCTCACCGGCAGCGACTTCCGGGTGCCCCAGCACGCGACCGCCGACCTGGGCGGCGAGACCGTGCTCGAGACGGTGGCGCGCGGCAAGCACCTGTTGACCCGGTTCTCCGGCGGCGGCACCCTGCACACCCACCTCAAGATGGAGGGCGCCTGGCGCACGTACCGGACCGGCGAGCGCTGGAGGCGCCCGGCGCACCAGGCCCGGGTGGTCCTGCGCACCGACACCACCCAGGCGGTCGGGTTCTCGCTGGGCATCGTCGAGCTGCTCCCGACCGCCGACGAGCCCACGGTCGTCGGCCACCTCGGGCCGGACCTGCTCGGACCCGACTGGGACCCCGACGAGGCACTGCGCCGGCTCCGGCAGGACCCCGACCGACCGATCGTCGAGGCGCTGCTCGACCAGCGCAACCTGGCCGGGATCGGCAACATGTACGCCGCCGAGCTGTGCTTCCTGCACGGCATCCTGCCGAGCACCCCGGTGGGCCGGGTGGAGCGGCTGCCGCGTCTGGTCCAGCGGGCCCACCTGCTGCTCAAGGAGAACGTCAAGCGGTCGCTGCAGGCCACCACCGGAGACCTGCGGGAGCCGCTGTGGGTCTACCGGCGCGACAAGGCCGCCTGTCGCCGCTGCGGCACCCGGATCGAGGTGGCCATGCGTGACTCGGCGGGCCGCGAGCGGGCGTCGTACTGGTGCCCGCGCTGCCAGCGCTAGGTCAGGCAGCCACGGAGATCGGCGGCACCGGCTCGGCGGCGGCGAGCGCCATCGCCTCCTCCTCCAGCGCCACGGCGTCGGACACCTCGCGCAGCACCGAGGAGAGCGGGATGTCGAGCGCCCCGCAGAGGGAGGCCAGCAGCTCGGAGGAGGCCTCCTTCTGACCGCGCTCGATCTCGGAGATGTACCCGAGGCTCACCCGGGCCTCCTTGGAGACATCGCGCAGGGTGAGGCCCAGCTCGGCACGTCGCTCGCGCAGGACATCGCCGAGCAGTCGACGGAACAGCACCATGCGCGTCTCCTCTCCGGCCGTCAGGTCACCTCGTGTGTGCACCAACGCTACCCGAGCCCTGTTTCTTCCTGACGGATTGTGTCAAGCAGCGCCGACAGCCCCTCCTGGCAGGTCTCGTCCTGGATCTCCTTGCGCTCGCCGTCCAGGTCGAGCTCCTTGGCGGCCACGCCGTCCGGGCCGGCGACACCGACGAACACGGTGCCGGGCGGCTTGCCCTCCTGCTCGTCGGGCCCGGCGACCCCGGTGGTGCTCACGGCGTACGTCGACCCCATCAGCTCGCGCACCCCGCGGGCCATCGCCTTCGCGCACTCCGCGGAGACCACCCCGTGCTCGTCGACGATCCCCTCGTCGACCCCGAGCACGCCGACCTTGGCCTCGGTGGCGTAGGTCACCACGCCCCCGATGTAGGTGTCCGACGCCCCAGGGGCCTCGGTGAGGAGCGAGGCGAGCCGGCCGCCGGTGAGGGACTCAGCCGTGGCGACGGTCTCGCCCCGCTCCTGGAGCAGGTCGTGGACGGTCTTCGCGAGGGAGATCACGTCCGGAACTATCGCACCACCTCGATGGTGTACTCGACCGAGGCGCCCTGGACGTTCTCGTCGCCGCTGTAGGCGATCTCGACCACGTGGTCACCGACCGTGTCGAACGCCGGCAGGTCGATCGTCGCGCGACCGTGCTTGTCGAGCGTGGCCGTCAGCGGCGGGTGACCCGGGACCGTCACCGTGAGGGTCCCGGTGGGCTGGACACCCTCCGCGGACACGTCCACCCGCAGCTTCACGTTGGCCTTGCCGACCTTGACCTTCTTCGGCGTGTGGCTGGCCGCGATGGTCGCCTCGGCCCGGGTGTCGTCCTCGTCGGGCACGTCGATGCCGACGATCTCCGGGTTGTGGTCGGACGCGCTGAACGGCCCCTCGTCGTACAGGATCGTCGCGTTGTAGTTGTACCGGCTGTACTGGTTGAACACCGTCTCGTTGGCGTTGACCTGCCAGATGTCGAAGCCGGTGACCATCGCGTTCGCGGTCGGGTTCGCGAACACGTGGTCGAGGGACTGCGACTGGCCGTCGAAGCTGTACGAGTACTCGCCCGGCTCCTCCTGGTTCACGTACCCGTCGCCGGTCAGCACCTGCACCGGGTCCTCCATGGAGCTCGCGTTGAAGTCTCCGGTGAGGAACACCGCGTCGACGCCGCGCTCGGCCGCGAAGTCGTCGGCGAACGCCGACAGCGCCTCCGCCTGGGCGATCCGGTCGGGGTTGGCCAGGCCCTGGCCGGTCCCGTCGTCGACGCCGCTGCCCTTGGACTTGAAGTGGTTCACGATCACCGCGAACCCGTCCTCGTCGTCGGCGCCCGCGGCCTTGAACACCTGGGCGAACGGCTCGCGGGCGTTCTCGAACGCGGGCTCGTCGAACAGCATCGCCGCCTCACCCACGAGGTCGACGGTCGCCGGCTTGTAGATGAAGCCGGTGCGGATCACGTCCTGCTGGGCCACGTTGTCCGGCTCCGACGCCGAGGCCGGCGAGTGCACGTAGTCCCACACGTCGGCGCCGGCGTCCGCGTTGAGCGCGTCGACCAGGGCGGACAGCGCCTCGTCACGGTCGTGACCGTCGACCACCAGGCTGTTCTCGATCTCCTCGACCGACACGATGTCCGCGTCGATGGTGTTGATCGCGTTCACGATCTTGGTTTGCTGCCGCTGGAAGCTGGCGTCGTTCCAGGCGCCGCGGGCGTCGCAGCCCGTGCGCACGGCGATCGGGTTGCCGTCCCGGTCCTCGTAGGGCTGGCAGCCCGACAGGTCCTCGCCCAGCGTCGTGAAGTAGTTCAGGACGTTGAAGGTGGCGAGCCTGAGGTCGCCGCCCACGTCGTCGGGCGTCGCCGGCCGGTCCTGCTCGAAATTGACCAGCCCGGTCCCGTCACCGATCACCCGGGAGACCGGCTGGATCTTCCAGCCGAACCGGTAGTCCAGGATGACCGGCTGGTCGAAGGTGACCGCCGCGCCCACCCGGACCGTGTGGTCCGGCGTGAACCACGGGAACGGGATGTCCATCTGCCCGGTGTTGGACGTGTTCCAGTGCGTCGTGCTGGCTCCGTCGTCGAGCACCACGCGGTGCGCGTTGTTGTAGCGCACCCGCGCCTCGATCGCCGCGGTGTCCTGGGCGTCGATGATCTCGGTGGGCGTGATCAGCGGCGAGTCCGAGTTGGCGGCCAGGCCGATCTCGCCGAAGAAGTTGCTGCTGCCGCTGTTCGGCGGGTTGGCCGCGGAGCCGTCGTACGCGTCGGTGACGGTGTAGTCGCCGGTTAGCTGGAACACCTCGCCCTCGAACTCCTCCTTCAGCGCGTCCAGCTCGGCGAGCGTCGGGCAGGTGTCGCCCGGGAGCGCGCAGTCGGTGCCCGGGATGACGGTGTTGGGCACGACGTCACCGAGGTCGGCGACCTCGGTCACCGTGCTCGCGGTCAGCTCGGTGAGCGTGCCGAACTCGGAGACCGAGCCGGTGACCCGCACCGAGTCCCCGATCTCGAGGGTGGACTCGTCGAAGCTCGGCCCGAACACGAAGATCGCGTCGGAGGCGCCGGGCGTCGTGTCCTCCCCCGGCGTCTGCAGGTAGAAGCCGTTGAAGTTGCCGTTGCCCGGCAGGCCGCTGCCAGCCCCGGGATAGACCGCGGTGACCACACCCTCGGTCGTCACGGTCTGACCGACCAGGGGCGAGCTGCTGCCGGTGCCCTGGATCTCGGCGATCGGGAGCACCGCGTCCGGGTCGCTCACCGTCAACGTGAAGCTCACCGAGCCCGAGCCGTCGGCCGCATCGGTCACCTCGGCGGTGACGTCGAAGCTGCCGCTCTCGGTGGGCGTGCCGCTGATGGCGCCGTCTGCGTCGGCCTCGAGCCCGGCCGGGAGCCCGCTGACCTGCCACTCGTACGGCGGGGTGCCGCCGGTCGCGGTCAGCTGGAGCGAGAACGGCGTACCGAGCGTGGCGCTCTGCGCGCCCGGGTCCTGGACGGACAGACCCGCGTCGCCCTCCTCCGAGCTCGTCGGCGTCGGCGCCGCGGTGCTGAAGTCCGAGGCGTTGTTGTCGGTGTCGGCGCCCGTGGCCGAGCGCTGCAGCGAGAGCGTGGTGGTGGCCGCCGACGTCGTGGGCGCGGTCTCGGAGGTCAGCGCACCCATGGCGCCGACCATGTCGACGATGCCGGCGTTGCCGGCCGCGTCGCCGTTGGTGCCGCTGGGGAACGGGTTGCTCGACCCGGCGAGCAGGAACACCTGGCCGCCGGCCGCGGCCATGCTGAACGTGAACGGTCCCGCGTCGGGGCCCGGCAGCGCCGCACCGTTGGCGCCGGAGGTCCCCATCTGGATGAGGAAGTGCCCGTGGGCGGGCACCTCGCCGGAGAGGGCCACCGGGTTGCCGCCCTGGTTGCCGTTGGCGGCGCGGTAGTGGATGTAGCGACCGGCCAGCGAGATCGGGTCGTCGGTGGGGTTGTAGAGCTCGACGAAGTCGGCGTCGTAGACCGCGCCGCTGTTGCCGCCGGCGCCGTACACCTCGCTGATGACGACGTCGGTTCCGGCGGGGTTCGCCTCGGCGGGCGCCGTGGCGACGGCGACTCCGGAGAGGGCGGCGGCGAGGCCGGTCAGACCGGCGATGAGGGGACGGCGGGTGATGCGCATGGCGTGGTCTCCGAGTCGACGAGAAGGGAGAGAAACGGTGGGGGTGGGGGCCCGGCCCGCCGGCCGGGCCCCCACCGTGGTGCTGCTCTTGCTGTTACTTCTTCACGACCCGGAAGGTCGCCTTGGCGGAGCCGGGCTTGGTGATGGCGTTGCCGAGGTACTTCACCCGGACGGTCTTCTTGCCGGTCTTGGCGAACTTCTTCAGCTTCACCACGGCGCGACCCTTCTGGAGCGTCGCCCGGTAGGTGTCACCACCGACCTTGACCTGGATCCGGCCCTTGGCCACCGCCTTGCCGGCAGTGACCTTGACGACGACCTTCGCCCGGGTGCGGTTCACCTTGACCTTGGCTGGCCGAACCTTGACGGTCGTCGTGGCAGTCGCCTTGACCACCTTCAGCACGGCGACCTCGTCCGACGAGCTGACCTCGGTGTTGCCGTCACCCAGGTAGCTGGCGGTGATCTGGAAGGTGCCGACCGCGTTGAGCGGACCGCCCACCAGTGTGGCCGTGCCGTTCTCCTCGAGCGGCGCAGTTCCGAGCGGCGTGCCGTTGATCTCGAACTGCACGTCACCCGTGGGCGTGGATCCGGTGGCAGCGACCTCGGCGCTCAGGGTGATCCTGTCCTGGCCGGCCACCGCCCGCTTGGGGGCCACCGACACGGTGGTGGTGGACGCCGCCTTCGCGATCGTCACCTCCACCAGGTTCTCCGAGGCGGAGTAGGTGTCGTTACCGAGGTAGCGCACCGACAGGTCGCGGTTGCCCGCCGGGACGGCCGCCCCGTCGATCGTGACCTCGGCGGCGCCCCCGACGAGCGGGGCAGTACCGAGCGACGTGGAGCCGTAGAAGACCTCGACAGATCCGGTGGCCCCGGCCGGCGTGACCGTCACGTCGACCGTCCAGTCGGTGCCGTACGTCGCAGAGTCGGCCGTGGCCGAGACGTCGGAGGCGAGGCCGACCTCGACCTGGTGGTCGGTGCCGGTGTTGTTGCCGACGACACGCAGCGTGTGCGGCGCCTCCGGGTCCGGGTTCGGCAAGGTCGCCGTACCGGACTCGTCGAACGGCGTACTGGTGCGCTCGCTCTTGACCGGGAAGGTTCCCAGCGAGGTCGCACCCTCGAACACCTCGACCTCGGTGTCCACGACGTCGTTCTCGCCGGTCATCGAGAGCGACGAGAGTCGGATGTCGTCCCCGACCGCCATCGCACCGACCGAGTGCTGGGAGTAGTCGACGTCCAGCGGGTCCTCGGCGGCGAACTCCTTCAGGTAGTCGACCATGGCCTGCAGGTCGACCTGGCCGGTGTCGCGCGGGTCGGCGCCGTTCGCGAGCTCACGGAAGTTGTCACCGCCGGCAGCCAGGAACGAGTTGACCGTCACCGAGTACGTCGTGTTCGGGTCGATCGGCGTGCCGTTGAGCCACATTCCGGTGATCTTGTGGCCCTCCTCCGCAGCGGGTTCGTAGGAGTACTGGAAGCCCTTGGAGGTGCCGAGCCGCAGGAAGGGCCGCGTCGGCACCTTGCCCTCGCTGTCACGCTGCCACTGCTGCTCGAGCACGGTCTTGATCTGAGCGCCGGTCAGGCCCATGTTGACCAAGGTGTTGGCGAACGGCTGGACACTCGCCGCCTGCTTGTAGGTGACCGTGCCCTCCGTGCCCCGCATGTCGGTGCGCAGCCCGCCCGGGTTCATGAACGCGATCTGGGCGCCGCCGAACTCCTCCGGCTCGGTGGCCCAGCGCTGCACCTCGGCGACCAGGTTGCCGAGCGTGGACTCGCCGCCCCGGCTGTCGATGATCTGCGGCAGGTCGTCGTCATCGTCGTTGTCGGGCTCCGCCCAGCGAGCCCGGTCGAACGGCCCAGAGATCTTGCCCAGCGGCTCCTTGCCGAGCTCGTCGGCCTCGGCCACCGCGTCGGCGACGATCGCCTCGACCGCGGGGTCGGGGGTGAACGTCCGGGGGCCACCGTCGAGCTTGACGATCTCCTGGGACGCCACCGTCACGGTCCCCTCGTCGGGGTCGACGGTGAACTCGAGCCGGTTGAGGTTGGTGCCGTACTGGCCGGCCGAGACGACCGGACGCTCGTGGTCGAGGCCCGGCACCGGGAACGAGCAGTCGTAGGCCAGGTGCGTGTGACCGGAGACGATCGCGTCGACGTCGGCACTGATGTTGTGGATGATGTCCGCCCACGCGCCCCCGGCGTCCATGGTCGCGCAGTCAGTGGTCGCCGCACCCTCGTGGACGAGCATCACGACCAGCTGGGCGCCGTCGGCTCGCAGGTCGGCCGCCGCCGCGTTCACCTCCTCGACGATGTCGGTGACGTTGACGTCGGCGATGCCGGCCGGCGACACCAGAGCCGGCAGCTCCTCGGTGACCGCTCCGACGTACCCGACCTTGACGCCGCCGAGGTCGTCGGTCCAGGTCGGCGCCAGGGCGTACGTGTCGTCGACCTTGTTGCGCAGGTTCGCGACGATGTACTCCCAGTCCGCCAGGGGCTCGACCCGTTCGTGCAGGTCGTCGAAGCCCTGGTCGAACTCGTGGTTGCCGGTGGCGGAGACGTCGAGACCGGCCTCGTTGAGGGCGTCGATCGTCGGGACGTCCTGCTGGATGAACGACTCGAACGTCGAGGCGCCGATCAGGTCACCGGCGGCGACGAAGTGGGTGTTCGGGTTCTCGCTGCGCAGCTCCTTGACCGCTCCCGAGAGAAGAGCTGCCCCGGCCACGTCGCCGTCCTCGTTGATGAGGCGGCCGTGGAAGTCGTTGGTGGCCAGGATCTGGATGTCGACGGGGTCGGCCGCCTGGGCCGGGCCCGCACTGACGAAGGCGAGGGCCGACGCTGCCAGCGCCACCCCCGTCCCTGCTGCAATCGTTCGGTAGCCGCGACGCGGCCTGGAGGTGAGAGGCACTTCGAAACCTTTCAGGATCGGCAAGGTGCGCAGCACCCTAACCCCGGGATTTCGAAATGACGCCGATACCGGGCAGTTAAATCCTGGAGATGTCCTTTCGCTGCCTCCAGACGTCGCGGAAGAACTCGTAGCCCGACCAGAGCGTCAGCGCCACCGCCACGGCGAGGAAGGCCTGGCCCAGGTAGAACACGATCTCGCCGGCGGTGCCGAACTTGTCGAACGCGCCGTCGTGCGCATCGTCCCCGTGCGGGAGCGGCAGCACCAGCAGACCTAGAGCGACCCCTTGAACAGTCGTCTTGATCTTGCCGAGCTCGGCGGCCTGGAGCACGACCGACTTCAGGATCGACAGCCGGAGCAGGGTCACGCTCCACTCCCGCAGGAGCACCACGATCGTCACCCACCACCAGATGTCGCCGACGATCGAGAGAGCGATGAACGCCATGCCCGTGATCGCCTTGTCCGCGATCGGGTCGGCGATCTTGCCGAACGTCGTCACCAGGTTGCGCCTGCGCGCCAGGTCACCGTCGATCTTGTCGGTGACCATCGCCAGCGCGAAGATCACGAAGGCCACGATCCGCCAGGTCACCGACTCGCCGTCGTCGACCAGCAGCGCCCAGCCGAAGAACGGGACCGCGACGATCCGCAGCGTGGTCAGCGCGTTGGGCAGGTTCCAGTTGCTCACCTGGGGCGAGGCCTGCGTCATGAGAGCTCCTTGGCGACGAGGTCGACGCCGTCAGTCTCGACCACGACGGCCCGGACCAGGTCGCCGACCTCCGCGGAGGTACCCACGAGGCTCGTCGAGCCGTCGACCTCCGGCCCCTGATGGGCGGCGCGGCCGACCACCTCGCCGTCCTCGATCGTCTCGACCAGCACCTCGACCTCCTCACCGATGCGCTCCTCGGCACGCTGGGCGTTGAGCTCCTCGACCAGGTCCGTGACCCGCCGCACCCGTTCCGCGACCTCGTCGGCGTCGAGCTTGTCGTCGTACGACGCGGCCTCGGTGCCGTCCTCGTCGGAGTACCCGAAGACCCCGGTGACGTCCATCCGGGCCGCCTCCAGGAAGTCGCACAGGACCTGGAGGTCGGCCTCGGTCTCGCCGGGGAAGCCCACGATGACGTTGGACCGGACGCCGGCGGCGGGCGCGAGGGCGCGCACCTGCTCGAGCAGGCCGAGGAAGCTGTCGGGGTCCCCGAACCGGCGCATCCGGCGCAGCACCGCCGGGCTGGCGTGCTGGAAGGACAGGTCGAAGTACGGCGCCACGCCCGGCGTCGTCGCGATCGTCTCGACCAGGCCGGGACGGGTCTCGGCGGGCTGCAGGTAGGAGACCCGGACCCGCTCGACGCCGTCGACGGCGGCGATCTCGGGCAGCAACGTCTCCAGCAGCCGCAGGTCGCCGAGGTCCTTGCCGTAGGAGGTGGAGTTCTCGGAGACGAGGAAGAGCTCCCGGGCGCCCTGGTCGGCCAGCCAGCGCGCCTCGGCGAGGACGTCGCCCGGCCGGCGGCTGACGAACGACCCGCGGAACGTCGGGATCGCGCAGAACGTGCACCGGCGGTCGCAGCCGCTGGCCAGCTTGAGCGGCGACGTCGGACCGCTGTCCAGGCGCCGCCGGCGCAGGGGCTGCGGCTCGGTCGTCTCGTCCCGGTGACGCTCGACCGGGCTGATCGGCAGCAGCCGGCGCCGGTCCTGCGGCGTGTGCGGGTGGTGCCGCTCCCCCGCCAGGATCGCCCGGAGCCGGGCCGCGATGTCGGGGTAGTCGTCGAAGCCGAGCACCGCGTCGGCCTCGGGCAGCGACGCGGCGAGCTCGGCGCCGTACCGCTCGGCCAGGCAGCCGACCGCCACCACCGCGCGTGCCCGGCCGTCCTCCTTGAGGTCGGCGGCCTGGAGCAGCGTGTCGACCGAGTCCTTCTTCGCGACCTCGACGAAGCCGCAGGTGTTGACCACGACGGTGTCGGCGTCCTCGGCGTCCTCGACCAGCCGGAAGCCGCCCTCGGCGAGCCGCCCCGCGAGCTCCTCGGAGTCGACCTCGTTGCGCGCGCACCCCAGGGTGAGCAGCGCGACGGAGAGCTCGGTATCGGTCATGGCCACCGCCGAGTATGTCTCACCCCTCGGGCAGGCGAGGTCCGAGCCCGGGTCAGGGTGCGCTCACGACGCGCCCCGGGATGCTCCCGGCCTCGAAGGCCGCGACGGCGTCCGCTCCCTCCGCGAGCGCGAAGGTGCGCTCGGGGGCCGGTCGCGGAGCGGTCGGTACCGGTCTACGGCGCGGCGTAGACCCCCGAGGTCTCCTCGCCGGTCTCGCCGAGCTGACCCTTCTCCTCGCCGTCGATGGTCGCGGTGACCGAGCCGTCGCTGCTCCACACCCGCACCGGCGGGGAGACGTCGAGGCGGGCGCTCTGGCCGAACGCCAGCTCCCCGTCGAAGACCAGGTCGCCCTGGCCGTCGCGGACCTTGACCTTGGCGCCGCCGCCGGCCGCGGTGAGCACGACGGGGACCTCGGGCGCGGCACCGGGGCCCTGCCCGGCACGGCTGGGCGACCCGTTGAGGACCGGCGCCTTGTCCAGCTCGACCGGTCCGTCCGCGATCAGCCGAGCCACCGACCACACGAGCACGGCGGCCATCACCGCGGCCACCAGGATCGACCAGTTGACCGCGCCGCGGGTGTCCCGGATCGGGCCGTGGGCGCCGGTGGCCAGCTCGGCCTGGAACACCCGACGGGCGTCGATCGGCGCGGCGGCGTAGTGCTCGTCGTAGGACCGGAGCAGCGGCCCGGCGTCGATGCCCAGCACCCGCGCGAGCGTGCGCAGGTGGCCCCGGGCGTAGAAGTCGCCGCCGCACGGGCTGAAGTCGTCGACCTCGATCGCCTCGATGACGTGCGGCCGGATGCGGGTGCGCTCGGCGAGCCGGTCGACGCTGAGGCCGATCCGCTCCCGCGCCGCCGCGAGCACCGGGCCGATGACGGGGTTGGCGACCGCGGGCACGTCGTCGATCACGACGGTCTCGGCGGGGTCGTCCTCGACCACGTCGATCGGCACGACCGCCTCCTCCCACTCCGCCTCGGGGTCGCGGTGCAGCTCCCTGGCCTCGGGCAGCGCGACCAGGTTGATCGCCCGGGCGGGGTGCCGCTTGAGCGCGTTCGCCCCCTCGGTCAGGTGGCGCACCTCCGTGCGCACACCGGTGGCGAGCCGGCGCAGGGCCGCGTGCCGCCCCGGGCTGGGCGGGGCGGTGTGCGGTCCGTCGGGGAGCAGCGCGTGCTGCGGCAGCGGCGCACCCCCGCCGCCGGGGCCGTCGCCGTCGCCGGGGGTCGGGTCGAGGTCCTCGGGGAACGGGTCGAGCTCGACGACCTCGGAGCGCCCTTCGGCGAGCTCGCGCAGGCCCGCGGTGAGCTCGTCCCAGTCCGCGCCGACGAGCCGCGTGGCCAGCGACAGCCGCACCTTGAGCAGCACGTCGTCCCCGCTGAGCACCACGATCCGGCCGTCGCGGAGCAGCCCGCTGCGGGGCAGGTGCTCGACCCGGTCGATCTCGGTCCAGGCCACCCCGGTCCAGGAGCGGCCCTTGCGCATCCGGATGCCCTGCCGGTCGGCGAGCATCAGGGGCGCCCGGGCGTCGAGGAACGAGCTGAGGTACAGCGCGGCGATCCCGCCGAGCACCGCGGTCAGCGCCCAGTCCAGCCATCCTCCGTCGGAGCCGGCGGCCCGGGCGAGGTAGGCGATCCCCAGCGCGGCGGCGGCGATGCCGATGACGGCGGCCAGCGGCCCGTCCCGGCGCACTTCCACGTCGTCGATGTCCATCACGCCTCCCCTTGGATGGTCGCGATCACGGCGTCGAGCTCGTCGGGCTTGACGAGCACGTCCCGGGCCTTCGAGCCCTCGCTCGGCCCGACCACGCCGCGGCTCTCGAGGATGTCCATGAGCCGGCCCGCCTTGGCGAAGCCGACCCGCAGCTTCCGCTGCAGCATCGAGGTGGAGCCGAACTGCGTGGACACCACCAGCTCGACGGCCTGGACCACGAGGTCGAGATCGTCTCCGATGTCGTCGTCCAGCTCGCGCTTGGACTGCTGCGGCGCGGTCACGTCCTCGCGGTAGACCGGCTCCAGCTGCGACTTGCAGTGCTTGACCACCGAGTGGATCTCGGCCTCGGTGACCCACGAGCCCTGGACGCGCACCGGCTTCGAGGCACCCATCGGGAGGAACAGCCCGTCACCCTGGCCGACCAGCTTCTCGGCACCGGGCTGGTCGAGGATGACCCGGCTGTCGGCGAGCGACGAGGTCGCGAACGCCAGCCGCGACGGCACGTTGGCCTTGATCAGTCCGGTCACGACGTCGACCGAGGGCCGCTGCGTCGCGAGCACCAGGTGGATGCCCGCGGCCCGGGCGAGCTGGGTGATCCGTACGACCGCGTCCTCGACGTCGCGGGGCGCCACCATCATCAGGTCGGCCAGCTCGTCGACGATCACCAGCAGGTAGGGGTACGGCGCCACCTCGCGCTCCGAGCCGGGCGGCACGGTGACCTTGCCGGCCCGCACCGCCTTGTTGAAGTCGTCGATGTGCCGGAACCCGAAGTTCGCCAGGTCGTCGTAGCGCATGTCCATCTCGCGCACGACCCACTGCAGCGCCTCGGCCGCCTTCTTCGGGTTGGTGATGATCGGCGTGATCAGGTGCGGGACGCCCTCGTAGGCGTTCAGCTCCACCCGCTTGGGGTCGATGAGGATCATCCGCACCTCGTCGGGCGTCGCCCGCATCAGCACCGACGTCACCATCGAGTTGATGAAGCTCGACTTGCCGGAGCCGGTGGCGCCGGCGACCAGCAGGTGCGGCATCTTCGCGATGTTGGCGACCACGAAGCCGCCCTCGACGTCCTTGCCGAGCCCGGCGACCATCGGGTGGTGGTCGGAGCGGGCGGTGTTCGACCGCAGGACGTCGCCCAGCGAGACGATCTCCTTGTCCCGGTTCGGGATCTCGATGCCGATCGCGGACTTGCCCGGGATCGGGCTCAGGATCCGCACGTCGGCCGAGGCAACGGCGTACGCGATGTTCTTGGAGAGCGCGGTGACCTTCTCGACCTTGACCGCCGGGCCGAGCTCGACCTCGTAGCGGGTGACGGTGGGGCCACGGGTGTAGCCGGTCACCTGCGCGTCGATCCCGAACTCCTCGAGCACCTGGGTGAGCCGGTCGACGACCTCGTCGCTGGCCTTCGACCGGGCCTTGTGCGGCGACCCGGGCTTGAGCATCTCGTTGGCCGGCAGCTGGTAGGCGATGTCGCCGGACAGCGCGAGCTGCTCGACCCGGGCGGGGATCGGGGTGTGCGGGGGCGGCTCGAGCTCGCCCGTGGCCTCGACCGCGGCCGGCTCGTCCGCCAGCTCGGCGGCCTCGGCCTCCGGCTCCGGCTCGACGGCCTTCTTCTTCCGCCGCCGGCGCTCGGTCGTGTTGTCGAGCACGGGGCTGTCGTAGGCCGGCTCCCCCAGCTCGAGGTCGCTGAGGTCGGCGTCGCGGCGGCGCCGCCGGATCGGCTGGGTGTCCTCGCCGTCGGCGTCGGCGTGCCGGTTCCGGCCCAGCGCCCGGTCGCGTGCCGCGGCGAGCCGCTCGGGCACCCGGTAGAGCGGGGTCGCGGTGATGACCAGGACCCCGAAGAAGGCCAGCAGCACCAGGAGCGGCACCACGATCAGGTCGGAGCGCAGCAGGTCCTGCAGCAGCGAGGAGACGACGAAGCCGATCGCGCCGCCTCCCTGGCGCAGCGGCGTGGTGTCGCCCTCGACCGGCTGCGGGCTGCCGTTGGCGATGTGCACCAGGCCGAGCACCCCGAAGCAGAACGACGTCCAGCCGATCACCTGGCGGCCGGCCGGGCCGTTGCGCACCGGGTCGCGCATCACCCGCCAGCCGATGAGGACGACGAGCAGCGGGACCAACCAGCCGACCTTGCCGACCGACCCGGAGACCACGGTGCGGAGGAACTCGGTGACGCTCCCGGGGGCCTCGAACCAGACCGCCGCGGCGATGACGATGGCGAGCCCGAACAGCGACAGCCCGATGCCGTCCCGGCGGTGCTCGGGGTCGAGGTCCCGCGCGGTGTGCCCGATGCCGCGGGCGACCGACCCCACCGCGTGCGCGATGCCCAGCCAGAGGGCGCTCAGCGCGGCGAACAGGGCCCGGAAGAAGCGCGACACCGGCCCCGGACCGTTGCGCACGGCGCGGGGGGCGGGCCGGCGGCTCGAGGTCGGCCGGCGCTTGCTGCTCTTCTTCTTCGTACTCCGGGTGCGGCTGCTCGAGCCGCCTCGCCCACTCTTGCCTCTGGACGAGGACGTGCTCCTGCTCCGCGACCCCGGCGGGGAAGACGTACGGGTCGCCATGATGACCACCCTAGGGCCGAGTCACACCAGTCACACGCATCACAGAAAGCGTGTCGGCGCGCGTGACCTCCCTAGACCGGACGCTCGCGTCCGCTTAGGGTGCGCGCGGAGGTGGGCGTCCGGCCCCACCTCGTCCACGCCCTACTCGGAAGGGATTCACTCCTGTGAAACTTCTCCAGCGGGGGCTCGGCCTGATCCTTCTCGGCGCGAGCCTCTCGGCGGTACCGGCGCTGCAGTCAACGGCGACTGCGGCCCCCGCCGCCGACGACACCAACCTCGTGCAGCGCATGCGCAGCACGGCGGACGGCCAGGTCGCCGTCCACAAAGAGCCAGCGACCGGCAAGGTCGGCTTCATCCGTGCGACCGGCGCCTCCGGCGACCTGCTGCCCGGCGTGGCCGCCGACAACCGCGCCCAGGCTCTGAAGAAGGCCGACCAGTACGTCGAGAAGTTCGCGCCCGCCTTCGGGGCGACCACGGGCAAGCTCGACCGCAGCAAGGTCTTCGCCGACCGCTACGGCTGGTCGGTCGCCTACGAGCAGTCCTACAAGGGCGTCCCCGTCTTCGGCGGCCAGCTCAAGGCGCACGTCGACCGGGACGGCCAGCTGACCTCGGTGACCGGATTCGTCGCCCCCGACGTCAACGTCGACACGACGCCCCGCATCGACAAGGCGGCGGCCGTGAAGCGCGCGGTGCGCGCGGTGCAGACGCGGCCGAGCGGCTACGAGGACGGGCTGCCCAAGGCGGCGACGAAGGGCCTCGAGGCTCGCTCCGCGGACCTGATGATCTACCGCACCGGCTCGACCCGGGGCGTGCCCGGCACGAACCAGCTCGCCTGGGTGGTCGAGGTCTGGAACAAGTCGACGATCCGCGAGACGGTCATCCTCGACGCGCAGACCGGCAAGTCCCTCAACCGCTGGTCGATGATGGCGCACGCCCTCGACCGTGAGCTCTACGAAGAGGCCTACGAGCCGGCGAACCAGGTCTGGAAGGAGGGCGACGAGTTCCCCGGCGCCCTCAACGAGGACCAGGCCAACGAGGTGCTCGGCACCGCCGAGGCCTACTGGATGTTCAAGAACACCTTCGGCTACGACTCCTGGGACGGCCAGGGCGGCACGATGATCACGGTCAACAACGACCCGACGATCGCCTGCCCGAACGCCAACTGGAACGGCGTCTCGACGAACTACTGCGACGGCGTCACCGGTGACGACACCGTGGCGCACGAGTGGGGTCACGCCTACACCGAGTCGACCTCGGGGCTGATCTACCAGTGGCAGTCCGGCGCGATGAACGAGGCCTACTCCGACATCTGGGGCGAGACGGTCGACATGCTCAACGCCCGTGACAACCAGGACGGGGAGACCGAGGCCGACCCGGTGAAGCGCACGCCGGGCCACTGCTCGGACTTCACGCGCTCCGCGATCACCATGCAGATCACCGCTCCGGAGGAGGTCGCCGGTGAGTGCACCGCGGCGCCGGCAGGGTTCGGCCCGGTGTTCGGCCAGGACCCGGTGACCGCGGACGTCGTGGTCGCCGAGGACGAGGCCAACGAGGCCGGCCCGACCACCACGGACGGCTGCACGGAGATCACCAACGCCGCCGACGTCGCCGGCAACTGGGCGTACGTCGACCGCGGCACCTGCACCTTCCAGGTCAAGGTCGACAACGCGGTCGAGGCCGGCGCCACCGGCATCGTCGTCGGTGACAACGTCGACGACCGGGCGCCGATCTCGATGGCCGGCGTGGCCGACATCTACGGCGTGATGGTGACCCTCGACGACGGAGAGAAGTTCAAGCAGGCCGCCACGACCACGGTCGAGGTCGCGGCGGTCGAAGCCGTCACCGACCCGACGTACCGCTGGCTGTCCGGCGAGTCGGACCCGGCGTTCGGCGGCGCGATCCGCGACATGTGGAGCCCCAACTGCTACGGCGACCCCGGTCGGGTCTCCGACGCGCAGTACCACTGCGACACCTCTGACAACGGCGGGGTCCACCACAACTCCGGCGTGGTCAACCGCACCTACGCGATCCTGGTCGACGGCTACGACGACAACGTCCCGGCCATCGGCCTCGACAAGGCGGCGAACCTCTTCTGGCACACGCAGACCAACTACCTGACGCCGATCTCGGACTTCGAGGACCTGGCCGACGGTCTGGAGACGTCCTGCCAGGACCTCAAGGGCGAGCCGATCAACAAGGTGACCCTGGGCAACCCGACCGAGCCCGACGGCTCCGACGGTGAGGCCACGCCGGAGCAGGCCGACCCGATCACCGACGCCGACTGCGCTGCGGTCGCGGCGGCGATCGAGGAGACCGAGCTGCGGATGCCGCCCGAGCAGTGCCACTTCCAGCCGATGCTGGAGCAGGGCGACGTCAGCTGCGGCGCCGACTTCACCTCGGAGACCGTCTGGAGCGAGGACTTCGAGGACGGCCTGGAGGGCTGGACGCAGGACTTCGAGTTCGGCGACTACAGCGGGGTCGGGTTCCCGGAGCTCGGCGGTGCGGTCCACCACCCGTGGATCACGACCGACGAGCTGCCGCAGACCACCGAGCTCCCCGGTGGCGCGGGCACGCACCCGGAGTCGACCGTGGCCAAGGGCCTCGACCCGACGACGGGCAGCTGTGCGGGCGACGCCGAGGACGAGTCCTCGCGTGACGGCCTGATCAGCCCGACGATCACGGTGCCCGACGGCATCCGGCCGCGGCTGTCGTTCGACCACCTGGTCGCGACCGAGGCCACGTGGGACGGCGGCAACGTCAAGGTCAGCATCAACGGCGACGACTTCGTCGAGGTGCCGGCCGAGGCATGGCTGTTCAACGGGCCGCAGGGTCACCTCTCCGAGGCCGGCGAGGGCAACAGCAACCCGATGGCCGGCCAGACCGCGTTCACCGGCACCGACGGCGGCGAGCCCACCGGCTCGTGGGGCACGTCGGTGATCAGCCTGGAGCGCCTCGGCGCCACGGCCGGTGACGAGGTGCAGTTCCGCTTCGACCTGGGTCGCGACGGCTGCAACGGCGTCGACGGCTGGTACCTCGACGACATCCGTCTCACGATCTGCGAGGAGAAGGCCGAGGAGCCGGCTCCGGCAGCGACGAAGACGAACGTCGTGAAGTACGCGCCCAAGCCGGTGCCCGTGGGCCGCGCGTTCCGGGTGCAGATCAAGGTGACCACCGACACCGGGGTCCCGGTCGGCCGGGTCCAGGTGCTCCAGGGCAAGAAGGTCCTGGGGACGGCGGTCCTCAACAAGAAGGGCGTGGCCGCGGTCAAGGTGACCAAGCGGTTCAAGCCCGGCAAGGTCAAGCTGGTGGCCAAGTTCGTCGGCAACCAGGCCTTCAAGGGCAGCAGCCACAAGTTCACCGTCAAGGTGGTGAAGAAGAAGAAGAAGAAGAAGTAGTGACCGACCGCTGAAGGCGCTGACCCGTCACCACCTTGGTGACGGGTCAGCGTCGTTTTCAGGCCTCGATGACGACCGGGATGATCATCGGGCGGCGGCGGTGGGTGCTGCTCACCCAGCGGCCGACGACCCGGCGGACCGTCTGCTGGAGCTGGTACTCGTCGTTGACGCCTTCGCGGACCGCCTGGTCGAGCGCGTCGATGATCGGCTGCTTGATCTCCTCGAACGTCGTGTCGTCCTCGGCGAAGCCGCGCGCGTGGATCTCCGGGCCGCCGGAGACCTTGCCGCTGACCGAGTCGATCACCACGATCACCGAGATGAAGCCCTCCTCGCCGAGGATCCGCCGGTCCTTGAGCGAGCTCTCGGTGATGTCGCCGATGGACGCGCCGTCGACGAACACGTAGCCGCAGTCGACCTTGCCGGCGATCTTGGCGACGCCGTCGACGAGGTCGACCACGACGCCGTCCTCGGCGATCACGACGTTCTCCACGCCGGTCTCCCGGGCCAGGGCCGCGTTGGCCAGCAGGTGCCGGATCTCGCCGTGCACGGGCATCACGTTGCGCGGTCGGACCACGTTGTAGCAGTACAGGAGCTCACCGGCGCTGGCGTGGCCGCTGACGTGCACCAGCGCGTTGCCCTTGTGCACCACCCGGGCGCCCCAGCGGGCCAGGCCGTTGATGACCCGGTAGACGGCGTTCTCGTTGCCGGGGATCAGGCTGGAGGCGAGCAGGACGGTGTCGCCCTCCTCGATGTGCACGAAGTTGTGGCTGCGCTGGGCGATCCGGCTGAGCGCGCTCATCGGCTCGCCCTGGGACCCGGTGGAGATCAGCACCTGACGCTCCGGCGGCAGGTCGGCGAGCTCCTTGGCCTCGACGAGCACGCCGCCGGGCACCTTCAGGTAGCCCAGGTCGCGGGCGATCCCCATGTTGCGGACCATCGAGCGGCCGACGTACGCGACCTTGCGGTTGTGCGCCACCGCCGCGTCGAGCACCTGCTGCACGCGGTGCACGTGGGAGGCGAAGCAGGCCACGATGATCCGCTGCGTGGAGTCGCGGAACACCTGGTCGATGACCGGGGTGATGGACTTCTCCGCCGGGGTGAACCCGGGCGTCTCCGCGTTGGTGGAGTCGGTGAGGAAGAGGTCGACGCCCTCCTCCCCCAGCCGGGCGAACGCGCGCAGGTCGGTGATCCGGCGGTCCAGCGGCAGCTGGTCCATCTTGAAGTCGCCGGTGTGCAGCACCAGCCCGGCGCCGGTGCGGATCGCCACCGCGAGCGCGTCGGGGATCGAGTGGTTGACCGCCACGAACTCCAGCTCGAAGGGGCCGAGCGTGAGCCGGTCGCCCTCCTTCACCGTGTGGTGCACGGTCTCGCGGAGCCGGTGCTCGCGCAGCTTGCTGTCCAGCAGGGCGAGGGTCAGCTTGGAGCCGACCAGCGGGATGTCCTGCCGCTCGCGGAGCAGGTACGGCGCGGCGCCGATGTGGTCCTCGTGGCCGTGCGTCAGCACCAGCGCCTCGATGTCGCCGAGCCGGTCCCGGATCGGCGCGAAGTCCGGCAGGATCAGGTCGACGCCCGGGTGGTGGTCCTCGGGGAAGAGCACGCCGCAGTCGACGACGAGCAGCCGGCCGGCGTACTCGAACACGGTCATGTTGCGGCCGATCTCGCCGAGCCCGCCGAGCGGGATGACGCGCAGGCCACCCTCCGGCAGCTCTGCGGGCGCGCTGAGCTCTGGGTGGGGATGACTCACTGGCAGTCCTTGTCTAGAGCAGGTCGGAGGCGGCGAGTCCTTCTCGCAGCGCGGCCAGCTCGGTGTCGTCCAGCGGCACCAGCGGCCCGCGGACGTTGCGGTTGTCCAGTACCCCGAGCAGCTGCAGCGCTGCCTTGGCGGTGGTGGCGCCGTAGTTGGGCACCGCCATCATCGCCTCGGTCGCGGGCAGCAGTCGGGTGTAGATGCGGAGCGCCTCGGCGTGGTCGCCGGCCTCGAACGCGTCGGCCATCGCCGCGATCTCCTTGCCGGCGGCGTGCGCGACGACGCTCACGAACCCGCAGGCGCCGTGCGCGAGCCAGCCGAGGTTGGCGACGTCGTCACCGGAGTAGACCGCGTAGCCCATCTGCATGAGCTTCACGCCCCGGACGAAGTCGCCGACGGCGTCCTTGACCGCGACGACCGGCTCCCACCGGATCGCCTCCGCGTAGGTCTCGAGCGCGATCTGGGTGCCGGTGCGGCCCGGGACGTCGTACAGCATCACCGGGACGGACGTCGCCTCGACGACGGTGCGGAAGTGGTGCAGCACGCCCGCCTGGCCGGGCTTGTTGTAGTACGGCGTGACCAGGAGCAGGCCGTCGACACCGATCTTCTCGGCCTGCCGGGCGAGCTCGACGGAGTGAGCGGTCGAGTTCGTCCCGACACCGGCGACCACCGTGGCCCGGTCGCCGACCGCGTCCTTGACCGCGGCGAGGATCTGGCCGTCCTCGGCGGTGCTGGTCGTGGGCGACTCGCCCGTGGTCCCCGAGACGACGACACCGTCGCTGCCGTTGTCGACGAGGTGCCGGGCGATCGCCGCGGTGCTCTCGAGGTCGACCGAGCCGTCGTCGGCGAACGCGGTCGCCATCGCGGTCAGGACCCGGCCGAACGGCGCGGCAGGGGTGGAGGTCATGGGTTCAGGCTATCGCCCGCGCCTGCGGCAGCACGTCAGCGGCGATCAGCCGCAGGTGGTCGAGGTCGGCGAGGTCCAGGACCTGCAGGTAGACCCGCTGGGTGCCCCGGGCGGCGTACTGACCGAGCCGGTCCAGCACCTCGTCCGGCGTGCCCGCGAGGCCGTTCTGGCGCAGCTCGGCTGGCTCACGGCCGATCGCCTTGGCCCGCCGCTCGACCTCCGCCTCGTCCGCGCCGACGCAGACGACCAGCGCGTTGGAGTACACCAGCTCCCCCGGGTCGCGGCCCTGCTCCTCGCAGGCCCGGCGGACCCGCGCGAACTGCGTCTCGGTGAACTCCTGGTCGACGAACGGGAGGTTGAACTCGTCGGCGTACCTCGCCGCCAGCGCGGGGGTGCGCCGGGCACCCTTGCCGCCGATGATCACCGGCGGGTGGTCCTGCACGGGCTTCGGCAGCGCCGGGCTGTCCGTCACCCGGTAGTACCGCCCCTCGTGGCTGAACCCGCCCTCGGACCCCCACAGCCCGGTGATCACCGCGAGCTGCTCCTCGAGCCGGTCGAACCGCTCGCGGGTGTCGGGGAAGGGGATGCCGTACGCCGTGTGCTCCTCGGTGAACCAGCCGGCGCCGATGCCGAGCTCGACCCGGCCGCCGCTCATCTGGTCGACGTTGGCCACGCTGATCGCGAGCGGCCCGGGCAGCCGGAACGTCGCGCTGGTCATCAGCGTGCCGAGGCGGATCGTGCTCGTGTCCCGTGCCAGCCCGGCGAGGGTCACCCAGGCGTCGGTGGGACCCGGCAGCCCGTCGGTGCCCATGGCGAGGTAGTGGTCGGACCGGAAGAACGCCCCGAAGCCCAGGCGCTCGGCCTCCAGCGCCACCGCGAGGAGGTCGTCGTACGTCGCGCCCTGCTGGGGCTCGGTGAAGATACGCAGCTCCATACCCTCCACCCTGTCACGGGCGGTCCAGCGCCGCCGCCCGCGCGGGCCCGCAGCCACTACCCCGAACCGCGAGACCGCCGCACCCACCGCACCACCTCGAAGCCGTCGTACGGCGTCCGCGACGCCTCGACCCACTCGTCGCGGTCGAAGACCGGGTAGAAGGTGTCGCCCCCGGGCGCCAGGGGGACCTCGGTGATCACCTGCTCGTCGGCGTGCGGCAGCGCGAGCTCGTAGACCGCGGCTCCGCCGGCGACGTACACGTCCCCCGGCAGCCCGGCGGCCAGCGCCATCGCGTCCTCCCAGGACGCCGCGGCGAGCACCCCCTCGGCCGACCACGAGGGGTCGCGGGTGAGCACGACCGTGGTGCGTCCGGGCAGCGGCCGGCCGATCGAGTCGTACGTCGCCCGGCCCATGACCAGGGTGTGCCCCATCGTGGTCGTCTTGAAGTGGGCGAAGTCCGCGGGCAGGTGCCACGGGATGTCGCCCCCGGCGCCGATCACCCCGTTCTCGGCGACCGCCGCGATCAGGACGACGCGGGGCTCAGACGGCAATGGGCGCCTTGATGCCCGGGTGCGGGTCGTAGCCGACGACCTCGATGTGCTCGAGGTCGAACTCGTCGAGCGCGGTCAAGGAGGGGTCGAGCCGCAGGGTCGGCAGCGGCCGGGGCTCGCGGGTGAGCTGGAGCCGGGCCTGGTCGAGGTGGTTGCGGTACAGGTGCGCGTCGCCGAGCGTGTGCACGAAGTCGCCGACGCCCAGCCCGGTGACCTGGGCGACCATGTGCGTGAGCAGCGCGTAGGACGCGATGTTGAACGGGACGCCGAGGAACACGTCGGCCGAGCGCTGGTAGAGCTGGCACGACAGCCGCCCGTCGGCGACGTAGAACTGGAAGAGCGTGTGGCACGGCGCCAGGGCCATCTGCGGGATGTCGGCGACGTTCCACGCCGACACCACGTGGCGGCGCGAGTCCGGGTCGCGTCGGATCTGCTCGACCACCTGCGCGATCTGGTCGACGTGCCGGCCGTCGGGGGTGGGCCAGGACCGCCACTGGTAGCCGTAGACCGGGCCCAGGTCGCCGTTCTCGTCGGCCCACTCGTCCCAGATCGTGACGCCCCGGTCCTGCAGCCACTTCACGTTGGTGTCGCCGCGCAAGAACCACAGCAGCTCGGCGAACACCGACCGGGTGTGGATCTTCTTCGTGGTGACCAGCGGGAACCCCGCGGTCAGGTCGAAGCGCATCTGGTGCCCGAAGACGCTGCGGGTGCCGGTGCCGGTCCGGTCGCCCTTCTCCGCACCCTCGTCGAGGATCCGCCGGAGGAGGTCGAGGTAGGCCTGCACGCTGCCAACCTAACCCTCAGGAGGCGAGCAGCGGGCGAGCCCCGCCGGTCGGGAAGATCGCCAGCGTCCGGCACTCCTGGTACGGCGGCGGGCAGCGGCGCACCTCGGAGATCTGGGCCCGGCTCTCGGGCTCGATGAGCAGCATCACCGAGCCGTCGGACCCGAACCGGGCGTCGGAGACGGCCTCCGGCCCGTCGACCAGGAGCGGCACCGGTTCCCCGGTCTTCAGCTCGTAGAGCCGGATCTGCGAGAACTCCGAGGGGCCCTCGCGGGCGAGCGCGTACCCCTTGTACCGGTCGATCTCCCCCTCCATCCGCTCGTCGGGGACGACGTGGAGGTCGCCGGACCTCAGGTCGGCGGTGAGCAGCTGCACGTCGGTCTCCAGGTACGCCGTGCGGCCGTCGACGTCGACGATCCTGGTGGCCGCGTCGTTGAGCGGGATCGTGAGCCGGTCGGTCCCCTCCACCAGGTCGTGGACCACGAGCTCCGGGCCCCGCGGGTCGATCCAGACCACATCGTCCTGCTCGTCCAGCACCCCGAAGGTGCCGGTCGACCCGAGCGTGGTGATCCGGGCCCGGTCCCCCTTGGCGCTGACCGTCAGCAGGTTGCCGCGCACGTCGAGGTAGACCGCGCCGTCCCGCCACTGCGCGAACTGGCGCACGTCGCGCAACGCGAGCTGGGAGTGCGGCAGGTAGAGGGTGCCGCCGGAGTACCAGGCGACCGGCGAGGGGTTGTCGTAGGGGACACTGCGCACGCTCGCGAACCGCTCGGGCGGGACCCCCTCCGCGGGCTCCTCGTGGCGCACCGCGAGCACGGTCACCAGCGCACCGACCAGCACCAGCACCGCCACCGCCCCGATCGAGACCGTGCGGCGCCGCCGGCGTCGCTGCCGGGAGGCGGCGGCCATCGCCTCCAGCGGCGGCGGGTCCACCGGCAGCAGGTCCAGGACCTCGTGCAGCTGCCCGGCGAGCTCGAGGCTCTGGTGCCGGGTCTCGGTGCCGGCGATCGCGCGGACCTGGTCCGGCCCCATCCCGAGCACCTCGGAGACCACGAGCGCCCTGCGGTCCTCCGGCGTCAGCGGGTCGAGCCGCTCCTCCAGCGCCGGCCACCCGGCGTCCTCGAGCGCCTCGGCGTCCGCCTCCGGCACCGGTGCCGCCCACCAGTCGTCGCGCCGGTGGTCCCATCGCTCGAAGAGGTCGCGGACCACGTGGACGTCGAGGTCGGCCCACTCGTCGCGGTCGTCCCACTCGTCGTGGCAGCGCGACAGGGCGTCGCCGACCGCGTCGTGCGCGATCCCGAGCGGCGCGCCCATCGCCACCAGGCAGCGCACCAGCTGCGCCCACCGCGCTGTGACGTACGCCGTGAAGTCCCGCTCGTCCGTCATGGCGCCCCTGTGGTCGGTCAGGCTCGCAACGACATCGGGCCGTAGACCTGGCGCTCCAGCTCGAACAGGGTCACCGCCTCGACGCCCGCCTCGGCCAGCTCGGCCCAGGTCTCACCGACCCACGACTCCGCGTCCGCCTGGCTGGCGAACCGCTGACCGGCCAGCTCCTCGGGCACCTCGACCTCGCGGCCGTCGGCGTCCTCGAGCCGCCACCACCAGGGCCGCTCGGACGGGCTCGGCGGGTGGAAGGCTGCGGGCGGGTCGGGGAGGTTCACGCCGACCCCTCCCGCACGGAGGTGTCCACGAACGGCGGCTTGGTCACCGTGAAGATCTCCCGCCGGCCGCGCACGTCGACGCCCACCTCGGCGTCGGGCGCCACCACCGAGGAGACCAGTGCCAGCCCGATCCCGGTGCGCAGGGTCGGCGAGAACGTGCCCGAGGTGACCTCGCCGAGCAGCACGTCGGGGGTCAGGCTCACGGACATGCGCGGGCGCGGGATCGCCCGGCCGGTGGACCGGATCCCCACCAGCCTCCGACGCGGGCCGGCCTCCTTCTCCGCCACGAGCGCGTCCTTGCCCCAGAACCGCTCCTTGTCCCACCCGACGGCCCAGCCCAGCCGGGCCTCGTTGGGGGTCACCTCCGGGGTGATGTCCTGGCCGTGCAGCGGGTAGCCCATCTCGGTGCGCAGGGTGTCGCGGGCGCCGAGCCCGCAGGGCAGCATCCCGAGCTCCCGGCCCGCCTCCAGCAGCGCGTCCCACAGCTGCCCGGCGACCTCGTTGGGCCCGATCAGCTCGTAGCCCCGCTCGCCGGTGTAGCCGGTGCGGCACACGACCACCTCGGCGCCGCCCACCCGGGTCATCGCGAAGGACATGTAGTCGTGCCCGACGGGCAGCCCCACCGAGGTGAGCACCGCGTCGGAGCTCCGGCCCTGCACCGCGATCACGAAGTCGTCCCGGTGCCGGTCCTGCACCGTGACCCCGTCGGGGGCCTCGGCCTCCAGCCGGCGCACCACCTCGGCGGTGTTGGCGGCGTTGGGGACGAGCAGCACCCGGTCGTCGGCCTGGTAGTAGGCGATCAGGTCGTCGACGATGCCGCCGGTCTCGGGGTCGCAGCACAGCGTGTACTGGGCCCGTCCGGGCCCGATCCTGGAGAGGTCGTTGGTCAGCGTCGCGTTGACGTACGCCGCCGCCCCCGGGCCGGACACCACGACCTTGCCGAGGCGGCTGACGTCGAAGACGCCCACCGCCTCGCGGACCGCGGTGTGCTCCTTGACCACGCCGGAGGGGTACTCCAGGGGCATCGTCCAGCCACCGAAGCCGGCGAACTTGGCCCCCAGGGCGACGTGCCGGTCGTGCAGCGGCGAACGCACCAGATCGGTCTCGTCGGCCATGCGCGCAACCTACCTCAGCCCGGTGGCTATCCTGCGCCGGATGAGCACCTACACGATGCGCACGGGCAACCCTGCGAAGACCCGGGCCGACGCGGTCGTGGTGGGTCTCCTCTCGGGCAAGGGCGGACCGACCGTGGCACCTGGCGGCGAACCGGTCGCCAAGGCCTACGGGCGCCGGTTCGCACCACTCCTCGCCACCCTCGACCTCAAGGGCAAGGCCGGCGAGGTGACGAAGGTGCCGACGTCGGGCGCGATCTCCTCGCCGCTGCTGGTGCTCGTCGGGCTGGGCCCGGAGGCGACCCCCGACGCCGTACGTCGTGCCGCCGGCGCCGCGGCGCGGGCCGCGACCAACGCGGCCTCGGTGGCCCTGGCCCTGCCCGCGGACTCCCCCGAGCTGGTCCGGGCGGTCACCGAGGGCCACCTGCTCGGCGGCTACACGTACACGGCCTACAAGAGCAAGCGCGACAAGCAGGACCGCCCCGGCGACGTGGTCGTGCTCAGCCCGGTCGCCCGGCGCAAGGACGCGGGGGCAGCGTTCGAGGAGGCCCGGCTGCTGGCCGCCGCGGTGTCCCGCACCCGCGACTGGGTGAACACCCCGCCCAACGACCTCACCCCGGCGGCGTTCGCGGACGCGGTGCTCGAGGCGGCCAAGCCGCACTCCCGGGGCCGCGGCAAGGTCACGGTGAAGGTCCTCGACGAGAAACGGCTCGCCGAGCTCGGCTGCGGGGGCATCCTCGGGGTCGGCGCCGGTTCG
>Ga0164243_10003293_pt1 | contig 25970 bp, 26 predicted proteins | sample OricompcompostOP_FD_108781 | JGI IMG/M metagenome (GOLD analysis project Ga0164243, IMG submission 108781) | Organic Plus compost microbial communities from Emeryville, California, USA - Original compost - Organic plus compost (OP) | ecosystem: Engineered > Solid waste > Mixed feedstock >...
AACAAGCGGGCGCTGGAGTACATCTCCACCGGTCAGGTCCCGGTCAAGGACCTGATCACCCGGCACATCCCGCTCGACGACGTGCTCGACGCGTTCTCGATCGTCAAGAACGGCGAGGCGATCAAGGTCACCGTCGAGCCGTAGCTCCCCGGTCGGGCTATTGACAAGATACTGTCAAAATGACAGTATCTTGTCTATGACCGGAACAGTGCACGTGGGCCTCTACGACGGATACGCCGACTTCGAGATCGGCCACCTGCTCGCCGAGCTGCGCACCGGACGCTTCACCGACGCGCCGTACGACGTGGTGACCGTGGCCGAGCGGCTCTCCCCCGTCCGCAGCATGGCGGGGCTGCGCGTCTCGCCCGACGTGCTCGTCGACCGGGTGGACCCGGCCGCGAGCGACCTGCTCGTGCTGCCGGGCGCGCCGATGTGGGACGCCGGGGAGGGCGCCGCGTTCAGCGCGCTGGCCGCCCGCTTCCTCGAGGCGGGTGTGCCCGTGGCGGCGATCTGCGGTGCGACCGCAGGGCTCGCCCGCGCCGGACTGCTCGACGAGCGCCGCCACACCAGCGCCGCCCCGGAGTACCTGGCGACGACCGGCTACGCCGGCGGCGCGTTGTACGTCGAGGAGCGCGCCGTCGTCGACGGTGACCTGATCACGGCGGGCCCCCAGTCGCCCGTGCAGTTCGCGCGGGCGACCCTGCAGCGCCTCGGGCTGGCCGCACCGGAGCGCCTGGACGCCTACGAGGGCGTCTTCCACGACGGCGACCCGAGCGCCTTCCCGGTGCTGATGGCTGCGGCGTGACGGAGCGGGTCCCGCCTCGCGAGAGCTGGCCGGAACCGCCCCCGATCAGCCCGGGTGGCGAGGTGCTGACCGAGCTGATCATCGCCACCTTCCGGCTCAACGCGCGGCTGCACGAGCACGCCCAGGAGCTGGCGGCGGCGGGCGGGCTGACCTCCGCGTGGTGGCAGGTGCTGGGTGGGGTGCTCGACGAACCACGGACGGTCGCCGAGATCGGGCGGCGGATGGGGCTGACCCGCCAGGCGGTCCAGCGCGTCGCCGACCTGCTGGTCGACCGCGGTCTCGCGGAGTACCGCCCCAACCCCGCGCACCGGCGCGCGAAGCTCCTGGCCTGCACCGAGCGGGGGTACTGGGCCGTCCGCCAGGTGTCGATGGTCCAGCACCCCTGGGCGGACGGCGTGGCCGCCGAGCTGGAGGGGTACGACGTACCCGCCGCCCTCGCCACGGTGCGGCGGCTGATCGAGGTCCTGGAGTCGGCGAGGGAGCGCTGATCTCAGCCGGACACGATGCGGCGCACGGCGTCCCGACCGGCCATCGGGTCGGCCGCGTCCTGGGCGGCGCCGGCCGCCTCGCGGCAGGTCTCGGAGCTGACGGAGGACAGCTGGGCACCGACGGCGCGGACCGCGGCGGGCGCCATCGACAGCGACGTGACGCCCATGCCCACGAGCGCGACCGCGAGCAGCGGGTCGGCGGCGGCCTCGCCGCACACGCCGACGGGCTTGCCTGCCCGCTGGCCGGCCTCGGCGGTGCGGGCCACCATCTGCAGCACCGCCGGCTGCCACGGGTCGGTGAGGTGGGCCAGGTCGGAGGCGAGCCGGTCGGCGGCCATGACGTACTGGGTCAGGTCGTTGGTGCCGATCGAGAGGAAGTCGACGACCTCGAGCAGCCGGTCCGCGAGCAGCGCCGCGCTCGGCACCTCGACCATGACGCCGGCCCTCAGCCCCCGCCGGCGCACCCGCTCGGCGAAGTCGCTCGCCTCCGCGACGGTCGCCACCATCGGCGCCATCACCCAGGTGTCGGCGCCGGTGCGCTCGGCGGCCGCGGCGATGCCGTCGAGCTGGCGCTCCAGCAGCTCGGGGTTGTTGACCGCGAGCCGGAGCCCGCGGACACCGAGCGCGGGGTTGTCCTCGTCCTCGAGGGTCGCGAACGCGATCGGCTTGTCCGAGCCCGCGTCGAGCGTGCGCACCACGACGTGCCGGCCCTCGCCGACGAACGGCGTGAGCACCTCGGCGTACAGCTCGGCCTGCTCCTCGACGCTCGGCTCGTCGCGCCGGTCGAGGAAGCACAGCTCGGTGCGGAACAGCCCCACGCCCTCGACGGGTACGGCGGCCCCGGCGCGCGCGGACTCGGCGTCGGCGACGTTGGCGAGCAGCTCGACGTGCTGCCCGTCGGTGGTGACCGCCGGGCCCTCCCACTCCTCGAGCGCGGCGCGGGCGGCGCGGTCGGCCTCGACCCGCCTCGTGGCCTCGGCCTCGTCCACCCCGGTCTCGATCGTGCCCGCGGTGGCGTCGACCAGCACCGACGTGCCGGACTCCAGGCCGCAGGCGCCCGCGACGCCGACGACGCAGGGGATGCCGAGCTGGCGGGCGATGATCGCGGTGTGGCTGGTGGCGCCGCCGTGCTCGGTGACGATGGCGAGCACGAGCGCCGGGTCGAGGCCGGCGGTGTCGGCGGGCGCGAGGTCGGCGGCGACCAGCACGGACGGTACGTCGGGCGTGGCGACGCCCGGCTCGGGCTCCCCCACCAGCCGGGCGACCAGCCGGCGCTCGATGTCGAGCAGGTCGGTCGCGCGCTCGGCCATCAGGCCGCCCATCGCGGTGAAGACGTCGACGAACTGGGCCACCGCCTCGTGCACCGCGCCCAGCAGACCGGTGCCGCCGTCGAGCCGCTGGGCCACGCCCTGGCGCAGGCCCGGGTCGCGGACCAGGCCGGCGCTGGCGGTGAGCACCTCGGACGCGGCGCCGCTGGCCCGGCCGGCGCGCTCGGTGAACCCGGCGGCCACCTGCTCCACCGCCGCGTCGTACGCGGCCATCGCGGACTCGGCGTCGGCGTGCCCGCCGTCGCCGTACCGCTCCAGGGCCTCCGGGGAGACCTCCTGGGAGACGAGCAGCACCGGGCCGTGCGCGAGCCCGGGGACGACGGGGGTGCCGCGCAGCGCGGCGTCTGGACCGGCAGTGGGCGGGGAGGCGACCATGACACCCATCACACCCCACCCTGCGCTTGACAGTCAACACATTCGGGTCTAAAACAACAAGATCGCAGATTTCGACAGGAGAGCGCAGATGTACGCCGAGGAGCGGCACCAGGCCATCGCCGAGCTGGTGGCCAGCCGCGGCCGGGTCGCGGTGACCGAGCTGGCCCGGCACTTCGACGTCACGACCGAGACCGTGCGCCGCGACCTCTCCCAGCTGGAGAAGCTGAAGCTCCTGCGCCGGGTGCACGGCGGCGCGGTCTCGATGCGCTCGGTCACCATGCTCGAGGCGCGCCTCGACGACCGCGACCAGGTCAACGCCGACGAGAAGGAGCGGATCGCCCAGGCCGCGGTGGCCCTGCTGCCCGAGGGCGGGGGCACCCTCCTCCTCGACGCCGGCAGCACCACCGCCCGGCTCGCCGCGCGGCTCCCGGCCGGCGACCGCTGGACCGTGATCACGCACGCCGTCCCCATCGCGGCGATGCTGGCGCCGCTCCCGAACGTCGAGCTGCACCTGCTGCCCGGCCGGGTGCGCACCGCCACCCACGCCGCGGTCGGCAACGCGACCGTCGAGGCGATCGGCCAGCTCCGCGCCGACCTGGCGTTCGTGGGGACGAACGGCATCTCCACCCGGCACGGGCTCTCGACGCCCGACCCGGAGGAGGCGGCGACGAAGCGCGCCATCGTCGCCGCGGGCGAGCGGGTGGTCGTGCTCGCCGACGCGACCAAGGTGGGCCAGGAGCGCACGGTGCGGTTCGCCGCGCTGGAGGACGTCGACGTCCTGGTCACCGACGACATCGACACCGCCGACGCCAAGGCGTTCGAGGCGGCGGGGCTCGAGGTCGTCCGCGCGTGATCGTCACCCTGACCGCCAACCCGAGCTTCGACCGGACGATCGCGCTGCCCGAGCCGCTGCAGCGCGGCGCCGTGCACCGGGTCGCCGCGATGACCTCGCAGGCCGGCGGCAAGGGCGTCAACATCTCCCGCGCCGCGGTGCGCGCCAGCGTGCCGACGATCGCGGTGCTGCCCGCGCGCAGCGACGACACCCTCGTGCACGAGCTCGTCGACGCCGGCATCGACTGCCGGCCCTCGAAGCCGGCCGGGGAGGTCCGCACCAACCTCACGCTCACCGAGCCCGACGGCACCACCACCAAGCTCAACGGGCCCGGTGCCGAGGTGACCGAGGCGCACCTCGTCGACCTCGCCGACACCCTGGTCCGGCACGCGCACGGGGGCGACTGGACCGTGCTCGCCGGGTCGCTGCCGCCGGGAGCACCGGCGAGCTTCTACGCCGACCTGGTGCCGCGGCTGCGCGGCGAGACCCGGGTCGCGATCGACACCAGCGAGGCCCCGCTCGCGGTGCTCGTCGACCGGCTGCCCGACGACGCGCCCGACCTGCTCAAGCCCAACGCCGAGGAGCTCGCGTCGGTCACCGGCACCGAGGCGGAGGCCCTCGAGGCCGACCCGGAGGCGGCGGCGAAGGCGGCCCGCACCCTCGTCGAGCGCGGGGTCGGCGCGGTGCTCGCGACGCTGGGCGCCCGGGGCGCCGTGCTCGTGCAGGCCGACGGCGCCTGGTACGCGCCCTCGCCGCCCACCACCGTCGTGAGCACGGTGGGCGCCGGCGACTCCACGCTGTTCGGCTACCTGCTCGGCGCGCTGCGCGGGCTGCCCGCGCCGGACCGGCTGGCGCTCGCGGTGGCGTACGGTGCGGCAGCAGCGGGTCTTCCCGGCACGACCATCCCCGGGCCGGCCGACCTGCACCCGGAGCGGGTCGACGTACGACCTCTCGACCAGTCCTGACCCGGCACGAAGGAGAACCCATGCCCAGCAAGTCCGTGACCGTCGGCTCGTCGGTCGGCCTGCACGCGCGGCCGGCCGCGATCATCGCCGAGGCGGCGGCCGGCCTCGGGGTCACCATCAACGGCGTCGACGCCGCGTCGTCGCTGATGCTGATGACGCTCGGCGCGAAGTACGGCGACACCGTCGAGGTGGCCGGCGACGACGAGGCCGCCGTCGACAAGATCGCGGCCCTGGTGGAGCAGGACCTCGACGCCGCGGAGTGACCCGCCCCGGTCCCCGAAATCGGTGACTTCGGGGGCCGAACCTGCAGCACCCCCGAGGAGCGCTCCTAGGTTCCCGGAGTGCTCGCCATTCCGGGGCGCCGGTGGGCATGGGGTGTTCTCACCGGCCTTCTCCTCTCCCTCGCCCCGGTCGCACCGGCCGCGCCGATCCCCCCGAACGACCTGCCGCTCCCGGCCCGCCCGGGGTCGGTCGCCTGCACCGGCGACCTCGACGCCGCGCCGCGGCCTCCCGTGCTGCTCGTGCCGGGCACCGGGCTGACGCCGCGCGAGAACTGGGCGCCGACGTACCTGCCCGTGCTGCGGCACCGCGGCCACGCGGTGTGCCTGGTCCGGCTGCCGGCGTTCGGGACCCTCGACGTGCAGCGGAACATCACCTACGTCGCGGCCGCGATCCGCGCGATGGGGCAGCGGTCCGAGCGCCGGATCTCGGTCATCGGGCACAGCCAGGGCGCCTACCTGCCGCGGGCGGCGCTGCGCACCTGGCCGGAGCTGGCGCGGCACGTCGCGGACGTGGTCGGGGTCGCGGGCGTCTACGACCGCGGCTCCACAGAGCTGGTCCGCCGGTGCGTCGAGAGGTGCCTGCCGGTGCTGCACCAGCTGGCCACCGGGTCGGAGCTGCTGCGGAGCATCGCCCGCCTGCCGCTGCCGAGCGGACCGTCGTACACGAGCATCGGGGCACGCGGGGACCTCACCGTCACGCCCCAGCCCGCCGCCAACCGGCAGCCGGGCACGACGTCCCTGTTCGTGCAGGACGTGTGCCCCGGCCACGTCGTGCCGGAGCCCCAGCACGCGATGATCATCGGCGACGCCGTGGCGCTGGCGCTCGTGCTGGACGCCATCGACCACCGGGGGACGGCGTACGTGCCGCGGATCAGCCGGCTGACCTGCCTGGCCCAGCAGTACCCGGAGTTCGACGAGGACGCGTTCCTCGGCACGGCCGTCACCGCCCGCGGTCGCCGGCTGGCCGCGCCGGTCCCGCACGAGCCGGTGGTGTGGTGCCGGTACCGGCCGGGCTGCACGCCCCGGCACCGCTAGCGCCCGCAGCGGCGCAGCACCGCCGACTGCGGAGCCCGCCCTACGCAGAACCGCGTACCCAGGAGCCGCTCCGGCGCCGATGTGCGGACGCCGCCGGCGAGCGAGCCTGGGGACGTCCGATCGAAGCACCGTTCCCGCAGAGGAGACCCCCATGACGACCGCACTCGCGACCGCCGCCACCGTCGTCGCCGACCACTGGCGCGACGACCGCCCCGACTGGTGGCCGGTCTTCCCGATCGCCTGGTTCCTGCTGATCGCCGGCGGCATCGTCGCCGCCGTCGTGATCAGTCGCCGCAACCAGGCCGCCGCCGGCACCCGCGCCGGCGAGACCGTGCTCGCCCAGCGCTACGCCGCCGGCGAGATCGACGAGGAGGAGTACGCCGCCCGGCTCGCCGTGCTGCGCCGCAGGTCCTGACCCGCGTCACCCGTCGCCGACGCGCATCATCACCGGCTTGGCCAGCACCTCGTGCACCAGCACGGACACCACGATCGTGAACGCGACCGTGGACCACAGGCCGTCGGCCGCGAAGGTGTCGTCCTCGGCGGCGGCGTAGGCGAGGTAGAAGACCGAGCCGACGCCGCGCACACCGAAGAACGCCGTCGCCAGCGCCTCGCCGCCGGTCATCCCCCGCCGTCCGTGCGACCACGGCCAGCCCATCGCGACCAGCGCGGAGAGGGGCCGGATCCCGAAGATCAGCGCCAGGCCGAGGAGCACGCCGCGCCAGTCGAGCGCCTCGAGCAGCCCGCGGGTGAGTGCGACCCCCAGCACGAGCAGCACGAAGAGGACCAGCAGCCGCTCGAGGCGCTCGACCACCTGGTGCAGCGACTCGTGGTAGTCGTGGGTGCGCTCCTGGGCACGGAACGTCATCGCGCAGACGAAGACCGAGAGGAAGCCGTACCCGCCGCACACCTCGCCGACGCCGTACGACGTGACCAGCGCGGCCACCGCGAGCAGCGCGTCCCCGGTCTCCGCGGTGCGCAGCGACCGGCTCGGCGCGCGGAAGGCCAGCCAGGCCAGCGCCCGGCCGACCAGGTAGCCGCCCACCACGCCGATCACGATCTTCGCGACGAGGTACCAGCCGACCCACTCCAGGGCGGTGCCGACGCCGAGTCCCTCGGCCGCGGCGATCACCGCGAGGTAGACGAACGGGAACGCGAGACCGTCGTTGAGGCCGGCCTCGGAGGTGAGCGTGAAGCGCACCTCGTCGGTCTCGTCCACCTCGTGCTCGTCGGTCTGCGGGCCCGCGACCTGCACGTCCGAGGCGAGCACCGGGTCGGTGGGGGCCAGGACGGCGCCCAGCAGCAGCGCCACCGCGGGGGCGAGGCCGATCGCCCAGCCGAGCAGGGCGACCCCGCCGATGCTCAGCGGCATCGCGATCGCCAGCAGCCGCCAGGTCGCCGACCACCCCTGCCGCGACCTCGCCGAGCGCAGGTCCAGCCCACGGTCCAGCGCGAGGCCGACGCCCATCAGCGACACGAGCACGGCCAGCTCGGTGACGTGCTCGACGAGCGACAGGTGCGCCGCCGGGTCGACGGAGACGTCGTCGGCGAGCGGGGTGGCGCCGATCACCATCCCCACCGCGACCAGGACCATCGGCGCCGAGACCGCGTAGCGGCTCAGCACCTGCGGCAGCACCACCGCGAGCAGGAGGCTGACGCCCGCCACGAGATACACCCAGTCGGCAGTCACGGGGAGAGGTACCCCGATCGGCGACACGCGGGACCAATCCCGAATAAGCGGAGGGCCTCGGGATACAAAAGGTGAGGCCCCGCAAAGTATGAGTTTGCGGGGCCTCGGCGTCTTCTGGGCCGAAGCCCTTCCGACAGGGACAGTTCTACGCCCTCGGGGACTCGCCCCGCAAGAGGTGCGCCTCGACATGTTCGTCGATCTCGGCCAGGAGCTGGTCGCGGACGTCCTCGGGCGCGAACGAGACGCGCACCGCGGTCCGGGCCAGCTCGGCGATCCCGCGCTCGTCGAGGCCGAGCAGCTCGGCGGCGATCTCGTACTCGCGGTTGAGCGTGGTGCCGAACATCGGCGGGTCGTCGGAGTTGATCGTCACCACCACGCCGGCCTCGACGAACCGCGGCAGCGGGTGCTCGTCCAGGCTCGGCACCGCTCGGGTCGCGATGTTCGAGGAGGGGCACACCTCGAGCGGCACCTCGTGCTCGGCGAGGTGCGCGAGCAGCGCGGGGTCGGCGGCGGACGACGTACCGTGCCCGATCCGCTCGGCGCCGAGCACCCGCAGCGCGTCCCACACCGTCTCGGGCCCGGTGGTCTCCCCCGCGTGCGGCACCGAGTGCAGCCCGGCGGCGCGGGCCCGGGCGAAGTGGCTCTCGAACTGCGGCCGGGCGACGCCCGCCTCGGGACCGCCGAGGCCGAAGCCGACCAGCGCGTCCGGGCCGTGGTCGAGCGCGTAGCCCAGCGTGGCGTCGGCCGCCGGGACGCCGAACTCGCCGGGCACGTCGTAGATCCAGCGCAGCACCAGGCCGAAGTCGCGCTCGGCCGCGACCCGAGCGTCCTCCACCGCCTCGGTGAACGCCTCGATCGGGACCCCGCTCTGCACCGAGGTGTACGGCGTGAGGGTGAGCTCGGCGTACCGGACCGACTGCTCCTGCGCCATCTCGCGGGCGATCTCGTAGGTGAGCAGCCGGACGTCCTCGGGCGTCCGCACCAGGTCGACGACGGCCAGGTAGACCTCGATGAAGTGCGCGAAGTCGCGGAACTCGTAGAACGCACGCAGCTCGTCGGGGTCGGAGGGCACCGTGCCGGGGTGCCGGGCGGCGAGCTCGCTCACGATCCGCGGCGACGCCGAGCCGACGTGGTGGACGTGCAGCTCGGCCTTGGGCAGCCCGCGGACGAAGTCGGTGTACGGGGAGGCGTCGGTCACCCGGCGCATGCTGCCACGCCCTCAGTCCACCGCCGCAACCAGATTGCCGGCCAGGTCCTCCATGGTGCGGTAGTCCTGGAACTGGCTGCCGTCCAGGAAGACGGTGGGCGTGCTGTTGATCCCGAGGTCGTCGGACGCCTGCGTCGCGCCCTCGACCCAGTCCTTCCCGTCGCCGTCCTCGATGCCGGGGCGTACGTCGGTCTCGTCGGCCCCGGCCTGCACGGCCAGGTCCACGAACCAGTCGGCGTCGGGGAACGGCCCGCCCTCGGAGGGCTGGTTCTCGTAGAGCAGGTCGTGGAACTTCTTGGCGACCTCGTCGCCCGCCCGGTCGAGCACCACCGCGAACGCGGCCGCCGCGGCGACGGAGTAGGGGCGGCGCACCTCGTCCTGGAACAGGTTGAACGGCCGGTAGCTGACCCGGACCTTGCCCTCCTCGGCGAGCTTCGCCAGGGGGTCGCGGCTGAGCTGCTCGAGCTGGCGGCAGATCGGGCAGAGGAAGTCCTCGTAGATGACGATCGAGTGCGGGGCGTCCTCCGGGCCGACCGCGAGCTCGTAGTCCGAGGTGTCGGCGGCCTTCTCGTCACCGCCCTCGTCGCGGGACTTGTTGATGAGGAAGCCGATGCCGACGATGAGCACCATCGCGACCACCACGGCCACGCCGGTGAGGATGTTGCGTCGGCGCTCCTGCCGCTTGCGCTCGGCCAGCGCGGCCGCCGCCCTGGCGGCCCGCTCCTCGGCCTTGGTCTTCTTCGACATTCGGGTTCCTTCGTCAGGTTGTCTCGTCGGCGGGCTCGGCCACGCGGTCGTCGGTGGACCGGAACAGCACGGAGTCCAGCGCCCAGCGGGACCGCGGGAGCCGGACCAGGAAGAGCGAGGCGGCGAGCAGGGCGGCGTCGCGGGCGATCTCCCACGGGTACTTCGAGGTCGCGTCGGGGTCGTACCCGCCGCCGCCGAAGCAGCCGCAGTCGATCTCGATCCCGCGTGCCCACACCGAGACGATCCCCACGATGAACGCCACGAACAGGACCGCGGAGACGACGGCGGCGCCGCGCACCAGCAGCCCGAGCACGAGCGCCGTACCCACGACGACCTCGAGCACCGGCAGCAGCTGCCCCACCGTGACCGCCAGGTCGCCGGGCAGCAGCTCGTAGGCGCGCACCGCGTCGACGCTCTGGTCGGGGTCGGGCAGCTTGAGCAGGCCCGCGTAGATCCAGACGCCACCGACGACGAGGCGCGCGACGAGCCCCGCCCATGCCATCACGGCACGAAGGCTACGAGGACCGGCTGAGCGGCACCTGAAGATCCCACCGACGCGGGACCGAGGGCCCGGCGCGACTGGTGACCATGGTCCCGCCGGGTCGACGTAGGCTAGCCACTCGTGAACGAACGCATGGTCTGGATCGACTGCGAGATGACCGGTCTCGATCTCCGGGCCGACGCACTCATCGAGGTCGCCGCGCTGGTCACCGACTTCGACCTGAACGTGCTCGGCGAGGGCATCGACATCGTCATCAAGCCGCCCGCCGAGGCGCTCGACCAGATGATCCCGTTCGTCCGCTCCATGCACGAGACGTCGGGGCTGCTCGAGCAGCTCGAGCAGGGGGTCACCCTCGCCGAGGCCGAGGAGCGGGTGATGGCCTACATCCGCGAGCACTGCCCGCCGGACAGCCGCCCGCCGCTGGCCGGCAACACGGTGTCGACCGACCGCGCGTTCATCGCCCGCGACATGCCGACCCTCGACGCCTTCATGCACTACCGGATCGTCGACGTCTCCTCGATCAAGGAGCTGGCCCGGCGCTGGTATCCCAAGGCGTACTTCGGCGCGCCCACCAAGCGTGGCAACCACCGGGCGCTGGCCGACATCCAGGAGAGCATCGAGGAGCTGCGCTACTACCGCGAGACGGTGTTCGTGCCCTCCCCCGGCCCGGACGCGGCCACGGTGCGGGAGATCGCCGAGCGGCACGGCGGCTCGCTGACCGGGCTGCCCGAGCCGGAGGCCTCCGAGGACGACGGGGCCGGGTCCCCTGCCGAGACTCCCGATTCAGAGACTCCCGATTCAGAGACTCAGGGCGGTTCCGTCTAGACTGCCTCGTCGGTCCTCGCCCCGGCGAGGCCCATGGTGGGTGTAGCTCAGCTGGTAGAGCACCTGGTTGTGGTCCAGGTGGTCGCGGGTTCAAGTCCCGTCACTCACCCCAAGCCGGCCCGGAACTTCCTCGACCGGGGCCGATTCTCTGACTAAAGTCAGAGAAATGAGCGACACGGCGGTCCTGCGCCGGTTCAACCGCAGCTACACGCAGCGGATCGGCGCGCTCGATGAATCGTTCCTGGGCCTGGGTCTCCCCCTGGGCAGCGCCCGGCTGCTCTTCGAGATCGGCGCCGAGGAGGCGCCCACCGTGCAGCGGCTGCGCGCCCGGCTCGGCCTCGACTCCGGCTACCTGAGCCGGCTGCTCCGCTCGCTGGAGGAGCGCGGCCTGGTCGCCGTGGAGCCCGACCCGGCCGACCGGCGCCGGCGGCTGGTGCGGCTGACCGCCGACGGACGACGGACCCGGGAGCGCCTCGACGAGCGGTCCGAGCGGCTGGCCACCGAGCTGCTCGAGCCGCTGAGCGAGCGGCAGCGGGCCCGGCTGGCCGAGGCGCTGGCGACCGCCGACCTGCTGGTCCGCGCCGCCACGGTCCAGCTCGAGCAGGTCGACCCGACCGACCCCGACGCCCGGACCGCGGTCCAGCGGTACTTCGACGAGCTCGACCGGCGGTTCGAGACCGGCTTCGACCCGGGCCCCGGCGACGACCCCGACCTCTACCGCCCGCCGCGCGGCACCTTCGTGGTGGCCCGCAGCGACGGCGACCCGGTGGCCTGCGGGGCGGTGCAGCCGCTCGACCCGCGCACCGCCGAGATCAAGCGGATGTGGGTGCGCGAGGACTGGCGCGGGGCCGGGCTCGGCGCCCGGATGCTGCGCCGGCTCGAGGACGACGCCCGGGCGGCGGGCTACGCCGTGGTGCGGCTCGACACCAACTCGGTGCTCCGCGAGGCGATCGCGATGTACGAGCGCGCCGGCTACACCGAGATCGAGCGGTACAACGACAACCCGTACGCGCGGCACTGGTTCGAGAAGCCGCTCACGGCTCCTCGGTGAGCCGGTCCCAGTCGGTGACGATCGGCACCAGCTCGCCCAGCGCCCACGCCCGCATCTGGTCGTGGTGGTGCGCCGACCGCGGGTCGCCGCTGGCGCCCAGCGGCACCACCCACCCGCCGGCCTCCCGGTCGGCGAGGTCCCACACGTAGCGGGCCACCGACCCTCGGTAGCACTCGTCGGTGACGCCGGGGTACGAGCCCGTGCACCGCACGCAGTCGCTGTCGCCCGACAGCGGCAGCGCGGGTACCGCGGTCGAGGCCGGCGGCTCGAGACCGTAGGTCTCGAACGCGTGCACCGGCGCCAGCACGTGGGTCGCGCCCCAGGTCGGCGGGTGCTCCCGGGCGTCCTCCAGCGCGAGCCGGGCGAGCCGGCGCAGGTCGATGCCGAACGGCCTGCCCGCCTGCGCCAGCGTCGGGAGCGCCAGCGCGATCCGGGTCGGCAGGTCCAGCCAGGACGCGAACAGCGGCGAGTGCCGCGGCTCGGCCAGCGGCGCGAGCACCGGCTCGGCGGCGACCCGGCGGACCAGCGCGGAGCGCCACGCGGCGAACGCCGCCGCCCGCGGTGAGCCCGCCTCCATCCGGCCGTCCCAGTCGTCGAAGGCGCCCGGAACGAGCCGCCGCAGCTGCTCCGCAGGGAGCAGCAGCGCGTCGTCGTGGATCGCCCGGAAGTCGGCCGCGGTGAGCCCGGTGCGCCCGTCGAGGAGCTGGGTGATCCGGCGGGCACGGTACGGCGCCGCGAACGCCGAGCCGACCGCGGAGCTCTGCGGCCCGCGCCGCTCGTTGGCCGTGACCAGCTGCCCGTCGGGTCCGGCGTCCTCGCGGTGGGCGTCGGTCAGCCACCCGGTCCACGCGGTGCCGTCGCGGACCGGGACCCGTCCCGCGATCCGGTAGCGGACCGTGCCGTGCACGTCGGCGATCAGCACGTTGTTCACCGGCTCGACCCAGTGGTCGAGCGCCCGGTCGACGTCGTCCACCGTCCGCGCCCGCAGCAGCGGCAGCAGCGCCTCGAACCCCAGGTCGCCGAGCACGGTCGAGGCGTTGCGCAGCCGCAGGCCGGGCTCGAGCTCGGGGTCGGCCGGGTCGTCGCTGAGGTCCTGGTAGTCGGCCATCGCGTTCGTGATCGCCCAGGCCACCTCGCCGGCGTGCCCGAAGTGCGGCACCCCGGGGACACCGGGGAAGGCCAGGCCGACGACGTCGAGCTCGTCGCAGGCCAGCCGGACCTGCATGTAGACGCCCGGCGACTCGATCACCCGGTGCGGGTCGCCGCCGATCATCGGGAGGCCGGAGGCCGTCCGCGCTCCCCCGACGACCCAGGCGTTGCTGCCGCTGGCCGTCGGTCCCTCGGAGTCGAGCAGGTCGGCGTCCGCGCCGAGGACCTCGCGGGCCCACCGCCTCCAGAGCAGCCCGCCGAGACCCGCGAACAGGATGTGCTGCGCGTGGAACGTCGCCAGCGGCATCCACTCCGGCCAGGGCTCCGGCCGGATCCCGAGCGTGGTGAGCTCGGGCGCGTCGTCGCGCAGGCCGGCGTTGAGGCCGTCGACGTACGCCGCGACGAACGCCCGGCTCTCCTCGCTCAGCGCGGCCAGCGCGCGCTGCGCCGTGTCCACCACGCGGGTGGCGCGCACGAACCGGTCCCACTCCGCCCCGGGGGCGCCGAACACCTCGCTCGTGGTGCCGATCGCCCGGCGGCGCAGCCACTCCAGCTGCCAGCTCCGGTCGCGGGCGGTCACCAGCCCCTGGCCGTGCGCCAGGTCGGTGACCGAGGTCGCACGGACGTGGGGCACGCCGTACGCGTCGCGGTAGATCCGGGCCACCCGCGGATGCTACGGGGGCATCCCGGCACGCCGGTGGACCGCGTCGACTACGTTCCTCGCGTGACCGGTGTCAGCCCCGCCCCCCTGTCGCAGCGGATCCTCGTCGACGAGTCCCGACCGCACCTGCTCGAGCCGGGTCGCGGCCGGCCGGTCCGGGTCTACGACTGGACCCCGGACGCCGAGGCGAGCGTCCCGCTGGTCGTCGTCTCGCACGGCACCGGCGGGTCGGGGCAGGACATGGGCTGGCTGGCCCGGCCGATCGCCGCGGCCGGGTTGCGGGTGCTGAGCCTGGACCACCACGGCAACAACTACGTCGACGGCTACCACCCCGCGGCCTTCCTCTTCCCCTGGGAGCGGCCGCGGGACGTCAGCTTCGTGCTCGACGCGCTCGACCCGCAGCGGGAGCTGCGCGTGGGCGTCGCAGGGTTCTCGGCCGGCGGCTACACCGGGGCCGCCCTCGTGGGGGCCCGGGTCGACGCCGCCCTGGTCGCCGCGATCGGCGCGGGCGAGGTCGAGCTGCCGCCGATCGAGGAGATGCCCGACGCGTTCGACCACCTGCCCGAGCTGATGCCGCCCGACGAGGTCGACCGGATCGTGGCGCGGGCCGCCGCGGACCTCCGCGACCCGCGGGTCGCGGCGGCCTTCCTCGTCGCGCCCGGGATGGGGGCGCTGCTCACCCCGGAGAGCCTGGCCGCGATCGACGTACCGGTGGAGGTGCGCTGGGGCGGCGCCGACGACGTCGTGCCCTTCGAGCAGGACGTGCGGCCGCTGCTGGAGCGGGTCCCCGGTGTGCACGGCCGGGAGGTGGGCCCGACCGTCGACCACCACGACTTCATCGTCTCGATGACGCCGGACAGCGCCGACGTCCGCGACCGGGTCGGCTCCGAGGCCGCGGCGTTCTTCGCCGAGCACCTGCTCAGGGGTGCATCCGAGCGCCCTTGAGGATCTTGTCGACCGCGTTGCGGGGCCCGTGGATGCCGAGGCCGACGATGTCGAGGTCCGCCCGGGGCACCGCCGCGACGGCCGCCCGGTTGTCCTCGTCGTTGCCGGTGCGGAACAGGTCCCGGGTGAAGACCGACACCGTGATGTCCCGGCGCAGGCAGCGCTCGTGGGCCGCCGTCATGGTCTCCTTGTCGCCCTCGAGCACGAGGACGGGCTGGCCGAACATCGGGAGGTACGCCGTGCCGTCGGCATCGGCGTACGGCTCACCGATGATGCCCGGGTAGGTGGCGGCGATCCCGCTGCTGAGGAACGCCGTCACGTTGAGCCGCTGCCAGGTCTCCAGGTCGTCGCGCAGGAGGATGGCGATCTTGGTGTCGAAGCGTCCGTTCATGCCGGCCAATGTGGGCGCCACGACGCCCACAGGTCTTGTACGTTCCTGACATGCGGCCGGAAACCTCGGTCCGGGCCTGGCAACCGCCGGTGGCGGGTGTCGTCGAGGTGCTGCACGCGCGGTTCACCGACCACGCCTACCCCTCGCACACCCACGACACGTGGACGCTGCTCATCGTCGACACCGGCGTGGTCCGCTACGGCCTCGACCGGCACGAGCACGGCGCGGCGCGCAGCCTGGTGACCCTGCTGCCGCCGCACGTGCCGCACGACGGCCGCTCGGTCGCGCCCTCGGGCTTCCGGAAGCGGGTGGTCTACCTGGAGCCGGACGCGCTCGACCTCGACCGGATCGGGGCCGCGGTGGACCACCCGGGATGGGTCGACGAGCCGCTGCGCGACGGGCTGCACCGGCTGCACGACGCGCTGCGCCACCCGGGCGACGCGTTCGAGGCGGAGAGCCGGCTCGCGGTGGTGACCGACCGGCTGCGGCGGCACCTGTCCGCGGCCGAGGTGGAGCCGCCGGAGGTCCGCGACCGGTCGGTGGCCCGGCGGCTGCGCGACCTGCTCGACGACCGGCTCACCGAGGGCGTCACGCTCGAGGACGCCGCGACCCACCTCGGGGTGACCCCCAGCCACCTGATCCGGGCGTTCGGGGCCGAGTACGGCATCCCGCCGCACCAGTACCTGGTCGGGCGCCGGCTCGACCGGGCCCGCCGGATGCTCCTGGCCGGCCTGCCGCCGGCGCAGACCGCGACCGAGGTGGGCTTCTACGACCAGGCGCACCTCACCCGGCAGTTCCGGCGGTTCCTGGGCACCACGCCCGCGGCGTACGCCCGCAGCGCGGGGTGAGCCCGCGGGCCGCCGGCCTCAGGCCGGGACGTGCCCGAACCGGCCGCGCTGGAAGTCCTCGTAGGCCTGCAGCACCTCGGCCTTCGTGTTCATCACGAACGGCCCGGCCCAGGCCACCGGCTCGCGGATCGGGCGGCCGCCGACGACGATCACGTCGAGCCGCGGCGAGCGGCTCTCCTGGACCCGGTCGGCCTCGACGGTGACGTAGTCGCCCGCGCCGAACACCGTGGCCTGGCCGGTGTGCACCGGCTGCCGGTCGACGCCGACGAACCCGTTCCCGTTGAGCACGTAGGCCAGCGCGTTGAACTCGACGTCCCAGGGCAGCTCCAGCCGGGCACCCGGCTCGAGCGTGGCGTGCACCAGCGTCATCGGGGTGTACGTCGTCCCGGGGCCGGCGTGCCCGTCGACGCTGCCGGCGATGACCCGGAGCAGCACGCCGGCGTCGGAGGTGGTCAGCAGCTGGACGCTGCCGGAGCGGATGTCCTGGTAGCGCGGGTCGTTGAGCTTGGCGTCGCGCGGCAGGTTCACCCAGAGCTGGATGCCGTGGAACAGCCCGCCCTTCTCGACCAGCCACTCCGGCGGCGCCTCGATGTGCAGGATGCCGGAGCCGGCGGTCATCCACTGGGTGTCGCCGTTGGTGATGGTGCCCCCGCCGCCGTGGGAGTCCTGGTGGTCGAAGACGCCGTCGATGATGTAGGTGACGGTCTCGAAGCCGCGGTGCGGGTGCCACGGGGTGCCCTTGGGCTCGCCCGGCGCGTACTCCACCTCGCCCATCTGGTCCATCATGATGAACGGGTCGAGCCGGGCCAGGTCGATGCCGGCGAAGGCCCGGCGCACCGGGAAGCCCTCCCCTTCCAGCCCGGACGGCGCGGTGGTCACGCTCCACACCGGCCGCGGCTGGTCGCCCAGCCCGGGCTGCCGGATCCGGTCGAGCACGGTCAGGTCGTCAACGGTGATCGCGGGCATCGGCCCACCTCCTCGGGTGCTGCCGCCTGCAACGATAGTTGAACCTTGGACATTCCCGAGGGGCCGCGGCACCTCAATGACCGCCGCGCCCCTGGGTACTGTCCCCGGGTGGCAGCGGGACGCAGCGAGTACGACGCCGTCGTGGTCGGCGCCGGGCACAACGGGCTCACGGCCGCCGCCTACCTGGCCCGGGCCGGGCTCTCGGTGCTCGTGCTGGAGCGGCTGGACCACGTGGGCGGGGCGGCGACGTCCGCACCGGTCTTCCCGGGGTTCGGGACGCGGGTGTCGCGCCATGCCTCCCTGGTCTCGCTGCTGCCGACCCGGCTCGTGGAGGAGCTGGGGCTCGACCTCGAGCTGCGCTCGCGCGCGATCTCGTCGTACACGCCGGTGCTCCGCGACGGCCGGCCCGGCGGCCTCCTCGTCGAGCTCGACGACGGCCCCGCGACCCGTGGCTCGTTCCGCGGGCTCACCGGCTCCGACGAGGAGTACGAGTCCTGGCGGCGCTTCGACAGCGAGGTGCGCGCGCTCGCCGCGACGGTGGCGCCGACGCTGCTCGAACCGCTGCCGCTCGAGCGCGAGGTCCGCGAGCGGGTGCCCGAGCAGGTCTGGCACGACCTGGTGGAGACGCCGCTGGGCGTGGTGATCGAGCGCCGGTTCCAGGACGACACCGTGCGCGGCCTGGTGGCCGTGGACGCGCTGACCGGCACGTTCGCCTCCCTGCACGACCCCTCACTGGCGCAGAACCGGTGCTTCCTCCACCACCGGATCGGCAACGGGACCGGCGAGTGGCGGGTGCCGGTCGGCGGCATGGGCGCGCTGACCGCGGCCCTCGCGAAGGCCGCCGCGGACGCCGGCGTGGAGACCGTCACCCGGGCCGGGGTGAGCGCCGTGCGGGCGGACGACGACGGCGCCGAGGTGACCTGGCACGACGGCGGCGCCGAGCACACCGTCCGCGCCAGGTTCGTGCTCGCCGACGTGGCGCCGTGGGTGCTCCGGATCCTCATGGACCGGGTCGAGGAGGCCGAGACCAAGCCCGAGGGCGCCCAGCTCGTGGTCAACCTCCTGCTCGAGCGGCTGCCCCGGCTCAAGGCCGGCACGGACCCGGAGGTCGCCTTCGCCGGCACCCTGCACGTCGGCGAGGAGTACTCCCGGCTGGAGGCCGCGTACACCGACGCCGCGGCCGGGCGGGTGCCGGCCGCGCTTCCCGGCCACCTCCACTGCCCGTCCCTCACCGACCCGTCGGTGCTGGGCGACGTACCGCCCGGGACGCAGGTGCTCTCGTACGTCGGCCTGCACACCCCCGCCTCGCTGTTCGAGCTCGACCCGAGCGCCAGGGACGTCGCGGTGGAGCGGGCCCTCGCCTCGATCGACGAGCACCTCGCCGAGCCGCTCATGGACTGCGTCGCCCGGGACGCCGAGGGCCGGCCGTGCCTCGAGGTCGCCGTCCCCCAGGACCTGGAGCGCGACCTGGCGATGCCCGGCGGACACGTCTTCCACGGCCCGCTCGACTGGCCCTGGGCACCCAACCGCTCACGGCTCGAGACCCCCGCCCAGCAGTGGGGCGTGCAGACCGGCCACGACGCCGTGCTGCTGTGCGGCTCCGGCGCTCGCCGCGGCGGCGGGATCTCCGGCATCGGGGGTCACAACGCGGCCCGGGCCGTGCTCGCCGCACGCTGAGGCGGACGCCGATTTTCCCTCGGCCTCGACCCGACGGTAGAGTTCACGTCGCTTCACCGGCACGCGCCAGTAGCTCAATTGGCAGAGCAGCTGACTCTTAATCAGCGGGTTCGGGGTTCGAGTCCCTGCTGGCGTACCGAAGGTCCGAACCACCGTGCGGTCACCGCCTTGCCGCCCGGGTGTCGCACGGTCTCCCAGGCGTGCGTCAGGTGCTCCACGATCTGCAGGCCGCGCCCGGTCGTGTCGTCGTACGACGGGTCGGACGGCGCCGGCCAGCCGTCGGCGTCGTCGGTGACGACCAGCTCGACCTGCTCGGCGCTGACCTCGAGGGAGAGCTCGATCGCGGTCGCGCCGGCGTTGACCGAGTTCGTGACCAGCTCGCTGGTGACGAGCACGACGTCGTCCGTCGCCACGTCCTCGGGCAGCGCGGCGGCCTCGCGCAGACGCCGTGAGACGAACGCGCGCGCGCCCTTGGGCGCGTCAGCCCCGCCGGTCAGCCGGGTCCTCACGGCGTCCGCCTCAGCGCCAGCACCGCGATGTCGTCGCTGGCGTCCTGGTGCCGCAGGCTTGACACGCCATCCCCAACGAGCGCGTCCACGGGCTCGTTACCGAGGGCGCGGACCGCGTCGCACAGCCGCTCCAGGCCGACGTCGATGCTCTCGCCGCGGCGCTCGACGAGGCCGTCGGTGTAGAGCAGGAGCGTCGCCCCCGCGTCGAGCCTCACGGTGACCGAGCGGTACGACGCCGGCCCGATGCCCAGCGGCGGCCCGGTGCGGGTCTCCACGAGCTCCGCCCGCCCGTCGGCGACCAGCACCGGCGGAGGGTGGCCGGCGCTGGCGAGCCGGACCTCCCCGGTGCGGGTGTCACCGACCCCGACGACCGCCGTGGTCATGTGCTCGTCCTGCATGATGTCGAGCTGCCGGGAACACTTCTCCAGTGCCTGCTCGGGGGCGTGTCCGTCGAGCAGGTAGGCGCGCAGCGTGAACCGTGCCTGCGCCATCACGGCGACCGCGTCGACACCGTGACCCGAGACGTCACCGACGACGAAGGCGAAGCCGTCGTCCCCGACGGGGATGGCGCTGTACCAGTCGCCGCCGATGTCGACGCCGCGCGCGCCCGCGACGTACTGGGAGGCGACCTCCATGCCCGGGATCCGGGGGTGGGCGTGCGGGAGCAGCGAACGCTGCAGCCGCACCGACAGCGCCCGCTGCTCCTCGTACAGCGTGTCCACCCGCTCGTAGAGGCTGGTGATGGTGGCGGTGTTGGCCTCGGCGCCGGCCCGCGCCCACAGCAGCCGGAACGCGACCAGCGCGGCGGCCGCGGTGAGCACCAGGCCGCCGATGAAGAGGATGAGGGGCAGCCTCTGGCTGAGCGAGCTGCCGAGGTGGTACCGCGGCTCGGTGACCACGGTGAGCACCGTGTCGCCGAACGGGACCTCGGCGCGGGAGGTCAGGCCGTCGAGGGGCAGGTCCGCCGGGTCGACGTCGGTGGTCGTCAGGGAGTCCAGGTCCGTGCGGTGGCCCAGGTAGATCGCGTAGTGGATCCCGGAGAAGGCGGAGTCGCTCTCGACCCGCGACCTGCGGTCGTCCCGGATCGTCCGCTCCGTGAGCACCACGAACCCGGTCGTGGGGTCCGCCAGGGCGTAGATGATCCGGGCCCGCTCCCCGCGCTGGAGCCGGTCCACGACCGAGGTGGGGCTGGTCAGCGCCCGCTCCAGGATCGCGCCCGTCTGCTCGGAGCGGGGCACGAGCCACGGGTCGGAGCCACGGGAGGCGACCAGTCGGAAGCCGTCGTCGGTGCGCCGCCACAGGCTGGCGGCGACGAACAGGCTGGTCTCCCCGTCCCCGACCTGGACCGACATCACGTGCTGGAAGGCCGCGCGCTCGGCGGCCGGAGCGGCCGCCTGAGCAGCCAGCGTGGTCCGCAGCGGCTGCTGGATGATCAGGACCGTCGTGGACAGCACGGCCGCCGCCTGCTTGGTCTGGACCTCGAGCAGCCGCTCCTCGGTGTTCCGGTCGGCCCGGGCCGCCGCCCAGCTGGACAGCAGGGTCAGCGCCAGGCCGGTGACGCAGATCGCGGCCACGAAGCGCCAGGGGTGCCGCGGTCCGCGACGCCGCGGCTTCGGGAGGGCGTCGTCGTCGAGGTCGGCCATCGCCTACGCCTGTCGCGAGCTGATGTCGAAGAGGTCCAGGAGCCCCGTGATCCGGAACAGCCGGTCCGCGGCCGCCGGCATGTTCACCAGACGGAGGCCGACGTCGCGCTCCGTGGTCTCCTGACGCAGTCGCAGCAGGGCGCCGAGCCCGCTGGAGTCGACGAACGAGAGCCGGTCCAGGTCGACCTCGAGCGCCGAGCAGCCCGCGGACGCCGACCGCGCGGTCTCGAGGAACTCGTCGACGGCGGCCAGGTCGAGGTCCCCGTCCACGGCGACGACGCACACGCCGTCGGCGCTGGTAGCGGAGAAGCGGGCCACGAGTGAGATTGTGTGTCACGGATCGCCCGTCTGTCTCGTCGTCAGGGTGATGAGCGATGTCCGTCCCCGCAGCCGCGCCGGCGTGGTGGCGGGCTGGGCCGACGAGCGACTCGGCCTGGCCCGGTTCTCCACCCGGGCGTTCTCGCTGCGCAAGGTGTTCCCCGACCACTGGTCCTTCCTGCTCGGAGAGATCGCGCTCTGGAGCTTCCTCGTGCTCCTCGTCACGGGGGTGCTGCTGACCTTCTGGTTCGACCCGAGCCTCGCCGACGTGACCTACGAGGGCTCCTACTCCCAGCTGCGCGGGATCCACATGTCCGCGGCCTACCAGTCGACGCTGCACCTGTCGTTCGACGTCCGCGGCGGCCTGCTGCTGCGGCAGATGCACCACTGGGCCGCGCACATCTTCATCGCCGCGATGATGATCCACCTGCTGCGGCACGCGCTGACCGGGAGCTTCCGCAAGCCCCGCGAGGTGAACTGGGTGATCGGCGCCCTGATGCTGCTGCTCGGCACGGTCGAGGGGTTCGCGGGCTACTCGCTCCCCGACGACCTGCTGTCCGGGACCGGCCTGCGCGCGGTCGACGGGTTCGTCAAGGCGACGCCGGTCGTGGGCAGCTACCTCTCGCTGGCGGTCTTCGGCGGCGAGTTCCCCGGCGACGCGGTGATCTCGCGCCTGTACATCCTGCACGTGCTGCTGATCCCTGGGCTGCTGATCGCGCTGGTCACCCTGCACCTGGTGCTCGTCGTGTACCACAAGCACACCCAGTGGCCCGGCCCCGGACGCACGGAGCGGAACGTCGTCGGCTACCCGTTCCTGCCGGTCTACCTGGCCAAGACCACGGGCTTCTTCGTGATCGTGGCCGGCGTGATCGCGGTCATGGGGGCGCTGCTGTCCATCAACCCGGTGTGGAAGTACGGCCCCTACGACCCGACCAAGATCACCGCGGGCGTGCAGCCCGACTGGTACCTCGGCTTCGCCGACGGGCTGCTCCGGATCATCCCCGCCTGGGAGACGCACCTCTGGGGCCACACCGTCTCGTGGAACATCTTCCTGCCGGTGATCGTCACTCCCGTGCTGCTGTGGACGGTGGTCACCGCGCTGCCGTTCCTCGAGCGCCGGTTCACCGGCGACACCGGCGAGCACCACCTGCTCCAGCGCCCCCGCGAGGCCCCCACGCGTACGGCGTTCGTCGTGGCGCTGATGACGTTCTACGGCCTCGCCTGGGCCGCGGGCGGCAACGACATCATCGCGATCAAGCTGCACCTGTCGATCAACCAGATCACCTACGCGCTCCGGGTGCTGGTCCTGGTCGGGCCGGTGATCGCGTTCGTCGTCACCCGCCGGTGGTGCCTGTCGCTGCAGCTGCGCGACCGCGAGCGGCTGGCCCACGGCCGCGAGACCGGCGTCATCCTCCGCTCGCCGGAGGGCGGCTACCGCGAGGTGCACGAACCGGTGGGCGCGCCGGCGCTGACCGCCCCCGAACGGTCGGCGAGCGGTGACGGGCCCTAGTCGAGGTCGATGGTGGCGATCAGCCCGGGGTGGTCGGAGGCGACGCCGACCTGGCGGCTGCCCAGCACCTGGGCGTCGTTCTCGAAGAAGAGGTGCATGACGCCGCGGTCCTTCACGTAGCGGTAGCCCGCCGCGGTCATCTTCGCGGCGGCGGTCCAGGCGCCCTGGTTGTGGTGGGAGTTCATGTCGCCCCCGACCAGGACCGGCCCGTGCTGCTGGAGCACCCGGACGGTGCTGACCAGCACGTCCATGCCCATGCTGTAGCGCTGCACCCGCGACATCGACGGGCGTCCGGGCTGGCGCGGGAACTTCGCCGGGTTGGTCGGCATGTGCACCGAGACGACCGAGACGATCGCGCCGTCGGTGTTCTGCAGCATCGCCCAGGTCGCGTACCGGTCCCAGGTGAACGCGTGGCCGCCCTGGTAGCCGGTGTCGTTGTCGACGACCTTCACCCGGCCGCCGTCGATCATCCGCCACCGGTCGGTGCGCCACATCACGACGTTGTTCATCGACTGCGACCCGCCGGTGCTCCGGTCGGGCACCGGGTCGCGGTAGGCGTCGTACCCGGGCGCCGCCGCCCGGATCGTGTCGAGGCTGCGGCCGCTCACCTCGTTGAGGGTCACGAAGTCCTGGCCGTCGGCGGTCAGCGTCCTCAGCGAGGAGGCGAACCCGCCGGCGCTGGTCCGGTTGGGCAGGTTGGCCACCGACACGCTGACCGCGCCCCTGACCCGGGTGCCGACCGGCGCGTCGACCGCCGGGATCGGCCCCAGCGCCAGACCGGTGGCGGTCCGGCCCTCGCTGGGCTTCGCGAGCACCGGTCCGCGCTCCTTCTTGATGACGGCACCCGGCTTCACCTTGGGCCGCACGGTGCGCTGCACCGCGGGGGTGCGACGCGTCGTGCTGCTCGGGGACGGCGCCGCGCCGGGGTCCACGGCCTCCCTCACTGACGCGGGGGCGTCGTCGGCGCCGATCTCGGCGAACGCGATGCCGCCCGAGACCATCGCCGCGGTCACCAGCAGCGACACCGCGAGGAGCAGCAGGGGGCTGCGGTCATGGCTCCCCCGGTGCGAACTCACCCGGGACAGGGTAGACGACCACCCTGTCCCGCCCGCTCACGCCGCCGTGGCCGCCGCGACCGCCGACGGCTCCAGCGCGAGGTCGAGGATCTCGGTCACCCGACCCACCGGCCGCACGGTCAGCTGCTCCCGGATCTCCGCGGGTACGTCGTCCAGGTCCGGCTCGTTGCGGGCCGGGACGAACACCTCGGTGAGGCCGGCGCGCTGCGCGGCGAGCAGCTTCTGCTTCACGCCGCCGATGGGCAGCACCCGCCCGCTCAGCGTGACCTCGCCGGTCATGCCGACCTCGGGCCGGACCGGTCGGCCGGTGAGCAGCGACACCAGCGCGGTCACCATCGTCACGCCCGCCGACGGCCCGTCCTTCGGGACCGCCCCGGCCGGCACGTGCAGGTGGATCGACCGGTCGAACGCGCTCGGCTCGATGCCGAGCTCGGCCGCGTGCGCCCGCACCCACGACAGCGCGATCCGGGCGGACTCGGTCATCACCTCGCCGAGCTGACCGGTGATGGTCAGGTCCGGCGTGCCCTCCGCGGCGCTCGCCTCGATGTAGAGCACGTCGCCACCCATGCCGGTCACCGCGAGCCCGGACGCGACGCCGGGCACCGACAGCCGCTCGTGGGTGTCGGGGGTGAACCGCGGTCGCCCGACCAGCTCGACCAGCACCTGCTCGTCGATGTCCACCCGGTCGACCCCCGGCTCGGCGAGCCGGGTGGCGGCCTTGCGGAACGCCTTCGCCAGCAGCCGCTCGACCTGCCGGACGCCGGCCTCGCGGGTGTGGTTCGCAGCGATCTCGCGGAGCGCCCCGTCGGTGATGGTCACCTCGTCGGGCGTCAGCGCGGCCCGCTCCAGCTGCCGCGGGACGAGGAAGTCGCGGGCGATCGCGACCTTGTCGTCCTCGGTGTAGCCGTCGATGGTCACCAGCTCCATCCGGTCCAGCAGGGCCGGCGGGATCTGCTCGACCACGTTGGCGGTGGCGATGAACAGGACGTCGGAGAGGTCGAGGTCGAGCTCGAGGTAGTGGTCGCGGAACGTGTGGTTCTGCGCCGGGTCGAGCACCTCGAGCAGCGCGGACGCGGGGTCGCCCCGGTAGTCGGAGCCGACCTTGTCCACCTCGTCGAGCAGCACGACGGGGTTCATCGAGCCGGCCTCCTTGATCGCGCGCACGATCCGGCCCGGCAGCGCACCGACGTACGTGCGCCGGTGACCGCGGATCTCGGCCTCGTCCCGGACGCCGCCGAGGGCGACCCGGACGAACCTCCGCCCGAGCGTGCGCGCGACGGACTCGCCGAGCGAGGTCTTGCCGACGCCCGGAGGGCCGGCGAGCAGGATCACCGCGCCGGAGCCCCGGCCGCCGATGACCTCGAGGCCGCGCTCGGCGCGGCGGGCGCGCACCGCGAGGTACTCGACGATCCGGTCCTTGACCTCGTCGAGGCCGTGGTGGTCGGCGTCGAGCACCGCGCGGGCGGCCTCGACGTCGTTGTTGTCCTCGGTGCGCACCGACCACGGCAGGTCGAGCACGGTGTCGAGCCAGGTGCGGATCCAGCCGGTCTCCGGGCTCTGCTCGCTGGTGCGCTCGAGCTTGTCGACCTCGCGCAGCAGCGCCTCGCGCACCGCGTCGGGCACGTCGGCCGCCTCGACCCGGGCCCGGTAGTCCTCGACGCCGCCGGCGTCGTCCTCGCCGAGCTCCCTGCGGATCGCGGCGAGCTGCTGACGGAGCAGGAACTCGCGTTGCGCCCTGTCCATGCCCTCGCGGACGTCCTCGCTGATCTTGTCGGTCAGCTCGGACTCGGCGAGGTGCTCCTTGGTCCAGCCGATGAGCAGCTCGAGCCGCTCCTCGACGTCGGGCGTCTCGAGGAGCTCGCGCTTGCGGTCGTCGGCGAGGTACGGCGCATAGCCGGCCGTGTCGGCGATCTGCGCCGGGTCGGTGAGCTGGTTGACCTGGTCGATGACCTGCCAGGCCTCGCGCCGCTGCAGCACGGCGACGACCAGCCGCTTGTAGTCCTCGGCCAGCTCGCGGGCACGCCCGCTCGGCTCACCGGTCGGGTAGTCGGCGACCTCGTCGACCTCCACCCAGAGGGCGGCGCCGGGGCCGGTCACGCCGGAGCCGATCCGGCCGCGCTGCTCGGCGCGGAGGACGGCGGCCGGG
>Ga0164243_10003294_pt1 | contig 25963 bp, 24 predicted proteins | sample OricompcompostOP_FD_108781 | JGI IMG/M metagenome (GOLD analysis project Ga0164243, IMG submission 108781) | Organic Plus compost microbial communities from Emeryville, California, USA - Original compost - Organic plus compost (OP) | ecosystem: Engineered > Solid waste > Mixed feedstock >...
ACCAACTGGCAGATATGGCACAGCCGCGAAACCGGCGTGTTGACCGCATCGGGGTGAATCGCATCCTTGAGCCTGAGAATATTCGCACCTGGGGTCAGGATCGCGATTTTCGACCGCCGATCGCCGTTTTCAATGACGACGCCGTTGATGAGGACCCGCTCACCCGGGGCGAGCTTGAGAATAAGACCGCTCATGGGCTGGTATCTCCGCGCAGGCCTTTCATGATGCGGATATTGACCTCGATCAGGGGATCGGCGGAGGCATTTTCCAGCAGGATGCGGTGGCCCTGCCTGAGCGAGAAGAAGGCAAGAGACAGCAGCCCGGCCTTTGTTTCCGGCGGCAACCTGTTTTCGGGATGCGCAAGGTCGGTCGCCATGGCCGTCCAGAGTTGGTTGCTGGCATTGGCTGCCCTGATCATCGCATATCGGTCGTTGCGATCGCTTGCATCCTTCAGCTGCCGGGTGACGCGGGAAAAGACCAGATATTCTTCGTCGCGGGCCGTGCTGACATGCGGCGATCCGAATTTTTCGATGTTCTGAGATAGTGCGAAATTCACGTTGAAAGACCCGTTCTAGACCCTGGAAAAAAGGAAAGGGGGCGCCCTTTCGGACGCCCCCGCCAATCATCAGCGGAACAGCGACAGAATTGCCTGGGGCGCCTGGTTGGCAATCGACAGGGCCTGAATCCCCAGCTGCTGCTGGGTCTGCAGCGTCTGAAGCCGGGCCGAGGCTTCTTCCATATCGGCATCCACCAATGCGCTGATGCCCATGGTAAGCGAATCGGCCAGTTCCGAGACGAAATTCGATTGGCCGTTGATCCGCTGTGCGGCGGTGCCGAGTTCGGTCGCACCGTTCTTGGCAATCTCCATCAGCGCCTCGATTTCGCCGATCACGGTTTGCGCGGTGGTGCTGTCGGTGATCGTGGTGATCGTGGCGCCCTCGATATCCGCCTCGAAATCGACCGAATCGACGGTGATGGTCTGGGCGGTGGTGGCCACGGTGCCCGACGTGCGGTCGAGCGAGGACAGGACGGTGAAAGAGGTCGCGGTGCCGATCGGGTTGGTCTTGAGCAGGTTGACCCCGTTCATCTGGGTCCCGCTGATGATCGAATCGATTTCTTCCTTTTTCTTGACGATCTCGTCATCGACCGTCGTGAAATCGCCGGCATCGTTGGCGGCGCTTTGGGCCAGCCCCTTCATCTGGTCCAACAGCTCATAGATGCGTTCGGCGCCGGTGCGGGCGGTCGTCACCACGGCCTCGGCCATGTTCAGGTTGCTTTCGATCGTCTTGAAGGCGGCCTGGTCGGATTCCATGACCTTCGAGATCGCCCAGATCGCCGGATTGTCCTGGGCATTGGCGATTTTCTTGCCCGTGGAAATTTCGTTCTGCGCCTTGGTCAGATTCGCATTGATCCCTTTCAGGGTCTGCAATGCGACCATCGCACCGTTGTTGGTCAGTATGCTGGACATTTTCAATCTCCATCCTTGGGCCGTTTCGCCCGTTTCAGCAAAGGCGGCCTTCTGACCCGCAAGACGGTTCGTGCAAGCCGTGCATGGCATCTCCGTCAGCTATGGATAAAGCACCGGGCCTGGATGGAATTGCAAATGGGCAATGTGGATAAGTTTATTCAAAACCTATGTTCTTTCGGTCGCGCGACCGGGTTGACGATTTTTTTCCCGTGGCGGTCATAGAAATCCAGGCCCCGCGACATCGCGGCGATTTCCGCCAGTTGGCGGCGGGCGCTGCCGATGCCGTCGCATATGGCGCCCGCCATCAGCTGGATGTCGCCCAGCATCCGGGCGCTTTCCGCGGCCGCTTCCTTGCCGAGCCGACCGGACAGGGCAAGCGCCTCGAAAAATTTCATTTTTTCAAAGGCCAGATCCGTCTCTCCGGCGATGAGATGCGTTCTGGCCCGTTCCAGGATCTGCAGCGGATCTGTCATCAGAGCGACCGTTCAGGGCGCAAAAGCCGCAGGTCGATCCGCTGGGCGATGGCCTTGGCATAGGCGTCGTTCAGCATGCTGGAAAGTTGCGATTCGCCGACCCCGCCGCCGAATGCCGCATCCATTTCCTGCAATCCGGCATATTTCAGCATTTCCGCCAGAAAAGCCTGTTCAAGCCCGTCGGCCAGGGCCGGTTTCCGGCTGTCGGCTGGCGCGGCGATGCCGGAAGCCCGAAGAATTTCCATATCCGGTCTCCATCTGATTAAAGATTTTCTCAACGGGTGACTTTAATCTGCACAAGTAAATATTTGGTAATCTTGCTGGGGCAATCTGCCGGCAGTCGGTCAGGTCAAGGGGTGGATCAGTGGAGACGGAATTTACATGCCGCCATGCGGGCCCGGCGGGGGGCATGCCTGTCATGGTCCAGGCCAGGCCGGATGGGGCATCGTCGCTGGAATTTGCCAGGATATTCGACGCGCCCATCCCGGAAGAAGCGCCGGAGCCGGCCGAATCGCAGGATACCCCCGAGGAAGAGCAGGAGCAGGAAGCCGCCGTGCCATCGATCCCAACCCTGCCGGCCGATGCCCTGGCGGTGGCGAAATCCCCTCCGGGGGGCGATTCGCCGGTGGTTTCGGGGGATGCGGCGGCGGAATTTCACCCTGCAGATGCGGCCGGTCGCGGGACGGAGTCCAAGCGGGCCGAATTTGCAGCCGCCGCGCAAGGGCGGGATTCCCGGCCCATGTCGGATTATCCCGCGGCCCCGCCATTCGCCGCCGATCTGCAATCCGAGGGCGAGGCAGAGGGGCGCAGCTGGCCCAGCCCGCCCGATCACCCCGATCATGCCGCCCGCGCCGGGCCGGAGGCGCGGCCATTTGCCGGGGCCTTGGCCGGGTCGGTGCCGGAAGCAGATGGCCGGGGCGAGGGCGTTTCCCTGCAACGCCCATCCATGGTGATGCGGTCCCGGCCCATCGGCGCGTTGCTTGATCCGGCGCCGGCCGCGCCGGGCTTGTCCGACCCGCCCGCCCCCGATCCGCCCGCCCCCGATTCGCTTGGGGCCGAGCGGGCGACGGTGCATCTGCACCTGGTCGGTCCCCGGGCGGGTCCGGCTGCGGGCGCCGTCCATACCGGAAACGGCGGCGCGGCCGCCGATCCGGCGCGGATTCTGGCGCAGATATCCGAGCGGCTCCACCCGCTTCAGGCCGGAACGGTCGAGGTCGTGCTGGTGCCCGAAGAGCTGGGCCGGGTCAGAATGGTGATCTCGGTCGGGGAAAATCCCGCGGTGACGGTGCATGCCGAGCATCAGGACACGTTCGACCTGCTGAAGAGGAATGCCGATCTGCTGGCAAGGGAATTGCGCAATGCGGGGCTTGCGGATGCGGATATCGCCTTTGCGGATGGGCGCGGGCAACGGCGGCCGCAGGCCCGGGACGCGGCAGCGGACCTGCGCCCATCCGCCGGGGGGGGCGAACCCGAGATCGCATTTCCCCCCGTGGCGGGCAGGGGCGAGGCCAGGCTGGCGGCGGGGCGAATAGATATCAGGATCTAGGGGAAACGGGACATGACAAGCGTGAATTCGACATCCGCGATCGACGGCGGCGCGGCAGCACGGTCGGGGGTCGTGCAAAGCGCGGCCGCCACCGATGCGGCCGAGCAATTCGAGACTTTCCTGAAGATGCTGACCACGCAGATCAGCAATCAGGACCCGCTGAACCCGATGGAAGGGACCGATTTCGCCGTTCAGCTTGCCACCTTTTCCGGGGTGGAACAGCAGGTGCAGACGAATTTGCTGCTGGCGCAGTTGCTGGACGATGCGAATGGCGGGGATCTTGGCCGGTTCTCCGACTGGATCGGCCGCGAGATCCGCACGAGCTCGCCGGTCTGGTTCGACGGCAGCCCCTTGACCGTGGCCACGGGGGAGGTGGCCGATGCCGACAGCCTGACATTGGTGGTGCTGGACGAAAGCGGCCGCGAGGTTCTGCGCGAGAACCTGGACCCGGCCGCGCAGGAGGTCGAATGGCAGGGCCACTGGACAAGCGGAGAGACCGTCCCGCCCGGTCTTTACAGCTTTCGCATCGAAGCGACGCGAAACGGCGAACTGGCTTCGGTCAGCGATGCCGAATCTTATGGCCGGGTGACGGGGGTGGGGCTGACCGAGCAGGGGCCCGAACTGATGCTTGCCGGCGGGGGACGTGTCCTGGTCGACGAGGTTTCGGCCCTGCGGGAGTGAATGCAGGCCCGCCGGTCGCCTTCCGGCCGGTTTTTGTCCGGGCTGCCAGCCGGGCAAGGCCGGTCTGGACCGGGATGGGCGGGGGCGCGGATGCTGCCGGCATGTCGGCCCGGTCCGGCCGAGTCGGGCAATCATGCCGGTCGCGGGCGGGATCGGCCCGGGGCCGGGACGTCTGGCCGATGCTGGCATCCGGCCCGTGCCCCTGGCCGCCGTGCGTCGCCCGGCGGGCAGGCGCGCAGCGGGGCGGAGCGGCTTCGGGGGGCAGGCCCGCGTCAGGCCGCTTCATGGGCCGCGTCTCTTTCCGGTCTTTTCCCGTGCGGCACTGATCGCCAGGACCTCGCTTGCCAGTCTGTCGCAAAGGAACAGCTTTCCAAGCAATGGCGCCATTTCCCCCCTTTCGGGCAGTGGGTGCAGCGGGGCCGCGGCCAGGACCTCGTCGCATAGGGCCTGCAACGCTTCGGTGCCCTGGCCGCAGATGGCGACGGTAAAGGCCCCGGCCTGCCGCGATTGCTGAAGAAAGCGGCTGGTGCGCAGCGTCAGCCCGGTTTCTGATACGATCAGCGCGACCGATCCGGGCCGGCGCGACGCGAGGACCTCGTCGGCGACCACCTCGTCGCTCCAGGCCCTGGCGACCAGCCCGATCCGCGAGAAGCGATAGGCAAAGAGATGCGCGCCCATGCCGGAAACGCCCGAACCGAAGATGTCGATATGCGGCGCGGCGCTCATGGCGGCGGCGACGCGATGCAGGGCGGCCGGATCCAGCCGGTCGGCGGTTCTGCGCAGCGCTGTGCAAAGCCGCTCGACCTGGTCGGTCGTCGCGCAGGGCGCATCGGCGCGGCGATAGACGATATCGGCGGCCAGCGCGACCCGCAGGTCGCGCAGGTTGCCGAACCCCATGCTGCGGCAAAAGCGGATAACGCTGGCCTCGCCGGCCTTGGCTTCATAGGCCAGCTCGGCCACCGAAAGGCGCACGGCCTCCTCGGGACGTTCCAGGAATATCTTGGCGACGCGCGCCTGCGCGGCGGGCAGCGCCGAGATCCGTGCATGTATCGCGGCCAGGGCTTCCCGGCCGAATGCCTGTCTTGCCATGGGTCTTTCCGAACAGAGACGGTCGCCTGCCGCAGAGTGAAGCGGTTCGGGCATCAGCGCCAGAACGGATTGGTCCAGGCGCGCTTGCCGTCCTGTCCAAAGACGATGACGCGGAACCATGGGCTGCCCTCCAGCCCCGCCATCGGCAATTCGGCGCGGCTGATGCCGGCACTGAAATGATAGCTGTGCTGATAGCCCTTGCCGGCGACCAGGATGCCGGCAGCGGGCGAGCATTCGACCAGCAGCCTGTCGTCCTGGAAGGCGACGCGATGGATCGCCGGCCCCTGGGTCGAATAGAAATGCCCGGCCTTCAGCGCCTCGACGATGCTATCGGCCGAGCGGTCGCGCGCCTTGAGCATTACCCAGCCGCCGCCGAAATCGGGGGTGCGGAAATGCGCGTCGTCGCAGGCATAGGTCAGCAGCCGGTGGCCCTTGTCGGCCAGCCCGTCCAGCATATAGGCGCCGTCGCCCTTGTCATGCATGATCTGGCAGCCGTGGTTGTAGATCTCGACCGCATGGGCGGCGTCAAGCAGGGTTTCGGCGTCGTTCATCGACAGCTGATACCATGCCGGATGGGCGATGCCGACAAAGGCGCCGGCGGCATGGGCGCGGCGCGCCAGGGCCGGGCCGTCCTCGTCCGGCGCGGTGGGGGCAAAGCCCTGCGGCAGGCCGACCGCGACCAGATGCCAAAGCTCGGACATCTCGGTGCGCGGCGCATGCAGTTCGGCCCCGGGTATCGGGGTAAAGGCCGGGCCTGCCAGATCGGAAATATCGGTGATCGGGAAGCCATAGGATTCCAGGAAGTGATCGGTGATCGACAGAAAATCATAGCCCGCCGCGCGATAGCGTGCCGCGACCTCCTGCGGGCTCAGGACACCGTCCGAAAGATCGGAATGGGTGTGGATATTGCCTTTGAGGAACGATCCGGGAAGGTCAAAGGGCGAAAGCGTGGTCATCATGTTGTCCTTGGCATGCGGCCCGGCAAGGCGGGGCCGGGATTGGGCCGGGACTGGCCCGGCCCAGGGGTTGTCATTTGGAGATCAGGCTGTTGGTCATCTCGACCATCTCGGCCAGGCCTTCCTCGATGCCCAGATCCCCGCTCATCACCTCGGCGATGAGTTCGCGCTGCGAGCGCCAGATCTCGACCGCATTGGTGCCGGGATAGCCCGCCCAGGGCACGGCGCGGTCGATCTGGTCCAGGGAAATGCGCCAGTTCGGGTTCTGCTTGTAGAAATCGCCCAGCAGTTCCGGCGCCATTGCCTTCTGGTTGGTCGGCATATAGCCAGAGCCGCGCACGGCGATGTCCTGGCCCTCGGGCGATGAGACGAACTTGATGTATTCCCAGGCCGCTTCCTGCTTGGCCGGGTCCGCGGACAGGATGACGGCGCCGTTGCCGCCGGTCGGGACCTTGCCCTCGGCGGCGTTCTCGACCGGAAAGATCGCGGTGCCCAGGGTGAACTTGCCCGCCGAAAGCTCCTCGAAGGAACGGGCCGAATTCACCGACTGGATGGTAAAGCCGGTCAGTCCGGCCAGGAATTTCTGCCGGGCCTGGTCGAAATCCATCGGCGTCATGCCGCCTTCGGTCACGAAGCGGCGCGCCAGTTCCAGCGCCTTCCTGCCGGTTTCGCCGTCCCAGGCGACGGTCTGGCCGTCCTCGTTCATGAACGGCACCCCCTGCTGCGAGATCAGCGCCCGCCACAGCCAGTCATCCGGCCAGGCATCGACCGAATAGGCCATGCCGGTGACGCCGCCGCCCGGCTGGGTGATCTTTCCGGCCAGTTCGATCCAGCCATCCCAGTCCTGGGGCAGGTTGTCGATGTCGCCGCCGGCCTTTTCGATCAGCTCCTTGTTGTAGAAGATGACCGGAGTCGAGGCGTTGAAGGGCATCGCCCAGATCTTGCCGTCGATGGTGGTCAGGTCGATGATCGCCGGATTGAAATTCTCGTCGATGAAGGCCTGGCCGCCCTCTTTTTCGATGAAGGGGGCCAGATCGGCGATCTGGCCGCGGGCGGACAGGGTGCGAACCAGTTCCGGCAGCAGGTGATAGCCGGAATGATAGACGTCGGGCGCATTGCCGGTCATGGCGTCGCCGATGATCAGCTGGTGGCCGGTGTCGTAATTCTCGGCCGAGGCGCGGAATTCGACCTTGATGTCGGGATACCTTTCCATGAAGGCCTTGGCCTCGGCCTCGTGAAAGGGGTTGTGGCCGGGCCAGGGGTGCATCACCGAGATCGTGACCTCGGCAAGGGCGGGGCCGCTCAGCACCAGGCCGAGGGCGAGTGTGCAGAGGAGTTGACGCATCGAAATCTCCGTAATCATGCTTGGGGAGGAAGGGATCACTTGACGCCGGTCATGGTGATGCCGCGGATGAAGTGGCGCTGTGCCAGCAGAAAGCCGATCATCAGCGGTGCGGTCAGGATGGTCGCCGTCGCCATCAGCGCCCCGTAATTCGCGCCGCTTTCGCTATCGGCAAAGAAGGACAGGCCAAGCGGCGGCGTCATCAGGTCGTTCGAGCGAATGACGATCATCGGCCAGTAGAGATCGTTCCAATGCGCCGTCACCGAAAAGACCGAAAAGGCGGCGACGGCGGGCAGGCAGCCGGGCACGACGATGGTCCACAGGATCGCCCATTCGGACATGCCGTCCAGCCGGGCGGCCTGGATGATTTCGTCCGGGTAGGAGCGGAAGGTCTGTCGGAACAGAAAGATGGCAAAGACCGACAGGAAAAAAGGTGCCATGGCGGCGAAATAGGTGTCGATGGCGCCGATGGCGTTCAGCCCCAGAAACAGCGGCAGCGCCGGGGCCTGGATCGGCACGGTCAGCGAAAAAAGCACCAGCGCGAACAGCAGGTCGCGGCCCCTGAACTCGAATTTCGCCAGGGCATAGGCGCAGGGGATCGCGGTCAGCAGCTGGACGACAAGGATCCCGCCCGAGACGATGATCCCGTTCCTGAGGAAGGTCAGCGCGGGAATGTCGGTCACCGCCTGGATGTAATATTGCAGGCCGGTGAACTGCTGGGGCAGCCAGCGGAACTCGGGGACGAACAGCTCCTGCGGCGAGCGGACCGAGGTCACGACCATGACGTAAAAGGGAAACAGGAACAGGAAGGCCAGGAACAGCAGCAGCAGATGGGCAAGGATCTGGCCGGGACGAAAGCGATGGGGGCGGGACATCAGTAATGCACCTTGCGGTCGAGCACCCGCGCCTGGATCCAGGCGAAGATCATCATGATGGACAGGAATACGACCGTCATCGCGGCCGCCGATCCCATGCGGAAATAGCTGAACCCTTCGAGATAGGTGGTATAGAGCAGCACGTCGGTCGCCCCGCGCGGCCCGCCATGGGTGATGACCGCGACCGTGTCGAAGACCTTGAAGGCGGTGATGGTCGAGGTGACGATGACGAACATCATCGTCGGGCCCAGCAGCGGCAGGGTCACGTTCAGGAAGCGGTCGAGCTTGCCGTCCATGCCGTCCATGGCGGCGGCCTCGTAAAGCTCTTCGGGAATCGAGGTCAGGCCGGCGGCGAAAAGCACCATGTTGAACCCCGCCAGCGACCAGACATTGATCGCGGCAAGGCCGGCCAGCGCAAGGTCGCGATCCCCGAATATGTCCAGCGCCGGCAGGCCCAGGCTTTGCAGCATCAGGTTGAAGGGGCCGATGCTGCCGTGCAGCAGGTATTTCCACACCAGCGCCATGGCGACCAGCGTCGCCGTGACCGGCAGAAAGAATACCAGCCGGTAAAAGCCCCGGCCATGGCCGAGCCCGTCGATCAGCACGGCCAGGAACAGGCCCAGCAGGACCGAGGCCGGCGTCACCATCGCGACATAGGCAAAGGTGTTGCGCAATGCCCGCATGAACGTGCGGTCGCCGACCAGCTGGGAATAGTTTTCCAGGCCCGTCCATTCGACGCCCGTTTCGCCGAACCTGTAGCTGGTAAAGCTCAGCACGATCATGACCAGGATCGGCGCCAGGACCGTCAGCACCAGCAGCAGCACCGAGGGGGCGGCAAGCCCATAGGCGATGCGCGGGGACAGCCGGGCACCCAGCCGGCGGGGACGGGCGGCCATGGCCGAAAGCGTGACGTCAGCGGGCATCGGCCATGTCCTTGAACGGCACGGAATCGAGCCGGGCGCCCGCCGCGTCGAAAAGCAGGAGGTTGCGCAGCGGCAGCCAGACGGTGATCGGCTGCCTTTCCGACCATGGCCGGGCGCGGCCGGCGGCCAGGCGCGCGGTCAGTGCGGTATTGCCGTCCCGGAGCTGCAGGAAAAGCAGCACCTCGGGGCCAAGCTGCTCGATGCGCTCGACCACGGCGGCCACCGGCAGATGGTCGGGGGCGGGTTGCAATCGCACCGCCTCGGGGCGGAATGCGACCAGGACCGGCTGGCGGGGCAGCCATTGCGCAAAGGACGGGTTGGCGGCGGCCAGTTCGTCCGAACCCATGGTCGCGATTTCCGGCGATCCGATGAAGCGGGCCACGCGCAGGTCGCGCGGGTTTTGGTAAAGCTCGGCCGGGGCGGCGCATTGGACGATCTCTCCGCCCATCATCACCGCCACCCGGTCGGACATCGTCATCGCCTCGACCTGGTCATGGGTGACATAGATGAAGGTCGCGCCAAGGCGGCGATGCAATGCCGCGATCTCGGCCCGCATGGTCACGCGAAGCCGGGCGTCCAGATTGGACAGCGGCTCGTCCATCAGGAAGACGCGCGGCCGCCGGACGATGGCGCGGGCCAGCGCCACCCGCTGCCTCTGGCCCCCCGACAGGGCCGCAGGCTTGCGGTCCAGCATCGGCTCGATCTCGACCAGGCGCGCGGCCTCGACCACGGCCCGGTCGATGTCGCGGCGCTTCGACGACTGGCCCGGCCAGAACCGGCCGATGCCCGGCAGCCGCGCGGGGGCGGGCAGGCGGCGCATCCTCAGCGGCGTGGCGATGTTCTGGCGCACCGTCATATGCGGATAAAGCGCATAGTTCTGGAACACCATCGCGATGTCGCGCGCGCTGGCCGGCAGATGGTCGATCGCCGTCTCGTCGATGCTGACGCTGCCCCCCGATTGCGGCGCCAGCCCGGCCAGGATGCGCAGCAGCGTGGATTTCCCGCAACCGGAGGGGCCGACCAGCGAAATGAACTCGCCTGCCCGAACCGACAGGCAGACATCGCGCAGCGTCTGCGTCTCGCCAAAGGTTTTGCTGATGTTTTGCAACTCGACCGCGGCCGTCATGGCGGAACTCCCGAATCTTTCGGGTCATGGCCTATCGGAGCAACGCTTCAATTCCATGACAATTTGCGGAGTAAAGCTTCGCAAGGAAGCTCCGTGCCGCAGCGGGACCGACAGGCAGAAGGCGGAGCGGGCCCCGGTCCCGTCCCGCCTTTGCCGATGCGGGGCGCGGTGCCCCGAAACTCGTGCCTATCGTGCCAGCCCCAGCGCCTGGAGACAGGCGACGGAGGGCAGGATTTTCGACTTGTCGCGCAGCTCCAGGATCAGGCGCGGATTGGACGAGAACTCGCCCAGGGCGCGAAAGATCTCGTGCCAGCGGATGGTGCCTTCGCCGATTCCCCAATGCCGGTCGGCATGGCCGTCGCTGTCTTGCAGATGGACATGTTCCAGCCGGTCGCCGGCGCGGCGGATGTAGAAATCGACCGGCGGCGCGCCCGTCGAGCCATAGGCGTAATGGGCATGGCCGGTGTCGATGGAAACCGCCATGGCCCGAGAACCGAAACTGTCGGCCAACAGGCGGCGGATATCGGGGTCCTTGTCCTCGATATTCTCGATCACCATGGTGACGCCGGCGGCTTCGGCCCGCCGGACCACCTCGGCCATGGTCTTGTGGGCGTTTTCCAGGACGCGGTCATGGTTCGCGCCGCCGGGCAGGCTGTCGAGATTGTTGTAATCCCAGGTGGTATAGGGCGAGTGAATCACCATCTGGGTCGCGCCCAGATATTCGCAGACATCCAGCGCCAGAAGGAATTTCCGCACGATCACCGCGCGCAGGTCGGGGTCGGGATTGGCGATGTTCAGCCCCCAGAAGGGACCGTGGATACCCAGCCGCCCGCCATAGCCGGCCAGCAGCGCCCGGGCCCGATCCGCAGCCGCCCGCCAGTCGCCGTTGAGCAGGTCGGCGTCGATGAAGTCCTGCAGTTCGAGATCGCGATTCTCGGCCAGGATGAAATCCTGCATCCCGGCAAGGTCACGGGTCGACATTGCGGCCCCTAGAAGCGGAAGATCGGTCATGGCTGGTCCCTGATGTCAGGCTGCGCGCGGCAGCGAAAGCGTGGAAAGAAGGTCGTGGAATTCCACCATGCCGTGGACGACGTGATGGGCGCCCGCCTCGCGCAGGGCGCGGGCATGGTCCCTGCGATGTTCCGAGGGGCCGACGAAGCCGACGGCCAGGCATCCCGCGTCCAGTCCGCAGCGCAGTCCATGGGGGTTGTCGTCGACGAAGATCGCCTGATGCGGCAGGACGCCCAGCTTGGCGGCGGCGAAATAGGCCAGGTCCGGCGCCGGCTTGGGCGCCGGCACATGTTCGGCCGAATAGATATGGGGGCCGAAGCGGTGCGCCAGCGGCGTCCGGGCAAGGGAACGGTCCAGCCGCCGGACCATCGAGTTCGAGCAGACCGCCATCGGCACGTCGAACCCCCAGAGCACGCGCTCGATCCCCTCGATGATCGGGATGTCCCGCTCGAACATCCGAAACAGGATGCCGTCGGCGCGGCTGAACACGGCATGCCCGTCCAGCCCCGCCCGGATCAGCCAGTCCAGGCTGGACTGGGCCGAATTTCCCGAAAAGACGGTCGCGGCCTGTTCCCGGCTCATGGGCAGGCCTGCCTCTGTCACCGCCTGGGCCAGGGCTTCGCAACCCAGCGGCTCGCTGTCCAGCAGGACGCCGTCGCAATCGAACAGGATGGCCTTGACCTGGGTCATGCTGCGACGCCCTCCTCCTGGGCCAGCCGGCGCAAAAGCACCGGGTCGTCCGAAACCAGATAGCCCGGCGCCCGGCCGATCCAGCGGCGCATCAGCTCGGGGTCGTTGATCGTCCAGGCCGAGCAGCGGCCCAGCAATCCCAGCCGCCGGACCAGGTCGAATTCGGCCTCGAACAGCTCATGGTGAATGCCGATCACATCCACCAGATCGACGACTTCCTGCAGGAAAGGCTCCAGCCCGCCGCGCTTTTCGGCCCATTCGCGATTGACCGAGACGAGCCGGCGGAATTCCGGCGCGAGTTCCCGGACAAGGCGCACGACCTCGACATCGAAGGCATGCAGGACCGCGCGATGCTCCAACCCCCGCCGGCGCAGGATCGCGGCGGCCTGCGCGACCATCCGCGGGTCGGTAAAGCCGGTCTCATCGCCTTTCAGCTCGACATAGAGATCGGAGCTGCCAGGGGCCAGAACGTCCAGGACCTCGTCGAAGCTTGGCACGCCCTCGTCGATCAGCGCGCCATCGGGTCCTTTCAGGCGCAACGCCTTGCGGCTCGTCGGGGTCAGGTGGCGCACCAGGCCCTGGGCATCGGTCGTGCGATCCAGCGTGGCGTCATGGATCACCACCAGCTCGCCGGCATCCGTCAGATGCAGGTCGAACTCGATACCGCCAAAGCCGAGCAGGGCGGTTTCGCGAAACCCGAGGATCGAATTCTCGGCCCACAGGTTGCGCGCGCCGCGATGGGCCATGATCTGAGACATTTCCAGCTCCACTTGCTTCTGGGTTAACGGATCGTCGGGTCCAGCCTGTCGCGCAGCCAGTCGCCGAGAAGCGAGATGGACAGGGTCGTCAGCACGATGACGGCCGAAGGCGCGAGCATGATCCAGGGGGCCCGCGTCAGGTATTCGCGGCCGAAACCGACCATGTTGCCAAGCGAGCTTTCAGGCGGCTGCACGCCCAGGCCAAGGAAGCTAAGCCCCGATTCCATCAGGATGATCTCGGGAAAGGTCAGCGTCATCGACACGATCAGGGTCGATGCGACATTGGGCAGGATATGCCGGAGATAGACCCGCCTGGGGCTGGCGCCCAGCTGGATTACCGCCGCGGCATAGCCCTGGGCCGAGGCCGAGATGGCCAGCCCGCGCGCGATGCGGGCATAGCGTTCCCAGCCGTAAAACCCCATCAGGCAGACCAGGAGCCACATCGAAGAGCCAAAGAATGCCAGCACCGCCAGGGACATGATCATGAAGGGCAGCGCGGCCTGGAAATCCGCCAGCGCCACCACCAGATGCTCGACCCAGCCGCGGAACTGTGCGGCCAGAAAGCCGAGCGTGGTGCCGAAGACCGCCGACAGGATCGTGGCCCCGATCGCGATGACCAGCGACACGCGGATGGACTGGATCAGGCGCGACAGCACATCCCGGCCCAATTCGTCGGTGCCGAGCCAATGGCCGGGCGTGCCCATCGCGACCAGCCGCGCCGACAGGTCCATCCGCGTGGTATCATAGGGGCGCAGCCAGTCCGCAAGGATGGCGGTCAGCGCCATCAGCACCAGCCACAGCGCCGCCGCCAGCACCAGGCGCGGCATGCCAAGGCGAAGCCGGGTCATCATCCGGCGCGGCCGGGAGATGGCGATATCGGTCATGATTGCTTTCCTGATCCGTTCTCAATGCGCGGCGCGCCGGTGGCGCAGGCGCGGGTCCAGCAGGCCATAGGCCAGATCGACGCATAGATTCGCGACGACCATCGAGGCGGCGATGACCAGCAGCAGGCATTGCACGACCGCCAGGTCGCGATTGGCGACCGATACGACGATCAGCCGGCCGATCCCCGGCCAGGAAAAGATGCTTTCGACCACCACCGCCCCGGCGATCAGCGCCCCGACCATGAAGCCGATCAGGGTGATGATGGGGACGGCGGCATTGGGAAGCGCATGTTTCCAGACCACTTCCCTCCAGGGCAGGCCCTTGGCCATGGCGGTGCGGATATAGGGCTGGCCCAGGACCTCGACCATGGCCGAGCGCGAAAAGCGCGCCAGGATGCCGATGCCGCCGACGGACAGCGTCGCGATCGGCAGGATGGCATGGCGCCAGCTGTCCTGCCCGCCTGCAGGCAGCCAGCCCAGGGTCACGGCAAAGACCAGCACCAGCACCAGCCCCAGCACAAAGGACGGGATGGTGAAGCCGAAGATCGAGAGCATGATCACGCCGCGGTCGGCCAGGGAATTGCGATGCAGCGCGGCATAGACCCCGGCCGGGATGCCGATGGCGATTTTCAGCAGCAGCGCCGGCAGGGTGATGGCCAGCGTCGCCGGGATGCGTTCCATCACAAGCTCGATCGCGGGCGACTGGTCGCGCATCGAGATGCCGAAATCGAACGCGAAAAGCTGCCGCAGATAGGCCAGATATTGCTTCCATATCGGGTCGTCCAAGCCCCAGCGCGCGCGGAAACTGTCCACGGCGTCCTGGGGCGCGTCCGGCCCCAGCAGGATCTGGGCCGGGTCGCCCGACAGGCGCAGCACCACAAAGGCGAAGGTCATGACCAGCAGGATGGTCAGCAATGCCCTGGCGATCTTGGTGAACAGGAAATTCAGCATGACATCCTCAGGCTGCGGGTTCCAGCGCGCGGTCCAGTTTCAGGCAGGCGGCCGACCTGCCATGGTGGTTTTCCAGCCGGGGCACCGTGGCCGCGCAACGCGCATCGGCCATCGGGCAGCGCGGATGAAAGGCGCAGCCCGGCGGGCGGGCCGCGGGGTTGGGCGGCTCTCCCTGCAGGATGATGCGGCTTTCCAGGCCCCGCCCCGCCCGGGGCACCGACGAGACCAGCGCCTTGGTATAGGGATGGCGCGGCGCCGCGAATATCTGGTCGGAGGGCGCCTCCTCGACCACGCGGCCCAGATACATCACCGCCACGCGGTCGCAGATATTGCGCACCACCTTCAGGTCATGGCTGATGAAGACCATGGTCAGCCGCTCCTGCTCCTGCAGGTCGCGCAACAGGTTCACGACCTGGGCCTGGATCGATACGTCCAGCGCCGAAACCGGCTCGTCGCAGACCAGGAAGTCCGGTTTCGTCGCCAGGGCGCGCGCGATCACGACGCGCTGGCGCTGGCCGCCCGACAGTTCGTGCGGATAGCGGTCGGCCTGGTCCGGGCGCAGGCCGACCCGCGCCATCAGCTCCTCGACCCGCCGGTTCAGCGCCTCGCCCCGCGCCAGGCCGTGAATTTCCAGCGGCTCGGCGATCTGGGCCCGGATGGTCATGCGCCGGTCGAGCGCGGCCAGCGGGTCCTGGAAGATCAGCTGCATCTGCGCCCGCAGCCCGCGCCATTGCGCGGTGCCGGGCGCGGGCATCGCCTGGCCGCGATAGCGGACCTGGCCGGCAAAGGGCGTCTCCAGCCCCAGCAGCATGCGGCCCAGCGTCGATTTGCCCGAACCGGATTCCCCGACGATGCCCAGGATCTCGCCCTGGCGCACGGCAAGGTCGATGCCGTCCACCGCCCGCACCGCGCCGGGCTTGCCGAACAGGCTTCTGGCGGTGGCATATTGCTGGACCAGGCCCTGGGCCTGCAAAAGCACGCTCATGCGAAAATCGCCTCCTGCGCCTTGGCTGACCGGGCGGGGAAAGGATGGAAACAGGCGACCAGGCCGCCTTCGGCCTGGGTTTTCAGGTCCGGGCGATGGCCCAGGCAGAAATCGCTGGCCCGGCTGCAGCGGGGCGAAAAGGCGCAGCCCGCCGGCAATTGCCTGGGATCGGGCACGGTGCCGTGGATCGGGACCAGCCGGGTGCGGTCGGCATCCAGGTCCGGGATCGCCTCGAACAGGCCGCGCGTATAGGGGTGGCTGGGGGCGGCGAAAAGCCGGTCGATGCTGTTCGCTTCGACGATCTTGCCCGCATACATGACCATGGCGCGGTCGCAGACGGCGGAAACCGCGCCCAGGTCGTGGCTGATGAAGACCATGGCCATGCCGGTTTCGCGCCTGATCCTGGAAAGCAGGTCCAGGATCTGGGCCTGGATGGTCGCATCCAGGGCGGTCGTCGGCTCGTCCGCGATCAGCAGGTCGGGCTGTCCGGCCAGGGCCATGGCGATCATGACCCGCTGGCATTGCCCGCCCGAGAATTCATGCGGGTAAAGGTCGATCCGGGTCCCGGCCGAGGGAATGCCGACCATGTCCAGCAGCCGGATCGCCTCGTGGCGCGCCGCGCCGCCCCGCAGGCCGCGATGCAGGCGCAATGCCTCGCCGATCTGGCGCCCGACCCTTTGCACCGGGTTCAGCGACGAGGACGGGTCCTGAAAGATCATCGCGATGCGCGCGCCGCGTATCTTCTCGACCATGGCGGCGGGGGCGCCGATCAGCTCGGCCCCCTCGATCCGCACCGATCCGCTGGTGCGGGCCTTGGCCGGCAAAAGACCCAGCGCCGCCAGCCAGGTCACCGATTTGCCGCAACCGCTTTCGCCGACCAGCCCGACGGCCTCGCCCCTGTCGATGTCCAGGTCGATGCCGTGAAGGACCTGGGTATCGTCGAATGCGACTTTCAGATCGCGGATGGAGACGAACGACATCGGCCGTCCTCCTTGTCGGCTGGTGAAGGGACCGGCCCGCGCGGCCGGCCCCGTCGATGGCTCAGGCGTTCCAGTTCGAGGCGCGGAAATCCATGGCGAAGGCCGGCGCCGCCTTCCATTTCAGCTCGGATTTCATGCCGGTAAAGACGGCGTTCTGGTGCAGCAGGGTATAGGCCGGATCCTCGCGCTCGCAGATTTCCAGCAGGCGCGCGATGGCCTTCTTGCGGGCCGCGGGGTCCATCGAGGTTTCCATGACCACCGACAGGTCGTTGACCTCGTCGTTCCAGAAGTCGCGCTTTTGCTGGGCCTCGCCATTGGGGCCGAACTGGACGACCAGCGGGGTGATCGGGTCGTTGATGGTGTTCGAGGCCGACCAGTCGCGCACGCCCTTGACGCCGGCGGGATCGTGGATCTGGCCCCAGTTTTCCTTCATCTCGATCTCGACGTTCAGGCCGACCTGCTTCCACATCTCGACCAGCACCTGGGCGGTCGGGGTCTGGTTGGTGTAATAGTTGTTCAGCAGGCGATAGGGGATCGGGTCGCCCTTGTAGCCGGCCTGCTTGAGCAGGTCGCGCGCCAGTTCGGGATCGTATTCCGGCACCGCCCAGCCCTCGACGAACATGTTCGAGGTCTTGAAGCTGTCGAATTGCATCCCGGCCGGGATGACCGTCTGCCCGCCCCACAGGGCATCGACGATGGCCTGGCGGTCGATGGAATGGGTAAAGGCGCGGCGCACCAGCGGATCGGCAAGGATCTCGTTTTGCTTGTTGAAGACGGTGACGCGATGGTTCCAGATCGTCGAAGACTGGATTTCCAGCCCCGGCGCGGCCGCGACGGTGGCGATCTGGTCCGGCGGCAGGTCGCAGGCGAAATCATATTCGCCCGACAAGAGGCCGTTCACGCGGCTGGCGACTTCCGGCACCTCGACGAAGCGGATGCGTTCCAGCGGCGGGCGGCCGCCCCAATAGTCGTCAAAGGCGACCAGGGTCAGCGAAACGTCGGGGCGGAATTCCTCGACCATATAGGCTCCGGTGGTCACCGGCTTGACGGACCATTCCGCATAGGATTTCGCCTCGTCCCAGGCGCGCTTGTTGGCGATCTGCGAGCCAAAGGCGTAAAGGCGGCCTTCCAGCGTGATGTCCGGGGTCGCGTTGTGAAAGCGCACGGTGTATTTGTCCACCGCCTCGACGCCGCGCAGCGCCGGCCACAGGCGCCGGGCGATGCCGGGCACGCCGGCGGGCAGTTCCTTGGCGGTCTGGGGCTTGAAATCCTCTTCGTAAAGCGTCTTGCCGCCGGCGGGCGGGGTGCCGGCAAACAGGCGTTCGTCGGAAAAGGAAAAGACCACGTCCTCGGCGGTCAGCTCGTCGCCGTTGTGGAACTTGACGCCCTGGCGCAGCTTGAGTTCGATGGTCTTGTCGTCGAGCCGCTTCCATTCGGTCGCCAGGGCGGCCACCGGCCCTTGGTTGCCCATCCAGTCGCGGTCGATCAGCCCTTCCCAGAGATTGGGGAAAAACACACGCTCGCCGACATTGGATTGCTCGTTCCAGATGTCGAGCGTGTTGTTGTTGGTGATCTTCTGCACCGCGACGGTGATCGAACGGCGCGCACCCTGCGCCATGACATGGCGCGGCAGGATCAGCGAAGCGGCGCCGGCGCCAAATAGTCCAAGAGTGTGACGGCGGGTAATGGGCATCTTTGTCTCTCTTCGCAGTGGAGGGGTTGGTCGGATCCTTTGGCGCAGCTTTTGCTCCTGCTTTGTGACTGATTGATGACCGGCGGGTGAAGGAACCTTGAACTCTCACTCCGGGCCGGAGCGGGGATCGGCCGGCCGGCAAGACGGCGGGGTACCGGAAACCGGGGGCTTGCGCGGCACGGGCGAGGCGGGCGGCACTTCACCGGCTCCGAAATCCGGCTGGGCCGGGCGCCGGCGGCCGGGAAAACCGGGCGCCGCATGCCGGGCCGGAAGGGCTGAACGGGCCGGACGGGGCGCGTCTGGCCGACGCAAAGCCGGAAAAGGCCGCCCCGGGCGGGGCGGCCTTCAGATCGGGAAAGCGGATCGCAGGGGCGGGGGACGGCTCGGCCGTCCCGGGCCCGTCAGTGCAGCCGCGTGATGTGGTCGCCGCTTTCGTCCTCGGGCCCGCGGGCCTTGTTGATCACGAAGACATTGCCCTGGCCGTCCGTCTCGACATGGTTGGGAAAGGAGCCGATGGGCAGGTTGGCCGCGATCTTGCCGTCGGGATCGACCACCGCCACGGTGCCGGCGCCGCGATTGGCGACAAAGGCGCGGCCGTGATCCACCGCCACGGCCAGCGGACCGGCGCCGACCGGGGTGCGGAACAGGACCTCGCCCGATTGCGCCTCCAGCGCAACCAGGTCGTCGCTGTCCTGGGATGCGACCAGCAGCCGGCCGTTTTCAGCGTCGAAGGCGATCCCGGCGCTGTTGGCCGCGCCCGGAACGGGGATCATCCGCACCACCTTGCCGGATTCGGGGTCGATCTCGGCGATTTCCCGGCTGGTGCGGCTGACGGCATAGACATGGCCGGTGCCGGGATCCAGGGCCAGCCCCATCGCCGTGAACTCGCCGCCGCGCTGTTGCGAGCGGACATGGACGGTGGTCAGATAGGCCGGTTCCGCCGTGTCGAAGACCGCGATCTCGTTCGAGGCCGAGCCCGAGACGAAGGCACGGCCGCGCGCCGAATCCACCACCACCTCTCGCGAATGGCCGATCAGGCCCGGCTCGAATTGCTTGACCAGCGACAGGTCGTCCTGGTCATAGACCGCGACCGTTCCCTGGATGGTGTTGGTCACCCAGACCGTGCCCTGCCGGTCGTCCACGTCGATGCCGAAGACGGCGGCCACGCTGTCGCCCGAGGCCGGTATGGCCAGCGACGCCAATGTTTCCAGCGTCCCGGCCGACAGTTTGGACAGAGTCGAGGTCGGTTTGCCGCCCTGCGGCCCGGCAAAGCCGGTGGCCGTGACGAAAAGCGCGTCCGAAGCGGGGCTGTAGGCCGACTGATACAGGCCGGCCGTGCCCTTGACGCCGGCTTTCTGGAAACCGTCTTCGCCCGAAGCTGCGATCCGGGGCGAGATCTTCAGGTCGAAGCTGGTGATCGCCGCCGGCTCCTGCCCGATGGCGAATACGGGATAAAGACCCGGCGCCGCATCCTCGGGAAGGGTGAATTCCAGGCTGAAGCCGCCCTGGTCATCGACCTTGATCGGGTCGGGGTTCAGGGCCGTGGTGCCGCGTTGCAGGGTCAGGCTTTGCCCCGGCGTCAGGCCGCGGCCCTTCAATTCCACCGGCTCGCCGGCATGGATGGGCGCGCCGTCGGGGCCCGATGCCTGGATGCGCCCGGCAAAGGGCGTGATCTGCGAGAAATCGGCGTCGGTCACCGGCGGGCGGCGAACCGGGGCCGGGTCGCCGGCATCGACGACCCCGTCGCCGTTGGTATCTATCCGCCGAAAGGTCTTGTTGGCCTGGCCGAAGAACTCTCCGGCATCCATCTTGCCGTCCTTGTCCAGGTCCAGCAGGTGAAAGCGGTCCGCCGCCTGGGCCATGTTGCGGTCGAACGCCTCGTCCCTTTCGCGTCCTTCGGCCTCGTAATCCCCGACGAGCCGCGCCTCGAACTCGGTCACATATTCCTGTTCGGTCAACATGCCGTCGCGGTCGGCATCGGCATCGTCGAACCGCCCGCCCCGGATGGCGAAATAGTCGCTGCGGGCTACAGCGCCATCGCCGTCCTCGTCATAGCTGGCCATGAAGGCGGCGCGGCCATGGCCGCCGGATTTGCCAAGCACCGGGCGCGGCCTGGCCCCGGCCTCTGCGCCCGCGGGGGCCGCGCCGCCCTGTCCTGCCGGCGCGCTTTCCGCGCCGCCGCCTTGCTGGGCGAATGCCGCGCTCCAGGGCGCGGCCAGGCCCAGGGCGATGGCAAGCGATGTCGTGCTGAGGAATCGTTTCATATTGGTTCCGTCCGTGTTTCGTCGCGAGGGTTGGACTTGCCACAAGCGGGCCGCGGCATCTTGCGCGGCCCGCCCGTTTCAGAAGGTTTTGGCAAGGGTCAGCTTCACGTTGCGCCCGGGCGCGTCGCGGGTGGCCAGCCAGGGCCGGTAATCCCGGTCGAACAGGTTCTCCACGCCGACGCGCAGCTCCGTCCCCTCCAGCGCCCCGGCTTGCGGCCGATAGGTCGCGCGCAGGTTGTGGACGACGAAGCCGCCGGCCTCGTCATTGTTGTTCACGCGGTCCATATGCGCGTTGGCCACGACCTCCCAGCTCAGGTCGAATTCCTCGCCCCAACGCTTGCCGATGGTCAGGTTCAGGTTGTCGGCCGGCGCATTGGTCCAGTCGTCGCTGCTGCCCGAGACCAGCACCTCGTCGCCGCGGCTGATGGTCGCGTTGAAATCGGCGTAATAGCCCTGAGCAAGCCGATAGCTGGCTTCGATCTCCAGCCCCTTCATGGTGACCTGATCGACACCGGAATAGGAAGTCACGTCCCATACTTCGGTATGGTAGAGATTTGCCTTGATGCTGAACGCATCCTCGGCCGAAAACAGACCGTTTCCGTCATAGGCCGCCCCCAGTTCATAGACGCGGGCCTTTTGCGGGCGCGTCATGTAGTCGGGCGTCTCGAAATCGTCGAGGATCGGCAGGTTCTCGGTATATGCGGCGCTGGCAAAGGCCGAGAAGCCGTTATCCCAGGCATAGCGCGCCGAGAGGCCGCCCATCACCGCGTCGTTGTCGTATCGGGTTGCTTCATCCGTCACGGCCTCGCCGTTGCGTTCGAGCCTTTGCTTTTCATAGCGCAGCGCCGGGCTGAAGGTCCAATTGCCCAGCGAGACGTCGTCCACCGCAAACAGCGCAAAGCGGCGGTCGGTGCCGCCCGGCGCGGAGCTGGCCTCGGCCCGCTTCTTTCGGATCAGCTCGAAGCCCAGGCGCAGGTCGTGCTGTGCCGCGCCGGTGGCAAAGCGGGAGGTGTTCTTGACCGTCAGCTTGGTCGTCTGATAGCGGTGATCGGCATTGCCGAGTGCCGCCGCCGCCGCGCCGTAGGGGGAACTCCCTTCGATATAGGTGCTGTCGATCTGCTGATCGGCATAGCTCAGATTGGCCTCGACATGGATCAGCGGGTCGGCCGGCGCGTATTCATAGGCCAGCACCGTGGTCCGGGTATGGATGTCCCGATCGACATTACCGAACGCGCCTTCGCCAAGTCCGAACTGGTCATAGGGGACATCGTTTTCGCGCATCTGCGTATCGCTGTAGGAAAGCGTGACCGATTGATCGCGATTGGCGCCGAAGGTCAGCTTTCCCTTCAGCAGGTAAGAGGGCAGCTTGAACGGCTCGGCCCCGACATCCTCGCCGTCGCCATCGGTCTGGCCGTCCATGCGCCGCCAGACATATTGGCCCAGGAATTCCAGATCCTCGCTGGGCTGCCAGGCCAGGATGGTGGAAGAGGTCAGCCCGTCGCCATTGCTGGTCGCCTCGACCGTCTGACGCAGCGCATAGCCGGGCGTGCCGCCGGTGAAATCCGAGGCGTCCTTGGTGCGCAGCTGCACCATCCCGCCGACTACGCCCGAACCGTATTCAAACGACCCCACCGTGCCGCGCGTCACCGAGACCTGCTTGTAAAGCGAGGGATCGGTATAAAGCTGCGTGCCCAGGCGATACAGTTCCTCGGAACCCTGGGTCGCGCCATCGACCTGGATCAGCACCATCTGGTCGCTGCCATAGGTGCCGGTTGCGCCGAAGCCGCGGATGTTGATGCCCGATCCGCCGGGCGTGGCGCCGTTCATCAAGGTCACCCCCGGAACCGAGTCGATCAGTTCCGCGATGGTGCCGGCCTGGCGGTCGTCCATTTCCTGCTGGTCGATCCTGGTGACCGGGACGGCCGTCTCGGTCTCGACGTCGCGCTTGCTTTCCAGCACGACGGGATCCAGGACGATGCTTTCGCCATATTGCTGTGCCAGGGCAGCCAGGGGCATGGCAGACGCCACGCTGCAAAGCAGCCAGCGCCCCACAAGCTTCTTGTGTTGCATGTCTTCTCCGAATTTTGAGGGGAGGTCGCTGGCGGTCGGCTTGCGCTCTTGGAGCGAGGTTTTAAGTATCCCGAGTAGTTTAGTCAACATGAAGCTTGGCTTTGGTGCCGTCGCGTCGGCCGGTCCCGGCCCGGTGTCTTTCCTTGGCCGCGGCAGGGCCCGGTTCGGGGTGCTGCCCGCGGCGGTTGTGCCAGTCCCGTTCCAGTTCCAGCAATTCGACCCGCGGCAGACAGCCGGCATCGGGGCCGGGCATTCCTGGCCGGGCCAGGAATGCCCGGATGCGGCGCAGCAAGCGGCCGCCCGCGAGGCTGCCGCGAAAGCTCATCCCGGAAATCCCGGGATCAGAAACCTCGGGACCAGAACCCGCATCCGGGCAAAGGCGGCATTGGCACCGGCGACGGCGCGCAATTCCCCGGACCGGGACAGTTCGACCGCATCCAGTGCGCGCTTGAAGGCGCGCCAGCGATTGGCGCGGCCCTCCGGGGGCTCGGCCAGGTGGGCGGCGCCGCGATCCTGCGTCAGGCCCAGCCTTCCGGCGGCTTTCAGCAGGAAGGCGGCGCCCAGATTGGAGCCCTCGACGACATAGAGCCAGCCCAGGGACTCGAGCAGGGCAAGGCCGGCTGCGGCGGGCGGAGCCTCGGCATGGAGCGGCAGTTCGATCCCCAGGGCCGCGGCGTCGCGCAGCACGGCATCCAGCCGGCCAGACCCGGCCAGATCCGCGAACGGCCCGGCCAGGGCGGGGCCGGCATAAAGCGGCGCGGCTTCGCGGTGGAAAGCATGTTGCAGGCGCAGGAACCGGGCATAGGCTTGGATGGAATCGAATGGCCGGGCCGCCATGATCGAGATGTCCAGCGCCTCATGGGTGGAATGCGTCGCCGCGTGCAGCCTCGCGGCGCGGGACGGGTCGGTGCGGGACGAATTGGCGGGGGCGTCTTTTGCGGTCATGATGTCTTGGCCTGTCGATGCGGGTAGGGACTGGAGCAGGAAACGGGGCAGGGGACCGGGGGCAGGGGTCGGGAAGGACACTGCCCGCCCGCATGTCAAAAGCTTGAACTCAGGCCCAGCCGGACCGTCCGGCCGGGGGCGGGCGTCCAGCCGTCCAGCGCGTCGATATAATAGCGGTCCCCCGCATTCTCGATACGCAGGTCCAGCCGGGTGGCTTCGCTCAGCTCATAGCTCGCGAACAGGTTGACCACCGTATAGGGCTGCCACATCGCGGTGCGCTGCCGGTCGATGGCGGTCGGGGCCGACATGCGCTTGCCTGCGCGGTGGACCTGTGCGCCCAGGACCAGCCGTTCGCCGATCAGCCGCAATCCGGCGGTCAGGCTCAGCGTGAATTCGGGCGGGACATGGTTTGCCGCATAATCCGTCTCGACATTGTCCGTGGCACAGGTCCCGAACCGGCAGAACCTGGTGCTGGTATAGTAATTCGCCCCGAATTCGGCGAAGAAGCGGCGGCTGTCATAGCTGCCCGAAAGCTCGATCCCCTTGAATTCCGCCCGGTCGATATTGGCAAAGGTGAAGACCGGCTGGCCGGGCACCGGGTCGGCGGCGACGCGGGAGATATAGTCGCGGTGCCGGTTGTCGAACCAGACCAGCTTCAGCCGGGCGGCATCGCCGGTGGCGAACAGGGCGTCGCGCGCATAGTTCAGCCCGATCTCCCAGGAGCGGCTGACCTCCTGGCGCAGATCGGGATTGGGGGTCGCGTTCGCGTCGGACACCATGGTTTCGCGCAGGGTGGGGGGGCGATTGCCTTCGGCATAGCGGGCGAAAAGCTGGATCTCGGGCCGGACCTGATAGCTCAGCGCGATCATGGGGTCGAGACGGCCGCCATGGCGCCGGTCCCCGCCCGGTGCCGCGGTTTCGGAATTGTCCTCCAGCCGCCAGGCGTCGTAGCGAAGCCCGGCATCCAGGCGCCATCCCTGGGCAAAGGACCATTGCCCGGTGGCAAAAACGCTGGAGATCCGGCGCTTCCCGACGCTGGGCGTCATCCAGACGCATTGGTCGCGCTCGAATATGCGGCTGCAATAGGTATCGCCGTCGATATCCTCGATCTGGTCCGAGATGCCGTATTGCAGCAGCAACTCGCCCCCGGCCAAAGCCAGCCGCGATCGGTTGGAAATATCAGCGCCATAGGTTTTCGTGCGCGAATAGCGCGGCTCGTCGGCGGGGACATAGCCCCATTGCTCCAGCCCGCCCAGGGCCGCGGCCACCGCCCGGGTGGTTCCCGCCACGTCGGACATCCACAGCCCGGCACGCAGGTCGATCAGGTCGCTTGCCGGCCGATAGGCGTATCGCAGCGTATAGGTCCTGGCGGTCAGATCCGAAAGCTTGACCTGCCGAAAGCCGTTGTCCTGCTGGAACAGCAACGAGCCCATGGATTCCCCGAAACGGGTGTCGTGCCGGGTAAGACCCAGGCTGATCTGATGGGCCTCGGCCCAGTTCCAGCCGAACTTGGCCATCAGCGTCGAGGATTCCTCGGATGAGTTGAACACCTCCTCGCCCGGCTGGGTGAAGGACAGCGGATAGTCGCGCCCGTCATAGCTGTAGGTCGTATCCCCGTGCCGGCCGGCGAAATGGTTGCCGCGGATCCGGTGGGCGGCCGCCAGCAGCATCTCGAAGCTTTCGCCGACATAGCCATAGGCCAGGCTGCCCGAGCGGTTGCGGCCGTCCAGGCCGGGCGCGTCGTCGCGCTGTTCGAAGCTGCCGGGCGGCTGCGGCGCGGCGGCATTGTCGCTCAGCCCCAGGCGCAGCCGCCAGCCCTGCTTTTCCCCTTCGGCGACGACATCCCTGGCGGCCAGGGTGCGGACCGCGACCACGCCGCCGGTCGAGCCGGCCCCGGCCGCCCCGCCGCCCGGACCTTTGGTGATGTCGATGCCGCCGATCAGGTCCGGGTCGAGATAGACCCGCTCGTCCACCCCGGCATAGCCGCGCCACGTGGTCGAGGTCTGCTGCGTGCCGTCGATGGCGACCTTGACCCGGTTTTGCCCCTGCATGCCCCTGATATTCACATCCAGCTTGGAGCCGTTGTGATTGTTGGCAGCGATGACACCGGGCGTGCCCTTGAACAGGTCCCCGACCGCGCCGCCATAGCGCCGTTCGATCCGGGTCTGGTCCAGATGGGCCCCCGAGCCCGGATTGCGATAGGGGTCCTCGGCCGGGTTGCGCCCCGTTCCCCGCGCCTTGATCACCACCGTG
>Ga0164243_10003296_pt1 | contig 25944 bp, 20 predicted proteins | sample OricompcompostOP_FD_108781 | JGI IMG/M metagenome (GOLD analysis project Ga0164243, IMG submission 108781) | Organic Plus compost microbial communities from Emeryville, California, USA - Original compost - Organic plus compost (OP) | ecosystem: Engineered > Solid waste > Mixed feedstock >...
CTCCTGCGGGAGGTGGGCCGGGGCGAGCAGGCGGCCGGCGAACTCGTCGGGGCTGCGGACGTCGACCAGGTTCTGGGTGCCGATCGCGGCCACGACCTCGTCGCGGAAGGCGCGGATGGAGTGGTCCTGCTCCTGCGCGGTGTAGGTGGTCTTCTCACGCGTGGGGACCTCGTCGGTCAGCTCGCGGCTGTCGAGCTCCCACTTCTTCCGGCCGCCGTCGAGCAGCTTGACGTCCTGGTGGCCGTAGAGCTTGAAGTACCAGTAGGCGTACGCGGCGAACCAGTTGTTGTTGCCGCCGTAGAGGACGACCGTGTCGTCGTTGGCGACGCCGCGCTCGGACAGCAGCGCCTCGAACTGCTCCTTGTTGACGAAGTCGCGGCGGACCTGGTCTTGGAGGTCGGTGGTCCAGTCCAGCTTGATGGCGCCCCGGATGTGGCCCTTGTCGTAGGCGGTGGTGTCCTCGTCGACCTCGATGAGGACGACCTTGGGGTTGTCGAGGTTGTCCTCGACCCACTGGGCGGAGACGAGCGAGTTCTCGCGGCTCATGGTGATTCCTTCGTGGTGGTTGCGGTGGTGCGGTACGACGGACTGCAGGGCCCACGCGCGGCATCACGGCGCGAGGCAGCCCCTGGGCGCGCAGAGGCGCCACGAGGAGACGGGCGGGGCGGCGCAGAGAGCCGGCCCGGGAGATCGATCGAGTGATCGCAGCGATCGGGCCCGTCAGCGGCAGGGTCGACACAGCGCCGAGCTGACGCGGCAGTTGTCCACCGCGCGCCGCTTGGTCAGCAGCAGAGTCGTCGCCATGGGGAAGAGCCTAGGCGGCCTCCGCCGTTCCACGAACTCGACGTCTCGGATCACGAGACGGATGCCCATATGATGAGATCGCCGTCCGGTGGGCCCCACGCCCGCCGGACGGCGATCGTCATCGTGCTACCGCTTGCGGACGGTGATCACCGCCTTGTCCGCGGCGTACGCCGAGTCGCCGGCGTACTTCGCGCGGATCCGCCAGGTGCCCTTCCCGACGCGCCGGGGCGCCTTGCACAGCGCGACCCCGTCCCGCACCGTCGCCACGCACAGGGTGCGCCCGCGACTGCGGAAGGTCACCTGCCCGGTGGCGCCGTCGGCGACGACGGCCTTGAGGACCAGGCGCCTGCCGGGTGCGAGCGAGGCCTTCTTCGCCTTCGCGCGCAGGTGCGGATCCGCCTGCCCCCTGCTCCGGCGACCGGGGTCGTCGACCGAGAGCACGAACGAGCGCTGGGACTCCCGGTGGTCGTCGTCGCCGGCGTACGACGCGACGATCACGTAGTCACCCGGGGGCGGCAGCATCCGCACCGTGCAGCGTGCGCTCCCGTCGACGACCGGCGCCTCGCAGAGCACCTCCTCGCCGTTGAGGAAGCGGACCAGCCCGGTGGCGCCGGCCGGGCGCACCTGCGCCGTCAGCTCGAGCTGCTGGCCGAAGGCGACGGAGGCGTTCGCGACCGACACCGTGGTGCCGGCCCGGTCGTCGACCGGCTCGACGACGCGGACCACCCGGGTGGCGACCGACTGGTTGCCGTTGGCGTCGTCGACCAGGTAGGTGAGCGCGTAGCTGCCGGCGGTGTCGGTGTCGACGTCGCCGACCACCCGGATCCGGTCGGTCACGTCGCCGTCGGTGTCGTCGGTGGCACGCACGCCGGCCAGGCGGTCGAAGCTGTCGCCGACCGTCAGCGTCGTCTCCTCGGGCAGCTCGATGCTCGGAGCGGTCACGTCGGTGCCCGCGGCGCTCGCGCGGAAGACCGTGCCGAACTGGCGCAGCGCGCCGACCCGCTCCCCCGAGCCGGTGCGGCTCTCCGCGGTCCAGGCGTAGACCTCGCCCTCGGCGAGACCGCGCCACTCCACGGTGGCCGGCCAGCCCGAGCGCGCGGTCTGCGTGCCGATGACGGTGTCGGTCGGCGTCACCACGGTCAGCCCGTCGGTGGCGAAGCTGGTGGTGCGGGTGGAGAGGTCCACCGGCAGCACCAGGTTGTCCTCGGCCCCGTTGTAGCGCTTGCGGTCGTCGTACTCGGTGGCTCCGAAGTCGTCGAAGTGCGGCGAGTAGGTGTCGATGCTCACCTTGGCGCGGTCGACGTCGAACTGCAGCAGCCGCAGCCAGCTGGCGCCGAACTGCAGGAGGTCGGTGGCCTTGTGGTCGGTCGTCCCGTCGCCGTCGAGGTCGATGTTGCCGGCTCCGTCGACCTTGTCGGGCCACAGCTCGCGCGCGGAGACCTTGTAGAACTGGTAGTCCGCGAGCAGCTCGACCACGTTGTGCTGGACCGTCGCGCCGACGCCCGTCTTGAGGTTCGTCCCCACGCCGTGCTCGTGGCCGGCGAGGATCAAGAAGACGTTCGGGTTCGCGGCCACGACCTCGTCGTACAGCTTCGAGCCGTCGCCGGAGAACGCCGCGCCGCGGCCGTCCTTGGCGGTCGACGGCGCGATGTAGGCGTGGGTGAGCAGGATGCCGTTGCGGTCCGGGTAGCGCTCGAACACCGAGCTGGCCCAGTCGGCCTCCTCCTGCGTGACGCCGTAGGACAGCCCGACGGCCACGAAGTCGAGTCCGCCGGCGGAGAACAGCACGTAGTTGTTCTGGTTGTCGCGGCCGCGGGTGACCGTGGCGCCCTCGGCGTCGGTCGTCTCGTCCCAGGCGTGGTACGACGCGCCGGCCGGCCAGGCCCGGGCGGCGTCGTAGTAGCGGTCGGGGCCGTAGTGCCGGTTGAACCGCGAGGACGGCCCGGTCTCGTTGCCGAGCTGGTTGTCGTGGTTGCCGGCGATGACCTGGTTGACGACGCCGGCGCGGTCGAGCGTGGACTGCGCGCCCGAGGTGAACTCGAACTCGCGGGTGACCTGCTCGTCGAGCCCGGGGTAGAGCAGCCCGCCGGAGCTGTTGGTGGCCAGCGGGTCGTAGTAGTCGTTCTCGATGATGTCGCCGGTGTGGCCGGCGTAGGCGATCTTGCGCGGCCCCGCCTGCTCGGCGATCCAGCTGGTGCTGGCCTCGTAGGCCTTGGCCCAGATCGCCCGCTCCTCCTCGCGCATGACGTCGCTGGGCTCGCTCACGCCGTCCCAGTCGTCGTAGGTGCCGCCGGCGGCGCCCTCGGCGAGGTACTGGGTGTCGGTGAAGTGGGCCAGCGAGAAGTCGTAGTCGGCCGGGTCCTCGAAGCGGTCCTTGTCCTCGGCGGCGGTCTCGTCGCGCGGGGCGAGGTCGTCGGCGAAGGGGTCGGTGCCGAGCACGAGCAGGTGGACGGTGCCGTCGTCGACCATCGCCGGACGCACGACCCCGTTGAGCACGGTGGCGCCGTCGCGCACGCCGCGGGCGGTCGCGAGCTCGGCCCACCGGGCGGTCTCGGTGTTCCAGGCGCGCAGGCTCACCGACCGCTCGGGGTCGGCGACGCCCTTCCAGACGACCTGCTGGCCCGTGACCGCGGCGCCGACCCGGACGTCGTAGCGCTGGAAGGGCAGCTCCCCCGTCGAGCGGCTGCGGGTCTGCTCGCCGTCGTCGGGCGTGGCCGCGCCCGCGATGGTCTCGCCGTCGTCGTAGGGGAACTCGAGGGTGGTCGGCACGCCGGTGACGACGCCCTGGACGCCGCCGTCGGCGACGGTCGCGGTGGCCTGGCGGAAGGTCGTCGTCACGTCGCTGCCGTCCGGGCTCGTGGCGATGGCGGAGAGCTGGACGACGCCCTTGCCCTCCCCCGCGTCGGTGCCGCCACCGCTGGGGATGGTGTCGGACTCGAACGGGATCTCGAGGTCGATGTCCTTGCCGAACACGTCGACCGCGGTGACGGTGATGGTGTGTCGCCCGGCGGCGAGCCCGGGGCCGACCAACTGGCCCTCGGAGATCGGCTCGCCGTCGAGGAGGTAGGACCAGCCGGTGGCGTTGTCCTGGTGGGCGATGTCGACGTCGAACTCGACCGGCTCGGAGAGGTGGGCGCCCGCGGCGGGCACCGAAGAGCGCAGTGCGACGCCCGCCTCGGGGTGGTCGCCGAACGCCGCGATGTCGAGCGCCTTGATCTCGCCGTCGGTCAGCGCGCGGCTGTAGATCCGGGCGTTCGCGAGCTTGGCGCGGGTGTAGAACTGTGCGCCGGCGTTGGGCGAGGAGTCCGCGCCGACGGTCCAGGCGCGGGCAGTCGCGTTCGGCAGGGTGAGCGCGCCGGCGGCCGGGGTGGTCGCGGCCAGCACGCCGTTGACGTAGAGCCGGATCTCGGTGCCGGTCCAGACGCCGACGACGTGGTACCACCGCTGTGCCGCGATGGTGGCCCGGGCGACCTTGTAGCTCCCGCCGATGTGGGCCATCAGCCCGACCTTGTCGTCGTTGACGTAGATCGAGTAGCCGCCGGCCTCCTTGCCCGAGCACACCGACGCCTCGGTACTGGTCGGCAGGGTGCCGGTGTAGCGGAAGGTGCACTCGATGGTGACCGCGCCGCTGATGTCGCCCCAGTGGGGGGTGAGGGCGTAGGCGTAGGCGTCGTCGCCGTCGAGCGTCACGACGTCCCGGCCGAGCGCGTCGTCGCGGCCGACGGTCGGGCTCCCGAACGTCTTGATCGCCAGGTCGCGGGCCCGGTCCTTCGGCGTGCCGTCGGAGAAGTCCACGTCGAGCACGTCCGCGCGCGGGACCGGCACGGAGGTGTCCCAGGCCGCGGCGAGTGCCTTGACCTCGTGGGCCGAGACCGCGCGGGAGAACACGCCCGCCGCGGCGAACGTGCTCGGCGGCGCCGGCTGGCCGATGCCGGTCGGGCTCGCGTCGGCCCCGACGACGAACCGTCGGGCGGTGGCGACGGGCGGCGTCAGGGCTCCGCCGGCGGCCGTGGTCTGCGCGAGCTGCCCGTTGACGTAGAGCCGGATCTGGCTGCCGTCCCAGGTGGCGACGGCGTGGTACCAGCGGTTGCCGTCGACCGGCGTCTGGGCGGACTTGTAGCCGCCTCCGACGTGGGCCATGAAGCCGAGGTTGCCGCCGGTGACGTACATGGAGATGCCGCCCGCCTCCTTGTCGGAGCACAGGTCCTTCTCGTTGGGGACGGGCATGGTGGTGTCGATGCGGAAGACGCACTCCACGCTGACGCCGCCGGCCAGCTTGCTCCACTGGTCCTCGAAGGGGAACGCGACCGCGTCGTCGACGCCGTCGACGGTCATCACCGGCCCCTGCCGGTCGTCGGTGCCGAAGGTCGGCGTCCCGTAGGTGGCCGGCGTGAGGGACTGGGCGGCGTCGGCCGGGGCCCCGCCGGTGAAGTCGACGTCCAGGATGTCGGGGACGGGTGGGGCGGTCGCGGTGGGCGCGGCGTCCGCCGTGGCGGCGCTGGGCGCGGTGGGGGCGGTCGAGGGCGCGGCCAGGCCCGGGGAGGCCAGGAGGCCGCCCGCGGCGACGGTCGCGGCGACCAGGGAGGTCAGCAACCGGAGCCTGCGCATCGGTCGTGCGGGCACGACATCTCTCCTTAGGGGGTGGGGTGGGAGGGGAGGCGTCGCCGACGACGGGCCACGAGGGTCCCGGCGACAGCGACGAGAACGGCGGCGCCGAGCACGGCGCCGAGCTGGAGGGCGGCGCTGGCACCGACGCCGAGGGAGCCGTCGGCCGTGCCCGCGGCGCCCGCGGCGGCGGGCGTCCCGGCGCTCGCGTCCGACGAGCCGAACGTCCACGAGTGCTCGGGAGCGTCGGTGCCGTAGACGCGGTGCTGGCCGTCGGGCCCGGTGGCCAGCGTGCGGTACGCCGGATGGAGGTCGGTCAGCGTGCTGACGGTGACCGTCGCGGTCGTGACCGGTCCGGCGCAGCGGAACGCCAGGTCGGCTCCGTCGGCGATGAGGTCGCCCGACCCCTCGACGCTGCCGGGGCACCGCGCGCCGCCGCTGCTGACGCTGACGTGGTCGAGCAGGTAGGCGTGGACCTGCGGCGCCGTCTGCACGACGGCGGCGTCGCCGTCGTCGTACCGGATGGCGCCGTCGAGCATCACCCGGTCCTCCGGCAGCACGCCGAGGTGGATGCCGAGCAGCGTGAGGTCGTCGGCGGCGCCGACCTTCCACGTGACGTGGACGACGGCGGGGTCGCCGGGGTCGGCGGACACCTCGACGGTCTGCGGGTCCCCGAAGGGATGCGCGGCGATCATGCCGCCCCCGCGAGCCGGCCGACGGCGGTCGTCGCGAGCACCATCCCGATCCCGGTGATGGCCACGGCGGCCAACGCCGGCGCGACGCGGGTCGCGAGGGCGAGCAGCGCCCCGGACTCCGCCGCCCGGACCACGAGGTCGCGCCCGGCGAGTGCCAGCAGGCCGACGCCGAACAGCACGCACGCCAGCCCGAGACCGAAGGTGACCACGAGCAGCAGCGCGAAGCCGGAGCGGCCGGTGAAGATGCCGGTCACCAGCACGAGGAAGGCGGCCGGCGAGGGGGTCAGCCCGCCGGACATGCCCAGCAGCACCAGCCCCGGCCGGCTGACCCCGTGCCCGTGTCCGTGCCCGTGTCCGTGCCCGTGACCGTGCCCGTGGCAGCCGCGCAGGTGGCGGCGCAGCAGCCACAGCCCCACGCCGACCACGAGCAGCCCGGCCACGAGCTGCAGGCCCGAGGTCAGCCGCTCCAGCGAGAGCAGGTCGGACAGCGAAAGGAAGGTCCACGCGAGCGCGACGACCAGCACCGAGACGGTGTGCATGAGCGCGACCGAGGCGCCGAGCCACGCGGCGTCACGGACCTTGCCCTCCGACCCGACGAGGTACGCCGCGGCGAGGCTCTTGCCGTGTCCGGGGCCGAGCGCGTGCGCGGCTCCGGCGGCGAAGGCGAGCGCGAAGGTGAACGGCACGAAGCCGGGTGAGCCGACGAGATCGACGAGACGGTCATCGAGAGCGGACACGAGCAGGGCGTGGCCCGGCCGCGCCGCCACAGCTGTGGGGGGCACAGGCAGCGATCCTCACGAGGTCAGGTGACCGGTCCGCGTTGGGTCGATGACGCGCCGGTGGCCCCGAGGTGAAGACCCGGGGCCGGGCGGCGGGGGGTGCGGCCCCGGTCAGGTGGCAGCGCTCACCGCTGCGCGCAGGCCGACCGCACGGTGGCGTTGGAGCTGCCGGGCGCGGCGCCGGGCGACATCTCCAGCCGCGGGTCGCCGGTCTGCCCCGCGCCCGTGCGGAGCAGGACGTCGAGGGTCTGGGACTGTCCGGGGTCGAGCAGCACGCCGATGCTCGCGACCTCGCGGCCGGCGTACGTCGTGATGGTCGGGCTGCCCTGCGACTGCCCGTCGACGGTGACCTCCACGATGCGCCCGCCGACGGGCGCGCTGACGTAGACGACGAGCAGCTGCTGGCCGGGGTCGGTGCGGTTGCCGGGGAAGAACTCGCCGGTGATGGTGTCCGGCAGCTCGTCCGCGCGCGGCGGCGTGTCGTTGTGGAAGGTGATCGACGCGCCGAGCTCCTGCCGGCCGTCGGTGCACCGGCGGGCGAAGAGCTGGGCCCGCTGCCGCAGATAGAACTGCATCTTGGTGGGGCCGGCGTCGTTGACGTAGACCCCGACCACCGGCGGTCCGGACGTGCGGTCGACGAACTCACCGGCGATCCGGGTGCCCGCGATCTCGCGCTGGGCGCGCTCGGCGAAGAAGTGCATCCGCACCCGCCCCTCCTGGACGCCGGAGACCAGCGCGCGGATCACGTCGGCGGAGTTGCCGAAGCCGTCGGAGACGACGTCGAAGACGGCCTTGGCCACGGCCTCCTGATAGGCGCTCTGGGTCCGGGTGTCCGGGCCGAGTGCGTAGATCTCGTTCTCCACGCGCGCCACCACGTTGGCCGCCGACACCGGCGGGTAGCCGGGAACGGGCACCTGCCCGACCGCGCGCAGGAGATAGGACACCACGACCGGGTCCACGAAGAGCACCCCGTCGAGGCGCTCGCCCTGGACGGCCTCCCAGCGCGCGCGGATCAGGTCCGCCGCCCGCGGGATGTCCGGAGTGAGGGTCGCGTCGACCCCGGCCGTGCCGAGGATCCGCCCGAAGAGCGCCTCCTCCTCGGCGGTGAGCGGCAAGACGGGCTCCGCGCTGGCGCCGAGCTCGGCCATGTCGACCTGCTCGACGATCTGCACGCGGCCGTCGGCGGCGCGGATCAGCGACAGCGAGCCGGGCAGCCCGCCGCTGCTGCGGGACTCGGCGTTGTTCTGCAGGACCAGCAGGAAGTGGCGCGGCTCGCCCTCGCCGAGCAGCACCGGCATCAGCCGTGCGGCGCGGTACGTCGAGCCGAGCGTCGACCGGGCGTCGTCGACCAGGCCCTCCAGCCCCTCGAAGGCCGCCGCGACCGGGCCGGCGAAGCCGGAGGTGTCCACGGCGTCCAGGCGGTCGCTGGCGGCGTCGAACGCCCGCTCGCTGCGCGCGGCGGGCTCCGCCAGCCCGGAGATCCGCTCGAGCGGGAAGGTGTGCTCGACCGGCTGGAAGCTGTCGGCGGTGACCTGCTCGGCCGCCTCGGCGACCGGCTCGAGACCGTCGCGTCCGAGCTCGTCGAGCACCGAGGCGACGGTGGCCACGCCGGCGGCGTCGTCGCCCAGCACCGGCAGCTCGCCGAAGAGGCGCCAGGTCCAGCCGTGGGTGGTGGCGTCGGCGCCGGACGCCGCCTGCTGATAGGCGTCCAGGGCCCGCCGCGCGCCCGCGGCGTCTCCGCGGACGAGGGCCGCGCGCATCACCTGCGCCTGGCGCTCGACCTCACGGAGGTCGCGTCCGGCGTCCAGCGCCACCCACAGCGCCCAGCCGAGTGCGAGCAGCACGACGGAGCCGACCCCGATCGCGATCGTGCGGCGCGGGTGGTCGCGTCGGAAGCGTCGCACCTGCCGCAGCAGCCGCCGGAAGCCGCGAGATCGCCGCCGACGCCGGATCTCGGGCGACATGACGGGGAGACTAGCGGATCTCCCGCGGGCCTCCCGGGCGGCATGCGACAGTGACCATCGACCGCGGGGAGCGTTGGGCACACGGGCGTGGCCTAGGATCGGCACGCCCCGGCTTCGGGATGTTCGTCACAAGCAAGGGATGGGACTTGGACTTCAAGCAGTTTCTGACGGTGCTGCGGCGCCGTTGGATGAGCATCGTGACCATCATCCTGCTCGCCCTCGGGGTCAGCGCGGCGATCACCTTCACGCGCACCCCGATGTACGAGTCGAAGACCCAGATCTTCCTGACCGTCGACGTCCGGGACACCACCGACGCGTACGCCGCGCTGCTGTTCGCCTCCAACCGCGCGTCGTCGTACGCCACGGCGGTCAAGAGCACCGAGCTCGCCGAGCGCGTGATCGACCAGCTCGACCTCGACATGACGCCGGAGCAGCTGTCCTCGCGCATCGACGCGGAGGTCGTCGAGAGCACCTCCTTCATCCAGATCTCGGTCCGCGACGAGAACCCGCGCGACGCGCAGACGATCGCCGACGTCACCACCGAGGAGTTCACCACCTACGTCGCCGGCCTGGAGACGCCCGGCGGCAGCACGGAGGAGTCCCAGATCCTCCCGCAGATCACCGACAAGGCGTCCTACAACCCCAGCCAGGTGAGCCCCGACGTGGTGCTCAACCTCGTCGTCGCCGCCCTGATCGGGATCCTGCTCGGCATCGGTCTCGCCGTCGCCCGGGAGACCCTGGACCGCACGATCCGCACCGCCGACCACGTCGCGGAGCTCACCGACTCCCCGGTGCTGGCCAGCGTGGGCTTCGACGGCGACATCCGCTCGGCGCCGCTGCTCACCGACCTCGGCGGCTTCGCCGCCCGCACCGAGGCGTTCCGCCTGCTGCGCACGAACCTGCAGTTCATCGACCTCGACCACCAGCCCCGGTGCCTGGTGATCAGCAGCGCGGTGCCGGGCGAAGGCAAGACGATGACGTCGACGAACCTCGCCGTGGCGCTGGCGCAGACCGGCCGCAACACCCTCATCATCGACGCCGACCTCCGTCGCCCGCGCGTCGCGTCCACGCTCGGGCTCGACCCGGCGATCGGTCTCACCACCGCCCTGGTCGGGAAGACCGAGATCCACGACGCCATCCAGGTCCACGAGGCCAGCGGCCTGCACGTCCTCGCCAGTGGCGCCAAGCCGCCGAACCCGACGGAGATCCTGCAGTCCAAGATCACCCACGACCTCATCCGGCGGCTGCGCTCGTCGTACGACATGGTGATCATCGACGCCCCGCCGTTGCTCCCGGTCGCGGACGCGTCGGTGCTGGCGAAGCTCGCCGACGGCGTGATCCTCGTGGTGCGTCACGCCAAGACCACCAAGGACCAGGTCAACGAGGCCATCAACCGCCTCAACCAGGTCGGCGCCCGGCTCTACGGCGTCGTGGTCAACATGGTCGCCAAGCGCGCCATCGGCTCGTATTACTACTACTACTACGAGGAGACCAGCCCCGCCGGCCGCGGCGGCAAGGACGCGGAGTCCGGTCGCCGGCGCGCCTGACGCCGGCGAGGCCCGCGGGGCCGGTCACGGCCTGTCGCGGCCGTGTGGTCAGCGGCGGTCGGCCTTGCGGACGAAGACCATCAGCGTCGGCGCCAGCGCGGGCGGCGTGAGCCGGTCGATGAGCTGGGCGACCCGCCAGGCCGGCGCGTTGGAGCCGAAGTACGTCGGCTCCGACGCGTGGCCGTAGACCACGAGCTCGTGGGGCGGCGGGAACAGCGCGGCGAGGGCGCGCCGGGTGTTCATGCTGTAGCGGACCGGGAAGACGTCCTCGGCCTTGCGGTGCGGTTGGAGCCGGCGCAGCACCCGGGTGTGCAGCTCGTTGGGGACGGCCCGCGCGCCGATGCCGATCATCCCCCACTTGTTGGGCGTGCGGGCGGCCAGCCAGCCGCCCGGCTTCAGCACCCGGAGGATCTCGCCGGACACCCGGGCGGCGTCCTCCTCGGCCACGTGCTCGAGGACGTGGTCGGCGAGCACGAGGTCGAAGGCCGCGTCGTCGTAGGGCAGGTCCCCGCCCGGCTCGATGACCCGGGCGGAGGTGAGCGTCGGGTTGTCGAGGACGACCGGGTCGACGTCCACGCCGTGCACCTGCGCGACCCGCTCGTGGAAGCCGCGCAGCCGGCGGTGCAGCTCGGGGAAGGGCTCGACGGCCCACAGGCCGCGGCCGGCGCCGAAGTCGAGGACCGCGCTGTCGGGCCCGAGGAGGGCGTTGACCCGGGTGTAGAACTCGATGAACCCGTCGTGGCGGGTGTAGCCGCCGGCCCGGACCTCGGGATAGAGCCGGGCGAGGGTCTCCCCGGGGCGGAACGTCGATTCGGAGTCGTTCACGGGCTCACCTTAGTTCTCACGAGTCCGCCAGGAGCGCGTCCACGGAGGCCAGCACCCGGGCGGGAGGGATGGAGACGTCGTCGAGGACGCCCTGGTTGGGACCGTCGGGTCCACTGGCCGGCTCGGCGACCAGGTAGCGGTAGTCGGCGCCGACGGACTGGCAGATGGCCCACAGCCCGAGGTGCACGTAGGTGGCGGCGAACATCTCCAGGACCCGGACTCCCGGTCGGGAGAAGGTGAGATTGGTCAGGGCCGCCCCGTGCGGGGACACCACGACCTCGGCGCCGTGGAAGAGGTCGATCTGCTCCTGGACGGTGTGCTGCCCGGGGTCGATGCGGGCGAAGCCGCGCCGCTCCAGCTCGGGCCACAGCGCGGCCTCCTCGACGTACCGGCGGGTGCGCGGGGTGCTGCCGCGGGTGACGTAGAGCCGGGTGGGTGTGCCGGTGGCGCCGGACGGTCGCAGCCGGCGGCGCAGCCACGCGACGGTCGCCGGCGGCGCCTGGAGTGCCCAGTTGGGGTTGCTGGGGACGAGCAGCCGGTCCGCGGACACGGTGCGGCCGCGCTCGGGCTGGATGAGCCGCGTCGTGACGCCCGCCAGCTCCAGGAGCTGCTGTTGGTAGCGCGTCCGGTGCGGCACCACCACGGCGTCGACGCCCTCCAGCGCCCGCTCCCCCAGCGTGTCCTCGAGGACGGCGAGGCGGCCGAGGGCGTCGTAGAGGAAGTGGTAGTAGTTCTCGGACGTGCCCCGGGCGGTCAGGCTGAGGGCGGTGCCGGCGACGTGCTCGACCGGGCCGAGCGTCGGTCGCAGGAAGATCGGGTGCTCGCGCCAGTCGAAGACCCCGAAGTAGGTGCTGGTCTCGTGGTCGAGCACCTTGGTGGGCGTGGTGGCCGCGCCGTAGTCGCCGGTCAGCCGCCCGTCGGCGATCTCGAGGGTGAAGGTCGCGGGGATCGTCGTGGCCGGCACCCTCGGCGTCGGGACCGTGGCGGCGTGGATCGCTTCGAACAGCCAGTGCCCCGCGGGCTCCCCGGTAGTCGCCGGACGCACCCACTCCTCCTCCGGGCGGCCGGCGTGCAGCACGACCCCGGGCTCGCGCGCCGTCTGCGTCGCCGACGACGTGGCGCGGCGCGGGACGCCGCGCGCGCCGAGCAGCGGGGACACCAGCCGGAACAGGTAGCCGAGCAGCCGGGTGAGGAGGAGGTGCAGGCGCTTGAACAGCGGCCACCACGGCCGCAGCCACACAGGCAGGCTCATCACGCGCTCACCGCGCCACCAGGCGGCGCACGACGGCCCAGACCGGCCGGAAGCGCACGACGCGGCCGATCAGCACCCGCAGCCACAGCGGCTTGATGATGCGCTTGACCGCTCGGGACAGTCGTCCGTCGATCTGCAGCAGCACCAGCTCCAGCTCGGCCTCCGCCGCCTCGTTGAGGGCGACCTGCGCGGGATGGACGAGCGGGAACGGCATCGCCTGGGCCGGCATCGGCGTCCGGGCGGTGTGCGTGTGCGTGGCGTCGGGGCCGAAGCCGTCGTTCTCGACCAGGTTGAGCGAGGGCGTGATGGACAGGCCGCGGCGGGACATGATCGTCACCCACCAGTGGTGGTCCCAGCCGCGGGAGTCGCCGTCGCGGTCACCGGCGACCTGGGTGAAGTGGCGCAGCGCGGCCTCGGTGACCAGCGCGTCGGGGTGCGGCAGCACCTCGACCGGACGGACGGCGTCGGCGGTGCGCGGGGTGCGCCCGACCCGGTCCTCGGCGCCGGCGTGGTCGCGCGGGAAGACGGCGCGGTGGGCCTGCCACCGGTCGGCCCAGGTCGCCCAGCCCCACACGCTCGCCCAGGTCGTGAACGCGTAGCTCGCGTCGCCGAACATGCCGCGCGGGATGCCCTTGTTGTCGCCGGCGATCTGCCACACCCGCGGTTCGTCGGCGTACCGGTCGAGCAGCTCGACGCAGAAGTCGAAGAAGGTCGGGTGCGGGATGCAGTCGTCCTCGAGCACGATGGCCCGGTCGGCCTGGGCGAAGACCCAGTCCAGGCCGAGCTCGACGTTGGCCTCCAGGCCGAGATTGCGCTCGGCGAACCGGGTGTGGACCCGTCCGGGCCATGGGGCGGAGGTCAGCAGCTCGCGGACCTCCGCGCAGCGCGCCTCGTCCTCGGGATGGGTGGCGCGTGGACCGTCGACCACGAGGAAGACCTCCTCGGGCGTGGCCGCCAGGACCGCCTCGACGGTACGACGGACCACGGCCGGGCGGTTGAAGGCCACGATCACCACCGGCGTCCGGAGGGGCGGGACGGACGTTTCAGGCACGACGGCTCTTCTCTCCCAGGCGACTGACGAGGCGGTGGGCGGCGGTCGCGGCGCGGCTGTTGACCGCCGTGCGCGCGGCGTGACGGAGGCGGGGCGAGCGGACCAGGCGACGGGCCACGGTGGCGGCCCGTCCGCCGACGCGGCTCAGCACGAGCTCGAGCTCCCGCTCGACCTGCGGGTCGAGCGCCACCTCGGCCGGGTGCCGCAGCGGGAAGGCCATCTCCTCGGCGGCGTGGTCACGCTTGCCGGGGGCCACGCCGTGGGTCGCGTCGACCCCCCAGCCGACGTTCTCCACGAGGTTGACCGCCGGCGAGATCGCGAGGCCGCCGAGCGTCATCATGCTCAGCCACCAGTGCTTGTCCCACCCGTGGGTCACGGTGTCGTCCGAGACGGCCGCCTCGGCGAAGTGCTGCCGGCCGGAGCGGGTGACGAGCAGACCGGGCCGGGGCACGGCGGGAACCGTGCGGACCGGCGCGTCCCCGTCGACGTGGTCGCGGGGGAAGAGCTCGCGGTGGCGCTGCCAGCGGTCGGCCCAGGTCGCCCAGCCCCACACGCTCGCCCAGGCCGTGAACGCATAGCTGTCCTCGCCGAAGAGGCGGCGCGGCACGCCGAGCCCGCTGCCGGACACCTGCCAGACCCGCGGATCGTCGCGGTAGCGGGCCAGCAGCTCGTCGGCGTAGCGGAAGAAGGTCGGGTCGGCCTGGCAGTCGTCCTCCAGCACGATCGCGGCGTCGGCCTGGGAGAACACCCAGTCCAGGCCGAGCTCGACGTTGGCCTCCAGGCCGAGGTTGGTCTCGGCGTACCGGCGCCGCACCTCGCACGGCCAGTCGACGTCCTCCAGCACCGTCCGCACGGCCGCGCAGCGCTCGGGGTCCTCGGGACGGTCCGCGCGCGGGCCGTCGACGACGAGGAAGAGCCGGCTCGGCCGGGCAGCGCGGATGGCGGCGAGGGTCCCCGCGGTGAGCTCGGGCCGGTTGAAGGCGATCAGGGCCACGGGGGTGGTCAGCAAGCGGATCCTCGGGAGGTGCGGATGCGGCGGACGGTCCGGTCGGTGGAGTCATTCCACCAGATGCAGAACGACCCGCGACGGATGCGGTTACAGTTGCCCACCGTGCCCCAGATCTCCGCTGACGCGCTCCTCGCCAAGGCCCGCCGTGCCAACCCCGAACTGGTCCGCGGATGGCTCCGTCGGCGCGCGAAGGCGGGCGCCGCGCGCGCCGGCTTCATGGTCAGCCGGATCGACGAGGAGGGCCGCCGCTACGTCGCGGTGACGCACAACGACGACGTCCCGCTCCCGCCCGGGGCCGAGGCCGAGCTGCGCCAGGACAACCCGCGTCTGGTCGAGCTGCAGGCGACGTACGACGCGCTCGACCTGCCGTCCGCGGTGCACACCCAGTGGCGCCAGGGCTTCTTGAAGAAGAACCTCTCGCTCGCCTGGTTCCGCGGCGACAACGCCTATGTCTGGCAGTTCCGCCAGCTCGGGCACGCCGCTCGGATCCGGATGTACCTCGCGATGCTCGACGTGCTGGAGCGCGACCGGCTCGGGCTGTTCGACACGCTGCGCGAGGACGGCCTGTTCGGCGCGTTCACCTTCGAGTTCGGCGACCGGCCGCCGGTGAGCCGCGACCTGCTCGACAGCATCAACGAGATCAACTACCTCGACCAGCAGATGGGCCTCTCGCAGATCGAGGGCCTGCGGGTCCTCGACATCGGCGCCGGCTACGGCCGCCTCGCCCACCGGATGTCGACGGCGTTCCCGGGCCTCGCGGCGTACGACTGCGTCGACGCGGTCGCCACCTCGACCTTCCTGTGCGAGTACTACACCCGCTTCCGTGGGCTGCCCGAGACGGTGCGGGTGGTCCCCCTCCACGAGCACGAGAAGCTCGCCGAGCGCTACGACGTCGCGGTCAACATCCACAGCTTCTCCGAGGCCTCGCACGAAGCGATCTGCTGGTGGCTGGACCGGATCGCCGAGCGCGACATCCCGTGGCTGCTCATCGTCCCGAACACGCCCGACGAGCTGCGCAGCACCGAGCTGGACGGCAGCATGCGGCCGTTCCGGCAGGACGTGCTCGACCGCGGCTACGAGCTGGTCGACGACCGGCCGATCCACCAGTCCGACGAGCTGCGCGAGCTCATCGACCTGCACGACCGGTTCTACCTGTTCCGCAAGAGGTCCTGAGGCAGCCGAGCTCCCGGATCCTCACGGGGCCACCGGGGTCACCGGGGTCACAGCGACCAGGTCGCGAACTCCTGCCCGGTCAGTGCGCGCAGCCGGTCGACCTCCGGCTGCAGCGCGGCGCGGAGGGCGGCCTCGGTCTCCGGCAGCAGTCGGGGCCGCTCGACGAGGTTGCTCTCGCGTCGCCACATCCGGTGGGTGAGGAACTGGCGCGGACCGGCGGGGAGCCGCCGGAAGGCGCGCAGCACCGGCCCGCGGCGCAGGGCGAGCAGCCAGCCCGGCACCTGGTGCTTCTCCTCGCGGGTGTTGAACCGCCCGTAGTCGTCGGCCGAGGCGTGCGGCACCGGGAGGTCGAGGAAGCCGAAGACCCGCGCCATCGTGCCGACGACGTCGGCGCCGAGGTCGGCGAGGTCGACGACGAGCACCTGCTCGGCCGGGTAGCGGCGCAGGATCTCCTCGAGCTGGGTCGCGTAGCGGCTCGACGCGACGAGGGCGTTCTCGGGGTCGGTCGGGTCGGCGAGCTCCTCCTCGAGGGTGCGGTGGGTGGCGCGCCACTGCACCTGCTCGACGTACTCGGCGACGACGCGGTCGACGGGGTCGCGGACCAGGTAGACGATCCGCGCGTCCGGGACCAGCTCGGCCATCCGGTCGACCACCCCGGGGATGCAGGGATGCTTGGTGTAGTGCGGGGAGGACTCGACCCGATAGCGGGTGCCGGTCGGGAAGTGCTCCTGGTAGGCACCCACCCAGCGGCGGCAGTCGGGGTCGGAGAAGAAGCGCATCTCCTTCTCCGTCGACACCGCGACGTCGGGGTGGAGGTCGAGATAGTTGTGCATGCTCGTCGTGCCGGCCTTCATCGCGCCGACCACGACGACGTTCGGCATCCGCTCGGGATCGGGCTCCACCGGCGTCGCGTCGCCGCGGGCGACCCGATGGCGCGGGGCGACGTGCGCCGAGCAGTTGAGGCAGGCGTCCAGGCGCTCGCCGCGGGAGCGGAGCGACCAGCCGTTGCTCGCGAGCCGGGCGGGCGTGTTGACGGTGAGCACCGGGGGCACGCAGATGTCGCACTGGACGGAGATCTGGCCGTTGGCCAGCTCGGCGAGGACGGCCATCGACCTCACGCCGTCCGGATCGGGAGACGCAGCACGCCGCGAGGATAGCCGTCGGTGCGCCGGGGCGGGCGAGCTCCACCGGCCCCGAGACGAGGGGTCGGCGACCTGTGTAACCTCACCCGGGTGCGCCAGGCCCTGACCACCCTCGTCTTCCTGTTGCCGCCGAGCCAGCTCAAGAACCGCCTGCTTCGCCTCCTCGGCCACGACGTCCCGGCGACCGCGACGGTGGGGATCTGCCTGGTGCGCCGCGTCGACCGCTTCGAGCTGGGCGAGGGCTCGCTCATCCACCACTTCAACCTGTTCCGCGACCTGCGGCTGGTGAAGATGGGGATCGGCTGCCGGATCATGCTCTTCAACCAGATCGTCGGGGACTCCGGCTACGAGCCGGGGGCGGCACAGACGGAGAACCTGCGCACCCTGCGGATGGGCGACGACTCGCACATCATCAGCCAGCACTACCTCGACTGCGGCGGCGGCATCGTGCTCGGCGACCAGACGTGGGTGACCGGCATCCGCTCCACGCTGCTCTCCCACGCCTTCGACCCGACCAACGGCGGCATCATCCTCGACCCCGTGACGATCGGCGACCGTGCCGTGGTGGCGACCTCCTGCACGATGCTGCCGGGGACCGTGATCGGGGAGGGCGCGCTCGTGGCGGCCGGGTCGACGACGTGGACCGGCCAGGAGGCCAAGGGCGCGCACCTGCACGGAGGCGTCCCGGCCCGGCGGCTGGCTCCCATCGACATTCCCGCACACGTCTACGACCGGGCCCGTTACCAAGGCCCCCGTGACGTCGTTGCGCCTGCGAACCCCCCATCTGAGTAGAGGTCGGAATGAACGAGATTGAGACCAGGATCGTCACGATCGTCACCGAGCTGCTGGCGCGCTCGGACCGCCCGGAGCTGACGGTCTCCCTGGACGCGGCGCTGCACGGTGAGGACGGGCTCGGCCTCGACTCGCTGGAGACCGCCGAGCTGTCGGCCATCCTCGAGGACGAGCTCGGCACCGACCCGTTCGGCGCCGGCCTGCTTCCGGAGACCGTGGGCGACATCGTCGCGTTCTACGCCGACGCGACCGCCGCCTCCGCATGACCGCACCTCGCACGGTCATCGTCACCGGCGGCAGCCGGGGCCTGGGCCAGGGCATCGTCCAGCACTTCCTGGACGCCGGCGACCGCGTCGCCACCTGCGCCCGCAGCGAGACCGACGCCGTTCGCGCGTGGCAGGCGGACCCGGCGTACGCCGACCGCTTCCTGTTCCGCAAGGCCGACATGGCCGACCGCGAGCAGTCCACGGCGTTCGTCAAGGACGTGCTCGCGGAGTGGAGGTCGGTGGACGTGCTCGTCAACAACGCCGGCGTCGCTCGCGACGGCATCCTGGCGCTCTTCAGCGACGAGGACTCCGACACCGTCATCGACCTGAACCTGAAGGCGACCATCCACCTCACCAAGCAGGTGGTGCGCAACATGCTCGCCCACGGCGGCGGCCGGATCGTCAACATCTCCTCGATCACCGGCCTGACCGGCTATCGCGGCCTGACGGTGTACGGCGCCACGAAGGCCGCCCTCGACGGCTTCACGCGGGCGCTGGCCCGCGAGGTCGGGTCGCGGAAGATCACGGTCAACAGCATCGCGTCGGGCTATCTGAGGACCGAGATGAGCCACGGCCTCGACGACGCCCAGCTCAACCAGATCGTGCGGCGTACGCCGGCCGGCCGGCTGGGCGAGCCGGACGACATCGCCCGCGCGGTGGCCTTCCTCGTCGACGAGCGCAACGACTGGATCACCGGGCACGTGCTGGTCGTCGACGGCGGCCTCACCGCCTGAGCGTCTCCTCGTCCGCGCCGATCAGCGCGAGGTACTCCCCCACGAGCACGTCGCGGCGATCGGGCGCGACGCGGGCGTCGTCGGTGGCGAAGGTGTGCATCAGCCGGCCGCGGTAGGAGGTCAGCGCCAAGAAGACGACCTGGTTGGGCGCGGCGACGAGCTGGCCGTGCACGCTGCGCAGCCAGTCGGGATCGGTGCCGGGGTCGACGACGCCCATGTTGCTGACCACCACGCAGGGCGGACCGGCGCTCAGCGCCGCGGCGATGAGGTCCCGTCCGGCGGCGAGGTCGCCGACTCCCTCCACGCGGGTGAGGTGGAAGAAGAGCTCGCCCTCGCCGCGGCCGAGCGCCTCGACGATCCCGGACTTCACCTCGGCGGCCAACGCCCACCGGTCGTCGACGGCGACCCGGAACGGGCGGGAGAGCACGGCGATCGCCATCGCCTGGGCCTGGCCGGGGTCGGCCGGCGGGGCGCCGAGATCCGCGGGCGCCGCGAACTGCAGCGTCGCGTCGCCTCCGCACAGCACCCGCGCGGTGCTGGTCAGCAGGGCCGAGGCGACGTTCGCGAACGGGCTGGCGCCGTGCGCGCGGCCGTCGGCGACGACCCGGGCCGCGGTCTCGGGCCCGATCTCGAGGTGGCGCATCCAGGAGCGGCGCGGCACCGACCCGTCGGGCCAGTCGGCCGGCTGCGGGGTGCCGTAGGAGGCGTTGCGCTCCTTGAGCTCGCGCAACAGCGCGATCATCGCGGATCGGCTCTCCTGCCACGGGTGCGGCCGGGACGGCGGCGCCGGCTCGGAGAGCAGTTGCTGCTCGGGGACGTCTTGTCCGTCGAGCAGCCGCACCAGCCACTGCAGCTCGGTGATCCCCAGGCGGCCGTCGATGATCGCGTGGTGACCGTGGAGGATCAGGCGCGAGCGGCCCTCGTCGGGGCTCGTGAGGTACGCACAGCTCAGCGGGACACCGAGCTCGCGCGGCGTGTCGCCCGCCCGCTCGAACGCGCGGTCCCATGCCGAGGAGGGCAGCACCTCGGCGCTGAACAGGTCGTGGTCGAGCCCGACGTCGGCGATGGTGAGGTCCTCGGTCGCCGCGGCCCGGGCGAGCACGCGACGGGCGCGGAACTCCCGCCAGGCGCGCCGCACGTCGTCGGGGTCGAAGCAGCGGTCGAGGTCGGCGGAGATCATCGCGGTGCTCGGCCAGGCGCGGTCGAGGAAGGTGTAGTACTTCTCGGCTGCCGTCATCGGGCGGTGGGCACCCACGCGCACTCCTACCTCTCGGGACACAGGACGATCCTGCCCGTGCCAACGCTGCGACCGGCCACCGGGTGACGCATGCGCCATACTCGGCCCGGCCCGTCCTTGCCGACCACGACGTGCCGTGAGAGGAGTCGACACCGATGATCGGGTTGCTGGAGAGGGCCGCCGCGGCGCGGCCGGAGCAGGTCGCGGTGGTGACCCCGGAGGTCACGCTCACCTACGCCGCGCTGCGCGACGGCGCGCTCCGGGTGGGCGCGGGACTGCGGGCGCGCGGCATCGAGCGGTTCGCCGTCCTCGAGCCCGACGCGGCATGGGTCCTGCGCCTCCTCGGCGGCGCCGCCGCGGTGGGCAGCGAGCCGTGCCAGTACCAGCCCGACCTCGACGCGGCGCAGTTCGCCGAGCAGGCGGCGGCGCTGGGACACGACACGGTCGTGAGCCGGCGCACCGACCTCCCGGGGTCGATGACGGTCGTGCGCCCCGAGGAGCTCGACGGCGATCCGGCGGGCCTGCCGGCGTACGACGGGCCCCAGCCGCTGATGATCCGCACCACGGGGACCACCGGGCTGCCGAAGGCGGCCCGCCACGACTGGGCGGTGCTGTCGCGGCGCAGCGCGGAGACCGCGCCGCGGCCGGAGCAGCGGTGGCTGCTGGCGTACGGGCCGCAGCAGTTCGCCGGGGTCCAGGTGCTGCTGCACGTGGTGGCGGCGCAGGCCACCCTCGTCGCGCCGTTCCCGCGGCAGCCGCGCGACGGCCTCACGGCGCTGCTGCAGGACCGCGTGACCTGCGTGAGCGCCACGCCGACCTACTGGCGCTTCCTGCTCGCCGAGGCCCGCAGCCGCAAGGTGGAGCTGCCGCCGCTGGAGCAGGTCACCCTCGGCGGCGAGGCCAGCTCGCCGGATCTGCTGGCCGATCTGGAGCAGGCCTTCCCGACCGCTCGGATCTCGCAGGTCTACGCCTCGACCGAGTTCGGCTCGATCGCGTCCGTCCGCGACGGGCGTCCGGGCCTGTCGGTCGCCAGCCTGTGGAGCCCCGACAACCCCGACGCCGTGCTGCGGGTCCACGACGGCGAGCTGCAGGTGCGCGCCGGCACCGGCATGCTCGGCTACGCCGGCGATCCCGGCGGCGCCCCGGCCACGGCGCCGGGAGCCGACGGCTGGGTGTCGACCGGCGACCTCGTCGAGATCGTGGACGACCGGGTGCTCTTCCGCGGGCGGGCCTCGGAGGTGATCAACGTCGGCGGGGTCAAGGTCCACCCCCTGCCGGTGGAGGAGCGGGTCGCGGGCGTGCCGGGTGTCCGGATCGCCCGGGTGCACGGGCGACCCAACCCGATGGTCGGCGCGGTCGTCGCCGTCGACGTCGCGCTCGCCGACGACGCCGACGACGCGGCGGTCAAGGACGCGATCCGCGCGGCGTGCTCCGACCTGCCGCGGGCCTGGCAGCCGCGCAGCATCAAGATCGTGGACGAGGCCGAGCTCGCCGCCGCCACCAAGGGCGGCAAGATGCTGCGCGGCTGAGCGCGCGGCGCCCTAGGTCGAGGCGCGGTGCCGGCCGGGCGCGAGCCGGACCGGCTCGGCCGGCGCGTGGGACTCGCGGGCCGCCTCGCGCTCCGACTCGGGCAGCTCGGGCAGCTCGGGCTGCTCGGGCGGCTCGGGGAGCGGACCGCGGCCCTTCCACATCACGGCGATCCACCAGCACACGGTCGAGACGCCGGTGCCGACGGCCATCGCCCACAGGGCGCCCTCGGCGTCGCCCCAGGCGGCGCCGATGACCATGCACGCGCCCACCAGGACGATCGCGACGATGTCGGTCACCATGGCGGCCTGGATCCGGTGGGTGCCCATGAGCGAGGCGCGCAGGCCGCTCTGCGCGGCCATGAGCAGCACCTTCAGGCTCAGCGCGAGCATCAGCGGCTCGACGACGTCCCAGGAGTCGCCCAGGACCGCGTGGCCGACGACGTCGGGCAGGAAGACCAGCACGAGGAGGTTGAGCACGCCGACCGCGGTGGCGATGGTGATCGCCCGCCGGACGTGACGCCACACCGCCCGCCGGTCGTGGCGCTCGCGCGCGATGTCGGCGGCGGCGGAGATCCCGACCGCCATCTGCACGGCCGTGCTCGGGGCGCCCAGCAGGGTCGCGGCGCGGAAGGCCGCGACGGCGAGCGGACCGCTGAAGAGGGTCATCAGCGAGGCGGTCACGAGCGCCGTGCCGCTGGCGGCCAGGCCGCTCACCATGGACCGCCAGGAGAAGTCCCATCGGCTGCGCAGCCACCCGAGGCCGCCGCCGGTCGGGGCACCGCACTGCACGAAGACCCACCACGAGGCGATCACGCCCGAGCCGGTCCACGCCGCGATCAGCCAGGTCAGCGAGTCGAGGCCGAGCAGGTGGGTGCCGACGAGACCGACGGCGAGCAGCACGAGCCACAGCGCGTCGAGCATCACCGCGCCGGCCGGCCGCTGCCGGGCGATGGCGAGGAAGCGGCCGACGTCGTGCAGCACGAGGAACGGAAGGGCGACCCCGAAGACGAGGATCGGCCCGCCCAGCGCGCTGTCCGAGGCGACGAGGGCGAGTCCGGCCGCGGCGCACAGCGCACCGGAGCCGAGGCCGAGCACGAGGGTCGAGGACAGGATCGCGCCGGGCCGCCCGTCCGCGTCCTCGGGGTGCACGATCGCCGTGGTGGAGATGAGGCTGCGGAAGACGACCTGGGCGACGGTGTAGACCATCACGACCAGGCTGAACCGGCCGAAGTCGATCGGCTCGAAGGCGTGGGCGACCCAGATCAGGGCGGCGATGTTGGACAGGCTCGACAGGATCTGGTCGACCGTGACCAGGCTCAGCCGACGACCTGCGGATCCGACCTGCGCGGTCATCCGCGCCTCCGACGGAGCAGCACCCGCAGATCATGTCACGGGCCCGGCCGGGCAGGTGGAGGTACGCGGCAACCGGTGCCGTCGGGGAGGTAACGACAGGCAGGGACGGCCGTTGTGTCATCGTGACCACCGTGGCTCTCAGTTCCGCGCTGCACCGAGCACAGGGCTCGGTCCGCGTCCAGCGCCAGCTCAGCAAGCTCCGCCGCCTGCGCGGCCGGATGATCGACGTACCCCTGCGACAGGTGGAGCAGGCGCGCCGGCGGCTGGCCACCGAGGACGTCGACGTGCTGCTGCTCGGCGACAGCTCGACGCTGTGCTGGTCGCTGCGCGACACCGACCGCACGCGCCTGCCGGAGCTCCTCGGCCAGCGGCTGGGCAACGTCGTGAACCTCGCCGGGCCCGGCTTCGGATCCAGCATCTACGCGGAGGCGACCCGGATCCTCGCGACGGCCGAGCAGCGCCCGAAGGCGGTGGTGTTCACGCTGGCGCTGCGGACCAGCACGGCCACCCACATCGTGGCCGACCCGCTGACCGGCTATCACCGCTCGCTGGCCGCGATGGCGCAGGTCACCAACGCCCGCCGCCGGATCCGCTACGTCGGCCGGGGCGGCTCGTTCGCCACCGACGAGGAGCGCGACGCCTTCCTCGCGCAGCCGGTCGAGAGCCGGTGGAGCGGCCGGCGCACCGTGGGCTGGTACCGCCAGCAGCTGGTCGGCACCGGACTCCCGCCGTGGCCGATCGAGCTCGAGCGGCTGCGCTTCGACTACTTCTACGGCGAGCAGCTGCGCCCCGACAACCCGGGCCTGGAGTCGCTGACCACGCTCGCCCGGCGCCTGGAGCAGTACGGCGTCCCGGTCGTCGGCGTCTGGACCCGACCGCCGATGCAGCGGGGGGAGATGCACTTCCCCGGCGAGTTCGAGGCCCACGTCCGCGCCCACAAGGTGCTGCAGGACCAGGCCCTGGCACGCGGCTCCTCCGCGATCGGCCCGATGCTCGACATCCACCTCGAGGACGAGGACTTCGAGGACAGCTGCAACGCGACCGAGCACTACGCCTACTCCGGGCGGGTCAAGGTCGCCGACGCCATCGCCGACGCCGTGCGCTCACGATGAGCCTGGCGAGGCTCCGCGCGTTCGTCCGGCTGCGCCGCGCCCGGCTGCGCGGCTGGATCGCGCTGTTCGGGATGCTCCTCGCCGCGGTCCGCGGCCGGGTCGACGAGATCTGGGTCGGCGACTCGCACTCGGTGACCTTCAACTCCGCGCAGCCGCCGCTGCCGGGCATCCTGCGCACCGGCGAGCGCCGGTGGACCTGGCACCTCGGGCCGCGGCTGCTCTACTCCATCGCGCGCGACGACTTCCCGGCGCCGCTGCTGCGCACCGCGCGGCTCATCGCCCGGGTCCCCGGAGCCCGGGACGCCGCCTGGTTCTTCTCGCTCGGCGAGATCGACATCCGCTGCCACCTCGCTCCGCGCCTGGCCTCCGGCGGCGACGTCGGGTTCGTGTCGGCGTACGTCGACCGGGTGCACGCCCTGCTCGCGCGGCTGGACGCGCCCGCCGGCACGATCGTGGTGCCGGTGCCGCCCTGCCTCGACAGCTACGACCCCGTCGCCTTCCCCGTCGCCGGGTCCCCCGAGCAGCGGCTCGCCGCCCACCGGGCCGTGCGCTCCGCCCTGGTCCTCGCGACCGGCGCCGCGCGCGGCGGGCCGGCGCTGCGTCTTCTCGACGCGACCGCCGACCTCGCCGGACCCGACGGACTGATGCGCGACGACCTGACCGACGACGGCTGCCACACCAACGAGGCCGGCCGGGCCGTGGTGCGGCGCGAGGTGGTCGCACTGCTGCGGTAGTCCGGCTCCGGGCGTGCGGCGCGCCGCCACGTCGATCGAAGGATCAAACCCGGCACCGAGCGAACCGGAGCTGACTCAGCAGGTGCTCAGCCCAGCTCCGCGGGTACCAGCTCCGTGATCGCCGCCAGCCCCTCGGCGTCGTCGCGGTGGACGACGGCGACGTCCCAGTAGGCGCGGGAGCGGGCGCGTCCGTGCGGGACGTCGTCGAGCACGCGGGCCTGGTCGGCGATCCGGTCGACGGTCGTGCGACCGACGACGTGGCCGCCGTTGTCCCAGACGGCGACCTCGTCGTAGCCGAGCTCGGCCAGGCGTGGCCACACGGCGGCGGGGTCGAGCCCGGCGAGGCGGGTGAGATAGGGGTCGTACTCGAAGAACAGCACCGGTGGGGCGTCTCGCCAGGCCTCGGCGATGGCGGGGATCAGGCTGACGTCGTAGCCGTCGGTGTCGGACTTGGCCAGGCGGAGGCGCTCGAAGTCGGGATGTCCGGCCCGCAACGCCGTCGGCGAGACCGTGGGCATCGCGTCGGCGCCGGCGCCCTCGACGAAGCGCGTGGTGCCACCGGTCCGTACGGCGGTGGTGCCGCTCTCCGAGCCGTCGACGGTGAGCAGCGCCTCGACGACGTGCACGCGGGGGTCGCCGTCGACGTTGCGGTGGAGGAAGTCCAGGTACGCCCGGTCCGCCTCGATGCACAGGACCCGACCGTCGGCGGCGTTGAGGATCTGCACCGCGGAGTCGCCGATGTTGGCGCCGACGTCGAGGACGGTCAGCGGCCCGGAGGCCGCGAGCAGACGGGCGAGCTCCACGAGGTTCTGGCCGTACTCCGGGTCCCACGCCGCGTAGTCGGGCAGCCGGTGCGACCAGGGCAGCACGAGCTCGACGCCCTGCACCCGCCGGACCACCGGGCGGAAGGGGAAGCGGTCGCGGACGAGCCAGCCGACGCGACGCTTGGCGGTGGAGGCGAGGGTTCCGAGTCCGGTCACCCGCGGAACCTTAGCCACCGAGCTCGCGCTTGTGCTGCACGAGCCGGCCGAGGTGCTCGATGTCCGCGTCGACCATCAGCTCGGCGAGCGCCTTCGCGTCGGTGTTGGCCTTCCAGCCGAGGACGTCGTGGGCCTTGGAGGCGTCGCCGATGAGGGCGTCGACCTCGGTGGGCCGCTCGAAGGACTTGTCGTAGCGCACGTGGTCCTCCCAGTCGAGGCCCGCGTGCGCGAAGGCGTAGCGGCAGAAGTCGCGCACGGTGGTGCCGATCCCCGTGGCCAGCACGTAGTCCTGCGGCTCGTCCTGCTGCAGCATCCGCCACATGCCCTCGACGTACTCCGGCGCGTAGCCCCAGTCCCGCAC
>Ga0164243_10003298_pt1 | contig 25937 bp, 27 predicted proteins | sample OricompcompostOP_FD_108781 | JGI IMG/M metagenome (GOLD analysis project Ga0164243, IMG submission 108781) | Organic Plus compost microbial communities from Emeryville, California, USA - Original compost - Organic plus compost (OP) | ecosystem: Engineered > Solid waste > Mixed feedstock >...
AGCGCGTACTTGAACACCATCGCGACCAGCAGGCCCGCCCAGGAGAACGCCTCCGCGATCGCGACGGTCCGGAACCACCGCGCGTAGCTGCTGAACACGCACCCACCGCCTTTCACCCGGCGCCGCCCGCCGGCGCCGGTAATTCCGAGTGTGCCGGGTGGTCCCGGTCACGCTGCGCCGGGTGTCGGGACCGTCCGCAGTGGAGCGCTGCGGACGCGCCGGCTCACTGCTGCCGGGCGTTGACGAACTCCCGCAGCAGCGCGTTGAACTCGTTCGGCCGCTCCCGGTTCGGCCAGTGCCCCACGCCGGGCAACGTGCGCAGCTGCGCGCCCGGGACCGCCGCGGCCGCCGCCTGCGCGGTCGCCGGCGACACCGACCGGTCCTGCTCGCCGTGGATGAACATCACCGGGCAGCGCAGCTGGTCGAGGCTCGGCGCGTGGTTGACGTGCATCGACCGGCGGCCCACCGAGTCCTGCTGCCAGTCCGAGAACAGCGTCTCGCGCTGCCGCGCCTCGGCGATGACCTCGTCGACGACCAGCTCCAGGTCGGGCACCTGGCCGGCGAAGAACCGCTTGGTGAGCATCCACCGCACCACGCTGCGGCGGGTGGCCAGCAGCCGGCGCGCGACGGTGCCGACCCACTGCGCCCGGGTGGCCAGGTAGCACGGCAGGTGGTGCGGCAGCCGCGGCACCAGCCCGTGCGAGCCGACCAGCACCAGCCCCTGCACCCGCCGCGGGTGCCGCAGCGTGAACCCGGTGGCGATGCTGCCGCCGGTGGACAGCCCGACCAGCATCGTGTCCCGCACGCCCCAGGCGTCCAGCAGCCAGCGCAGCACCTCCTCGCAGGTGCGCTGGTTGGCCCGCCCGAGCCACGGCTGGCTGCCGCCCTGCCCGGGCAGGTCCGGCACGTAGACGCGGTGGTCGGCAGCCAGCACCGGGATCGCGTGCCGCCAGCTCAGCAGCGCGTTGTCCAGCCCACCGCCGTGCAGCAGCACGATCGCCGGCCCCGCGGATCCCGCGCGGTAGTAGCGGATCTTCCCTGCGGGGAACTCGACGTGGTCGACCTCGACACCCTGCGGCGGGGCGGTCATCGCGTTCACTCCTCGAAACGGCGGCCGGCGGCTCAAGCGGATTCGATCTCCCGGGCGCGGGGCCCGGTTCGCCCCGGTGGGACGTGCGGCGCGGCGATCTCGTTGCGGATCGGGAGGGTGATGCGGGCAACGATCGCGCCGCCGGAGGGGCGCACCCGGTTCGATCTTGCCGCAGCGCCGCCGCGTTACCGCGGTGCGGCGCGCGGGCACCGCTCGTCGGTGCCCGATCCGGACGTGCCAGGATCGTCGGGGTGAGCACCGTGCATGACTGCAGCAGCCCGGAGGGTCGCGAGGCCGGGCTGGCCGCCGCCGCCAACGCCGTGCGCGGCGGGGGACTCGTCGTCCTGCCCACCGACACCGTCTACGGCATCGGTGCGGACGCGTTCGACGCGAGCGCCGTGGCCGCCCTGCTGGCCGCGAAGGGCCGGGGTCCGGACATGCCGGTCCCGGTGCTGGTCGGCTCCTGGTCCACTGTGGACGGATTGGTGCGCTCGGTGCCCGCCCAGGCCCGCGCGCTCATCGAGGCGTTCTGGCCGGGCGGGCTGTCCCTGGTGCTGCCGCAGGCGCCGTCGCTGGCCTGGGACCTGGGCAACACCCGCGGGACGGTGAACCTGCGGATGCCGCTGCACCCGGTGGCGCTGGACCTGCTGCGCGAGGTCGGCCCGATGGCGGTCTCCAGCGCGAACCGCACCGGGCACCCGCCGGCCTCGTCCGCGCAGATGGCGCGCGAGCAGCTGGGCGACTCGGTGGGGGTCTACCTGGACGGCGGGCCCTCCGGCGAGCCGGTGGCTTCGACGATCGTGGACCTCACCCAGCAGCAGCCGCGGGTGCTGCGCGAGGGCGCCATCAGCCGCGCCGACCTGGCCGAAGTGCTCGGCGTCGAGGTCGCCCCCGCGGAGTAGCCGCCGCGCGAGCCGGTCCGGCGGCGGATCTTCGCTGATCCGGACCGGTGCTCGTCGCGCGCCGCACTGCCGATAGCGTTGAACTGCATGCGCACAGCGGACAGCGATGAGGAGCATCGACGTTGATCACGCCGTTCTGGGGGCTGAACGCGGACCGCACGCGGCCGGTCGGCCCGCGCGGGTAGCGCTGCCATGGACAACTCCACGGCCTGGGCTCCCGCCGGCCTTCCCGCCCGGGAGTACCTGCTGGTGCTGCTCACCGCCGCGGCGGTCACCTTCCTGCTGACCGGCCTGGTCCGGCTGCTGGCGATCCGAGTGGGGGCGGTCGCCTACCCGCGCAAGCGGGACGTGCACCTGACGCCCATCCCGCGGATGGGCGGGGTGGCGATGTTCGGCGGGGTGCTGGCGGCCATGTTCCTGGCCAGCAACCTGCCCGCGCTGTCCCGCGGGTTCGAGTTCTCCAAGGACGCGGTCGCCGCGCTGGTGGCCGGCGGGCTGATCGTGCTCGTCGGCGCGCTGGACGACCGGTTCGAGATGGACTCGCTGACGAAGCTGGCCGGGCAGGTGACCTCGGCGGGCATCCTGGTGCTGTTCGGCGTGCAGTGGTTCGGCTTCTGGGTGCCCTGGGGCGGGACCGAGGGCCACATCGGGCAGCTGATGGTGCTCAACAGCAACCAGGGCCAGCTGCTGACCGTGCTGCTGGTCGTCACGATGATCAACGCGATGAACTTCGTGGACGGCCTGGACGGGCTGGCCTCCGGCATCGGCCTGATCGCCGCGAGCGCGACCTGCGCGTTCTGCCTGAGCCTGCTGCAGCAGCACGGCGGCGACGTGACCGCCTACCCGCCCGCGCTGATCGCCGCGTCGATCGCCGGGGCCTGCATGGGTTTCCTGCCGTTCAACTTCCAGCCGGCGCGCATTTTCATGGGCGATTCCGGATCGATGCTGATCGGTTTGATGCTCGCGACCGCGAGCACCTCGGCCTCCGGCAAGGCCGACTACGCCGGCTTCGGCGGCAAGGACGCGATCGCGCTGCTGTCGCCGCTGCTGGTGGTCGCGGCGGTGCTGTTCGTGCCGCTGCTGGACCTGATCATGGCGGTGGTGCGGCGCACCCGCGCGGGCAAGAGCCCGTTCCACGCGGACAAGATGCACCTGCACCACCGGCTGCTGGAGATCGGGCACTCGACCCGGCGCGCAGTGCTGCTCATCTACCTGTGGGCTGCGGTGCTGGCCTTCGGGGCGGTCTCGTTGACGCTCTTCAGTGCAGCCGTCGTGGCATGGGTGGTCGGTCTCGGTGTGGTGGTTGCCGCTATCATTTCCGTGATTCCGCGAATGGCCGAACGTTGGCGATCCGATTCCGGATCGAACCGAGGAGCCTGATTGAGCGAGCCGAACCACCAGCGCACCGGCGACGGCGAGGCGGCGAACCCGCACGCCGCCACGGTGCGCTCGCTGGCCGACGCCATGCTGCGGACCGCGGTGTGGCCGGGTGCGGTGGTCGTGCTTCTCGGTGTCCTGGTGTCGGGGTCGCTGGCGGGACTGCCCGGTGTGTTCGGCGCCTTGATCGGTGGAGTGGTGGCGTTCGGGTCGTCGCTGCTCACGATCTTCCTGATGCGCTGGACGGGCGGGATGAACCCCATGTTCGTGATGGTGGTCGCGCTCGGTGGCTACGTCGGCAAGATGCTCGTGCTGCTCGTCGTGATGACGTTGCTCGGTTCCGTGAGCGGGATCCACGCGCACGCGCTGGCGTTCACCATGCTGGCCACGATCATGGTGTGGGCCGGTGCCGAGGTGGTGGCGTTCCGCCGCACCAAGGTGCCGACCATCGTGCCTGGTCAGTAGCGGATTCTGCGGCTCGGCAGGGTACCGCGGGTGCACTTGTTACTCGCTGGTATCGTCCGCTTCGACCCGGTCGCCCGAGTGCGGAGGGTGATCAACGCACACTTTGCGCGCAGGTGTGAGGTGTGACGGGGTCGGCTTATGTGCCGGATCGCGTGTCAGGTACGTTAAGTGCAAATCATGACGATTCCCCCGGCGGTGTGAACCCCGGGAGAACCGGAAGGAGCCCAGTTGGGCGCGCTGGTGCTGGCCCAAGGCGGACAGTTCGTACCGCCGGGTGCCGATGCTTTCGACCTCCCGCCGATCTTCGGTGGCGTGACCAAGCCGATGGTTCTCATCGTACTGTCGGTGCTGATCGTCGGTACGTACTTCGTGGTGGCGACCCGCAACCTGAAGCTGGTGCCGGGCAGAGGCCAGTTCGTCGCGGAGTTCCTCTACGAGTTCAGCCGCAACAACATCGCCCGGGACCAGATCGGGGCCAAGGAGTTCCGCAGGTTCGTCCCGCTGATCTTCGCGCTGTTCACGTTCGTGCTGGTGAACAACATCTTCGGGATCATCCCGTTCATCCAGTTCCCCACGATGTCGCGGATCGGCTTCCCGGTCGCGCTGTTCCTGGTCGCTTACGTGGTCATCCACACGGTCGGCTTCGCCAGGCACGGTTTCCTCGGCTACTTCAAGCACGTCATGTTCCCCCCGGGCGTGCCGAAGCCGATCTACGTGCTGCTGGCGCCGATCGAGTTCTTCCAGAAGTTCATCGCCCAGCCGGTCGCGCTGGCGATCCGGGTGTTCGCCGCGATGTTCGCCGGTCACCTGATCCTGCTGGTGTTCACCCTTGGCGGGGAGTACCTGCTCATGGAGGCGAGTGCGGCGTTCAAGCCGGTCTCCATCGTCGCGTTCGCCTTCGCCATTGCCTTGACGTTCGTCGAAGCCCTGATCCAGGTGCTCCAGGCCTACATCTTCGCGCTGCTGACGGCCAACTTCATCGGCAGCGCACTCGCCCAGGAGCACTGAGAGCAAGACCAAGACCTCCGATCCGCGTCGTCGGGCGCGGACCGAGATGAAAGGTAGTGAAAGTGAGCAACATCGTTCTTGCGCAGGCCGCCGAAGCCGCGACGAACATCAACCCCGGTCTCGCCGCCATCGGCTACGGCCTGGGCGCCATCGGCCCGGGTGTGGGCGTCGGCCTGATCTGGGCCGCGGTCATCAACGGCACCGCCCGCCAGCCGGAGGCCCAGGGCCAGCTGCAGGGCATCGCCTGGATCTCCTTCGTGCTGGTCGAGGTGCTGGCCCTGATCGGCCTGGTGATCTACTTCATCGCTTCCGTGGCTTGATCACACCGGCACCTGAGCGTTGGGAGACGTCGTGGTGAAGACGCAAATGCTGATGGCCGCCGAGGGCGGTCACAGCCCCGTCGTCCCGGAGCCGGCCGAGATCGTCGTCGGTCTGATCGCCTTCCTGATCCTGCTGTTCGTGCTGTGGAAGTACGCGGTTCCGCGCTTCGAGAAGGTCTACGCGGAGCGCAGCGAGCGGATCGAGGGCGGCATCGCCCGCGCCGAGCAGGCGCAGGCCGAGGCCCAGCGGACGCTGGAGCAGTACAAGGCGCAGCTGGCCGAGGCCCGTGCCGAGGCGGCTCGCATCCGCGACGACGCGCGGGCCGAAGGTCAGCAGATCGTCGAGGAGATGCGGGCGCAGGCCCAGGCCGAGTCCGAGCGGATCGTCGCGCAGGGCCAGAGCCAGCTGGCCGCGCAGCGGTCGCAGATCGTCGCGGAACTGCGCGGCGACCTCGGTCGGCAGGCGGTGGACCTGGCCGGACGTATCGTCGGGGAGTCCCTGGAGGACGAAGCCCGGCAGCGGGGCACCGTGGACCGGTTCCTCGACGAGCTGGAGTCCACCTCGGCCCGGTCCACCCGGTCCTGACGGCCCGGGTGCGAGGAACACGCACATCATGTGGTCACCGAAAGTGCCCCGAGAGCGAAAGGCCCTGGAGAGTTGAGCACCCTCGTGAACGCCGCGAGCCGCGACGCGCTGGCAGCCACTGAGCTGCAGCTGTTGCAGGCCACCGACGGGGCCGGGGCCGCGGAGATCACCGGCCTCGCCGACGAGCTGTTCGGCGTGGCCGCGTTGCTGGGTCGCGAGTCGACCCTGCGTCGTGCGCTGGCCGACGCCTCCACCGCGCCGGATTCCCGGGAGAACCTGGCCAAGGAGCTGTTGACCGGCAAGGTCGGCCAGCGGGCGCTGCCGGTCGTCGTGGAGGCGGTCCGCGCCCGTTGGTCCAGCGCCAAGGACCTGGTCAGCGGCCTGGAGCGGCTCGCCCGCGTGGCGCTGCTGGTGCAGGCCGAGCGGGCCGGCCGGCTGGACGCGGTGGAGGACGAGCTGTTCCGGCTCGGCCGGATCATCGGGGCGGACCTGCCGCTGGAGCGGCTGCTGGCCGACCCGACCGGCGACGCGGACGGCAAGGCCCAGGTCGTCGAAGACCTGCTCGGCAACAAGGTCGAACCGGTCACCCAGGCGCTGGTGCGCCAGCTGGTGGTGAACCCGCGCGGTGGGCGCATCAGCGAGGGCCTGGAGGAACTCGCGGAGCTCTCGGCCAAGCGCCGGGAGCGGTCGGTGGCCCACGTCCGGTCGGCGATCGAGCTCTCCGACCAGCAGCAGCAGCGGCTGGCGGCGACCTTGCAGCGGATCTACGCCCGGCCGATCGCGATCCACCTCGAGGTGGATCCGGAGGTCGGCGGCGGTCTGCTGATCAAGGTCGGTGACGAGGTCATCGACGGCACGACAGCGGGACGCCTGCAGTCCCTCCGGCGCGACCTGGCCGAGTGAGCCGACGGTCCGAGCCGGCACCGAACTTCCTTCCAGAACGAACCGAGAGCAGGAACGAGACATGGCGGAGCTGACGATCTCGTCGGACGAGATCCGCAGTGCGATCGAGAAGTACGTCTCCAGCTACTCCCCGGAGGTCAGCCGCGAGGAGGTCGGGGTCGTCACCGATACCGGTGACGGCATCGCCCATGTCGAGGGCCTGCCTTCGGTCATGACCGAGGAGCTGCTGGAGTTCCCCGGCGGCGTCTACGGCGTGGCGATGAACCTGGAGGCCCAGGAGATCGGCGCGGTCATCCTCGGCGACTCCAGCGAGATCGAGGAGGGCCAGGAGGTCCGGCGCACCGGCAAGGTGCTGTCGGTGCCGGTCGGCGACAAGTTCCTCGGCCGCGTGGTCAACCCGCTCGGCGAGGCGATCGACGGCCTCGGCGACATCCAGCCCGACGACCAGCGCCAGCTGGAGCTGCAGGCCGCCACGGTCGTGCAGCGGCAGGGCGTCTCCGAGCCGATGCAGACCGGCATCAAGGCCATCGACTCGATGACCCCGATCGGCCGCGGCCAGCGGCAGCTGCTGATCGGCGACCGCAAGACCGGCAAGACCACGGTCGCGGTCGACACGATCATCAACCAGAAGGGCAACTGGGACAGCGGCGACCCGGCCAAGCAGGTCCACTGCATCTACGTCGCGATCGGCCAGAAGGGCTCCACGATCGCGAACGTGAAGCGGCAGCTGGATGAGGCCGGTGCCTCCGAGTACACCACCATCGTCGCCGCCCCCGCCTCGGACTCGCCGGGTCTGAAGTGGCTGGCGCCGTACGCCGGCTCCGCGCTGGGCCAGCACTGGATGTACCAGGGCAAGCACGTCCTGATCGTGTTCGACGACCTCACCAAGCAGGCCGAGGCGTACCGAGCGATCTCCCTGCTGCTGCGCCGCCCGCCGGGGCGCGAGGCCTACCCGGGCGACGTCTTCTACCTGCACTCCCGCCTGCTGGAGCGCTGCGCCAAGCTGTCCGACGAGATGGGCGGCGGCTCGATGACCGGTCTGCCGATCATCGAGACCAAGGCCAACGACGTGTCGGCCTACATCCCGACCAACGTCATCTCGATCACCGACGGCCAGTGCTTCCTGCAGTCCGACCTGTTCAACTCGGGCCAGCGGCCGGCCATCGACGTCGGCATCTCGGTGTCCCGAGTCGGCGGTTCCGCGCAGATCAAGGCGATGAAGAACGTCACCGGTTCGCTGAAGATCGACCTGGCGCAGTTCCGCGAGCTGGAGGCGTTCTCCGCGTTCGCCTCCGACCTGGACGCCGCCTCGAAGGCGCAGCTGGACCGCGGTGCCCGCCTGATGGAGATCCTCAAGCAGGGCCAGGGCGAGCCGATGCCGGTCGAGGAGGAGGTCGTGTCGCTGTTCCTGGGCACCCAGGGGCACGTCGACTCGGTCCCGACCGAGGACGTCAAGCGGTTCGAGTCGGAGTTCCTCGCCTACCTGCGCCGCACCCACGAGTCGGTGCTGAAGGACATCGTCGAGAGCAAGAAGTTCTCCGACGACGGCCAGAAGATCGTCGTGGACGCGGTCGAGGAGTTCAAGAAGCAGTTCACCGCCGCCGACGGCTCCGCGGTCACCCCGGAGGCCGAGGCCGAGGCGATGGACGCGAACGCGGTGGGCCAGGAAACCGTCCAGGTCAACAAGCCCGCCCCGAAGAAGTGACCGGGTAGCTCATGGCGCAACTGCGAGAACTGCGAGACCGCATCCGGTCGGTCAAGTCGATCCGGAAGATCACCAAGGCGCAGGAGCTGATCGCCACCTCCCGCATCACGCGGGCGCGGGCCCGGGTCGAGGCGTCCCGGCCGTACGCGGTCGAGATCACCAAGGCCGTCTCGGAGCTGGCGGGTGCCAGCACGCTGGACCACCCGCTGCTGGTGGAGCGCAGCAACCCGAAGCGCGCCGCGGTGCTGGTCGTGACCAGCGACAGCGGCCAGTGCGGCGGCTACAACTCCAACGTGCTCCGCAAGGCCGAGGAGCTGCAGAGCCTGCTGCGCGAGCAGGGCAAGACCCCCGTGCTGTACGTGATCGGCCGCAAGGGCGACGCGTACTTCCGGTTCCGGCAGCGCGAGGTCGCCGGCAGCTGGACCGGCTTCGCCGAGAAGCCGTCCTACGCCGACGCCGCTCAGGTCGGCGAGACTCTGGTCAAGGCGTTCCTGGCGGGCGCCGACGACTACCTCGACGACGGCGGCGAGGACCGCACGCTGGGCGTGGACGAGCTGCACCTGGTGCACACCGAGTTCGTCTCCATGCTGACCCAGAAGCCGACGGTCACCCGGATCGCTCCGCTGGAGGTCGAGTACTCCGAGGAGCCGAAGAAGCCGCGTTCGGTCTACGACTTCGAACCGGACGCGGACACGTTGTTCAAGGCGCTGCTGCCGAAGTACATCAACACCCGGCTGTTCGCCGGCCTGTTGGACGCGGCGGCTTCCGTTTACGCGGCTCGCCGCACGGCGATGAAGGCGGCCACGGACAACGCGGACGAGTTGATCCGCAACCTCAGCCGGGAGGCCAACCAGGCCCGGCAGGCCCAGATCACCCAGGAAATCAGCGAGATCGTCGGTGGTGTCGAGGCGCTCTCGTCAGCAGGAAGTGAGTGACATGACTGCGACTGCCACTAGCACGGCTACTGGCACCGGCCGCGTCGTCCGGGTCCTCGGCCCGGTCGTGGACGTCGAGTTCCCGCGCGACCAGGTGCCGGACCTCAACAACGCGCTCACGGTGGACATCACCGCGGAGGGCATGGCCAAGACCCTGACGCTGGAGGTCGCCCAGCACCTCGGCGACAGCGTGGTGCGGACCATTTCGATGCAGCCCACGCAGGGGCTGGTCCGGGGCGTCACCGTCGCGGACTCCGGCGCGGGCATCTCGGTGCCGGTCGGCGACGTGGTCAAGGGCCACGTGTTCAACGCGCTCGGGCACTGCCTGGACGAGCCGGGCTACGGCTCGGACGCCGAGCGCTGGACGATCCACCGCGCGGCGCCCGCGTTCGACCAGCTCGAGGGCCGGACCGAGGTGCTGGAGACCGGCATCAAGGTCATCGACCTGCTGACCCCGTACGTCAAGGGCGGCAAGATCGGCCTGTTCGGCGGCGCCGGCGTGGGCAAGACGGTGCTCATCCAGGAGATGATCCGCCGCGTCGCCAAGAACTTCGGCGGCACCTCGGTGTTCGCCGGCGTCGGCGAGCGCACCCGTGAGGGCAACGACCTCTGGGTCGAGATGGCGGAGTCCGGCGTGCTCGCCGACACCGCCCTGGTCTTCGGCCAGATGGACGAGCCGCCGGGGACCCGTATGCGGGTGGCGCTGTCCGCGCTGACGATGGCGGAGTACTTCCGCGACGTCCAGAACCAGGACGTGCTGCTGTTCATCGACAACATCTTCCGGTTCACCCAGGCCGGCCAGGAGGTCTCCACCCTGCTGGGCCGCATGCCCTCGGCGGTGGGCTACCAGCCGACGCTGGCCGACGAGATGGGTGAGCTGCAGGAGCGGATCACCTCGACCAAGGGCAACTCGATCACCTCGATGCAGGCGATCTACGTGCCCGCGGACGACTACACCGACCCGGCTCCGGCGACCACGTTCGCCCACCTGGACGCGACCACGGAGCTGTCCCGCCCGATCTCCCAGATGGGCATCTACCCGGCGGTGGACCCGCTGACCTCCAGCTCCACCATTCTCGACCCGGCGATCATCGGGGACGAGCACTACCGGGTGGCCCAGGAGGTCAAGCGGATCCTGCAGAAGTACAAGGAGCTGCAGGACATCATCGCCATCCTCGGTATGGACGAGCTGTCCGAAGAGGACAAGGTGACGGTGCAGCGGGCGCGGCGCATCCAGCGCTACCTGTCCCAGAACTTCTTCGTGGCCAAGCAGTTCACCGGCCAGGAGGGCTCCTTCGTGTCGGTGAAGGAGACCATCGAGGCGTTCGACAAGCTCTGCCGCGGCGACTTCGACCACTACCCGGAGCAGGCCTTCCTGTCCATCGGTGGTCTGGAGGACCTCGAGGCGGCGTACCAGAAGCTCACCGCGAAGTGAGCCCCGGCCTCCGCCGCGGTGCGCGCGCCGCGGCGGAGGCTCGCACCGGCAGCGGGTCGGGGTCCTCAGCGGGCCCCGACCTTTTTTCTGCCCGGTTCGGGGCGTCCCGACCACCTACTCGTCGCCCGCTAGACTGCGGGCGGTACACCTGACGAAGGAGACGCGCGTGGCCAACATGTCCGTCCAACTGGTCGCCGTCGAGCGCCGCCTGTGGTCTGGTGAAGCGACCGCCGTCGTGGCCCAGACGACCGAGGGCGAGATCGGCATCCTGCCCGGTCACGAGCCCGTTCTCGGTCAGCTCGTGGAGGGCGGCGTCGTCAAGATCACGACCGCCGACAACGACACGGTGACCGCCGCGGTGCAGGGCGGCTTCCTGTCGGTCACCGCCGACGGAGTCAGCGTGCTCGCCGAGTCGGCGGAACTGGCCCAGGAGATCGACGTCGCGCGGGCCCGCGAAGAGGCCAAGAGCGACGACGACGAGGCCAAGACCAGGGCGCTGAGCCGACTGCGCGCGGCGGGGCACTCGGCCTGACGGGCGCGGCATGGGCTCGGCTGGGGTGTGGTCGCTGATCGGCGCCGGGCTGGTGCTGGTCCTGCTGCTGGCCGCGCTCGGCGTGGTGCTGGCGGTGCGGCGCCGGCTGCGGGAGCTGCGCGCCGGCGGGATCGACGTGGCGCTGCGGCTGCGGGCCGACGGCAGCGGCCGCGGCTGGCACCTCGGGGTGGCCCACTACCGGGGCGAGGAGTTCACCTGGTACCGGGTGCTGAGCATGCGCTCCGGGCCGAACTGGGTGGTGAACCGGCGGGACGTGGAGATCGCCACCCGCCGCGAGCCCTCCACCGCCGAGGTGTACGCGCTGCCGCAGGCGTCGACGGTGCTGCACCTGACCGGGCCGAACGAACAGCTGGAGGTCGCGATGGGCGCGGACGCGCTGACCGGCTTCCTGTCCTGGCTGGAATCCGCCCCACCCGGCCGCAGTGCCCCGTGGGCCTCGTGAACAGCTCCGGAACGCGCTTCCCCACCGGGGGAGCGCGTTCTTCGCTTTCCGGGGTCCGGTAGGAACGAGGTCGTGGACGAGACGACCCGCGATTTCCGCATCACCCCCGAGCCGATCGACAGCGCGGCCGCGCAGGAGGCGCTGCAGCAGTACGTCGACGAGCTGCGGGAGCTGTTCCCGGCCGGTTTCGACCCGGGCCGCGCGGCACCGCCCGCGGCCGGCGACTTCGACCCGCCGCGCGGCTGCTTCCTGCTGCTGCGCGACGAGCACGGGCAGGTGCGCGGTTGCGGGGCGGTGCGGGCCGAGGAGGACTTCGCCGAGATCCGCCGCATGTGGATCTCGCCGCAGCTGCGCGGCAGGGGAGCGGGCAAGGCGCTGCTGGCGGAGCTGGAGCGGCGGGCCCGGGAGCTGGACCGCGCGGTGGTGCGGCTGGACACCGCCGCCGAGCTCACCGCGGCGAAGGGCCTGTACGCGGCGGCCGGCTACCGGGAGATCCCGGCGTACAACGACAACGAGTACGCCCGGCACTGGTTCGAGAAGGAGCTGCGGTGACCGCCCGTAAGCTCGGAGACGTGCACATCGAGGTCGTCGGCTACGAACACCCGGACTCCCAGCTGCTCATCGAGGCCCTGCAGCAGGACCACCTGGAGCGCTACGGCGAACGCGACGTGACCCCGGTGGACCCGGCGCAGTTCCGCGAGCCGCACGGGCGGTTCCTGGTCGGCTACCTGGACGGCGAGCCGGTGGCCTCCGGCTGCTGGCGGGTGCGGCCGGCGGACGAGCCGGTGCTGCGCGACGGCGACGCCGAGCTCAAGCGCATGTTCGTCGCGCCCGGGCACCGCGGCAAGGGCCTGGCGCGGCGGATGCTGGCGGAGCTGGAGCGCTCGGCGGCGCTGGCGGGGCGCAAGCGGATGGTGCTGGAGACCGGCGCCGAGCAGCCGGAGGCCATCGGGCTGTACGAGGCCTGCGGCTACGCCCGCATCGAGAACTTCGGCACCTACCGGGAGCACGCCGCCAGCCGCTGCTTCGCCAAGGAGCTCTAGGCGTTCCCGCCCGGCCGCCACAGCACGTCGCCGTCCGGGTTCGCGATCCGGGCGAGGATGAACAGCAGGTCGGACAGCCGGTTCAGGTACTTCGCGGCGAGGTCGTTGGTGCGCTCGCCGTCGGCCTCGACGACCGCCCACGCGCCGCGCTCGGCCCGCCGGGCGATGCAGCGCGCCTGGTGCAGCAGCGCACCGCCGGGGGTGCCGCCGGGCAGGATGAACGAGTTCAGCTTCGGCAGCCGCTCGTTGTACCGGTCGCACCAGCCTTCGAGCCGGTCGACGTAGTCCTGGGTAACCCGCAGCGGCGGGAACTCGGGGTTCGCCACGACCGGCGTGGACAGGTCGGCGCCCACGTCGAACAGGTCGTTCTGCACCGCCCGCAGCACCTCGGCCACCTCGTCGTCGAAGGTCGCGGTGGCCAGTGCCACGCCGATCGCCGAGTTCGTCTCGTCCACGTCGGCGTAGGCGATCAGCCGCGGGTCGGTCTTGCGCACCTCGGAGTTGTCCGAGAGCCGCGTGGTGCCCGCGTCGCCGGTCCGCGTGTAGATCTTGGTGAGGTGCACAGCCATGCCGACCACCCTATGCGCTCGGCCGGGCCGCGCGGGTGGGCGCGGGACCGGATGGTTGCACCCGGCACCGGTCGGTCCGGGGCATGGCCGTAACCTGCTGCTCGTGAGTGAGCACTTCCGCGTGCACGGCGGCGCCCGGCTCGTCGGTGAGGTCGACGTGGTCGGCGCGAAGAACAGCGTGCTGAAGCTGATGGCCGCCGCGCTGCTGGCCGAGGGCACCACGACGATCACGAACTGCCCGGAGATCCTGGACGTCCCGTTGATGGGCGACGTGCTGCGCAGCTTGGGCTGCGAGGTGGTGATCGAGGGCCGCGAGGCGCACATCACCACCCCGGCGGAGATCAGCCACGAGGCGATCTCGCCGTCGATGGGCAAGCTGCGCGCCTCGGTGTGCGTGCTCGGGCCGCTGGTGGCGCGCTGCCGCCGGGCGGTGGTGACGCTGCCGGGCGGGGACGCGATCGGCTCGCGGCCGCTGGACATGCACCAGAACGGGCTGCGGCTGCTGGGGGCCTCCAGCCACATAGAGCACGGCGCGGTCGTCGCGGAGGCCGAGAACCTGCGCGGGGCGCAGATCTGGCTGGACTTCCCGAGCGTGGGCGCGACCGAGAACATCCTGATGGCCTCGGTGCTGGCCGAGGGCACCACGGTGATCGACAACGCGGCCCGCGAGCCGGAGATCGTCGACCTGTGCGTGATGCTGCAGCAGATGGGCGCCAAGATCGAGGGCGCGGGCACCTCCACGCTGACCGTGCACGGCGTGCCGTCGCTGAAGGCGGTCGAGCACCGCGTGATCGGCGACCGCATCGTCGGCGCCACCTGGGCGTTCGCGGCGGTGGCCACGCGCGGCGACATCACGGTGCGCGGGGTGGACCCGCAGCACGTGAACCTGGTGCTGGAGAAGCTGCGCACCGCCGGGGCGGAGATCACCAACGGCGACGAGCAGTTCCGGGTGGTGGCCGAGCAGCGCCCGCAGGCGGTGGACTACGTGACGCTGCCGTACCCGGGGTTCCCGACCGACCTGCAGCCGATGGCGCTGGCGCTGTCCGCGGTCGCCGACGGCACCTCGATGATCACCGAGAACCTCTTCGAGTCCCGCTTCCGGTTCATCGAGGAGCTGGTGCGGATGGGCGCCGACGCCCGCACCGACGGCCACCACGCGGTCGTGCGCGGCATGGAGCGGCTCTCCAGCGCGCCGGTGTGGGCCTCGGACATCCGGGCCGGGGTGGGGCTGGTGCTGGCCGGGCTGTGCGCGGACGGGGTCACCGAGGTCTGGGACGTGTTCCACATCGACCGCGGCTACCCGAACTTCGTGGAGAACCTGCGCGGGCTGGGCGCGCACATCGAGCGCGTGGCGGACTGAGGCTCAGTTCGCGACGGCCACGCGGAGGCCGAAGCCGAGCATCACCACGCCCATCGCGCGTTCCAGCCCGAGCCGCACGCGGCGCCGGCTCAGCAGCTGTCGCAGGCTGCCGACCAGCCACGACGAGATCCGCCAGTAGGTCAGGCCGACGAGCACGAACACCGCGGTCAGCTGCAGCGACGTCCAGGTGCGCGGCTCGCCGGGCGAGATGAACTGCGGCAGCAGCGTCAGGAACACCAGGATGATCTTGGGGTTGAGCAGGTTGCTCACCATGCCCTGCCGGAACGCGGCGCGGCGGGTCAGCGGGGTGGCGTCCGGCAGCGGCTCGCCGACCGGCTCGGCGGGCTCGTCGTGCCGGTGCCGCAGGCTCTTCCACAGCGTGCTCGCCCCGAGCCACACCAGGTAGACCGCGCCGGCGATCTTCACCGCCTGGTAGGCCGTGGCCGAGGCGGCCAGCACCGCCGACAGGCCCACCACCGACAGCGCCGCGTGCCCGAGCAGCCCGGTGCAGCAGCCCAGCCCGGTCCACCACATCGCGCTGGTGCCGCCGCGGAGGCTGTTGCGCAGCCCGAGCGCCATGTCCGGGCCCGGGATGATCGTGATGGCGGTGACGGCGAGCAGGAAGGGGAGCAGTTGCGCTGGCACGCGGCCAGCCTAATCAGCGCTGCCGGCGGGTTTGCGCCCCACGGCGGCGAACGAGACCGCCCGCTCCGGATCCGGGCCCACGTCCTCGGCGGACTCCGGCCGCCATTCCGGGGCGAACACCACGCCCGGCGGCACCAGCTCGAACCCGGACAGCATCGCCGCGATCCGGTCGCGCCCGCGCAGCGTGGCCGGGGTGGCGGTGGTCGAGTACAGCTCGCCGAGCTCGGCGACCTCGGGCACGTCCTGGTCGGTGCCGTGCGAGATCGCCAGGTAGCTGCCGGGGGCGAGCAGGTCGCGGTAGCGGGCCAGCAGCTGCTCCGGGCCCTCCTCGTCGGGGATGAAGTGCAGCATCGCCAGCATCAGCACCCCGACCGGCCGCCGGAGGTCGAGCATCTCGGTGAGCTCCGGGATGGCCAGCAGGTGCTCGGGTTCGCGCATGTCGCCCTGCACGACGGTGGCGTGGTCGTTGCCCGCCAGCACCAGCTGGCTGTGCGCGATCGCGACGGCCTCGTTGTCCACGTAGACCACGCGCGAGTCCGGCGCGGCCCGCTGCGCGACCTCGTGCACGGCGCCGACGGTGGGGATGCCGGAGCCGATGTCGAGGAACTGGCGGATGCCCCGCTCGACGTAGAACCGCACCACGCGCTGCAGGAGCAGCCGGTTGAGCCGGGCGAACTCGCGGGCGCCGGGGAAGATCTCCAGCGCGCGGTGGGCGAACTCGCGGTCCACCGCGAAGTTCGAGGAACCGCCGAGGAGGTAGTCGTAGATCCGGGCGGCGCTGGGGCGGGTGAGGTCGGCTCGTACCGGGCGCCAGCTCGGCCTGCTGCTCAAGTGCACCTCGTCGATCGATCGTCCCCCCGTCCCCGGAGATGGTGGCGGAATGATCAACTTTTGCCAACCCGGGCCCGGCTCAGCTCGCCTTCTCGTGCAGCGCGAGCAGCAGGAACGCGGCGATGGACTGGGCGTCGGTGATCTCCCCGGCGCGGATCATCCGCTCCACCTCGGCGCGCGGGAACCAGGCCGCGCGCATGTCCTGCTCCTCGACCTCCCGCTCGTGCTCGCCGGCGGTGAGACCGGTGGCCAGGAACGCGCGGCCGCGCTGGCTGGACAGGCCGGGGGCGACGTCGAGCAGCCCGAGTTCGGTGAGCTCACCGGCCCGCAGCCCGGTCTCCTCGCGCAGCTCGCGCGCGGCCAGCTCGGCCGGTGCCACGTCGGCCCGGTCCGGGGCGGTGCCCTGCGGGAACTCCCAGCGGCGCAGGCCGAGCGGGTAGCGGTACTGCTCGACCAGCTGCAGCCGGTCCCCGTCGGCGTCCCGGTGCAGCGGGATCACCAGGGCGTAGTCCGGCTTGTCCACCACGCCGTAGATCCCGGCCGACCCGTCCGCGCGCACGATGCCGTCCTCGCGCACCGTCATCCACGGGTTCGCGTAGACCTCGCGGGTGCTCGTCGTCTGCATGCGGCCATGATCCCGCGCCGCCGGATCACCCCGCGGCCCGGTTCAGCTTCGACCTGGGCATCCCGTAGGCGAAGTAGACCACCAGCCCGACCAGCATCCACACCCCGAACACGGCCCAGGTGAACGCGTCCAGACCCAGCACCAGGTACACGCACAGCGCGACCCCGATCAGCGGGACCCACGGCATCAGCGGGGTGCGGAACGAGCGGTCCAGGTCCGGTTTGCGGTAGCGCAGCACCACCACGCCGATGTTGACGATGCCGAACGCGACCAGCGTGCCGATGCTCGTGGCGTCGGTGAGGTCGCTCAGCGGCACCACCGCGGCCAGCAGCGCCACCACACCGCCCACGAGCAGCGTGTTGAACCCGGGCACCGAGCGCCGGTTGACCTGCGCGAGCTTCGCGGGCACGAGGCCATCGCGGGACATCGACACCAGGATGCGGGTCTGCCCGTACAGCACCGTCAGCACCACCGTGGCGATCGCGAGAACGGCGCCGAGCGCCAGCAGCGTGGCCGGCCAGCCCTGCCCGGTGACCACCTCCAGCGCGGTGGCCAGCGAGGCCTCCGACTCGCCCAGCTTGGCGGGCCCGACCGCGCCGACGGCGGCGAAGGCCACCAGCACGTACACCGCGGTGACCACCAGCAGCGAGATCATGATCGCGCGCGGCAGGTCCCGCTTCGGGTTCCGCGCCTCCTCACCGGCGGTGGAGGCCGCGTCGAAGCCGATGAACGAGAAGAACACCGCCGAAGCCCCCGCGGAGATCCCGGCGACGCCGGCCGGCGCGAACGGCACCATGTTCGAGGTCCGGAACGCGGTCAGCGCCACGACCACGAAGAACACCAGCACCGCGATCTTGAGCAGGGTGGTGATCGTGGTGACCCGGCCGCTCTCCCGCACGCCCAGCATCAGCACCCAGGTGGCCAGCAGCACCACGACCACCGCGGGCACGTTGACCACGCCGCCCTCGCCGGGCGGGGCGGACAGGGCGTCCGGCAGCGCGACGCCGAGCGTGCCGCGCAGGAACTCGTTGAGGTAGCCGCCCCAGCCGACCGCGACGGCCGCGACCGAGACCCCGTACTCCAGCAGCAGGCACCAGCCGCAGATCCAGGCCACCAGCTCGCCGAGGGTGGCGTAGGCGTACGAGTAGGCCGAGCCGGACACCGGCACGCTGCCGGCCAGCTCCGCGTACGACAGCGCCGAGCACAGCGCCGCGAGCCCGGCCAGCACGAACGACACCACCACCGCCGGGCCCGCGGTCGGGGCGGCGTCGGCGAGCACCACGAAGATCCCGGTGCCGAGGGTCGCGCCGACCGACAGCGCGACGAGCGGCAGCAGGCCGAGCGTGCGCTTCAGCGGGGTGTGCGCCCCCTCGTCGCTGATCCGCTCGGCGGGTTTCACCCGGGTGAACTGCTGCGCGTAGGACATGGGCAGGCACGTTAACGGTCCGGTTCCCCGCAGCTCCAGCGTTCGGGGGAGTGACCTCGGTCGAACTCGCGGTGGCCGGGGTGCTCGACTTCCCGATCACGGTCCGTACCCTGTGCCGGGTGCGTCTCGTCATCGCTCGCTGCAAGGTCGACTACGTCGGCCGGCTCACCGCGCATCTGCCCCTGGCCCAGCGGTTGCTGCTGGTCAAGGCCGACGGGTCGGTCTCGGTGCACTCCGACGACCGGGCCTACAAGCCGCTGAACTGGATGAGCCCGCCGTGCTGGCTGATCGAGGACCCCGGCGTGTGGACGGTGCAGAACAAGGCCGGGGAGAAGCTCGTGATCAGCATCGACGAGGTGCTGCACGACTCCAAGCACGAGCTCGGCCCGGAGCCGGGCCTGGTCAAGGACGGCGTCGAGTCGCACCTGCAGGAGCTGCTGGCCGAGCACGTGACCACGCTCGGCGACGGCTGGACGCTGGTGCGCCGCGAGTACCCGACGGCGAACGGCCCGGTGGACCTGATGTGCCGGGACGCCGACGGCGGCAGCGTCGCGGTGGAGATCAAACGGCGCGGGGAGATCGACGGGGTCGAGCAGCTGACCCGCTACCTGGAGCTGCTCAACCGGGATCCGCTGCTGGCGCCGGTGCACGGGGTGTTCGCCGCGCAGCAGATCAAGCCGCAGGCCCGGACGCTGGCCGAGGACCGCGGCATCCGGTGCGTGACGCTGGACTACGACAAGCTGCGCGGCATCGAGCCGGACGAGTACCGGCTGTTCTGACCTGCGGGTTTTCTCGGTTTTCGAGGGCGGCCGACCGCGCTCGGATGATTCGAACAGAAGTTCGCTCGGCTGAGTGATGACAGCCGGTGCGGGGTCCGGGATAAACGAAGGCATGATCACGTCTTCGCTGGGCACCGCTCCTTCTTCGGGCGCCGCTTCTTCTTCGGGCACTGCTCCTTTGTCGGGCACTGCCTCTTCGTCAGGTACTGCCTCTTCGTCGGGCACCGCTTCTTCGTCAGGCACTGCTCCTTTGCCGGGCGCCGCTTCGGGGCTGCGCTCGTCGGCCCCGGTCGGGCCTGGGGCGCTCTTCTCGGCGCTGCTCTCGTCGTCTCCGCTGTCCGGTGGTCCCGTGCGTTCCTCGCGCCTGCGGGGTGTTCGGTCGCGATCGATGTCGCCGCTGATCGGTTTCCGCCGTGACCGCGCGTGCGGGCGCGCGGGCGCTGCCGGGGCCCGGGCGATGACCGCGCGTGTGCGGGCAGGGCCTGGATCGGGTTGATTCTCGTTTTCTCGTGTGCGTTGGACGCCGCCCGCGGCCGCTCGGTGAGCGCGCGGATCCGCTGCGCGACGGCGTTCCGGCGGCCTCGCGAGAGCGCGAATGCCTGCTGGTTTGCGCTGCTCGGCGGAGGTGGTGCCGCCGTTTTTGCGGCAGTCAACGAATTGGTATCGGATCGGTGTGAGGGTGCGCACTGTGCGGTACTGTCCGTCTGCCACCGACCGGGTGGTGGTTGTCGTTGGACTTTGTTGGGTCTGGAGGTGGGGTGGCCGTGAGCGTGCTGGCCCAAGAACAGTTGCGGCTCGACGCCGGTCCCGTCGATTACGTGCTGCTCGCGCTGTACTTCGCGTTCGTGCTCGGGATCGGCTACCTGGCGCGCCGCTCGGTCTCCACGAGCCTGGACTTCTTCCTGTCCGGCCGGGCGCTGCCCGCCTGGGTCACCGGCCTCGCCTTCGTCGCGGCCAACCTCGGCGCCATCGAGATCATCGGCATGTCCGCCAACGGCGCGGAGTACGGGATGCCGACCATGCACTACTTCTGGGTCGGCGCGGTGCCGGCGATGCTGTTCCTCGGCATCGTGATGATGCCGTTCTACTACGGCTCGAAGGTCCGCAGCGTCCCCGAGTTCATGCTCCGCCGCTTCGGCAAACCCGCCCACCTGGTCAACGGCATCAGCTTCGCGGTCGCGCAGGTCCTCATCGCCGGGGTGAACCTCTACCTGCTGGCCAGCATCGTCAACGTGCTGCTCGGCTGGCCGCTGTGGCTGTCGGTGCTGGTCGCCGCCGCGATCGTGCTGTCCTACACCGCGCTCGGCGGGCTGTCGGCGGCGATCTACAACGAGGTCCTGCAGTTCTTCGTCATCGTCGCCGCGCTGCTGCCGCTGACCCTCGCCGGGCTGCACAAGGTGGGCGGCTGGCACGGGCTGGTGGACAAGGTCAGCGCCAGCCCCGGCGGGCCGGAGCAGCTGTCCGCCTGGCCGGCCACCGAGCTCACCGGCTTCACCAACAGCTTCCTGAGCGTGCTGGGCGTGGTGTTCGGCCTCGGGTTCGTGCTCGCCTTCGGCTACTGGACGACGAACTTCGTCGAGGTCCAGCGCGCGATGGCCTCCAAGAGCATGTCCGCGGCGCAGCGCACCCCGATCATCGGCGCCTTCCCGAAGCTGCTGATCCCGTTCATCGTGGTCATCCCCGGCATGGTCGCCGGCGTGGCGGTCCAGGACCTGGTGGCCTACAAGGCGACCGGGCAGGGCGCGGTCGACTACAACGACGCGATCCTGCTGCTCATGCGCGACCTGCTGCCGAACGGCATCCTCGGCGTCGCGCTGGCCGGGCTGCTCGCCTCGTTCATGGCCGGCATGGCCGCGAACCTCAGCTCGTTCAACACGGTCTTCACCTACGACATCTGGCAGGCCTACGTCGTGCGGGACCGGCCCGACGACTACTACCTGCGGATGGGCCGGTGGGTCACCGTCGGGGCGACCGTGCTGGCCGTGGGCACCGCGTTCATCGCCGCGGGCTACGAGAACCTGATGGACTACCTGCAGCAGCTGTTCTCGTTCTTCAACGCGCCGCTGTTCGCCACGTTCATCCTGGGCATGTTCTGGAAGCGGATGACCCCGACCGCCGGCTGGGTGGGCCTGGTGCTGGGCACCGCCTCGGCGATCACCGTCTACGGGCTGGCCGAGTCCGAGGTGCTGCACCTGCCCGGGCAGGGCGCCAGCTTCGTCGGCGCCGGCGTCGCGTTCGTGGTGGACATCGTGCTCAGCGTCGTGGTGAGCCTGGTGACCCGGCCGAAGCCGGAGGAGGAACTGGTCGGCCTGGTCTACTCGCTGACGCCGAAGGCGAACCTGCAGGCCTCGACCTCCGGCGAGGACGCGGGCTGGTACCGCAAGCCGGGGCTGCTGGCCGGCATCGTCCTGGTGATCACGATCGTGCTCAACATCGTCTTCGGCTGACGGAGGGAATCCATGGCCACCGAGATCTCCCCGCGCAAGCGGACCGCGGGCGCCTTCGACATCCGGCTGATCATCGCCGCGCTGTTCTCCATCTACGGCATCGTGCTCACCGTCATGGGCGCGACCGGCGGGGCGGCCGAGACGGTGAAGTCGGCCGGGCTGAACATCAACCTCTACAGCGGCATCGGGATGCTGGTGTTCGCGGCGCTGTTCGCGCTGTGGGTGCGGCTGCGCCCGATCGTCGTCGAGACCGAGACGTCGGGAGCCGCGGCGGACGACTGATCCGCGCCCGAACGCCCGGAGGCGGTGCCGCTGCGAGGACCGGCGGCGCCGCCTCCGCGCATACCGGGGCCCCTCCGGAGCGATTCAGCCGGACTCGCCGCGCGTATCCGGGGATTTCCTGGCGCAGGACTGGCACTCGGTGCCTGTGATCCGGGAGTCCGATTCCGTAGGCTGCCGATTTACAACGACCATTGAAAAGGTTGGAGGCAGGAATGACCCGGACCGCCCGTGGCAGCGCCGACACGCCGGTCGATCAGCCCGCCGAGCAGCGCCCCATGTTCGACTCGCTGGACCCGCGCACCGACGAGGTCGTGGGACGGTACCCCGTGCACGACGCCGCCGAGGTCGCCGAGATCGTCGACGCCGCGCGCGCCGCCGGCCGGTGGTGGGCGGATCTGGGCTTCGCCGAACGCAAGAAACGCCTCGACCGCTGGCGGGTGCAGCTGGTGCGCCGCCTCGACGAGCTCGCCGGGCTCATCTGCGCCGAGACCGGCAAACCCCTCGACGACGCCCGCCTGGAACTGGTGCTGGTGATCGACCACCTGCACTGGGCCGCGAGCAAGGCGCCGAAGGTGCTGGGCAAGCGCAAGGTCTCGCCGGGCGTCCTGATGGCCAACCACGCCGCCAGCGTGGAGTACGAGCCCTACGGCGTGGTCGGGGTGATCGGGCCGTGGAACTACCCGGCGTTCACGCCGATGGGCTCGATCGCCTACGCGCTGGCCGCCGGCAACGCTGTCGTGTTCAAGCCCAGCGAGCTCACCCCCGGGGTCGGGCGCTGGCTGGTGGACACCTTCGCCGAGGTCGTCCCGGAACAGCCGGTGTTCTCGCTGATCACCGGCTTCGGCGAGACCGGTGCGGCGTTGTGCGAGTCCGGCGTGGGCAAGGTGGCGTTCACCGGCTCCACCGAGACCGGCAAGAAGGTCATGGCCTCCTGCGCGAAGACGCTCACCCCGGTGCTGGTCGAGTGCGGCGGCAAGGACGCGCTGATCGTCGACGCCGACGCGGACCTGAAGGCCGCCGCCGAGGCCGCGCTGTGGGGCGCGATGTCCAACGCCGGGCAGACCTGCATCGGCGTGGAGCGGGTGTTCGTCGCCGAACCGGTGGCCGACCGGTTCCTGGAGCTGCTCACCGCACGCGCGAAGAAGCTGCGGCCCGGCGGGGAGCCGGGCGCGGACCTGGGGCCGATCACCATGCCCTCGCAGGTCGGGGTGATCCGGGAGCACATCCAGGGCGCCATCGACGCCGGTGGGCGCGCGCTGGTCGGCGGGCCCGACTCGGTGCGCCCGCCGTTCGTCGAGCCGGTCGTGCTGGTCGACGTGCCCGCCGACGCCGAGGCGCACCAGGAGGAGACCTTCGGCCCGACGGTGGTGGTCGAGCGGGTGCGCGACGCCGACGAGGCGGTGGAGCGGGCCAACTCCGGCCGCTACGGGCTGGGCGCGACGGTGTTCTCCAAGGCCCGCGGGGAGGAGCTGGCGCGGCGGCTGCGCTCCGGCATGGTCGCGGTGAACTCGGTGATCGCGTTCGCGGCGGTGCCCGCGCTGCCGTTCGGCGGGGTCGGCGACTCCGGTTTCGGCCGCATCCACGGCGAGGACGGGCTGCGCGAGTTCGCCCGCGCGAAGTCGATCACCCGCACCCGGTTCCGGATCCCGCTGAACCCGATGAGCTTCAGCCGCGGCGCGGGCACCGTGCGGCGCGTCGTGCAGCTCATCCGCGCCACCCGCGGCCGCTGACCCGTCGCCGCCCGAACCCGCCGCCGCCCGAAACCGCCGCCGCGGAAACCAGCCGAACCCGCCCGGACCGGTCCCGGCACCGACCGGCGGGTTCGGCGCGGCACGGCCGGTTCCCGGCGCGAAAGCCCCTACCCCCGCGGCACGCCGGGTGCCAGGCTTGATCGACGGGAACCTGCGGGCTCGGTAAGTTCACCGGCCGGCGGCCACCCGCGCCGACCGGCGCCGCGGAGCCGGCCGCGGTGGTGCCCGGCGCTGCGCGCGGATGCGGTGCGCAGGGCGGTGCGGGCACATTCGAGCGGGCGGGCGTCCGCCCGGCGCGGCAGGACACCCCGGCGGGACCGGCGGCAAGGAGGCCAGCGGTGAAGAAGATCATCAACGACCCGGCGGCGGTGGTCGCCGACTCGCTGCGCGGCATGGCCGCCGCGCACCCGGACCTGCTCCAGGTGCGCACCGACCCCGCCCTGGTGCTGCGGGCGGACGCGCCGGTGACCGGCCAGGTGGCGGTGATCTCCGGCGGCGGCTCCGGGCACGAGCCGCTGCACGCGGGCTTCGTCGGGCCGGGGATGCTCTCGGCCGCGGTGCCGGGCGCGGTGTTCACCTCGCCCACGCCGGACGCGGTGCAGGCCGCGCTCTCCGCCGCCGACGGCGGGGCCGGGGCGCTGCTGCTGGTCAAGAACTACACCGGGGACGTGCTGAACTTCGAGACCGCCGCCGAGCTGGCCGGGCTGGACGGCGGCGAGGTCCGCGCGGTGATCGTGGACGACGACGTGGCGGTGCAGGACTCCACGCACACCGCCGGCCGCCGCGGCGTCGGCGGCACCGTGCTGGTGGAGAAGATCGTGGGCGCGGCGGCCGATCGCGGGGCCGACCTCGCCCGGTGCGAGCAGCTGGCCCGCGAGGTCGTCGGCCGGGTCCGCTCGATGGGCGTGGCGCTGACCGCGCCGACGGTGCCGCACGCCGGGCGGCCGAGCTTCGACCTCGGCGAGGACGAGATGGAGATCGGCATCGGCATCCACGGCGAGCCGGGCCGCGAACGCCTCCCGCTGGAGTCCGCGGACGGCATCGTGGCGCGGCTGCTGGAGCCGGTGCTGGCCGACCTGCCGTTCCGCTCCGGCGACGAGGTGCTGCTGTACACCAATTCGATGGGCGCGACACCGCTGATGGAGCTGTACCTGGCGCACGGGGTGGCCGAGCGGATGCTGGCCGAGCGGGGCATCACCGTGCGGCGGCGGCTGGTCGGGCCGTACACGACGAGCCTGGAGATGCAGGGCATGAGCCTGACGGTGCTGAAGCTGGACGACGAGCTCACCGAGCTCTGGGACGCTCCGGTGCGCACCGCGGCGCTGCGCTGGGGGCGCTGAGGGACGAGCGAGCACGGGTGGACTGATGGGTTGCACGGGACGCGGCGTGATCGCCGCGATGCACGCCGGTGCGGCGGTGGTGGCCGAGCACCGGGACGAGCTGGTCGAGCTGGACCGCGCGATCGGCGATGCCGACCACGGCGAGAACATGGACCGCGGCTTCCGCGCCGTCACGTCCAAGTTGGACACCGCGCAGCCGGAGACGCCGGGCGCGGCGCTGAAGCTGGTGGCCAGCACGCTGATCTCCACCGTCGGCGGGGCGTCCGGCCCGCTGTACGGCACGGCGTTCCTGCGCGCGGCCGCCGCGGTCGGCGAGGCCGCGGAGCTCGACGGCCCGGCGGTGGCGACCGCGCTGCGCGCGGGCCTGGACGGCGTGGTCGCGCGCGGCAAGGCCGCCGTCGGGGACAAGACGATGGTCGACGTGCTCAGCCCCGCGGTCGAGGCCGCGAAGGCCGCCGCCGACGAGGGCGCGGGCGCAGCGCAGGTCCTGGCCACCGCGGCCGAGGCCGCCCGCGCCGCCGCGGACGAGACCGCGCCGCTGGTCGCGCGCAAGGGCCGCGCCTCCTACCTGGGCGACCGCAGCGCCGGTCACGTCGACCCGGGGGCGCGGTCCACCGCGCTGCTGTTGTCCGCATTCGCCGAGAGCGCAGAGGGGTCGGCCTGATGAGCGTCGGTCTGGTCATCGTGTCGCACAGCCGCCGGCTCGCCGAGGGCGTCGTCGAGCTCGCCACCCAGATGGCACCGGAGGTCGCCGTGCTGCCCGCGGGCGGCCTGCCCGGCGGGGAGGTGGGCACCGACTACGAGTCGGTGTCGGCGGCGATGTCGGACGCCGACTCGGGCTCCGGCGTGGTGCTGCTGTACGACCTGGGCAGCGCGCAGATGACCGCCGAGCTGGCGGTGGAGTCGCTGGGCGACCCGAGCACCGCGGTCGTCGCGGACGCCCCGCTGGTGGAGGGCGCGGTCGCGGCCGCGGTCGCCGCCCAGGGCGGGCAGGACCTGGAGTCGGTGGCGCGCGCGGCCTCCTCGGCCGGGGTGGGGTCCGCCGACGAGCAGCCGGCCGAGACCGGTGAGGAGCTGCGCGAGGAGCTGGAGCTGCGCAACGAGGTCGGGCTGCACGC
>Ga0164243_10003299_pt1 | contig 25932 bp, 21 predicted proteins | sample OricompcompostOP_FD_108781 | JGI IMG/M metagenome (GOLD analysis project Ga0164243, IMG submission 108781) | Organic Plus compost microbial communities from Emeryville, California, USA - Original compost - Organic plus compost (OP) | ecosystem: Engineered > Solid waste > Mixed feedstock >...
GGCCGGCGGCCTCGACCGCAGCCGCCTCTTCGTGGCGATGACCCGCGCACGCGACAGCCTCTGGCTGGGCTCGGTACGGGCCGATCAGGCGTCAACCCCCGCCCGTACGCCTCTGGTTGACGGCCCGGCACGGACGGGAACGGAGCCCGGCCGAAGGCTGTGAGCAGGCTCGCACTGTGCTCAATGTCGCTGCGCGCGATGAGTACCCGGCCGGGTGCGTCCCCGTATTCTCGGAGCATGTCGGTCATGCCCTGGCTCCGTGCGATCAAGGAGACCGCCCTTTCCGGGCTGACCGTCGAGCGCACTTCCCTGAACCCGCTCACCGCGCTTCGCGGGGCGCTCGGCGTGGCCATCGTCGTCCTCGGGCTGCTGTGGGCGGGGTCGGCGGAGCTGGCGGTGTCGTCGGCGTTCGGGGCGTTCGCGTCCGGCATCGCCACGTTCCAGCGCAGCTGGCGGCCGCGGCCCGTGCTGGCGATCAGCGCCTCGACCGGGCTCGCCGTCTCCACGTTCCTCGGCTATCTGCTGGCCGGCCATCCGGCCGCGTTCGTGGTGCTGCTGGCGGTGTGGGCGTTCATGGCCGGCATGGCCTGGGGCGTGGGTCCCACGTCGGGCGTGGTGGCCGCGTTGACGGTCGCCGTCATGCTGGTGACGGTCACGCTGCCGACGACCGTGCTGGGCGCTCTCTCGCACGCGGCGCTGATCGCCGTCGGCGGCGTGGTGCAGGTGGCGCTGATCGTGCTGCTGCCCGTACGCCCGTGGGGCGAGCGGCGGGACGCGCTCGCGGACGCGCTGGCCGGCGTCGCCGACTACGCGCGCCGGCTGCGGCACGACCCGAGCGCGCCGTTCGACCCGGAGCCGCTGATGGAGGCGCGCGACGCCGCCGCCGTCTCGCCTCGCCAAGCGCGGCGCCGCCCGCGCCAGTTGGGCGGCTACCGCGGTCTGGCCGAGCAATTCCGGCCCGTACTGGCCTCGTTGGCGGATCCGGTGGTCGGCGCCCCGATGGTCGGCCCGGAGCGGGAACGGGTGCGGGAGCTGCTGGCCGCGGCGGCGACCGTGCTGGACGCGACGGCGCGCGCGATCCGCCGTGGCGAGCGCGTCCGCATCCCCGAGGACGCGCTCGACGTGCTGCAGGTGCCGGAGAGCGGCCCGGTGCTCAGCGGGCCCGCGCGGAAGGCGGCGATGCGGCTGATCGCGCTCACCGACGACGCGGTGGACGCGGCGGAGGAGCCGGTCGAGGTCACCCGCGAGATTCCGCTGATTCCGCGCGCGACGTGGCGGATGCCGGCCCGCGCCGACTCGTATCCCGACTCGGACGTCTACGCCGACCCCGAGGCCGAGGCGGAGCCCGTCACTCCGCGGCGCCATCTGACCCGCACCACGCTGGCGGGTCTGGTGCCGATCGCGCTGCGCACGTTCCGGCGCGAACTGCGCTGGTCCTCGCCGGTGTTCCGGCACGCGATCCGGGTCGCGGTGGTCACGGCGGCCGCCTACATCCTCGGCAAGTCCCTTCCGCCGACGCACGGTTACTGGGTGCCGCTGACGGCGGTGATGGTGCTGCGTCCGGACTTCTCGCGTACGTTCGAGCGCGGCATCGGGCGCTTCGCGGGCACGCTGGTCGGCGTCGGCGTCGCCGGCACGGTCAACGCGCTGCTGCACCCGGACCCGTATCTGAGCGGGCTGTTCGCGGTGTCCAGCATCGCCTGCGCCTACCTGCTGGTGCACACCGGGTACGCGCTGTTCACCGCGTGCATGAGCAGCTACGTCGTCTTCCTGCTCGGCATCGCCGGCTCGCCGTGGTCGCAGACGGTGCTGGAGCGGATCTGGCTGACCGCGCTCGGCGGCGTCATCGGCATGTTCAGCTACGTCGTCTTCCCGGCCTGGGAGACGCCGATGCTGCGCGACCGGCTGGCCGACTGGCTGGAGGCCACCGGGCGTTACACGACCGCCGTGTTCGACTGCTTCGCCGACCCGGCGGGCACGGCGCGCGCTTCGGGGGCGGCGCCCGGCACGCCGCCGCCGGAACACCCCACGCGCCGCGTGCGCGAGGCGCTGCTCGACACCCGCTCGGCCCGTGCCGAGTGGGAGCAGACGGCGAGCCGGGCGGGCGCGGAGCCCGTACGCCACCGGCGCCGGCTGTCGCAGCTGTCCCGCCGCTCGGCGACCGACGCGCAGGCGGCGCTGGTGACGCTGGGCCGGGTGACGATGCTGCTGGAGGCGCACCTTCCGGAGGGCACCGCGCAGCCGAGCCGGGGAGCGGAGCGGTACGCGCAGACGCTGCGCGAGGTGCTGCCGGACGCGGTGCGCGCGATCCGGAAGAATGAGCCGGCCGACTTCGGGCCCGTGCACGAGACGCTGGCTCAGTGGTGGGCGGAGGAGACGGAGGAGGGCGAGCGGGCCGGGGTCGCCGCGGGCCCGGGCGGCGCCAACCGCCCCGTGTCGGCGGCCGGTTCGCCGGCGGTGTCCTCGGTGGCGCTGCGTACCGCGGATCTGCTCACCGACGCGCTGGACGACCTGGCGACGGCGGTGCGGCCGCGCTGACGAGATGCCGTCCCGACGCCAACTCCGTTACGATGGCGGCCGCTTGAGGCCGATCACGGCTTGAGTGCCGATCCACTGCACGGGGAACGCATGCGGGGAAGGACGAGGGGGACGACCGGGACGACGCGTACGAGCCGTACGACCCGTACGCGCAAGGGGGCCGGAGCGGTCGCGGTCATCGCGGCGCTCGCGCTGCCGCTGAGCGGATGCGGAGCCTTCTCCTCCGATGACGGGGGGAAGCAGGGCGAGGACCGGCCCTCGGGGGCGGGGCGTGACGTGCCCACCGGGCGACTGCTGGGGAAGGTGCGGGCGCCGCAGAATGCACGTCCGGCAACAGACGCGCACAGCCGTGGATTCTGGCTGTACGGCGGGATGTTCGCGGAATCCGTCGGCTCGTCCGTCGCCGGCTATCGCGCGAGCGACGCGCAGCGGAAGTGGTCGCTGCGGTTGAAGGGGGCGATCTGCGCCGTCTCCCGGGAGAAGCCGGTGCGCAACAAGATCGCCGTGGTGTACAAGGGTCCGCCGAACAGTGACGGCGACAGCTATTGCACCGAGACCGCCCTGGTCGACCTGGCCGGCGGCAAGAAGGTGTGGGAGCACAGGAGTTCAGTACATGAAGTCGCGGGGGGTCCGGCCGTCGCCATCGCGGGAAACACCGTCGTCGCGAACGGCAGGCAACACGAATACGCCTGGCGGCTCGGCGACGGCAAACCGCTGTGGAAGCGGAAAACTCCGGAGCACTGCCAGGACAAGCAGTACGTGGGCGGAAACCCCCGTCTCCTGGTCGTCCAGCGCTGGTGCGCAGGCAAGCACGACCCGGACAGCCTGACGGAGGTCGTGGGAGCGGACCCGCGCACCGGGCACACGAAGTTCCGCTATCGAGGGGGCACCGATGCGCGGCTGGACATTCTCTCCAGCCGCCCGGTGGTCCTGGCCGAGGAATCCGACGGAAAGAACTCCACGAACGCCGTGGCCCTGGACAAGGACGGGCGCGTGCGGAGCCGCTTTCCCGTCGAAGCACCCAAAGAACGCATGGTGGTGACCTCCGACCGCCTGTACAGCCAGAAACGCAGGAAAAAGGGCAAGGGTGACTGGTCCGCCATTCGCGCTTTCGATCTCAGCTCCGGCAAGGTGAAGAAGGAAGTCGGCTTCCGGAAACGGTCGTTGACGCCCATGCGCATGCAGGGCGGGAAGCTTCTGGCGTACGTGGCTCCGCCGCTCGTGAGCCGCCGGAGCCACGGCGGTGCGGTCATCTCCATCGACCCGAAGACGTTCGAGACGACGGAGATCATGCGCAATTCCGCGAAGTCGGGGAAGGCCGAACACGATCACGGCCTCACGGCGAACGCCTATTTCCAGGAAGGCCGCCTCTTCCTGGATCAGCCGGCTGCCAGCGGGGAGGGCGGAATGGCCTATTCGACGCTCGTGTTCGGCAGGAAGTGACGCACCGGCCGCGCGTACGGGCCGCGTAGGGGCCGCGTTCGGGGTGCGGGAAATCGCCTCGCGCGCGTGCTGCGGTGCGGGCAGAGTCCACGGGCATGACGGTTTCCGGTCACGCCCGCGGACTCGACCCGGACGGTGCGCTCGCGCGGGACGGCGAACTCGGCCGAGTGCAGCGGGAGTTCGCGCCGCTCGTCGACGCGGCTCGGCGCGCGGTCGCCCGTACCTTCGGCTCTCGGCTGCACAGCGCCTACGTCTACGGCAGCGTGCCGCGCGGCACGGCGCGGCCGGGGAGTTCGGACCTGGACCTGCTGCTGGCGCTGCACCGGGAGCCGACACCGCGCGACCGCGCGGACGCCGCCGCAGTGGAGGGCGCGCTCGACGCACGCTTCGACGTGATCGACGGCGCCGGTGCGCTGCTGTTCGGGACCGGCCGGCTGCTGAGTGCACGAGAGCGGTACGACCTGGGCTGGTTCGTCGCCTGCATGTGCACGCCGCTGCTCGGCGAGGACCTGGCCGAGCGGCTGCCGCGCTACCGGCCCACGGCGCTGCTGGCGCGCGAGACCAACGGCGATCTGGCGCGGCTGCTGCCGGTATGGCGGGAGCGTGCGGCGGCGCTCGCGGCGGGCGGTACGGACGAGGCGCGCGCCCGGCTGGTGCGCTCGGCGGCGCGGAAGCTCGTACGCACCGGCATGTCGCTCGTGATGCCCTGGTGGCAGGGCTGGACCAGCGAACTCGCCGCATCCGCCGAGCAGTTCGCGCGCTACTACCCGGAGCGTGCGGAGCAGATGCGGTGGGCGGCGCGGCTGGCGGTGGACGGCGGCGCCGGCGTGCCGGGCGACACCTCGTGGGCGCCGGTGCTGCTCGTCGACGATCTCGGGCCCTGGCTGGCCGCCGAGTTCGCGTCCGTGCACGGCGAGAAGGCGGCGGGCGCGGACCCGTGACGGCGCTCAGCCGTTTCGGCCGCCTGCCTCTTCCGCTCCCCGGCCCTCCTCTCCCGGCTGCTCTTCCCCATTCTCGTACCGCGCCCGGTACTTGGCGTTCCGCGCCCGCAGCAGTACGCACGCAGCTGCCGCCGAGGCGAGCGAGCCGACGAGCACTCCCGCCTTCACCCGCTCCGCGTCGGCGCCGGTGAACGCCAGCTCCGCCATCAGCAGCGAGATGGTGAAGCCGACGCCGGCGAGCATCGCCACGCCCGCCACGTCCGGCCAGGACAGGCCGGACGCGAGCCGGGCGCGGGTGAAGCGCGCGGTGAGGTACGTGCCGCCGAACACGCCCGCCAACTTGCCCGCGAACAGGCCGAGTACGACGCCCAGCGACTCCGGCTCCCGGAACGTCGCCGCCAGCGCCGGGCCGGAGACGCCGACGCCCGCCGCGAACAGTGCGAAGACCGGGACGGCGAAGCCCGCCGACAGCGGCCGCACCAGGTGCTCGACCCGCCACGCGGGAGACGCCGCCTCCCGGCCGCCGGATTCCGCACCGTCGCCCGGCTCGGGCCGCGCCCGCAGCAGCATGCCCATCGCCACTCCGGCCAGCGTCGCGTGCACTCCGCTGGCGTGCAGCAGCGCCCAGACGGCGACGCCGAGCGGCACGTACACGTACCAGCCGCGTACGCGCAGCCTCGCGTGCAGCACCCGGAACAGCACGAGTCCCGCCAACGCGCCCGCGAACGCGGCCCAGTCGACGGTGGCGGTGTAGAAGACGGCGATGACGAGGATCGCGCCGAGGTCGTCGACGACGGCCAGCGTCAGCAGGAACGCCCGTACGCCGGACGGGAGATGGGTGCCGACGACCGCCAGGACGCCGAGTGCGAAGGCGATGTCGGTGGCCATCGGGACGGACCAGCCCTGCAGCCGGCCGCCGCCCGCGGCGGCGACGGCGACACAGACCAGCGCGGGCAGCACCATTCCGGAGACGGCCGCGACGACCGGCAGCACCGCGGCCGCCGGCCGGCGCAGCTCCCCGGCGGTCAGCTCCCGCTTGAGTTCGACGCCGGCGACGAGGAAGAACAGCGTCAGCGCACCGTCCGACGCCCACTGCTCGACGGACAGGTGCAGCCCGAGCGCGGCCGGCCCGAAACGCAGGTCCCGTACGGCTTCGTACGAGCCGTGCAGCGGGCTGTTCGCCCACACCAGCGCCACCAGCGCGGCCGCCAGCAGCACCATGCCGCCGACGGTCTCGGTGCGCAGCGCGTCGGAGAGCAGCCGCCGCTCGCGGGCGGGCGGCCGGGCGAACAGCGGCGCGGGCGGCGCGGGACGCGAAGTGCCGCCGGAAGCGGGGGATTCGGAAGAGGGCGGCGGTGCGTCGGTCATCGTGCGGCTCCGGGGTCGGTCGGGCGGGGACGCCGCTGGCGCCGCCGACCAGACTTCCCGGCACACCGTGGCAGGACGGGCTCCGCCTGCCGTCCCCCACCGTACCGGGGGAGGACTAGCCGGCGCGTCCGCGGGGGAGATCGGGAGGCGGGGGAAGGGAGGCGGGATGCGAACGGCGGCTGCTGCGGCGGCAGTTGGGCGGGCGGCGGCAGCCGGGCGCTGCCGCCCGGAAAGTTCGGTACGCACGGAGAGTCCGGTACGTCCGGCGCGGTTGGTCCTGCTGACGGTCGTGGTGTGCGCGCTGCTCGCCGGGTCCGCCGGCTGCTCCGGCTCCGGCCAGGGCTCCGGCTCCGGAGCCCATGCGTCGGGCGCGGCCGGCCGGCCTTTCGTCTCCGCGGGCACGGCCCGGGCGGTCGTCGCCCACTACAACAAGGTCAACAACACGGCGAACCGGGTGCGGAAGAAGAGCCTCGCGGCCACCATCGAGACCGGTTCGGTGCTGGAGCGCACCGAGGCCACGTACGCGGTCTATCCGACCCTTCCGGCGGACCAGCAGCGGGAGTTGGCGAAGCCGTTCCGGTACACGAAGGTGCGTACGTACGTACCGGACCACGGCGACTGGTTCGCCGCCACCGCCCGTACGAACACCTCGGCCACGCCGCGGCTGCTCGTGTTCCGCAAGGAGAAGCACGCGGGAGCGGGCGTGCACGCGTGGCGGCTCGCGGCGCTGGTCGGGCTGGAGGAGCGGCTGCCGCTGCCGGCCGTCGGGCGCCGGGGCGCGGTGGCCACCGCCGGCGTCCGCGCCCGCAGCGGAACCCTCGCACCGGCACGGCTCGCCGCCGCCTTCACCGACCTCTACGCCACCGGAGGCCGCGGCCCCGGAGCCCGGCTCGACCGCGGGACGCGGCCGGCGCGGCGCGCGCTGGCGATCCACCGCAACCGGGACGAAGGGCTCGGGCACGCGGGCGTGACCAAGTCCTTCGCCGGGGCGGAGCCCGCGCACTCCGCGGTGTTCGCGCTGCGGACCCGCGACGGCGGCGTGCTGGCGGTCGCCCCGGCCGCGCACACGGTGCGGATCGAGGCCAGGCGCAAGGGAGTTCGGGTCACGCCGTCCTCGGCGGAGGCGGTCTTCGACGGTTCGGCGCGCGCCCGGATCATCGACGAGCAGAGCGGCCAACTCGCCGCCGCGCTGCCGAGGTCGGGCAGGCCGCGGGTGCTGGGGGCGGCGTACGCGCTGACCGGCTCGCGGTGACGGTGCGGGACGCCTCGCGTACACGCGGGCGCGCCTCGCGGCAGTCAGCACCGCGGTCGCCGCCGCCGTCGCGTTCGCCCTTCTCCCCGGTACCGCGCTCGTCCCCGAAGCGGCCGGCGCGGGCCAACCGCCGTATGCGCGCGGGCACTCCGGACAGCACGCTGCTCGCGACGTACGCGCCGATCAGCGTGCCGAGGAACGCGAGCCCGGCCTCGGCCGCGCCGGGCAGGCTCGCGCAGTGCGGGCTCGTGGACTGGTAGCACCAGCGCGGCGGCACGACCGCGACGCCGTACAGCCCGCCGAGCAGCAGCGCCGCACCGCAGACCAGCGCGCCGGCCAGCCGTCCGGCGCCCGGAGGCCGCCGCAGCGACCTGACCAGTCCGGCGCGTCCGGCCAGCACCGCCGCCGCGCAGCTCAGTCCGAAGCCGCCCGCTCCGGCGGGCCAGGAGTCCACCAGCCGGGGCGTGAACCGCACGTGCCGCCACGCCGCCGCGAACGCAGCCAGGAACGCGGCCACGAACGCCACCGCGAGCAGCACCGTGCCGGCGACCGCGAGCAGCGCCCGGCCGGCGGCCTTCAGCTGTGCGGTACGCGGGCTGCGGCTGCCGGAGGTGGTGGCGTACACGGTTGCCTCTCCTTCCGCTCTTCCCCCGTGCCGTGAACGCGCCGGTTCGTACGGGCGGCCCGGCGCCCGTGCCGGCGTGCCCGTACCTGCCGCGCGGTCCGGCTGCGCGTACTCCCGGGCGTGGACGGGGAGTTGGGGCCGCGCCCGCGCGGTCGTCGGCGTTCGCTTCCGTTGTCTTCTGTTCGGGCGGACCCCGATCCTATGAGCTATCCCTGTGACGGCTCGATGCCCGAACCATGAGGGTTCCGTGCAGCCGGGCGGGGCCCGTCGGAGCGGTCGGGGCCGGTGGGGCCGCCGCTTGCCGCGCGTACGCTGGCGGCGCTCTCCGGGCCTGGGCATCATCGGCCGTCGGGAACCCGGCATCCGCAGGGCCGGGAGCGACGGGATCGGAGAACCGCAGCCATGCAGCGAGGCGACGGAGACCACGACGGGGACCACGACGGAGACCGCGGAAACCACGCGGACCGCGAACACACCGCGGACCGCGGCGACTTGGGCGACGGGGGCCGACGCCTGCCGCACGGCGAGCGGCGGAAGGACGGGGCGCGCGGCACGGACGGCCGCAGCGGACGGTACGCCCGGTCCCGGCACCACGGCGAACACCCCGGAGCGGAGCAGGGCGAAGCCGGTGAGCCGCCCGGCGTGCTGGTCATCGACGTACGCCGGTACAACGCGGCCTTGGCGGTGCTCTTCGCGGGGCGGCGCGGTTCGCTGGACGCGGTGCTGGCGGCGGCGAGCGGGGCGCGGCCCGGGGACGAAGTGCTCGATGTCGGCTGCGGGCCGGGGCACTTGGCGCGTGCGCTGGCCCGCCGCGTCGGCCCGGCGGGGCGGGTCACCGGCGTCGATCCGGCCCGGCAGATGGTCGACTACGCGCAGCGGCACGCGGGCCTGCTGCCCAACTGCCGGTTCCTGCTGTCGTCGGCGCAGCACCTCGACCTGCCGGACGCCTCGGTCGACGTCGTCACCTCCACGTTCGTGCTGCACCACATTCCGCCGGAGGCGCGGGCGGAGGCGTTCGCGCAGATGTATCGCGTACTGCGGCCCGGCGGGCGGCTGTTGCTCGCCGACGCTTACCCGACCGGGCCGGTGGCCGCGCTGCTGGCACGGCTGGTGGCCCGCTGGGGCACACACGCGCACGGCGCCCGTGGGCACGGCGCTCACGGCCACGGGTCGCACGAGGGCGGCGACGGCCAACACCCGGCGCACGGCGGCGGGTTCGCGGACACCGACGTACGGGAGTACGCGGGCGCGCTGCGCGAAGTAGGCTTCCGCGAGCTGTACTTCAGGGACTTCCGGCCGTGGACGCGGTGCCTGCGCGGCGTCAAACCGTAAGCGGCCACGGGGGAGAGGGGGAGAGGAGGGAGAGGGGAGGAGCGCGGGCCGCGGCGGTCCGGGTCGCCGCGTGGCTCCCGGACCGCCCGCCCGCAACGCGCTGCGGCTCAGCTCAGCCGGAGCTGCTGGCCGGGGACGATGACGTCGGCGTCCTTGCCGATGACGGACACGTTGGCGCGGTAGATCCGCTGCCAGCTCGCGTTGTGAGCCGCGGCGATCTTGGCGAGCGTGTCGCCCTTCCGCACCGTGTAGTCGCCGTGCCCGTGCCCGTTCTTGTGCGGCTTCGGCTGCGGCGTGGCCGGGGCGCGCTCGGCGGACCGGCTCGCGTGGTTCTGCTCGCGCTGCGGCTGCGTGTGCTGCGCACTGCCCGAGCCGACGTTCGGGGACGGGCCGTTCGCGGTGAGGTGGCCGGCGCCGGCGCAGCTCCAGGCGCCCGGGCCCTGCATCTTGAGCAGCCGCTCGGCGGTGGCTATCTGCTGGCTCTTGCTGGCCTGGTCGGCCCGCGGCGCGTACTTGGTGCCGCCGGCCGCGGCCCAGCTGGAGTTGGAGAACTGCAGGCCGCCGTAGTAGCCGTTGCCGGTGTCGGCCTTCCAGTTGCCGCTCGACTCGCACTGGGCGACCTTGTCCCAGGTGCCGACCGAGGCGGCCTGTGCGCTGGTGGCCGTGGCCACGGGGACGGCGACGGCGGCGCCGGCGACACCGCTCAGGACGGCGAGGCGGACGGGCCCGCGGGAACGGGGAGCCGCGTGACGGCCCTTGCGGGAGAACAGCATGGTCAATCTTTGCTTCCTGACGATGGGTCGGCCCGCCGCTCGGATCGACGGCGGACCGGTCGTACGCATTGAGCGCCGCGACGGTAAGCACACGCTCCCGTATCCGACAAAACCGGCCGGCAGTGATCCATTGCGTCCAACTACCCCGCACAGAAGGCCAATTCCGCAGGTCACCTTCCATGTGTGCGAATGGGACATGAGGGTCGTGGCGGCGGTTGCCGGAGAGAAGCGTCACACCCGGTACGCCCCGTTCTGTGGCCCCCGTCTCACCTTTCGCGGGCCCGGTGTCGGACGGGTCACACGCACGCCGGGCCGCCGCGCCCCCGCGGCGCGTGTGATGCGTGTGGCCTGCGTGAATCAGGCGAAGAAGCGACGTGAATCAGGCGAAGAACAGGTCGAGTTGACGGTCCAGCAGCTTCAGCGCCTCGTCCGGGGCGAGGACGTCGAGCAGCGTGTAGGTCGTCAGCCCGTCCACGAGTGCGATCAGCAGCATCGCCGCCTCGTCCGGATCCGGGTGGCGGTCCGGGTGGCGGTTCGGGTGGCGGTGAGGGGTGCCGTCGGCGGCGGCCCGCGCCAACTGGTCCGCGAGGAACCGGCGCAGCCCCGGCACGCCCTTCTTGGCGTGCCCGCGCGCGCTCTCGCTGTGCACCGCGCGTACGAAGTAGGCGATCTGCACCAGGTTTCCGGTGCGGCTCTTGTCGTCCAACGGCAGCATCTCGGCGAGGGTTTCGCGCACCACGGTCCGGGGTTCGGGGGTCTCCGAGACGGCCTGGACGCGGGAGCGTACGCGCTGTTCGGCGAGCGCCGAGATGTGGTCCAGGGCGAACGCGAGCATCTCCTCCTTGCTCGTGAAGTAGTGCTGGAGCTGCCCCAGCGAGATGCCCGCCTCGGCCGCCACGTCCCGCAGGCTGGCGCCCTCCAGGCCGCGGGTGCTGGCGATCCGCCACAGCGCTTCGGCGATGAGCCGGCGCCGCGCCTCGTGGTCGACCTGTTTGGGCACGGCCGATTCCTTCCGGTCACGTTTACAAGTCGTTCGTATTGGGTTAGCTTAGCGGAGGCTTTTCAATACGATCGACTTGGAAACGGTGAGCTGCGATGCCCGTGCCGACGACGGCCAACTCCCCGTCCCCGCCCCCGAGTTCGCAACCTCCCGGCGGGAGCGCCCGGGGCGCTGCGGTTGGCTCGTCCGCGACGCCGGGCCCGTACGCGACGCCCGTGCCGCACCTGCGCCCGCCGCGGCACCGCGCACATCCCCGCGCGCGGCGCTGGTGGACCGTGCAGGCGCTGCTCACGCTGTCCGGGCCCATGCTGCTGACCGCGCTGGCGCTGGCCGCGCTGTCGCTGCTGTTCTTCCCGAGCGCGCTCGGCTGGCTGGGGCCGCTGCTGCTCGGCGTGCTGGTGCTGCCCGCGCTGGCCTACCTGCTGGCCATGCCCGCGCTCCGAATCCGCGTGCACGCCTGGGAGTTGGGCGAGCACACCGTCTACGCGGCCGGCGGCTGGTACTGGCAGCGGCACCGGATCACGCCGCTGGCCCGGGTGCAGACCGTGGACACCGTGCGCGGCCCGCTCCAGCGCAGGTTCGGGCTGGCGACCGTCGTCGTCACCACCGCGTCCACGGCCGGCGACGTACGCATCGCGGGCCTGGCGCTCGCGGACGCCGAGGAGTTGGCGCAGCGCATCGGCGCGGCCGCCGGACTGGAGACGGGGGACGCGGCATGAGCGGCGGCACGAGCACCGCGGCTCCGGTGCGCTCCGCCGCGCCGGAGACCGGGCAGCCCTGGCGGTCCACGCACGGCCGCACCGTTCTCGCGTACACGACGTGGCTCGCCGGGCCGCTGGCCTCCGTGCTCGCCGCCACCGTGCTCAAGGGCGGCCGGGTCGCCCCCGGCACCTGGATCGCGCTGGGTGCGGCGGCGGTCGGCTGCGTGGTGGCCACGGCGTTCGGACTGGCCCGCTGGGCCACCACCCGCTACCGCACCACGGACTCCGCGTTCGAACTGCGCTCCGGGGTCTTCACGCGCCGCCGGCGCAGCATCCCGCTCGGCCGCATCCGCAGCGTCGACGTCACCGCCAACCCCGCGCACCGGCTGCTCGGGCTCGCCGTGCTGCGCGTCGCCGCCGCCGGGCACGCCGGTTCGGGCGGATCGGACGAGGGCGGGGTACGGCTGGAGGCGCTGCCGCGGGCGGAGGCGGTACGGCTGCGTGCCCAACTGCTCGGCGGGAACGGGGCCGTTGGCGGCGGACGGGCGGGCAGTCCGGGCAGCTCGGGCCAGGCGGGCGGCGCGGCCGGCGCCGCCGCGGAGTACGCGCCGCTGCTCGCCGGCCACGATCTGCGCCGGCTGCGCTACGCGCCGCTGACCTTCTGGGTCGTGGGCGGAGTCCTCGCCGCCGCGGGCAGCGCCTGGCGCGCTCTGGACGGCATGGGCGTGAACCCGCTGCACACCGCCGCCGCACACTGGATCGCCCGCCAACTCGGCGCCGGCACACCGTGGTTGACCGTGCCCGCCGCCGTCGCGGTGCTGCTCGCCGCCGGCTGCGCGGGCGCCGTGGCCCTCGGCCTGGAGAACTGGTGGGGGCTGCGCGTGGAGTGGACCGACGAGGGCGCGCTCAGCGTACGCCGCGGCCTGCTGACCACCCGCTCGGTCACCGTCGCCGCGGGCCGGCTGCACGGCGCCGTCCTGCACGAGCCGCTGCTGCAGCGCGCCGCGGGCGCCGCCTCGGTACGCGCGGTCGCGGGCGGGCTCGGCAACCGCGACGAGAACCGCAAGCGCAGCCCGCTGCTGCCCGCGGCCGACCGTACGGAAGCCGAGCGGGTGCGGGACGGTGTGCTGCGCGGGGGGCCGCACACCGGTGCGGACGCAGGGCCGCCCGGCGTCGCCCGGCTGACCGGCCACCCGCGAATCGCGCTGCGCCGCCGCGTCGTACGCGGCCTGGTGTGCGCGGTGGCGCCGGTCGCGGCGGCGCTCGCACTGCTCGGCGCGCTGCTGCACCTGCCGGTGCTGCTGCACTGCGCGTGGGCGTACGTACTCGTGGCGGTGCCGGCGGTGTGGCTGCTGGCCCGCGACGCCTACCGCTCGCTGGGGCACGCGCTGCACGGGCGCCATCTGCTGCTGCGCTCGGGCACGTTCAGCCGGGACCTGGTCGCGCTGCGCCGGGAGTCGGTGCTGTCCTGGTCGTTCAGCTCGACGCCGCTGTCCCGGCGGGCCGGCACGGTCTCCGTCACCGCGGCGGTCGCCGGCGGCGAGGACGGCTACCGGCTGCCCGACATGGCCGCGCGGGACGCCGTGCCGTTCGCGCACACCGCCGCCCCGGGCATCCTGGGCGACTTCCTCGACCACGGCCGCGGCGAGGGGTAGGGGAACCGCGGCCGGCGTGGGGGGGGCGGGGGGACGGGTACGCCCGCTGAACCGGCGGGCTGCCCAACCGTCCTTCCCGGGCCGGGGGTTGCACGCGCCCGGCCCGGGAAGGCAGCGGTCGCCGCGGCGGATCGGGGTCCGCGTTCAGCTCGGGATCCGCGTTCAGCTCGGGGTCCGCGCTCAGTGCCGGCGCAGCGGACGCCGCGACGGCGGCTGGTCCGGCTCCGGGCGGGCCGCACGGGGCGCCACGGAACGCGTCTGCGGCCGGTCTTCGGAGAGCGTCACCGGCTCCCCGTAGTGCAGGACCTCCAGCGGCGGTCCGGCCTTCAGGGTGTAGGTGACCGTGGAGCGGTGGATCTCCAACGTCAGCCGCCGCTCCAGCACTTGGATGGTGAACGCGAGCCTCTTCAGCCGCTCCGGCAGCTTCGGCGAGAAGGCCAGGCCGCCGTCGTGCTGCCGCATTCCGCCGAAGCCCGCGACGAGCACCAGCCAGGTGCCGGCGAGCGAGGCGATGTGCAGCCCGTCCCGCGTGTTGTTCTCCAGGTCCTCCAGGTCCATCAGCGCGGCCTCGCCCAAGTAGTCGTAGGCGAGCCGCAGATGGCCGACCTCGGCGGCCATGACGGCCTGGCAGCAGGCGGACAGCGAGGAGTCCCGCACGGTCAACTGCTCGTAGTAGGCGAAGTTCCGGGCCTTCTGCTCCTCGTCGAAGGCGTCGCCGCGCTTGTACAGCGCCAGCACCAGGTCGGCCTGTTTGACGACCTGCTTGCGGTACAGGTCGAAGTAGGGGAAGTGCAGCATCAGCGGGTACTGGTCGGCGCGGGTGTTCGCGAAGTCCCACACCTGGTGGCCGGTGTAGCCCGCGGACTGCTCGTGCACGCCCAACTCGTCGTTGTACGGCATGGAGATCGCCTCGGCCGCGTCCCGCCACGCCGCCGCCTCCTCGTCGTCCACGCCGAGCGCGGCCGACTCCTCCGCGTACCGTTCGGCGGCGTCGGCCGCGGCCCGCAGGTTCAGCTGCGCCATCAGGTTCGTGTAGAGGTTGTCGTCGGCGACCGCGCTGTACTCGTCGGGCCCCGTCACGCCGTCGAAGTGGAAGGTGCCGTGGTGGTCGTGGTGGCCCAGCGACATCCACAGCCGCGCCGTCTCCACCAGGATCTCCACGCCGGTCTCGCGCTCGAACTCCCGGTCGTCGGTGGCCGCCACGTACCGCACGACCGCGTCCGCGATGTCGGCGTTCACGTGGAAGGCCGCGGTGCCGGCCGGCCAGTACGCGGAGCACTCCGAGCCGTCGATCGTGCGCCAGGGGAACGAGGCGCCCTGCAGCCCGAGTTGGCTCGCGCGGTCGCGTGCCGGGCCGAGCGTGGTGTGCCGCCAGCGCAGCGCTTCGGCGACGGCGCCCGGCGAGGTGTACGTCAGCAGCGGCAGCACGAACGTCTCGCAGTCCCAGAACGAGTGGCCGTCGTAGCCGGAGCCGGTCAGCCCCTTGGCGGGGATCGCCCGCTTCTCCGCGCGCGAGCCGGCCTGCAGTACGTGGAAGAGCGCGAACCGCACCGCCTGCTGGATCTCCGCGTCGCCGTCCACCTCCACGTCCGCGCGCGACCAGAACTCGTCGAGGAATTCCCGCTGTTGGGCGGCGAGCCCCTGCCATCCGGTGCTGCGCGCGCCGGCGAGCGCGGCGTCCACCTGGTCGCGTACGGCGGGCAGCGAGCGGACCCCGGACCAGCCGTAGGAGACCATCTTCTCCAGGCGCAGCGGTTCGCCCGGCCTGAGCAGTGAAGTGAGCGTGAGCCGGCTGACGTTCTCGCCGCTCTCGCAGTAACGCTGCGTGGACTCCGGGCCCTTCACCACGTGGTCGGCAGCTGCGCCGACCCGCAGCCCGCTGCTCTGGGTGCAGTGCACCAGGCGCAGCCGCACGTCCTCGGAGAAGTTCTCCTCCGGGACCAGCACGTCCGTCAGCGCCGCCGCGACCCGCGGGTCGCCGCCGGTCTTCGGCAGCTGCTCGTTGGCGACCAGTTCGGACTGGATCACCACCCGGATCTCGTCCTCCAGCGGCTCCACTTCGTAGGCGATCGCCGCGACCGCGCGCTGCGTGAAGGAGACCAGCCGGGTCGAGGACACCCGCACCGTGCAGCCGGCCGGCGAAGTCCACACGCACTCGCGCTGCAACACCCCGTCGCGCAGGTGGAGTTCGCGCCGGTGCGAGCGGAGCCGGCCGTACCGCAGGTCGAACGGCTCGTCGTTGACCAGCAGCCGGATGACCTTGCCGTTGGTGACGTTGATGGCGGTCTGCCCGGACTCCGGATAGCCGTAGCCGGCCTCGGCGTACGGCAGCGGGTGCAGCTCGTGCACCCCGTTGAGATAGCTGCCGGGCAGGCCGTGCGGCTCGCCCTCGTCGAGGTTGCCGCGCCAGCCGATGTGCCCGTTGGAGAGCGCGAACAGCGACTCGCTCTGCGGCAGCACCTCCAGGTTCAGCTCCGACTCGGGCAGACACCAGGGGTCGCAGACGAACGAGGAGTGCTTGATCATGAACGCGCCTCCTTACCGGGGCGGCCGCCGGGCCCGCCGCTCAAGTCCGCGTCCGGGCCCAGCAGTTCGGCGAGGTCGCGGACCACGCGGTGCGCGCCGTGGCTGCGCAGCGCCTCCGCCTGACCCGTGCGGTCCACGCCGACGACGAACCGGAAGTGGCCCGCGTGGCCCGCGTCCATGCCGGCCAGCGCGTCCTCGAAGACCGCCGACTCGGCCGCGGTCAGGCCGAGTTCGCGGGCCGCGGCGAGGAAGGTGTCCGGCTGCGGCTTGCCGGCGAGGCCGCGCTCCGCCGCGACGACGCCGTCGATGCGTGCCTCGAACCAGTCCGCCATGCCGGCCGAGCGCAGAATCTGCCCGCAGTTGGCGCTGGAGGTGACCACGGCGGTGCGCAGCCCCGCCTGCCGTACGGCGCGCACGTAGCGCACCGAACCGTCGTAGACCTCGACGCCCTGCGTGCGGAGCTTCTCCAGCAGCAGGGCGTTCTTGCGGTTGCCGAGCCCGTTGACGGTGTCGCGGCCCGGCGGGTCCTCGGGGTCGCCGTCGGGCAGTTCGATGCCGCGTGCGGCGAGGAAGGTGCGTACGCCGTCGGCGCGCGGCCGCCCGTCCACGTACCGGTCGTACTCGCCCACCGGGTCGAAGGGCCGGAAGTCCGCGCCCTCGCGCCTGCGCAGGAACTCGTCGAACATCTCCTTCCAGGCCGCCGCGTGCACGACCGCCGTTCTGGTCAGTACGCCGTCGAGGTCGAACAGGCAGCCCCGCACGCCGTGAGGGAGACCGAGTGTCGTCATGCCGGCGCGGGTTCCCGGAAGGCCCCGCGGAAATCCGGGCCGGCGCTCAGTCGTCGATGCCCGAGCGCTCCACGCCCGCCACCAGATAGCGCTGGAGGAACAGGAAGACCACCAGCAGCGGCAGGATCGACACGGCGGCGGCCACGAACAGCTCGTGCAGGTTGACGGTCTGTGCGGTGGTGAACGTCGACAGCGCCACCTGCACCGTCCACGCCTCCCGGTCCTGCCCGATGACCAGCGGCCACAGGAACGCGTTCCAGGCGCCGACGAAGACGATGGTGGAGACGGCGGCGAACACGGGACGCGAGTTGGGCGCCACGACCCGCCAGTACGTACGCCAGTAGCCCAGCCCGTCCACGCGTGCCGCGTCCTCCAACTCCCGCGGGAATCCCGCGAAGAACTGCCGGAAGATCAGGCAGGCGAACGCGCTGAACACCGTCGGCACGATCAGCCCGCGCAGCGTCGAGATCCAGCCGAGCGACGAGACGAGCACGAAGCTGGGCACGAAGGTGACGGCCGCGGGCACCATCAGCGTGCCGAGGATGGCGTAGAAGACCTTGTTCGCGTGCCGGTAGGGGATGCGGGCGAGGCCGTAGCCGGCGAGCGACGCCAGCAGCACCGTGCCGGCCGTCGTCAGCACCGCGATCACCGCGGAGTTGAGCAGCGAGTGCGCCATCGGCACGTTGGGGTCGCGGAACAGTTCGCCGATGTGCTCCCAGTGCAACCGCTCTGGAAAGAACCGCCAGTTGGGCGCGGTGATCTCCCGCTCGGTCGCCAGCCCGTTGCGCACCAGCAGATAGAACGGCACGAGGAAGACGACGGCGAGCGCGATCAGCAGCACCAGCCGCAGGGCGCGGCCCGCGCGGGCCAGCCCGTCCTGTGCGAGGTGCGGCGAGCGGCCGCCGCCGGGCTGTCGCCGCGTACGTACGGTCGGCACGGTCAGTCCTCCTTCTTGCCCAGCCCGAACCAGCGGGCCTGCACCACGGTCACGACCGCGATCAGCAGCGCGAGCAGCATCGCGCCCGCGCTGCCGTAGCCGAGGTTCTGCCCCTGCCCGAGCGCGGTGTAGTAGAGGTACACCAGCGGCGGCCGGGCGTACGGCGGGTAACCGCGGGAGCTGGAGAGCAGGTTGTAGAACTCGTCGAACGACTGGAAGGCGTTGATCACCAGCAGCAGTACGACGGCGACCGACGTGGCGCGCAGCGCGGGAAACGTGATGTGCCGGAAGGTCTGCCAGCCCGGGCGAGCGCCGTCCACCGCGGCCGCCTCGTACAGCGGCGCCGGGATGCGCTGTAGCCCGGCGAGGAAGAGCACCATGTAGAACCCGGCCTGGAGCCACAGCCGCACCGTGACGATGACCAGCCAGTACCAGGGCGGGCTGGTGCTGGACAGCCAGGCGACGTCGTCGCCGCCGAACCAGCCCAGCACGGTGTTGGCGAGCCCGAAGCGTACGCCGTTGAAGATCGACAGCTTCCAGATCAGCGCGGCCACGACGTAACTGCACGCCGTGGGAAGGAAGAAGACGGAGCGGAAGAACGCCTGGGCGAACCGCAGCCGGTTGATCGCGAGCGCGAGCGCGAGCGACAGCACGAAGGTGGCCGGCACGATGAACGCCGAGAACACCACGAACGTGCCAAGGCTTCCGGTGAAGTCGCCGTCCCGCAGCAGCGCCGTGTAGTTGCCGAAGCCCACGAAGTCGTGCGGCGTGACGGTGTTGTGGGCGTCGAAGAAGCTCAGATAGAGCGACCAGGCGAGCGGCACGTAGGTGAACAGGCCGAGCCCTATCGCGAACGGGCCGACGAAGACCCAGAACCAGAGGGTGCGGTTCTGCCGGCCGAGCAGGTTACGCAGCATCGTGTGGTCGGCTAGCCCTTCTTCTGTTTGTTCGTCGGCTTCTTCTGCTTGCCGTCCGCCGGATTCTCGGTGTTCCTGGTGTGCGTACGGCGCTTGTCGCGGGCCGTGACGCGGTGCAGCTCCTCCTCGGTGCGGCGCACCACCGACCGCAGCTCGCGCTCGGGGTCGGCGCCGCTGCGGATGATGCGGCTGAGCGCGTCCTGGTAGGCGTTCTTGGCGGCCGTCGTCCACAACAGCGGCTCCGCGTGGCCGTGTTCGGTCGCGAGCCGCACCGCTTCGGCCGCCGCCCCGTGCCGCAGCTTCTTGGCGCGTTCGGCGAGGGACAGCCGCGCCGGAATGTGGAAGCCGTAGTTGAGCGCGAAGTCCTCCTGGTACGAAGTCCGGTCCACCCACAGCCACTTGACGTAGTCCTTCGCCGCGCGCGGATGCTTCGTACGGGCGCTGACCGCCGCGCCGTAGGCGCCGACCGGCACCGCGGGCGCCCCGTGCTCGCCGTACCGCGGGAACGGCAGCACCCCGAAGTCGTCGCCGAGGATCTCCCGCACCCGCGGCAGCACCCACAGCCCGGACCACTGCATCGCGGTCAGGCCCTGGGTGAAGGCCGACGGGTCCGACCAGTCGGTGGGCGCGCCGAGCAGCAGCGACTTCTGCGCGTACATCCGGCGCAGGACGCCGAGCACGCGGGCGGCGGCGGGGTCGTCGAAGCCGACCTTGCCGTCCTCGGTGACGACGGACAGTCCCGCCGCGTACAGCGGCAGGCCGCCCAGCGTGCCCGCGCCGCCGTCGTTGCCCAGGAACAGGCCCTTGACCTTGTCGGACGTCAACTTCCGCGCGGCGTCGGCCAGTTCGTCCACCGTGCGGGGCGGCTCGACGCCGGCGCGGCGCAGCATGCTCTTGCGGTAGTAGAGCAGCTGGGTGTCGATGACCTGCGGGATGGCCCACACCCGGCCGTAGTGGACCTTGGTGGCGAGCACGGCGTGGTGGAAGTCGTGCCGCACTGGCGCGATCTGCTCCGTCAGGTCGAGGATCTGGCGACCCTGGATCTGGTCGATGGTCGGCCCGTTGACTTCGAAGACGTCCGGGCCGGAGTCGGTGAGCAGCGCGGCCGCGGTCTGCTGGTCGTAGTTGCCGGGCCGCCACTGGATGGTGACCTTGGCCTTGCGGTAGGCGTCGGCGTACCGCTGTACCGCCTGCTCGGCGCCCATCTCGCCGTACTCGTGGTACCAGTGCGACAGCATCGGCCCGCCGCCCGAACCGCTGCCTCCCCGGCCGGTGTTGTTGCCGCACCCGGCGGCCAGTGCGCCGGCGGCCGCGAAGCCCCCTCCGGCGGCCAGCAGCCGCCGCCTGCTGATCGGCACGCGTGCCCTCCCTGTGCCCCGTCGGTCCCCGGTCGTTCCCCGTACGTCCCCGTGCTGCCGCGTACGTCCGCGTCCGTCCCCGTCCGTCCCCGTGCGCGCCAACCGGCCCTGTGCGCCGTGCAGTTGGCGCTGCGGCCCCACGTCCGCCCCACTGGTCCGGGGCGCTCGTCGCGAGCGCTGGTCCGGGGCGTGCGCGACGTTCGCGGAGGCAGCGTACGTGCCCGCCCACCAGCATGGGACAGCGGTGCGTCGGAAAGATTGCGGCGCGATGTCGATCCAGCCGATCCAGCCGATCCCGCTCGCCGCCGTCTCCGCCGCCGCCGCGGCGGCGGTACGGGCGCGGCCCTGCGGACTCCGGCGAACGGTGTCAAAATCGCCGCGAAGTGCGCATACCACGCGCTGACTCGGCGTAGGTGCGCCGGTGCCCGGCGTGCGCGGCCCGCGCGCCGGGATCCGAACGAGCCCAAGTCGTCGCCGGGAACGGCAGGAAGAGACCGTGGAACTGGACGCTGTCGCCGACGAGCTGTACGGGCTGCGGCCGGACGAGTTCACCGCCGCCCGGGACGAGCGCGCCCGCGCGGCTCGCGCCGAGGGCGACCCGTATCTGGCCGCGCGCATACGGGAGTTGCGCAGGCCGACGCTGTCCGCGTGGGCCGGGAATCTGCTGGTGCGCCGGCGGCCGGAGGAGGTCGGCCCGCTGCTCGCGCTCGGCCAGGAGCTGCGCCGCGCGCACCGCGAACTCGACGGCGAGCGGCTGCGCGAGCTGAGCCGCCACCAGTGGCGGCTGCTGACCGCGCTGTCCCGGCAGGCCGGCCAACTCGCCGCCGAGGCCGGGCATCCGCTCGGCGAGCAGGCGCTGCGCGAGGTCGAGCAGACGATGAAGGCGGTGCTGGCCGACCCGGCGTCGGCCGAGGAGTGGGCGGCCGGGCGGCTGACGCGTCCGCTGCCGGCGCCCTCCGGTTTCGGCACGGAGGAGAGCGCCGGAGGCCCGTCCGCGTCCGCCGGCGTCGCGGATCTTGCGGAGGAGCGGGCCCGCCGGCGGGGCCGGGGCGGCGGGCGCACCGGGGCGCGTACGGGACGGGCCGCGGAGCCGGCGCGGGAGAAGCCGGAGCGCACGAAGGAGAAGGCGGGCGAGAAGGCGGGCGAGAAGGCGCGGGCGAGGGCGGAGGAGAGGGCGCAGGCGGAGGCGCGGGAGAAGGCGCGGGCGCGAGCCCGGGAGGCGCGCGAGAAGGCCGAGGCCGCGGAGCGGCGGGCGCACGAGCAGGACGCCGAACTGTCGGAGGCGCGGCGGGAGAGCGAAGCGGCCGAGGAGCGGCGGCGGGCGACCGACCAGGAGGTCGCCCGGCTCACCGACCGGCTGCACCGCGCCGAGAGCGAACAGCACTCCGCGCTCGACGCCGAACGCCGCGCCCGGCAGCGGCTGCGCGCCGCCGACCGCGCCGTACGTGACGCACGCCGCGCGGCCAGGGACGCCGCCCGGCACGCGGACCGGCTCGCGTCCGAGGCGAACACGGACCCGGACCCGGAGCACGAGCCGGACCCGGACCCGGAACGGGAGCCGGCCGCGGGCACGGGCACGGGCACGGAAGGGAAGGCCGGCGCGGGCGGCGGGCGGACGGCAGGCAGACGCGGACCGGGCACGAGAGGCAGGCGATGAGTCGTGGCACGTGCGATCTGGAGCGGAGTGCTCACCTTCGGGCTGGTCACCGTTCCCGTGCAGATGTTCACCGCGACACAGGACCACTCGGTGCGCTTCCACCAGTTCCAGCGCGGCACCGGCGACCGCGTACGCAACCGCCGCGTCAACGAACGCACCGGCAAGGACGTCGAGTACGGCGACATCGTCAAGGGCTACGACCTCGGCGGCGGCGACTACGTCCTCGTCGAGCCGGACGAGTTGGAGGAGATCGCGCCCGGACGCTCTCAGGTCATCGAGGTCAGCGGCTTCGTCGACCTGGACCGCGTGGAGCCCGTCTACTTCGACCGCGCCTACTATCTGGCGCCGCAGAAGGACGAGTTCACCCGCGTCTACGAACTGCTGCGGGCCGCCATGGAGCGCTCCCGGAAGATCGGGGTGGCGACGTTCGTGATGCGGGCCAAGCAGTATCTGGTCGCGCTGCGCGCGCAGGAGGACGTCCTGGTGCTGCACACGCTGCACTGGGCCGACGAAGTACGCGACCCGGAGCGGGAGTTGCCGCGGCTGCCGGACCACACCGAGACCAGGGACCGCGAACTGCAGACCGCGGAGCAGCTCATCGACGCCCTGAGCATCCCGTGGAAGCCGGAGGAGTACCACGACACGTACGACGAGCGGGTACGCGAACTCATCGACGCCAAGCGGAAGGGCGAGGAGATCGTCACCGAGGAGGGGCCGCCGCAGGCGACGAACGTCGTCGATCTGATGGACGCGCTGCGCCGCAGCGTCGACCAGGCGTCGGGCGAGAAACCCTCGGGCGAAAGGCCGTCGGCTCAGAGGCCGTCGGGTGAGAAGGCACCTGCCGGGAAGACAGCCGGGAAGACCGCCGCGAAGAAGCGCGGAGCGAAGAAGGCGGCGGCCGGCGGGAAACGGGCGGAGCAGCCGCGGGGCGGGCGGACCGCGGCCCGTACCGAGGCGCCGAAACGCACCGGAGGCGCCCGCGCCCGCACCGGCGGGCGCGCCCAACGCCCGGAGTCCCGCGCCGAGTTGGCGGAACTCAGCAAGCACGAGCTGTACCAGCGCGCCACCGACCGCGGGGTTCCGGGGCGTTCGAAGATGTCCCGCGACGAACTCATCGACGCTCTCACCGCAGGGCCTGCCAAAGCCGCCTCCTGACCGCCGCTCTCCGAACAGCGCTTCGCGTACACCGACTTGTCAGCGCCCGCTCCTGAACACCGCGCCGAAGCCTGACGTTCCGTCCGGCACCCACTCGCGTCCACCTCGTGCTGGTAGTTTCCGCCCGTAAACGGCGGAAGGAGACACGGTGCGCGAACTGTCGGCCGGGCTGTGGGACATCCACAACGGGCAGGGCCTGCGTCAGCTGACCGAACTCGGCCTGGCGCTGGTGCTGTCGAGCCTCATCGGCTGGGAGCGCGCAGTACGGCAGAAGAGCGCGGGACTGCGTACGCACACCCTCGTCGGCATCGCCAGCGCGCTGATGATGGAGGTCTCGCACTACGGGTTCACGTCCGTACTCGGCCTGGAACACGTGTCGTTCGACCCCTCGCGGGTCGCCGCGCAGATCGTCTCCGGCATCGGCTTCATCGGCGGCGGGCTCATCTTCGTACGCCGCGACGCGGTGCGCGGGCTGACCACCGCGGCCACCGTCTGGCTCACCTGCGCGGTGGGCATGGCCTGCGGCGGCGGCCTGCCCATCCTCGCCGCGGCGGTCACCGCGCTGCACTTCCTCGTCACCCGCGGCTACCCGTTCATCAGCTCCCGGCTGACCACCCGCGCCCACGCCGAGGAGTCCGAGCTGGGACTGCGCTACCACACCGGCGTCGCGCTGCTGCCGCGGCTGATGGAGATGTGCACCGCGCGCGGCTTCAACATCCTCCAGGTACGCGTCGACCGGCTGCCGCGTGAGGAGCGCGCCCGCGAGGAGGGCGACGTCGCCAAGGTCCTGCTGCGTCTCGAAGGCGCCGCGGACGTACGGGAGTTGGCCTCCGACATGTTCCATACCGAAGGCGTGCTCGGCGTGGACGTGTCACACGAGCCGGAGTTGGACGAGTAGGGCGAGCCGGACGAGCCGGCCGGTACGGTCCCTCGTCCCGAGCAGGGGGCGCGGGTGAGCCGCGGTCCGCCCCGGCTACGCAGCCGCAGCCGCCGCCGGAGCGGACCGCCGACTCGCCCGTCACGTACCGGGCTTGGCGCCGTACACGTACACCGGGCTGCCGCCGTGCAGCAGCCGCCAGTAGCTCGCGGCGTCCGCGGGCCGCATGTTGATGCAGCCGTGCGAGCCGGGCTGCGCCCACACGCTGCCCGGAATGGAGTGGAACGCCTGCCCGCCGTCGAAGAACTGGCTGTAGGGCATCTTGACGTGGTAGATCGACGAGACGTGGTGCTTGTGCCGCCAGTAGACGCGGTGCAGACCGGTGCGGGTCTCGTCCTTGTTCCGGCCGGTGCGCACCGGCACCGGACCCTTCACCAGCTTCGAACCGTCCTGGATCCAGCTGATCTGCCGGGTGAGGTCGACGCACGCGATACGGCCCCGGTTCACCGGGCAGCGGCCCGCGCGGTTCGGGGAGCCGGCCGCGGCCTGCTGCCGGGCGACCGCCCGCATCACCTGCCACGTCTTCGGGCCCGCGTAGCCGTACTGCGGCCACACGCCGTGCGCCTGCTGGAAGCCGCGGATGGCGCGGCAGTCGCCCTGGGACTGCAGGCCGTCGGCCGTACGCCCCAGGAAGTGTTCGGCCTGCCGCTGGTGCGGCCCGCGCAGCCCGCCGCACCAGTGCGAGTCCGCCGCCTGCGCCGGGGCTGCGGCCAGCTGCGTCGTGCCGAGCGCCGCGGCCAGCACGGTCAGGGCCGCGGCGGCCTTCCTGCCGCGGCTGCCGTGGATGCCGCGTACGCTGCGACTGCCGCGCGGGCGCCAACCGCCGCCCGCAGCACGGGCGTTGGCCGCCGTACCCGCTCTGTTCAGCTTATTCAGCCTGTTCCGCTCCATACGCTTCTCTCCCTCCCCGCGCCGGTCCCATCCGGCGCCGTCGCGTCGTGGGACTCGAAGCATACGGTCGGCCGCCGTTCCCGTACGTCCCTCTTTCGAGCCGTTTACGCCCGGCCGTTGACCGGGAAGCCGGCCGCACGGACGACCGGCCCAGTGCACTCGCGGACCCGGCCGCCGCGTACGGGCGCCGCGGCCCTGCCGCGCCAAGTCCCCCGGCACGGCGGCGCGTTGGGCACCCGGGGCAGGAGAGTGCGGTCACCCGGCGCGCAGCGGCCGCCGGGTCCGCGGTGCGAACGCCCGCGCCGCGCCCCGGAGTTGGGGCCGCGCCGCGCCCGGCGCCGGGAGCCGCGTGCGCTGCACCGCTCGATACGCTCCGCAGCGGAGCGGGCCGGAACCGCGGTCGGCGAAAAGTACGGATTCCCGGACATTCCCGGTGAATTCGGAGTGGATTCCGGCGGCCATTCCGTTCCTGTGCGTAGGCGAGCGCGTACGCAGGAAGCTGTTGACCGCAGTTGAACATCAACTTTATCTTTGCCGCGGAGTACACACTGCTGGCGAGTTGACGTCGGCGGCGGAGTCCGATTTATCCGGCCTTCTTCGGGGTTGATCGACACGGCCGGGAGCCACGGACCCGTGCTCGTACCCGGATTTCCGAAAAGTGTCGGCGGAGGAAGTTGGCAGATTGTTTGACAACGATGTCTATTGGTCCAGATCTAGTGACGTAAAAGGTGAATACGAGCATGGTTGACACTTATTCGGGCTCCCATCAAGCCAACCGCGGCAAGGTCATCGGCATCTCGATCGCCGCCGCGGTCGGCGGCTTCCTCTTCGGCTTCGACTCCTCCGTGATCAACGGCGCGGTGGACGCCCTCGGTTCGCACTTCGCGCTGGGCTCGTTCCTGTCCGGCTTCGTGGTCTCGATCGCGCTGCTGGGGTGCGCAGTCGGCGCCTGGTACGCGGGTCGGCTCGCGGACGGCTGGGGCCGGCGCAACGTGATGCTGCTCGGTTCGGCGATGTTCGTGATCAGCTCGGCGGGCTCCGCCTTCGCCTTCTCGGTGCCGGACCTGCTGCTGTGGCGCGTGATCGGCGGCCTCGGCATCGGCATCGCCTCGGTGATCGCGCCCGCGTACATCTCCGA
>Ga0164243_10003300_pt1 | contig 25929 bp, 24 predicted proteins | sample OricompcompostOP_FD_108781 | JGI IMG/M metagenome (GOLD analysis project Ga0164243, IMG submission 108781) | Organic Plus compost microbial communities from Emeryville, California, USA - Original compost - Organic plus compost (OP) | ecosystem: Engineered > Solid waste > Mixed feedstock >...
CCCGAAGCACCCGAGACCCGAGAAGCACCGAGACAAAGGACAACGCATGTACGACCTCGTAGTCGTCGGCGCCGGACCCTACGGCCTCTCGGTCGCCGCGCACGCCGCCGCGGCCGGGCTGAGTCTGCGGCTGCTGGGCAGACCGATGGCGTCCTGGCGGGACCACATGCCGCGCGGGATGTTCCTCAAGTCCGAGCCCGGTGCGTCCAACCTGTCCGACCCCTCCGGCGCCCGCACCCTCACCGCGTACTGCGCGGAGCGCAACATCCCCGTACGGCACGGGAGTCCGCTGTCCCTGGAGACCTTCGCGGAGTACGGGCTGTGGTTCGGGGAGCGGGCCGCGCCGGCCGCGGAGGAGCAGACCGTCGTCTCGGTCGCCCCGCACACCCCCGGGTTCCGGATCGTCACCGCGGAGGGCGAGACGCTGCGGGCGCGCGCGGTCGCGCTGGCGACCGGGGTCACTCCGCTCGCGTACCGGCCCGCGGCGCTGGCCGGGCTGCCCCCCGAACTCGCCTCGCACAGCAGCGAACACCGCGACCTGTCCCGGTTCAAAGGCTGCGACGTGACCGTGGTCGGCGCCGGCCAAGCAGCACTGGAGACGGCGGCCCTGCTGGCCGAGGCGGGCGCCGAGGCACGGGTGCTCGCGCGCGCCGGCCGGCTCGTCTGGAACGCGCCGCCGCAGCCGCTGCGGCGCGGCCCGCTCACCGCGCTGCGCGACCCGCACTGCGCGCTCGGCACCGGCTGGCCCAGCTGGGTCTGGTCCGAACTCCCGTGGGCGGTACGCAGGTTGCCGGCCGCCGCCCGCGTGCACATCGCCCGGCACGCGCTGGGCCCGGCCGGCGCCTGGTGGCTGCGGGAGCGGTTCGAGTCCGGGGTGCCGGTGCTGCTGGGCAGCCGGCTCGTCGGCGCGGACCGTACCGGCGGCTCCGGCTGCGCACCGGGCACCGGCTCCGCCGTACGGCCACGCCCGGAGCGGGTGCGGCTGCGGCTGGTGGACGCCGCGGGAGCCCGCCGCACCGTCGAGACCGACCACGTCGTCGCCGCGACCGGTTTCGCACCGGAGCTGAACCGGCTGGAACTGCTCGGCGGCAGCCTGCGCGACACCCTGCGCCGGGTGGGCACGAGCGACGCCCCGCGGCTGACCGGCCGGTTCGAATCCTCCTACCCGGGCCTGTTCTTCGCGGGCCTGCTCACCGCGCCCACGTTCGGCCCGGCGATGCGCTTCGTGTACGGCGCGGGCTTCACGGCGCCGCGGCTGGTCGACGGCGTACGCCGGCATGTGGCGGCGCAGCGCAGGGCGGGCGTGCACCACGTCTTCGAGGAGGCGCACGGGCCGGTACACGGGCCGCCTCACGGGCCGGCGGTGGGGCGGCCCACCTGAGCCACGCCGGGGGCGGGCGGCAGGCCGGCTCAACTGCCGCCCGCCACACGCCCGTTCAGCCGGCGAGCGCCCCGGCCGCCACCCGGAGGTCGGCGACCAGCCCGCTCCGTACCGCGTCCCGGTCCTCGGGGTCGGCACGCAGCACCGCGGACGGGTGGACCGTGGCGACCAGCCGCTCCTGGCGCCCGTGCACCTCCTCCTCCAGCAGCGCACCGCGCCGCTCGCCGACCCGGAACGAGGAGCCCAGCAGCGCCTTGCCCGCGGTCGCGCCCAGCAGCATGACCACTTCGGGCCGTACGAGGGCGAGTTCGGCCGCGAGCCACGGCCCGCAGGCGGCCAGCTCGCGCAGGCTGGGCGCCTTGTGGATGCGCCGCTTCCCGCGCCCCGACGAGGCGTACGCGAACTTGAAGTGCTTGACGGCGTTGGTGACGTACGTCTGCCCGGGGTCGATGCCCGCCTCGGCCAGCACCCCGTCGAGCAGCCGGCCGGCGGGCCCGACGAACGGTTCGCCGCGCCGGTCCTCCTGGTCGCCCGGCTGCTCGCCCAGCAGGAACACCCGGGCGTCGGTGCGGCCCGCGCCGAACACGGTGCCCGTGGTGTCCCGGTGCAGCGGGCAGCCGCGGCAGCCGGCCGCCGCCGCGCGCAGCGCCGCCAGTCCGCCGCGCTCCGGGACGAAGGGCCCCGCGTCGTACGCGTCCTCGGTCGTCGCCGCCATGCGGCGCGGAGTACCCCGGTGCACGGCGGCCTCACGCGCCCGCGGACGAACGCGCCCGCGGGCGCGCCGCTCAGATCCGCCGCACCCGCGCCAGCCAGGCCGGCGAGTCGAAGCGCGACCCGGGCTCGGCGTCGATACGGCCCGCGTGCTCGGCCGGCACCAGACCGGCGTACGTCGTCTCCTCCACGGACTCGATCTCCCAGCCCGGATGCGCCTCGAACGGTCCGGTGAGCGTCTCCCTGCTGATCTCGGGGCCCAGCCCCGGCCCCTTGTCGGAGAGGGCCAGGACGTGGAGTACGGCGCCGGGCCGGCAGACGCCGTGCAGGCTCCGTACGTACGCCGTGCGGTCCTCGTCGCCGAAGACGTGGAACAGGGCGCTGTCGAGCACCGTGTCGAACCGCTCACGGCCCAGCTGTTCGGGCAGCCGCAGCGCGTCCGCGGTCTCGAACTCGGCGTCGACGCCGCGCTCGTGAGCGTTGCGGCGCGCCAGCTCGACGGCTTGCGGCGCGAAGTCCACACCGAGCACGTCGTATCCGGCGCGGGTGAGGTGGATGGTGTGCTCGCCCGCGCCGCAGCCCGGGTCGAGCACGGCTCCCGAGAAGCCGCCGGAGCGCTCCAACTCCAGGACGGCGGGCTGGGGTTCGCCGATCACCCAGGGCGGAGTGCCGGTCTCGTAGGCGGCTTCGAAGGTCGTGAACGGGACGGAAGGCTCCATGGCGTGCTGCTCCTCGGTTCCTCGGTGCCTGCGGCGGCCCCGCTCGGGGCCGGTGACACCGCAAGCATCGAAGATGAAGCGCACTTCAACTCAAGTGCCGCCGTGCGGAACGCAGTTGTGTGCTGCCTCACACCCGCATGGGCTGCGGCGACTCACGGCGGTCCGGGTCGGGGCCGTCGTACTCGTTGATGATCTCGTAGCGCGTATTGCGCTCGACCGGGCGGAAGCCGGCGTCCCGGATCAGCTCCAGTAGGTCCTCGCGGGTCAGCTTGTCGGGAGTGCCGAAGTTGTCGGCGTCGTGCGTGATCTTGTACTCGACCACCGAGCCGTCCATGTCGTCCGCGCCGTGCTGCAGGGCGAGTTGGGCGGTCTGCACTCCGTGCATCACCCAGAAGACCTTCACGTGCGGGACGTTGTCGAACAGCAGCCGGGAGACCGCGAAGGTCTTCAGGGCCTCGGCCCCGGACGCCATCGTGGTGCGCGCCTGGAGCTTGTTGCGGATCTTCCCGTCCTGCATGTCGACGAAGTCGTGCTGGTAGCGCAGCGGGATGAACACCTGGAACCCGCCGGTCTCGTCCTGGAGTTCACGCAGCCGCAGCACGTGGTCCACGCGGTGCCGCGGCTCCTCGATGTGCCCGTACAGCATCGTGCAGGGCGTCTTGAGGCCCTTCTGGTGCGCGAGCCGGTGGATGCGCGACCAGTCCTCCCAGTGGGTGTCGTGGTCCACGATGTGCTGGCGGACCTCCCAGTCGAAGATCTCCGCGCCGCCGCCGGTCAGCGACTCCAGCCCGGACTCGATGAGGACGTCGAGGATGTCGCTCGCGTCCATCCCGGAGATCTTCTCGAAGTGCTGGATCTCGGTCGCGGTGAACGCCTTAAGGGACACCGTCTCCGGAAGCACTTCCTTAAGGGCGCTGAGCGAACGCGGGTAGTAGCGCCAAGGGAGCGTCGGATGCAGGCCGTTGACGATGTGCAGCTCGGTGAGCTTGTCGCCCTCCATCGCCTTGGCCAGCCGCACGGCCTCCTCGATGCGCATCGTGTACGCGTCCTTCTCGCCCGGCTTGCGCTGGAACGAGCAGTAGGCGCACGAAGCGGTGCACACGTTGGTCATGTTGAGGTGGCGGTTGATGTTGAAGTGCACCACGTCGCCGTTCTTGCGGGTGCGCACCTCGTGCGCGAGGCCGCCGAGCCACGCCAGATCGTCCGTCTCGTAGAGGGCGATGCCGTCCTCACGTGTCAGCCGTTCACCTGCGCGGACCTTCTCCTCAAGTTCGCGCTTGAGCCCAGCGTCCATGCGTCGCGCCTCCTCGGATGTTCTGCTCGGACCGCTCCGGCGAGCCTACTCCCCGCCCGTTCAGGCCCCGTTGGGCAGTTCGCCCACCCGGTTCTCCCACTTCGTCGACAGCACCATGGTGGTCCGCGTACGCGAGACGCCCGTGGTGCCGGAGAGCCGGCGGATCAGGCTCTCCAGGGCGTCCACATCGGATGTACGGACCTTGAGCATGTACGAGTCGTCGCCCGAGATGAACCAGCAGTCCTCGATCTCGGGCAGAGCGCTCAGCCGCGTCGCGACCTCCTCGTGGTCGGTCGCGTCGGTCAACTGGATGCCGATCAGGGCCGTCACGCCGAGGCCGAGCGAGCGGGCGTCCACCGTGGCCCGGTAGCCGGTGATCACTCCGGCCGACTCCAGCCGGTTGATGCGGTCGGTGACGCTGGGGCCCGAAAGGCCGACGAGCCGGCCGAGTTCGGCGTAGGAGGCTCTCCCGTTCTCGCGCAGCGCCTGAATGAGCTGCCTGTCCACCGAGTCCATGCGTGCTGGATGCCTTCCGTACGCGGATGCCGTGCCCTGCCCCCCACGAATCTAAGGCATCGCCCCAATCGGCCCTTCGACCGCTCTCCCCCGCACCGCCCCTGCCCGCTGCGCCCCGGACCGACCGGACGCCGCTTCGCGCGGCGCGTACGCTCGGCGCCGTGACCGAAACGACCGCCGGGACGAGCGAGCGCAGACCGTGGATCGTCGGAGTGTCCGGCGCCTCCGGGACGCCGTACGCGGCGTCGGTGCTGCGCGCGCTGCTGGACGCCGGCGAGGCCGTGGACCTCGTCGTCAGCCGCGCGGCACGGCTGACGATCCTCGACGAGACGGGCCACCCCTTCCGGGACGCGCACGCTCCGGACGACCTGCGGCGCTGGCTGGCGCACGGCGCCGACGGCAGCCCGGACGCCTTCGACCCCGACGTCTCCCGCGTACGGCACTGGCCCGCGGGCGACTTGGCGGCCGGACCCTCTTCGGGCTCGTATCCGGCGCGGGGCATGCTAATCGTCCCCGCGAGCACGGCGTGCGTGGCGGGCGTCGCCCTCGGCCTGTCCAAGGACCTGTTGCAGCGCGCCGCCTCCGTCACCCTTAAGGAACGCCGCCCGCTCGTCGTGGCCGTACGCGAAACCCCCCTGCACGGGCAGACGTTGCGGCACCTGGTCGCGCTCGACGACGGGGGCGCGGTGGTGCTGCCGGCGTCGCCCGGCTTCTACTCCGGGGCGAACAGCGCGCAGGACCTCGTGGACTTCGTCGCGGGCCGGGTGCTGGACGCGGCGGGCGTTCCGCACCGGCTGTACCGGCGCTGGGAGGGCGAACTCGCCGCCGCCGCACGGCAGAACGGCGCACAGCGAGGCGGCGTACAGGAGAACTGCGCGCCGCACAACGGCAGTCGGCCGGGCGGCGACGCGCGGGGCACTCAGTAGGGCGCCGCGAGCGTCCCGTTGAGCACCGCCGCACGGAACCGGCGGCAAGGGAGCAGCGACGGGCACAGCGGGAACACGACGAGCAGCACGGCACCGAAGCGCCGACGAAGCAGCGACAAAACAGCGCACCACGTACACACGGAGCGCAGGGAACACAGCGCACAGAGGGGACGCCTCGGGCCCCTGAGTGGCGCGTGGGGCGGCCCATGCTGTTGGCTCGGGCCCATGGCGCCGTACCCCGACTCCCCCCGCTCCGCCGTGCGCACCCGCACCCGCACGCGCGCCCTCGCCGCCGGATGCGCGGCGCTGCTCACCGCCTCGGTGTCCGGGTGCAGTTCCGCGCAGAAGGCCACGACCGGTCTCGAAGTGGGCGACTCCGTCGCGAAGCTGGGCGAGCAGCCCGCCGCCTCCGTGGTCGTCTCGGTGGACGGCACCACCGACCACGCGTACGCGTTCCTGCGGCACGCGGGCGCCCACCCCACGCGCGCGGACGCGGCGCGGGTGGCACGGGCCGAACTGACCCTCGCGGTCGGCTCGGGCAGCGACACGACGCCGCTGAAGGACGTGCCGAGGACCGACGGGCTGAACCTCGCGGGCAGCCTGAACTTCGGCGGTACGGACGCCGTCGCGGTCAAGTCCGTGGACGACAAGTGCTATGTGCGGCTGCACCTGGACCGGCTGGCCGACCAGGCCCAGGGCACGAAGACCCAACAGCGCACGGCGGCCCGGGTGATGAAGCTCGCCGGCTATCTGCCCAGGACGCTCGGCGCGGCGAAGGACGCGCTGAAGGGCCAGTGGGTGCGGGTGGATCCGAACGCCTTCGGGGACTTCGCGCGCGCCGCGGAAACGCTCTCGGCGCGCACCGCGTACGACGAAGCGAACGCGAACGCCCTTAAGGACGCCGGGAACTCCGGGGACGCCAAGCATCCGGAGAACCACGGAGGGACGAAGGACCCCGACAAGCCGGAGGGCGCCCGGGAGCCGAAGGACGGCAACGGGCAGAAAAGCGCGGAGAGTTCGAAGGGACGCAGCCGCGCGGAGACGGCGCGGGCCGAGGCCGCGCGGGCGGCGCGCGCACTGCGGGAGGCAGAGTCGCGGCGGGCCGGCATGGACGACAGGATCCGCCAGTTCCGCAAGGCCGCCGCGATCGGCTCGGCCCTCGACGGTCAGTCGCAGCGCGAGTTCATATCGGGCGTACAGAAACTTCTGCGTACGCACGCGCACTTCACGCCGGAGGGCCGCGGGCCGGGAGACGGCACCCGGCGCGTGCGGATGACCCTGCCGGGACGGCAGGCCGCCGGAGACCTGACCGCGGCGACGGCCGCACTCGGGGTCCACCTCGATCCCCGCCGAGTGCCCGACGGCGACATACACGGGGAGCTTCTGCTGCGTCGCGGCCAACTCGCGTCGCTGACCCTCGACTTGGGGCAGTTCACGGACGGAGCCGGCCGAGACGGCGCCGGCGGTCACGACCACGGCGACGGAAGCGCCGAGAAGAACAAGAGCCCCGAGCAGAACGAGCAGGAAAAGGGGAACAAAGCCGAAAAAGAGCACGATTCCGGCGAGGCGGCCGCACACCACCTGCCGCTGCGGCTCGACTTCAGCACCGGCGAGGCCGTACCCACGCAGGCACCGGGCGGCGCCCGCACGCTCCATCCCCAGGATGTGATCGCCGCCGCCGTCTACGGCGCCCTGGGCACACGGAACTTCTGACGCCATCCTGGGACCGGCCCGCCGCACCGCATCCGCGTACGCGCCCGGGGCGTACGCGCCCGAAGTCGCAGGCGTACGGCCGGGGTTGCGGGCTGGACGGGCCGCGCGGGACGAGCCGGACCGAGGCGAAGAAAACGGACCGGACCGGGAACTCCGCGTCCGCCGCGTGACGTTCTTCTCACGGACGGCTTCGGCCGCCGCCGGGCGCGGAGACCGAGCACCGAGCCTGAGGACCGAGACCGAGAACTGAGATCGAGAACCGACCGGAGAAGGAGGCCCGATGGCGTACGGCTCGGCCGGATCGGGCGGCACGCGGATCAAGTCCGCGGCGCTGCTCGTGCTCGCCTGGACGGGGCTGCTCTGGGTGCTGGAGGGGTTCGACTACGTCTCCGGGCACGCGCTGGACACCTTCGGCGTCGAGCCGCGCCGCGAGAGCGAGTTGCTCGACATCGTCCCGTCGGCGTTCATGCACTTCGGCTTCGACCACCTCATGGCGAACACGGTGCCGTTCCTCGTCCTCGGCTTCCTGGCAGCGCTGCGCGGCACCGGCAGATTCCTCACCGTGGCCTTCGTCAGCATCGTGGTCAGCGGTCTCGGGGTGTGGCTCATCGCCCCCGCCGGCAGCAACACCGCCGGCGCCTCCGGCCTCATCTTCGGCCTGTTCGGCTTTCTGCTGGTGCGCGGCTTCGTGGACCGGAGAATCACCGACATCGCCCTCGGCGCCGTGGTCGCCGTGCTCTACGGCTCGATCCTGTGGGGCGTCCTCCCCGCGGACAACGGCGTCTCGTGGCAGGCCCACCTCTTCGGGCTGATAGGCGGCGTGCTGGCGGCGTTCCTCACCTCGCCGGGCCGCCGCGCGGTGCCGTCCGCCGAGCGCCCGTCCTGGCGCTGACCGCGCACCCGCGACCCCACCTCCACGACCCCGCGTCCACGACGCGCACCGCGCCGCGCCGCCAACCGGCCGCCGGGCGACGGCAGTTGACGGCGATCCGGATGCCGTCGGCTGCGGTCCGGCTCCGCCTCCGCCCGCCCCGTCACGCCTCCAGGCCGCGCACCACCAGATCCAGCAGCGCACACACGAACAAGGCGATGCCGATGAAGCCGTTGACCGTGAAGAACGCCCGGTTCACCCGGGACAGATCGCCGGCCCGCACGATCGCGTGCTCGTAGACGAAGGCGCCCGCGACGATCAGCAGCCCCAGCCAGAAGCACACCCCGACGCCGGTCAGCGCACCGAACCAGCCCAGCAGCGCCACCGTCACCACATGGCTGCCCCGGGCTCCGTTCAGCGCCGCGGCGATGCCGTAGCGCACCGGCACCGAGCGCACGCCATGGCCGCGGTCGGCGGCCACGTCCTGGCAGGCGTAGATCAGGTCGAAGCCGCCGATCCACACGCCCACCGCGCACCCGAGCACCACCGCCGGCCAGGACCAGGCCCCGGTGACCGCGAGCCAGGCGCCGACCGGCCCGATGGCCTGCGCGAGGCCGAGTATGGCGTGCGGAAAGTACGTGAAGCGCTTGCCGTACGGATAGACCACCATCGGCACGACGGCGAGCGGCGACAGCGCGAGGCACAGCGGATTCAGCAGCGCCGCGGCGCCGACGAAGACGAGCAGGGCGACGAGCGCGCCGGTCCAGGCGGAGCGCAACGACACTGCGCCGGTGACGAGTTCGCGTCCGACGGTGCGCGGATTGCGGGCGTCGATCTCGCGGTCGATGATGCGGTTCGCCGCCATCGCGAACGTACGCAGGGCGACCATCGCGAGCGTGACCAGGAACAGCTGCCACCAGTGCACGGTGCCGTCGTCGTGGAACATCGCGCTCAGCGCCGCGATGTAGGCGAAGGGCAGCGCGAACACCGAGTGCTCGATCATCACGAGCCGCAGGAAGCCCCGCACCCTGCCGGCCGGTACGGGCTCCGGTCCGAGTACGCCCTCCGCGGTGCCGGTGCCGCCGCTCACAGCCCGTACTCCTTCCAGCGCCTCGTGACGCGCTCCGCGGTCTCCGGATCGGACTCGATCATGCGGGGCCAGCCGCCGTCCCGTACGTAGCCCTCCTCGGGCCACTTGGCCGTCGCGTCGACGCCCGCCTTGCCTCCCCAGAACTGCTGGTAGGAGGCGTGGTCGAGGTGGTCGACGGGGCCCTCGACGACGGTGAGGTCCCGGGCGTAGTCGACGTTCCCGAACGCCCGCCAGGACACCTCGTGCAGATCCCGTACGTCGCAGTCGGCGTCCACGACGACGATCAGCTTCTCCAACGAGAGCATGTGCGCACCCCAGATCGCGTGCATCGTCTTCTGCGCGTGCTTGGGGTACTTCTTGTCGATCGAGACGATCATGCAGTTGTGGAAGCCGCCGGACTCGGGCAGGTGGTAGTCCACGACGTCCGGCACGATGATCTTGAACAGGGGGAGGAAGAACCGCTCGGTGGCCCGTCCCAGCGGCCCGTCCTCCGTCGGCGGCCGCCCCACCACGATCGACTGGAACACCGGACGCCGGCGCATCGTCACACAGTCCACCGTCAGCGCCGGGAACTCCTCCTGCGGGGTGTAGAAGCCCGTGTGGTCGCCGAACGGGCCCTCGGGCAGCGTCTTTCCGGGCTCCAGCCAGCCCTCCAGCACGACCTCCGCGTTCGCCGGCACCTGGAGCGGCACCGTCGCGCAGTCCACCATCTCGATCCGCTTGCCCTGAGTGAAGCCCGCGAAGAGGTACTCGTCGATGTCGCCGGGCAGCGGTGCCGACGCCGAATACGTCACAGCCGGCGGGCAGCCGAACGCGATCGCGATCGGCAGCTTCTCCCCACGCCTGGCGGCGACTTGGTAGTGGTTGCGGCTGTCCTTGTGGATCTGCCAGTGCATGCCGACGGTCCGCCGGTCGTGCCGCTGCAGCCGGTAGAGCCCGAGGTTGCGCACCCCGGTCTCCGGATGCCTGGTGTGCGTCAGGCCGAGGTTGAAGAACGAGCCGCCGTCCTCCGGCCACGTGAACAGCGCGGGCAGCGCGTCGAGATCGACCTCGTCACCGCGCAGCACCACTTCCTGCACCGGCGCGTCCTTGACCTTCTTCGGCGGCACGTGCGCCATCGCGCCCAGCTTCCCGAACGCCTCGCGCACGCCGACGAATCCCTGCGGCAGCTCCGGCTTGAGCAGTCCCGCGATCCGGTCGCTGATCTCGTCGAACGAGCCGAGCCCGAGAGCCTTCAACAACCGCCTGTCGGTGCCGAACACGTTCATCGCGAGCGGCAGCGGCGAGCCCTTCACGTTCTCGAAGAGCAGCGCGGGCCCGCCGGACTTCTGCACCCGGTCGACGATCTCCCCCACCTCAAGGTACGGATCGACCTCGGCCTTGATCCGTTTCAGGTCCCGGTCCCGCTCCAGCGCCCGCAGCAGCGAACGGAGATCGTCGTAAGCCATGCGCCCCAGTATCGGCCATGGCCTCTCGGGCGCCGCCGCCCTCCCCCCGCTCCCCGTGCCGCCGGCCCGCGCCGCCGGTGCCGGGCGGGAGGCGCACCGGCCGCATTCGGCGCCCCGTTACGCTGGCGACTGCGCCGGGTGCTCGTCCGGCAGCGCCGACGGCAACGGCGCGCGCGACAGCTCGTACTCAGGGGGCGACTCCCAATGCTCAGGTATCTGCCGTTCCTTCTCGTACTGGCGGTGTGGATCTACGCGTTCATCGACTGCCTGAACACTCCGGAGAACGAGGTGCGCAAGCTGCCGAAGGTGCTGTGGGTCATCATCATCCTGCTGCTGGGGCAGGTGCTGGTCGGCCCCATCGTGTGGTTCGCCGTGGGCCGCCCGCGCCGGAACGCGCCCTACGGTGCGACCAAGCCGCAGGAACGGCGCTGGGTCGCACCCGACGACAACCCCGACTTCCTCAACTCGCTTCAGCAGCGCATGCGTTCCGCCCCGGACGGTGCCCGGGACGGGGAGGACGCGGAGGCGCGCGAGAGCGGCGGCACCGGCGAAGCGGACGGAACGGCGAGCGGCGACGCGGACGCCGGCACGGACGAGGACGGCGGCGTACGCGACAGCGGCCGCGACGACGGCAGCGGCAGCGGCGACGACGAGAACAGCAAAAACAGCAAGAGCAGCGAGGGCAGCGAGAACAGCAAGAACCCCGACAACAACGACCCGCCGTCGGCGGGCCGTTGACCCCGGCGCAGCCGAACCGGCGCCCAGCGCCCCGGCGAGCGGCCGTGACCGCCGCGCTCAGCCTCCGATGCCGGCGTACGAATGCTTGCCGGAGAAGAAGATGTTGACGCCGTAGTAGTTGAACAGGAAGCACGCGAACGCGATCAGCACCAGATAGGCCGCCTTGCGCCCCTTCCAGCCCGCGGTGGCGCGCGCGTGGAGATAGCAGGCGTACGCGACCCACGTGATGAACGCCCAGGTCTCCTTCGGGTCCCAGCCCCAGTAGCGGCCCCACGCGTCGCCCGCCCAGATCGCGCCGGCGACGATGGTGAACGTCCAGAACGGGAAGACCGCGGCGTTGATGCGGTACGCGAACTTGTCCAGCGAGGTCGCGGACGGCAGCCGCTCCAGCACCGACGTGGCGAACGAGCCGGGGGTGCCGCCGCCCAGCAGCTTCGTCTCGTAGCTGTCCCGGAAGAGGTAGAGCACCGTCGCGACGAAGCCCAGATAGAACAGCGCGCCGCACACGATGGCCAGCGAGACGTGGATCCACAGCCAGTAGGAGTGCAGGGCCGGCACCAGCTGCTCGCTCTTGGTGTAGAGCACGGTCACGGCGAGGCCGAGGTCCAGCAGCACGGTCGTGATCAGCGGCAGCCCGATCCAGCGGACGTTCTTCTTCGCCAGCAGCAGAGCCAGGTAGGCGCCAACGGCCACCATGGAGAAGGCCGTTGAGAACTCGTACATGTTGCCCCACGGGGCACGCTGCACGGACACCGAGCGGCAGACCACTCCGACCGCGTGGATCAGGAACGCCAGCGTGGTGAGCGAGATGGCGATGCGGCCGTAGAGGTCGCCCTGCTCGTCGCCGGCCGCGGCGCCGGGGCCGTCCGGAAGCTCGCCGCGGCGCCCCGCGGAGGAACGGGTGACCACCTTGGGACGGGTGCGCTCCAGTACGGACGCGCCGCCTCCGGCCGCCGCCTCCGCACCGCCGGCTGCGGCCGACTGCCCGATCCGCTCGGCCGGTTGGGCGCCGCCGTCCTCGTCCGCCTTCTCGCCGGCGGCCGGCGCCGTGCTCTTCGCGGCGCCCAACTCCGCCGCCGTACGGGCCACTTTGCTGCGGCTGCCGAACGTCCACTCCGCGATGTACGCGACGAAGGCGAGGGTGTAGACGGCCATCGCCGAATAGACCAGGTAGTTGCTGAGCTGGGCCAGATGCTCGTTCGCTCCGGCGGCGATCTCCAGGGGGTTCACTGGCTTCCTCCTCGCGATGAGGGCTCGGCGCCGCCCTCGGCGGCCGATGCGGGATCCGTGGCCGGCGACGACGTCTCGGAGTCGTCGGCGTGCTCGGAGTGGTCGGAGTCGTCGGCGTGCTCGGCTCGGCCGGCGTGCTCGGAGTGGAGGGCGAGCGCCAAGTCGCCCAGCTCCTCGGGCAGTCGGGCCGACTCGCTGCGCCCGAGGCCGGCCATCTCCACGACCGTACGCCCGTCGTCGCCGGCCACGGCGCGCACCCAGACGCGGCGGCGCTGGATGAACAGCGACCCGGCCAGCCCGGCGATGGCGGCCAGCGCGCCGCCCAACGCCCAGCCGTTGCCCACCTGGTGGGTCACCTGGAACTGGCCCCACTTGCGCACGCCCTCGAACTTCAGGGTGCCGCCGCCGTGCGGCAGCTTCATCGACTGGCCGGGCTTCATCTTCTGCGCCAGCGGCCTGCCGTTCTCCTTCTTGAACTGCTTCATGCGGTGGGTGTCGAGCTGGTAGACGTTCTGCGCCGCTCCGTAGTCCAGCCCGAGATCGCCGTGGTAGGCGGTGAGGAACAGCCGCGGGTTCTTCATCGTGGGCGACTGGGAGAACATCGTGCCCGCGCGCGCGCCGCCGAAGGTCGGCACGAAGAAGCCCTGGAAGCCCAGTTGGTCCCTGCGGCCCTGCGCGTTGCGGTAGTCGGTGACCTTGATGACGCCCGACGAGGTCTGGTTGGCGTCCTGGGGGAGGAAGGCGACCGGGCCGCGGTAGGCCGTGCGTCCCTTGCCGTCGGTGACGGAGACGACCGGGGCGTAGCCGTTCCCGTTCAGGTAGACCTTCGCATCGCCCACCTCCAGCGGGTGGTTGGGCTCGATCGCGCCCTTCTGCTGCCGGCCGCCGGCGCCCTTCCAGTACGTGATGTCGGCGCGGAAGTCCTTCGGCGTGCCCTTGTCCGCGCCGCTCTGCCGCCACGTGGCGTGCAGCTTGTCGAGCGTGAACCCGAACGCGTCGAGGTCGCCGGAGTCGAAGAGGGAGCCGTGCTTGAAGTCGTCGTACTGGGTCAGGGTGTTGGAGAAACCGTCGCCCTGGATGATCAGCTTGCCGCCGTCCGACTTCCACAACTGGCCGACCGCGAAGGCCACCAGCAGCACGATCAGGGCGATGTGGAACAGCAGGTTCCCCGCCTCGCGCAGATAGCCCTTCTCGGACGCGACCGCGTCGCCCTCGCGCCGCACCCGGAACCGCCGCCCGGACAGCAACCCCTGTGCCGCGTCGAGGACTTCACCGGCGCCGGCGTCCGTACGCCACGTCGTGTACGCCGGCATGCGGTCGAGGCGGCGCGGCGCACGGGGCGGCCGGCTGCGCAGCTGACCGACGAACTGCCAGGTGCGCGGCACGATGCAGCCCGCCAGCGAGACGAACAGCAGGATGTAGACGGCCGAGAACCACACCGAGGTGTAGACGTCGAACAGCTGCAACTTGTCGTAGATCGGCGCCAGTACGTCGTGCTGCCTGTGGAACTGCTCGACCTTCTGGCTGTCGACGGACGTCTGCGGGATGACCGAGCCCGGGATCGCGGCGACGGACAGCAGCAGGAGCAGGATCAGCGCGACCCGCATCGACGTCAACTGCCGCCAGCACCACCGCAACCAGCCGACGAGGCCCATGGACGGAACGTTCAGCCGCTCCTCGCCGGGCGCGGTGGACAGCTGGGAGGTGGCCTCCCGCGCGAGCCGGGTCTCCTCGTCCGCGCCGGTGCCGGTGCCGGCGGCCCCCGCTCCACCGTCGGCCGCGGCGCCCGTCGTCTCGCTGTCGGTCGTACTCATAGCTCAGATTCCCACGGTGAAGTCGGACGACCAGACCTTCATGGCGTACACGATCCAGTCCCAGATGCCGGTGACGAGCAGGACGCCGACCACGACCAGCATCCCGCCGCCGATCCGCATCACCCACGCGTAGTGCCGCTTGACCCAGCCGAACGCGCCGAGAGTGCGCCGGAACGCGACCGCGGCGACGACGAACGGGACACCCAGCCCCGCGCAGTACGCCACCGTGAGCAGCGCACCGCGGCCCGCGCTTGCCTGGTTCATCGCGAGAGTCTGCACGGCGGCGAGCGTCGGCCCGATGCACGGCGTCCAGCCGACGCCGAACAGCACGCCGAGCATCGGCGCACCCGCGAGACCGATCGCCGGTCTGCGGTGGAGCCGGAACTCGCGGCTCGTGAGCCGGGCCAGCGGGCCGCCCAGCACACCCATGAACACCAGCCCCAGCACTATCGTCAGCGCCCCCAACACCCGTGAGATGACGTCCTTGTGGGCCTGCAGGGTGTAGCCGATACCGCCGAAGAGCGTGCCCGTGGAGACGAACACCACGGTGAAGCCGAGCACGAACAGCCCGGCGCCCGCGACCATCCGCCCGCGCCGGGCCTCGGCCAGATCCGTGCCGCTGACGCCGGTGACGTAGCTGAGGTAGCCGGGCACGAGCGGCAGCACGCACGGCGAGAAGAACGAGACCAGGCCGCCGAGGACGGCGACCGGGAGCGCGAGCAGCAGGGCGCCGGAGAGCACCGTCTGGTTCACGCCCGTGGGCCCGGCGGCGAGCGCACTCATCGCGCGGTCACTTCTTTCCCGTCAACGGCGCGAGCATGGAGCGCAGTTCGCTCTCGCTGAGGTCCTTAAGGGCGCGCACCGCGATCCTGCCCTTCCGGTCGAGGACGACCGTGGAGGGGATGGTCTGCGGCGACAGGCTGTTGTGCGGGAAGCGGAGGATGAGCTTGCCGCTGGGGTCGTAGAAACTCGGGTACGTGATGTCGTAGTTGCGCTCGAAGGACTTGGCGTTGGCGCGGTCGAGGTCGCGGGTGTTGATCCCCACGAAGCGCACCCCTTCGTCCTTGGTGTCCTTGGCGACCTTGGCGAGGTTCGGCGCCTCCGCGCGGCAGGGCGAACACCACGAGCCCCAGACGTTGATCACCACAATCTTGCCCTTGAAGTCGGACAGCCTCAGCTTGTCGCCGTTCACGGATCTGCCCGAAATGTCCGGCGCCTTCTGCCTCTTGCCCGGATCGACCTTGGTCACCTGCCCGGTGCCCTGCACGAACTTGGTGTTCCCGGAGGACGAACCGGACTGCTGCTCCTTGCTGCACCCGGCCACGGCGAGCGCGACGGCGACGGCCCCGGCGACCACGGCGGTGCGGCGGCGGCAGAAGGCGCGAACCTGACTCATGTGAAAAGTTTCCCATGCCCCTCTGACAGTTCGGGGCCACCCCCCTTCTTCCACACTCGCCCCATTTCACCCGCGAGTCCCGCCACACCCCGAAAGCGCCCAACTCCGCGCCGCCGCAGGCCGGTTCGGCCGGAGCCGGCAGGCCCCGATCCGTACGGCGGCCTTAAGCCCCGTGCCCCTTGGCGCCCTTGACTCTGCGCGCTCCCACCCGCAGGTGCGCCGGGACGAGTTCGCGGGCCGGCTCGGTGTACGAGACGGAGACGAGCGCGTCACCACGGAAGGTGAGACTCGTCAACGAGGCCAGAGTGCACTGCCGGCGCCGCGGGTCGTGCCACAACCTGCGCCCCTCCAGGAAGCTGCGCAGCGACCAGATCGGCAACTGATGGCTGACGCACAGTGCTTCGTGCCCGCGGGCGGCGTCCCGCGCCGCGTCCACGGCGGCCCGCATGCGCACCACTTGCTGCACGTACGGCTCGCCCCAGGACGGCCGGAACGGGTTGCGCAGATGCTTCCAGTTGGCCGGGCGGCGCAGCGCCCCGTCGCCCACCCCGAAGGTCTTCCCCTCGAAGACGTTGCCCGCCTCGATCAGCCGCTCGTCGGCGTCGACTTCGAGCTGATGCGCCTCGGCGATCGGCGCCGCCGTCTCCTGCGCCCGCTCCAGCGGCGAGGCCACCACGTACGTCACGTCCCGGTCGGCGAGCTGCTCGGCGACCCGCTCCGCCATCCGCCGGCCCAACTCCGAGAGGTGGTAGCCGGGAAGCCTGCCGTACAGCAGCCCCTCCGGGTTCTCCACCTCTCCGTGCCGCATGACGTGCACGACGGTGACCGTCTTCTCGTCCACGCCCCGGCGCACGGCACCGCCCTCTCCCGCAGCGCTCATGCCGTCGTCCCCGAAGGCTCCTCGGCCTCCGCCGCCGCACGGGCCGCGGCCGGCAGCGCGGCGGCCACCCGGTCGAGCGCCTCGTCGTCGTGCGCGGTCGAGACGAACCACGCCTCGAAGGCGGACGCCGGGAGGTGCACGCCCTGGGACAGCATCGAGTGGAAGAACGCACGGTGCCGGAACGTCTCCTGGGACCTGGCGCTCTCGTAGTCCGTCACCGGCCGGTCGGTGAAGAACACCGAGAACATGCTGCCCGCGGCGTTGAGTTGATGCGCCACGCCCTCCTTGGAAAGCGCCTCGGTGACGGCTGCGCGCAGCCGCTCGGAGGCCGCGTCCACGGCTGCGTACGCGGCGTCGTCCAGCAGCCGCAGCTGCGTGAGGCCGGCCGCGGCGGCCACCGGGTTACCGGACAGGGTGCCCGCCTGGTACACGGGACCGGCCGGAGCGAGGTGGTCCATCACGTCCCTGCGGCCGCCGAACGCCGCCGCCGGGAAGCCGCCGCCCATCACCTTGCCGAACGTCAGCAGATCCGGGACGACTCCGTCCAGCCCGAACCAGCCCTGCCTGCTCACCCGGAAGCCGGTCATCACCTCGTCCGAGACGAAGAGCGCGCCGTGCGTCCGGCACAGCTCCTTAAGGCCCTCGTTGAAGCCCGGCAGCGGCGGCACGATGCCCATGTTCCCGGCCGCCGCCTCGGTGATGACGCACGCGATCTCCTCGGGGTGCGCGGCGAACGCGGCCCGCACGGCCTCCAGATCGTTGTACGGGAGCACGATCGTGTCCCCTGCCTGCGCACCGGTCACGCCCGGAGTGTCCGGCAGCCCGAACGTCGCCACTCCCGAACCGGCCGACGCCAGCAGGGAGTCCACGTGTCCGTGGTAGCAGCCGGCGAACTTGACCACCTTCGAGCGCCCCGTGAAGCCGCGCGCCAGCCGGATCGCGGACATCGTCGCCTCGGTGCCGGACGAGACGAGACGTACCTGCTCCACCGGCGGGATCCGGTCCACGATCTCCTCGGCGAGCGCCACTTCGCCCGCTGCGGGAGTGCCGAAGGACAGCCCGCGGGACACCGCCTCGTGCACCGCGGCGAGCACTTCGGGGTGCGCGTGCCCGAGGATCAACGGCCCCCAGGAGCAGACGAGATCCACGTACTCCCGGCCGTCCTCGTCCGTGAGGTACGCACCCGCGCCGGACGCCATGAAGCGCGGAGTGCCGCCCACCGCCCCGAAGGCACGGACCGGCGAGTTCACGCCTCCCGGGATCACGGCGGCGGCACGGTCGAAGAGCGACTGCGATACTGGAGCGTCGTACGAGTAAGTCACGCGACCCATGGTGGCAGAGCCTCCCGTGCGCCCCGCCGTCCCCGGAACGTATGAAGCGGGCCGAAGCGGCCGCGGATCGGGAACTTCTCGCGGTGCCGGGGGAATTGGACGTAGCGGGACCGGCGACCGGGTGGACCGGCGGACGGCGGATCCGGTCGCCATCGCACCGGACGGCGGGGCTTCCGGGCCGCTGCGCGGGCCCAACTGGCCCGGCGATTCGGGCCAGTTGCGGGAATCCCCGGACGCGCGGGGCGTTTCGCGTCCCGCAGGGCGGGGAGGTCTCTGGGACACGATGATCGGGTTGCGCGGCGACGGCCGCGAGTGTTCGGGTGGTGACATGCAGCGAGGTGGCGGACTGGGAGAGGGGACGGGGGGCCTCGGGCCGGAGCCTGCGCGAGGACGCCACCGGCGCGACACGGCCGATACGGACGCGGGGAGCAGCAAGGGTGGCCGAGTGGGGGTGACCTACAAGTACTTCGGCGCCCCTGATGGCGCGACGGCGGCACGCGTCCCCATCTCCATGCGCCCGGAGGAGCTGGGCGGTGACGAGCTGGGTCACGGCATGTTCACCAAGATCAAGCCCGAGACGATGGCGGCGATGGTGCTGACCGGCATCGAGGGCATACCGCTGCACCGCGTGCCCCCGCTCGAACTCGTCGTGCTGCACCCCGACTACGCGGTGGTCAAGCTGCCGATGACGGTGGTCGATCCGCTGCGCGGCGTCGGCGAGGAGTCGGTGGGCGCGGCGGCCTTCATCTGGTCGACGGTGCCCGACCGCGCCGGCCCGCAGGACGCCTTCAACGTCTACCGACTGCTGCACGAGTGGCAGGACTTCTCCGACCGTCTGCACCAGGCGGGACACCAGCCGTACTGCCTGGTGTGGCCCTGAACGGCGCGCTCGCCGGCACCACTTCGCGCGGGGCGCCGCAGCGGCGAAGGGCGACGCCGCGCCGGCACTACGCCGACTCCGGTGCCTCGGCGGTGAGATAGCGCTGCACCGTCGGCGCCAGCCACGCGACGACCTCCTCCTGGTCCAGCGCGACCGCGGGCGGCAGCTTCAGTACGTACCGGCTCAGCGCCATGCCGAGGATCTGTGAGGCCAACAGCGCGGCCCGCCGCTCCACTTCGTCCGGTCTCGGGCACACGGCGGCGACGACGGGCACGATCTGCTCGCGGAAGACGGCCTCCACCCGGCCGGCGCCGGCGGAGTTGGTGACGCTGACCCGCACCATCGCGTTCAGCGTCTCGTCGTCGCGCCAGCGGTCGAGGAAGTGGCGTACGAGCCGGGCGCCGATCTCCTCGCGCGGCACCTCGGTCAACTCCGGCATGCCCAGGTCGATTTCGGAGGCCGCCGCGAACAGGCCCTCCTTGCTGCCGTAGTAGCGCATCACCATCGACGGGTCGATGCCGGCGTCGCGGGCGACGGCACGGATCGTCGCGCGCTCGTACCCCTCCGCGGCGAACCGGTCGCGCGCGGCACGCAGGATGGCCGCCCTGGTCGCGTCCGAGCGGCGCGGTTTGGCCGCTCCGGCGGCGAGTTGAGCGGAGACCGCGACGTTGGCGGCCGCGCCCGCGTCGCGCTCGCGTGCGGACGGACCGCCGCCGGAGCCGGGGCTCTCGGGCGGGCCCGCGCCGGCGTCCCGCTCGACGGCCTGCCGCGCGTGACGTCGAGCACTCTGCACGGGCGCCTGGTCGCCGTGCTCGGCGCGGGCGCCGCGCGTGCTCGCGTCGCGGTGCCCGGCGGGCGCCTCGTAGCGGACGTCGGGGAGGTTCGCAGTCATGCCCCCGACGGTATGCCAACGCCTGTTGACCCCACAAGGGCAGGGACCTTATCGTTGCCAACGAGCGTTGACCAACAACCGTTGGCACACAGAGGAGTTGTCATGGCCGCCAGCTCTCCCGAGTCCCGGCACCGCCTCCCGTCCGGCCCGGCCCCCGCCTCGGACGGCGCCCCCGCCGAACGCCCGACTCCCGCCGCGGCGGGCGGAGTTGACGCGAGCGACGTGCTCGTCGTCGGAGCGGGTCCCACGGGTCTGCTGCTCGCCGGGGACCTGGCCGCGGCGGGGCACAGCGTCACGCTCGTCGAGCGGCGTCCCGAGACGGTGGGCAATCTCTCCCGCGCCCTCGCCGTGCACGCGCGCACCATGGAGCAGCTGGACGCGCGGGGCGTGGCCGAGGAGTTGGCACGCACCGGCGCACGGGCCGGCGAGCTGCGGCTGTTCTCGCGCGCGGGGCTGCGGCCCTCCCGACTGCCGAGCCGCTTTCCGTACGTCCTGGTGACGGGCCAGTTCGAGGTGGAGAGAGTGCTGCGGGACCGGGCCGAGCAGGCGGGCGTGGTCTTCCGGACCGGCACGGAGGTGACCGGTCTGCGCCAGGACGCGGACGGCGTGGAGATCGATGTGCGGCCCGCGCGCCGGGAGGACGCCCGCGAAGGGGGCGACGGCAGCGGTGAGCCCGGCGGTGCACGGAGCGGTTCGCCCGGTGCGCCTCCAACCGCCCCGGTTCCGGGCACACTTCGGGCTTCGTATCTGGTCGGCGCGGACGGTGCGCACAGCACGGTCCGCCGGGCGATCGGGCTGCCCTTCCCCGGCAAATCGGTGGTGCGCTCCATCGTGCTGGCCGACGTCCGGCTGACCGATCCGCCGGACGCCCCCTTCACGGCCAACGCCGTCGGCGACTCCTTCGCCATCGTCGCCGGCTTCGGCGACGGCTGGTTCCGTGTGGCCGGCTGGAACCGGCACCGTCAGCTTCCGGACGATGCGCCCGTCGAGCTGGAGGAGGTGCGGGCGTTCACGCGGCGGGCGCTCGGCTCCGACTTCGGTATGCACAGCCCGCGTTGGATCTCCCGGTTCCACAGCGACGAGCGGCAGGCGCCGCGCTACCGCGTGGGCCGGGTCTTCCTCGCGGGGGACGCCGCCCATGTGCACTCCCCCGCGGGCGGCATGGGGATGAACACCGGCCTGCAGGACTCGGCGAACCTCGGCTGGAAGCTCTCCCAGGTGCTGCGCGGCCACAAGGCGAGCGAGCTGCTGGACAGCTACGAGCGGGAGCGGCATCCGGTCGGCGCCAGAGTGCTGCGGCTGAGCGGCGGCATCACCCGGCTCGCGCTCACAAGTTTCCCCGGAATGCGGCGGGTTCGGGCCGGAGCCGGCGAAGTCGTCGGCAGAGTCCGCCCGTTGACCGACCGCGCCATCCGGGCGGTCTCCGGGCTCGACGTCTCGTACGCCGCTCCGCGGGGCGCGCACCCCTTGGCGGGCAAGCGCGCGCCCGACCTCGCGCTGGCCTCGGGGCGGCTCTACGAAGCGCTGCGTGCGGGCACGTTCGTCCTGGTCGCTCCGCGAGGCGGCCTGCCCGGGGCGCCGCAGCCAGACCCGGCGCGGTGCCGCACCGTCGAGTCCGCGCGCAACAGCAGCCGCACTCTGCTGATCCGCCCCGACGGGTACATCGCCTGGGCCTCCGACAGACCCGATCCGCACGGTCTGCGCCGGGCGTTGGAGGAGTGGACGGGCAGCGCGCCGGCGCTCGCGGGGTGACGCACGGGGTGGACCGCTGCCGCGGGGAGCGAGCCGTCCGGGCTCATCGACCGCGGCACGGGCGGCAGTTCGCGGGCGTCTCCTATTCTGCGGGCATGCAGATCGCCCGTTCCGTCGCCCTGTTCGCCCTGGCCGCCCTGCTGGAGATCGGCGGTGCCTGGCTGGTGTGGCAAGGGGTGCGTGAGCAGCGCGGCTGGGCGTGGATGGGGGCGGGCGTCCTCGCACTGGGTGCGTACGGTTTCGTCGCCACGCTTCAGCCGGACGCCCACTTCGGTCGCATCCTCGCGGCGTACGGCGGGGTGTTCGTCGCCGGCTCCCTTGTGTGGGGCATGGCGGTGGACGGCTTCCGGCCGGACGCCTGGGATGTGGCGGGTGCGCTCGTGTGCCTCGTGGGCGTCGCGCTGATCATGTACGGACCGCGTGGGGGTTAGGGCCTGCGCCCGGCCGACCGCCCGGTCCCCCTTGTTGCGCGCCCTACGGCCCTCCCGCCCGGGTAGCGCTCACCAACTGACCTGCGTACGCGGATGGTTGGGCACCGGCCCGTACACAAGGGGACGGGCCCGCCCCCCGTAGGCGGGCCCGTCGATCCGCGGCAGCGCCACCGGGCCCGCGTCGGCTCCTGCCGCGGCGGGAGCCGGCGCGGGGCCCTGGAACGGAGGCTCGCTCCATGCACCGAAGGCGGCGAAGGTGCGCGTACGGCACCGCGTACGGAGCCGCATGCGAACCGTCGCCGGGCGCTCGGGCCGCGCTAAGCACCCGGAACGCTCAGCCCTTCACGCACACGACCTGCTTCAGCTTCGCCACCACCTCGACCAGGTCGCGCTGCTGGTCGATGACCTGCTCGATCGGCTTGTACGCCCCGGGGATCTCGTCGACGACGCCGCTGTCCTTACGGCACTCGACGCCCTGGGTCTGCTGCTCCAGGTCCTGCGGGGAGTAGCGCCGCTTGGCGGCGTTCCGGCTCATCCGCCGACCGGCCCCGTGCGAGGCCGAGTTGAAGGACGCGGTGCTGCCGAGCCCCTTGACGATGTAGGAACCGGTGCCCATGGAGCCCGGGATGATGCCGTACTCGCCGTCGCCGGCGCGGATGGCGCCCTTCCGGGTCACCAGCAGGTCGACTCCGTCGTAGCTCTCCTCCGCCACATAGTTGTGGTGGCACGAGATGACGGGGTCGAAGACCGGCTTCGCCTTCTTGAACTCCTTGCGTACGACGTCCTTCAACAGCCCCATCATCACGGCGCGGTTGTGCTTCGCGTACTCCTGCGCCCAGAACAGGTCGTGCCGATAGGCCGCCATCTGCGGGGTGTTCGCGACGAAGACGGCGAGGTCGCGGTCGACCAGGCCCTGGTTGTGCGGCAGTTGCTGGGCCACCCCGATGTGGTGGTCGGCCAGTTCCTTGCCGATGTTCCGCGAGCCGGAGTGCAGCATCAGCCAGACGTCGCCCTCGGTGTCCGTGCACACCTCCACGAAGTGGTTTCCGGAACCGAGCGTGCCCATCTGCTTGGCGGCCCGGTCCTGCCGGAACTTGACGGCTTCCGCCACTCCGTCGAAGCGCGACCAGAAGTCGTCCCAGCCTGCCGTCGGATAGCCGTGCAGCCGGGACGGGTCCACCGGGTCCTGGTGCATGCCCCGGCCGACCGGGATCGCCTGCTCTATCCGCGAGCGCAGCCTGGAGAGGTCGCCGGGCAGGTCGTTGGCGGTCAGCGAGGTGCGTACCGCGGACATGCCGCAGCCGATGTCCACACCGACCGCCGCCGGGCAGACGGCGTCCTGCATGGCGATCACGGAGCCGACGGTCGCGCCCTTGCCGTAGTGCACGTCGGGCATCACGGCGAGGCCCTTGATCCACGGCAGCGTGGTGACATTTTTCAACTGCTGGAGCGCGGCCTCCTCGACGGACGCGGGATCCGCCCACATCCGGATCGGCACCCGCGCACCGTCCAGCTCGGTGTAAGACATCTCACTCAACTCCCCCTGGATGAAAGGTACGTCGCTCGACGAAGCAGGCAGATCGGAAAAGGTGGACTTCCCGCAACATAGGCTTCGCCGGACCGGACGGCCGTGCGGTGCGTGCGGTAGACATTGTGTTCCGCCGCCCCGCCGCGGCGGCAACGCGTTTTCGACCGACTCCGACCGACCCGACAGCCGGGAGGCAGACCGTGCAGCGGACGGCAAGGACGTATGTCATCGGCGCCGCGCTGGCCATGGCGTTGACCGGCCTCACCGCCTGCTCGGGCTCGTCCGGCGGGGACTCCGGCGACGACACCAAGTCCGGTGAGTCGACGGCCACCGCCGACCCCGCGCCCGGCAAGTACCAGACGCTGCCGGAGCCTTGCGGCACGATCGGCACCGGCACACTGAAGGATCTGCTGCCCGGCTCGCCTGGTTCGCCGGGTTCGGGCGGCGACGGCGGGGACGGCGGCGGTTCGGCGGGCAACGCGTCGGCGTCGCCGTACCAGGGACAGCCCTCGGTCACCTACGACACGGACCGCCGCGTCGGCTGCCACTGGAAGAGCGCGACCAGCCTGTCCACGCGGCATCTGTCGATCGATCTGGAACGCGTCGTCTCGTACGACCCGAGCGTCAGCGACGACAAGCAGGCGGAGCAGCTCTACACCGAGCGCGCCGACCAGGCGGACATCCCCGGAGTCGCCAAGCCGTCGCCGGGCGAGGGGCAGAGCGGCGCCCCGAACAGTGAGAAATCCGACAGCGGCCACTCCGGCGGGCAGCACAAGCACAAGGGCGAGCCGACGCGGAAGCGGAGCGAGAAGCAGCCGCAGCAGGGCGGAGAGCGGCTGCGCAGCGACGGCGGACGAGTCGCCGACGGCGCGGACCGGAGCGGCGGTTCCGCCGGCCACGGCGGCAACTCCCGTACGAGGGCGGGCGGTTCGGCCGCATCCGAAGCCGGTTCCGGTTCCGCTTCGGACGACGGCTCCCCATCCGCGACCCCCTCGCCGGACGACGACCTCTCTCCCCGTACGCTCGACGACATCGGCGACAACGCCTACATCAACGACAAGTTGGACACAGGGGACTCCGGAGTTCACCGGGACATTACGCTCGTTTTCCGGAGCGCCAATGTGGTCGCGACGGTCAAGTACGACCAGTGGCTGACCGACAAGGACCGCACCCCGGACAGCGCCGATTTGCAGGACAAGGCCCGCAAGGTGGCGGAAGAGCTGGCCTCGGACCTCGACAGCTGAGGCGGCCGGCCGCCTGCGGGCACGGCCCGGCGGCGCGCGTCCACCGGCTCCGTACTGTCCGTACGCGCCGCGCCGCACGACCGGAAGTCGCCGGACGAGCGGAGAAGACCGGAACACAGGAAGGCTGGAAGCGAAGGAACCATGTCCAGACACGTTCAGCGCACCACCGCACGCACCGCCCGGATGCTCACCTGCGTCGCAGTGGCGGTGCCCGCACTGCTCGTAGCGGGCTGCTCCTCCTCGGACTCCGGCAAGGACGGCTCGGGTTCGCCGCACAAGAGCACGGGCGCCGCGAAGCCGGCCCCGGTGAAGTACAAGGACCTGCCCGACGCCTGCAAGACGCTGTCCTCGAAGACCGTCAAGGACCTCGCCCCGAAGACCACGGACGCGGGCGGCAAGCGCATCGGCACCGGCGACACCAGCGACTCCGGCAGCTGCCTGTGGAGCGGCCTGGACAAGTACGACTACCGCCAACTGACCGTCTCCCTCAAGCGGTTCGACACGGACCCCTCGCGCGGTACCGGGGACAAGCTGGCCGGGGCGTACCTGTCGCAGCAGAGCGGCGACGTCACGGACGAGAAGGGCGTCAAGGACGTCAAGCGGTCGCCCGTGGGCGGAATCGGCGACGAAGCCAAGTCGATCAGCTACGAAGTGAAGAAGAAGAGCGGCGGCAAGAAGAAGTCGGAGAAGTTCACCTCCGAGCGGATCGTGGCCCGTTCCGCCAACGCCGTGGTGACGGTGGACTACGAGGGCGCCGGCTTCGAGAACGGCAAGAAGCCCAAGTCGGGCGAGCTGAAGGAGAAGGCGGAGAAGGCCGCGAAGGAGGCCGTGGCCGCCCTCAAGTGACCTCCGCCCGGAGGACGCTCTCCCTCCCAAGTGCCCCTCGCCGGGGTGGGGTTCGGCGGCGCGGCCGCGCCCCCCGCCCGGCGCGGGGCCCAACAGGTCCCCGTACGGCGGCTCTTGACGCGTGTGCAAGTCTGGTGCGCCGCCGGTTTCCGAGGGTGAGGGTGGGACGTCTCCAGTGCAGCCCGTACAACTGACTCGTACACACCGCGTACTCATCGGCGTGGTCGTCACCGGTGCGGTGGCGATCGCGGGGATCGGCTTCGCCGGTTCGTACACGGCGGTGCGGGAGCTGGCCGTA
>Ga0164243_10003301_pt1 | contig 25925 bp, 27 predicted proteins | sample OricompcompostOP_FD_108781 | JGI IMG/M metagenome (GOLD analysis project Ga0164243, IMG submission 108781) | Organic Plus compost microbial communities from Emeryville, California, USA - Original compost - Organic plus compost (OP) | ecosystem: Engineered > Solid waste > Mixed feedstock >...
ATGCCCCAATACGCCATCCCCGGAAGCTAAGAAATGAAGCTAGCCAAAACTGTCGCCGGCATCTCGCTACTAGCCCTCATGCTTGCCGGGTGCGACGACAGCCCGAATCAGTACCTCGACAACACACACCCGAGCGAGACCAGCACTATGTCAGTCCAGCAGCAGTTCGACCAACTCATGCAGCGACCCAGCCTGGAAGAAATAACCGCACGCTACGAAGAGATGCGGCAGAAGATTTCCGACTCGCTCGCTCAGAAATTCGGGGTCGCCGAATGGGGTAAGAGGGACAGTCCACCGGATACCGGAGGATGCGCTCCCGAGTACTCGGTTGATTCCTGGGATGCGGGAAAATATTACGCGCAGATTTGGTACAGCAAGACTCCGATCGCATACGCGCAGTGGTCGCAGGCGAAATCAGCGGTTTCCGAAATCGCCGGCAGCTACGGATTCAGCACGGTGGCTCTGGCTATCGACAAACCAGGCGACATGGACCTTGAACTCAACGATTCATACGGCGGGAAGCTCACATTTGGCTCGGCGGTGAACACTAGTCTTTCCTTCCGGACTGGCTGCCACCTGACAGACGAGGCGAAGAAACGTGGTGCCCCGCGGCCGACGTCGTAGTGGTGATGCGCCATCGGTGAGTGGACTGACGGGCACCGCTCACGCTTCTCCACCGGGTGTCACCAGTTCCGCCGACGGCCAGCGTCCATTGTGGACGACCTGTCCGGCCTGACGGAGGAGCTCCCGCGCCACGACGTCGACCGCGGGCGGGACGCGGCCGGTTCTGGGCATGGCGAGCACGATGGTGCGCCACACCTCGGGATCGGCGAGCGGCGCCGCGCTGAGCACGCCCGTGGCGACGTCGGCGGCAATACCGGCCACCGGCAGGATCGTCCAGCCGTGCCCGGCCAGTACCAGTTGTTTCTGCAGCACCATGGAATTCGTCTGCAGGGTGGTGGGCAGCGCGGTCCCCGCCTGCCGGGCGGCGCCGTCGATCAGGACGCGCAGTCCGTGGCCGGAGGTCGGCATGACCAGCGGGCGCCCGGCGAGATCGGCGAACGGGACCGGCGTCGGTGCGCGGAGCCCGTCGGCGGGCGGGGCGGCGACCCACAGTTGCTCCCGCACCAGCGGCGTGACGTTGAGCGACGGTGAGCTGGTCAGGTTGTAGAGCAGGCTCAGGTCGAGATCACCGTCGTCGAGCCAGCGTTGCAGATGCCCGGAATAGGCGGTTTGCAGGCGCAGTTCGATCCCCGGATGCTTGCGCAGCACCGCTGTGACCAGGGGTTCGGCGAGCAGGGACGCGGTGCTCTCCAGCAGCCCGAGCGTCACGATGCCGGTGACCACACCGGGTTGCGGCGCGAGTTCGGCGCGGGCGCGGTCCAGTTCGGTGAGCGCGCGGCGGGCGCGTTCGGCGAGGCTCAGTCCGGCCTCCGTGGGGCGCATGCCTTGCCTGGTGCGCTCGAACAGCGGCACCCCGAGCTCCTGTTCGAGGGTCTTGATCTGCCTGGTCACGGCGGGCTGGACGACGTGGAGGAGTTCGGCGGCGCGGGTTACGCTGCCGACCTCGACCACCGTCACCAGTGCGGTGAGCTGCTTGACGTCCATCCATGTCCTCGTGTCATAGGAACATCACGAACTGCTATTTCACATCAGGACCCATTAAGAGCCATGATAGTGGCATGGATTGGCTCAGTGATGAGGAAGCCGCGATTGCCGGGCTCGTGCGGGACTGGGTGGACCGCGAGGTGCGGCCGGTGGCGCGGGAGCTCGAACACGGCAACACCTATCCCGGCAAGCTCATCGACGAGATGAAGGAGATGGGCATCTTCGGCCTGGCGATTCCGGAGCCGTGGGGCGAGGCCTCGGTATCGGCGCAGTGCTATGCGGCCGTGACCGAGGAACTGGCGCGCGGCTGGATGAGCCTGGCCGGCGCGATGGGCGGGCACACGGTGGTGTCGAAGCTATTGGTCACGTTCGGGACCAAGGAACAGCAGGACAAATACCTGCCGCGGATGGCCACCGGTGAGCTGCGCGCGACGATGGCGCTGACCGAGCCGGGCGGTGGGTCGGATCTGCAGGGCATGCGCACCCATGCCCGCCGCGAGGGCGACGAGTTCGTGGTCAACGGCTCGAAGACGTGGATCTCCAACGCCCGCAAGTCGGAGCTGATCGCGTTGCTGTGCAAGACCGACCGGGACGCGAACCCGCCGCATAAGGGCATCAGTGTGCTGCTGGTCGAGAAGGGTCCCGGGTTCCAGGTGTCCCGCGATCTGCCGAAGCTGGGCTACAAGGGCGTGGAGAGCTGCGAACTGTCCTTCGACGATTTCCGGGTGCCGGCGTCGGCCGTGCTGGGCGGACGCGAGGGCGAGGGGTTCGCGCAGATGATGCGGGGCCTGGAGATCGGGCGCATCCAGGTCGCCTGCCGGGCGCTGGGCGTCGGGCGGGCCGCGTTCGAGGACGCCTTGCGGTACGCGCAGGAGCGGGAGACCTTCGGCAAGCCGATCTGGCAGCACCAGTCGATCGGCAACTACCTGGCGGACATGGGCACCAAGCTCGAAGCCGCCCGCCAGCTGGTGCACTACGCCGCCCGCCGCTACGACTCCGGGCAGCGCACCGACATGGAAGCCGGAATGGCGAAGCTGTTCGCATCCGAGACGGCGATGGAGATCGCGCTGAACGCGGTGCGCATCCACGGCGGTTACGGCTATTCCACGGAATTCGACGTGGAGCGGTACTTCCGTGACGCGCCGCTGATGATCGTCGGTGAGGGCACCAACGAGATCCAGCGCAACGTGATCGCCAGGCAACTCGTCCAGCGGTACCGGATCTGATGGGCGGCCCCGGGAGGGCATCACCGTCCTCACCCTGAAACAGGCCGTCGCCGCGCCGTCGAAGGCGGGGATCTCAGTCGACAGGGCGGGCATCGCCAATGCCCGCCTGCGCACCTCGAGGGAGCCTCACCCGGCACCTGCAGCCGGTCGACACCCCGCGGGCGCCATGTCCGCCCTGCTGCCACCGGTCGAGGCCGCCGGCCACGAGCCGATGATGGGCGCCGTGCCCGCGCTCGGTGAGCACACTGGCGCGACGCGGGCCGGGTTCAGTGCGTCAGCTTCTCGGCGAACGTCTCGATGACGCGGGCGAGGTCTCCGGGCGCGCTCAGACGAAGATCGACAGCACCAGCACACCGATCAGCCCGATCACCGACTGCAGTGACAGCATCAGGGTCCAGGTACGGAACGTCTGCTTCACCGACAGCTGGAAGTACTCCTTGAACAGCCAGAATCCGGAGTCGTTGACGTGCGAGAGCATCACCGCGCCGGAGGCGGTCGCGAGCACCAGCAGCTCCGGCGAGATCGACGGGTCGGCCATCGCCAGCGGGGCGACGATCCCGGCCGCGGTGACGGTCGCGACCGTGGCCGAGCCGAGGCAGATCCGCAGCAGCGCGGCGATCAACCACGCCAGCACCAGCGCCGGAACGTGCCAGCCCTGCGCGAAATCGACGATCACGTCGCTCACGCCGGTCTTCGACAGCATCTCCGCCAGCCCGCCGCCGGCGCCGACGATCAGCAGCACCGGTCCGACCGTCTTCAGGCCCGACGCCGCGATGCCCTGCACCTCGCCGATGCCCAGACCGGACGTGCGGCCCAGGCCGATCAGCGCGACGACGACCGAGAGCACCAGTGCCACGACCGGATCGTCGCAGAACGAGAACACGGTGTGCGCCACGCTGCCCTCGGCGGTGTTGTCGACGCCGAACGCCCCGATGACGAGCAGCACCGGCGGCAACAGCACCACACCCAGCGCCAGCCACAACGGCGGCTGCCGCTGCGCCTTGACGTCCGTGCCCGCGGCGGGACCGGCGGTGAGATCCGGGCTCGGGCCGAACCAGCGGCCCGCCAGCTTCGTCAGCAACGGTCCACAAAGGAGGATCGTCGGCACGGCCACGATGAGCCCGAAAGCCAGGGTCAGGCCGAAACTCGCGTGGTAGGCGCTGACCGCCGCGGTCGGGGCCGGGTGCGGTGGCAGCAGCCCGTGCGCGGTGTACAGCCCGGCGGCCAGCGGCATCCCGACGAACAGCAGGTGACTGTTCGTCCGCCGCGCGAGCGCGTAGGCCAGCGGCACCAGCATCACGAAACTGACGTCGAAGATGTTCGGCAGCCCGATGATCAGCGCGGCGATCGCGATGCTGATCGGGATCCACTTCGCGGGCCGGTTGCCGAGGAACGCGTCGGCGATGCGGTTCGCGGCACCGGTGCCGGTGATGATCGCGCCGAGCAGGGAGCCGAGCCCGATCACCGGTGCGGTGTCGGACAACGTGTCGCCGAACCCGGACTCGAAGGCGCTGATCGTGCCGTCCACGCCGAGGCCACTGGCGAAGCCGAGCAGCACGGCGCCGAGCAGCAGCGCCAGGAACGGGTTCATCTTGAACTTCGCGATGGCGATCACGACGAGGACGATCGCGATCGCGGCGAAGATCAGGTGCAGTTGCTCGGCGGTCATCGTGCCTCACCTCGGAACAGGGCCGCGGCGGTTTCGTCGTGCCCGGTCACGTCGCCGAAGCCCAGGACGTGGCCGGCCGGGACGTCGCGGACCAGCCGCGCGCCGCCGAGCAGGTAGAACGGCAGGGTGTCGTCGGGTTTCGCCTGCCGCACAAGGGGATCGACCCCGTCGACCTCGTGGTGGTGGCCCTCGACGGCGAACTCGTCCCCGGCGCGGAACGCCCGTGCCGTGCGCCCGGCGAGCACCGAGTGCTGCGCGGGAGCGGGCACCGCGGAACCGTCCATGGCGGCGGCGATCGTCAACGGGGTTTCCACGCCCATCAGGTGATACGGCCAGAAAACGCAGGCGTAGCGGCCGTCCCGGCTCACCACGTGCCCCTTGCCCGCCAGCATCCGCCACGTTTCCGGGTCGTTGGTGCGCACGACGGCGAACACCCCGCCCGCGAAACTGGCCTCGCCCGGCAGGCGCAGTGCGGAGAACACGTCCAGCGAACGGGGCGTGCCGATGAGGCCGCCGTGCTCGCGTTCGGCGTAGATGTCGGCGAGTTCGGCGGGCCTGGCGACCGGATAGTGCAGTTCCTCGCGATCGGCGGGCGCCCCGGTGTACTGGGACACCACGGTCATCTCGCAGTAGTCGGCCGCCGCGCGGCGCTTGAGCGACGCGACCAGTTCGGCCCGCGCGGTCAGCGTCGCCAGTGGATCGTCGCCCAGCCGCAGCAGCCCGGCCATGCCAGGGGCCTCGATCGTGGTGTCGAGCTGGGTGATCGTGCCCGCCTCGGGATCGAAGACGAGGTCATACTCGCTGGACTTGCCGAGCGCGACGATCTCCAGCCCGACCCGCTCGACCCAGGCGACGAGCCGGATGAGGTCCGCGGGCTGGTCGCCGTCCCCGGGCAGGTACCGGACGCCGGCCGCGGCGGCCTCCCGCGCGAGCGCGACGCCCGCGACGGTCTCGACCTCCTTGCTGACCATCACCACGTGACAGCCGTGCCCGATCGCGGCGCGCGCGTAGCCGACGCCGGCGCCGACCCGGCCGGTCGCCTCGACCAGGACGTCCACATCGGACCAGTCGACGGCCGAGCCGTCAGGAACCACCGGGATGCCGGACAGGCCGAGTTCGGCGAGCATGGCGCGTACGCCGTCGACATCGGGGTCGACGAGCACGGCCGGCGTCATGTCACCGACGGCTTTCAGCTGTGCCAGCAGCGTGCGGCCGTAGCCGCCACGCGCTCCGGTGAGGGCGACCCTGATCGGTTCGCCGCGGGTGTTTCGTTCGTGCTGGATCACCATCGGTCCTCGCAGTGCTAGCTGGTACCAACCACTGTAACATCGTCTGTACAAATTCATCTAAGATGTTCACATTGCATCACAAATGCGAGGTCAGGAGGAGAAGTGGTCAAGGTAGGCGTGATCGCCGACGACTTCACCGGAGCGACGGACATCGCCACCGCCTACGCCTCCCGCGGCTACCGGCCGGTGGTGCTCACCGATCCGGCGGGGCGGCCCGGGGCGGAGGACGACGTGGTGGTGGCGGCGCTGAAGACCCGGACCGCGCCCGTCGAGGAAGCCGTCTCGGCCTCGCTCGCCGCCTACGACCGGTTGCGTGCCGCGGGCTGCGAGCGGTTCGTGTTCAAGTACTGCTCGACCTTCGACTCCACCGACCGCGGCAACATCGGCCCGGTGCTGGACGCGCTCGCCGACCGCACCGGCGCGCGGCACGTCGTGGTCGTGCCCGCGTTCCCCGCCAACGGCCGGACCGTCTACCTGGGGCACCTCTTCGTCGGCGACCAGCTGCTGGAGAACTCGCCGATGCGGCACCACCCGCTGACACCGATGACGCGGTCCCGATTGGCGGAGATCCTGCGGCCGCAAACCCGCCACACCGTGGGCGAAATCCACCTCGCCACCGTCCACTCCGGACGGCTGCGCGAGGCCATCGACGCGGCGGCCGAGCGTTACCTCGCGCTCGACGTGCTCACCGACGACGATCTCGCCGTGATCGCCGAGGCGACGGCGGACCACGTGCTTGTCTCGGGCGGAGCCGGGCTCGCACTCGGCGCGCCCGCCGGCGGCGCCGATCCCGCTCAGGCGTGGCAAGCGCCGCCGGGGCGCCGCCTGGTGGTGTGCGGCAGCGCGTCGGCCCGCACCCGGGAACAGATCGCGCACGCCGCCGAACACGGGCACCCGATGCTGCGCCTCGACGTCGCGGGCCTGGCCGAGCGGCCCGACGAGGTGATCAGGTCCACTGTGGACTGGCTCGACGGGCAGGACCCCGGCAGTGTGCCGGTGATCTACTCCGTCGGCGAGCCCGGTGACGTCCGGCCCGGCGAGGACACCGCCGCGAGCACGGAGAACGCGCTCGCCCGGATCGTGGCCGCCGCCGTGGAGCGCGGCGTCACCCAGTGCATCGTCGCGGGCGGGGAGACCTCCGGTGCCGTGGTCGGCGGTCTCGGCATCACCGCGTTGCGCATCGGCAGCCCCATCGCCCCTGGCGTCTGCTGGGCCGAGGGTGTCACCGGCGGCAACCGGGTGGCGCTCGCGCTCAAATCGGGCAACTTCGGCCAGCCCGACATGTTCACCACCGCGTGGGAGGCGCTCTCGTGATCGACGAACTCACCGAGGCAGGGCACCGGCTCGCCGCCGCCGGGATCAGCCCCGGCACCAGCGGAAACCTCAGCGTGCGCGACGGCGACCGGATCCTGATCACCGGCACCGGCGCGGACCTCGGCAGGCTCGGCGAACGGGACATCGCGCAGGTCGGTTTGGACGGCACGCACCTCGCCGGGCCGCGACCGTCCAAAGAGGTCTCCGTGCACCTGGCCATGTACGCCCGCAATCCCGGCCACACCGCGACGGTGCACGTCCACTCGCCGCACGCGGTCGCCGTCGCGTGCCTGCCGCCGTGGTCGGAGACGAGCGCGCTGCCGCCGCTCACCCCGTACTTCGTGATGCGCGTCGGGCAGACCCCGCTCATCCCGTACCGCGCGCCCGGCGACCCGGAACTCGGCACGCTCATCGAGGACCATCCGCTCGCGTTCCACGCCGCGCTGCTGGCCAACCACGGCCAGGTCACCAGCGGCACGACCCTCGACGACGCGATGACCGCCGCCGTCGAACTCGAGGAGACCTGCCGGATCGTGCTGCTCACCGACGGCAAGCGGCCCCGCACCCTCGAACCCGCCGCGATCGCGGAACTGACGCGGCGCGACGGCACCATGTGGGACACCCCCACTCGCTAGACTCACGCGACGAGGAGGTCGGAGATGGCAGACGCACCGCCGCTCATTCCCGAGCAGCGGCGGGATCGCATCCTGGGGCAGCTGCGCCGCGACTCGGTGCTCAGCTACCGGCAGCTCGCGAAGCTGATCGGCGTCAGCCACATGACGATCCGCCGCGACATCGCCGAACTGGAACGCCAGGGCAAGGTCGTCGCCACCCAGGGCGGCGCGAAGATCGTGGCCAGGCTCGCCACCGAACCGCCGCGCACCGAGAAGGCGGGCGCCGACGTGCGGCAGAAGGACGCGATGGCCCGGTACGCGGCGAGCCTGGTTCGCGAGTCCATGACGATCTACCTCGACGCGGGCACCACGCTGCAGGCGATGCGGCCGTACCTGCAGGACTTCGCCGACCTCACGGTGGTCACCAACGATCTGGTGATCGCCTCGTCCTACCTCGACCATCCGACGATCGAGATCATCGCGCTCGGCGGCCGGATCGAGAAACGCAACTCCTCCACGGTGGGCCGGATCCCGGCGCTGACCCTGCGGGAGCTCTCGCTGGACATCGCGTTCCTGACCAGCCCGTCCTGGGACCTGCGGCGCGGCGTGACCATCCCGGCCGAGTCCAAGGTCGAACCGAAACAGGCCGCGGTCGCCGCGGCCACCACGTCGGTGCTGGTGGCGGCGAGCTCGAAGTACGGCTCCTTCGGCCGGTACCGGATCCTCGGCCTCGACGAACTGGACCTCGTCATCACCGATGACGGACTCGCCGAGAGCGACGCGGCCGACATCGAGGCGCGGCACGGCGTGCACGTCGAGCGGACGGCCGTGAACGCGGACTCCTGAGGCACTAGCGTCGGGGTATGGCGCTCGCGGTCTGCCTGCTGTTCGACTCCTCGGCCGATCGTTCCCTGCGGGGGTTGTGGGATCGGGTGGAGGAGCGGGGTGTGCCCACGCTGCGCTCGCACACGCACGGACTGCACCATCCGCACCTGTCGCTGGCGGTACTGCTGGACTGGGATCTCGGTAAGGTCCGCGCCGCGGTCGAGGTGCTGCCCGGCAAGGGCGCGTTCGAGGTGCATTTCGAGGCGGTCGGCGTCTTCCCGCGCGGCCGCGTCTCGCTGATTCCGTCGGCCCCGGCCGATCTCGTCGCGCGCCAGCAGGCCGTCGTCGAGGCGGTCCGGGACACCGGCGCGCTGGTGCACAAGCACTACGAGACCGGCCGCTGGCTCCCGCACTGCTCGCTCGCGCCTCGGGCCTCGCTGCGGGAACTGGGCACCGTCGCCGCACTCGCGTACGACGTCTTCCCGCTCACCGCCAACGTCACGCATGCCGCGATCATCAACAGCGCCACCGGCGAGCGCTGGCCCGTGCCGAACCTCCCATGACCGGGCCAGGAATGAAAGAGTGGACCGCGGCGTACAAGCAGGTGAGCCAATCGGAAGGGGATGGACAATGCGGACTTTCGTGCTCGCGGGCGGGTGCTTCTGGTGCCTGGACGCGGTGTACCGGACGTTGCGCGGGGTGGCGGACGTGGTCTCCGGCTACACCGGCGGCGACACGGCCGACCCGTCGTACGAGCAGGTGTGCACCGGGCGCACGGGGCACGCGGAGGCGGTCGAGGTGACGTTCGACCCGGAGGTCATCCCGGCCGAGGTGATCCTCGACGTCTTCTTCACCCTGCACGACCCGACCCAGCTCAACCGGCAGGGTGCCGATGTCGGCACGCAGTACCGCTCGGCGATGTTCTACGCCGACGGCGAGCAGCGCGCCGAGTTCGAGGCGGCGATCAAGCGGGCCGCCGGATGGTGGGACGGCCAGATCGTCACGACGCTGGAGCCGCTCGGAACCTTCTACCGTGCCGAGGAGTACCACCAGGACTTCTTCGCCAAGAACCCCGCACAGGGCTACTGCCTCGCGGTCGCCCAGCCCAAGGTGAACAAGGTGCGCAAGTCCTTCGCCCAGTACGTGGCGTGATCAGGCCCTCGCCCGCGCGGGCACCTCGCGGGCGAGGAGCACCGCCACCGCGCCGAGCATCGTGCCGGTGACCCGGCGCTGCCACACCGTCCACGACGGACGGCGGCTCAGCAGCGTGGCGACCGTGCCGGCCGCCACGACGAGCAGCGCGTTGACCGCGAAGCTGACCGTCATCTGCACACCGCCGAGCGCGAAGCCCTGCGCGGCGGTGTGCCCGCCCGCGGGATCGACGAACTGCGGGATCAGCGCGAGGTACATGATCGCGGCCTTCGGGTTCAGCAGGTTGGTGACCAGGCCCAGCCGGAAGAGCTTGGCGGCGGAGTCGCGGCGCAGCGCCGACGGTTCGAACAGGCCGCGCCCACCGGGCCGGAGCGCCTGCCAGGCGAGATAGGCCAGATACGCCGCGCCCGCCGCCTTGAATCCGATGTAGAGCCACGGCACGGCCACGAACACGACGGCGAGCCCGATGTTGGCCAGCGTCAGGTACACGAGGAAACCGGTCATGGTGCCCGCCAGCGAGATCAGGCCGGCCACCCGGCCCTGACTGATGCTGCGTGACACCAGGTACATCATGTTCGGCCCGGGAGTCAGCACCATGCCCAGCGCGGTCGCGGCCATGCCCAGCGCGGCCGCCGTCGAGATCACCATGCCGGTGATCCTTCGCGACCGCGGCCACCTGCGTCGATAGCCAATTCTCCGAAACTGGCCTCGCGGTAGTGTTGATGCCTGATGAGCGCGACTCTCACGGCGAAAGGCCTCGCGGCCGGGCACGGCGACCGGACACTGTTCTCCGGACTCGATCTGGTGGTGGCACCCGGTGAGGTGGTCGGACTCGTCGGCGTCAACGGCGCCGGGAAGTCCACGTTGCTGCGGATCCTGGCCGGCCTGGACAAACCGGAGGACGGCGAGGTCCGGCTCGATCCGCCGGCCGCGACCGTCGGCCACCTGCCGCAGGAGCCGGAGCGCAGGCCGGGGGAGTCGGTGCGCGCGTTCCTGGCGCGGCGCACCGGAGTGGCGGCCGCGCAGGCCGAACTCGACCTCGTCACCGAGGCGCTGACCGAAGGCGCGGCCGGTGCGGACGAGCGGTACGGCGAGGCCTTCGACCGCTGGCTCGCGCTCGGCGGGGCGGATCTCGACGAGCGGGCGGGGGAGGTCGCGGCCGAACTCGGGCTGACCGTCGATCTGGATCAGCCGATGACGTCGCTGTCGGGCGGGCAGGCCGCGCGGGCCGGGCTGGCGTCGTTGCTGCTCAGCCGGTACGACGTGTTCCTGCTCGACGAGCCGACGAACGATCTCGACCTGGACGGTCTGGCCAGGCTGGAGCGGTTCGTGTCCGGGCTGCGCGCGGCGACGGTGCTGGTGAGCCATGATCGCGAGTTCCTGGCGCGCACGGTGGACGTGGTGCTGGAGCTCGACCTGCCGCAGCAGCAGGTCCGGCGCTACGGCGGCGGGTACGAGTCCTATTTGGAGGAACGGGAGATCGCGCGGCGGCACGCGCGTGCGGACTACGAGGAGTACGCCAGGACCCGCTCCGCATTGGAGAACCGCGCGCGGACGCAGCGCGCGTGGATGGAGAAGGGCGTCAAGAACGCCCGGCGCAAGGCGACCGACAACGACAAGGTGGGCCGCAAGTTCCGGGCCGAGGCCACGGAAAAGCAGGCAGCGAAGGCGCGGCAGACCGACCGGATGATCGAGCGGCTCGAGGTCGTCGAGGAGCCACGCAAGGAATGGGAACTGCGGATGGAGATCGCGGGGGCGCCCCGGGCCGGCGCGATCGTCGCGACCCTGCGGGGAGCCGTGGTGCGGCGCGGCCCGTTCACGCTCGGCCCGGTGGACCTGCAGATCGACTGGGCGGACAAGGTCGCGATCACCGGCGCGAACGGCGCCGGGAAGTCGACGCTACTGGCGGCGCTGCTGGGCCGGACTCCGCTCGACGCCGGTTCGGCCGCTCTGGGGCCGGGCGTGGTGGTCGGCGAGGTCGATCAGGCCCGGCGGCTGTTTCTCGACGATGTGCCGTTGGCGCGGGCGTTCGCCGGCGAGGTTCCGGAATTCGCCGACGCGGACGTCCGGACATTGCTCGCGAAGTTCGGCCTCAAGGCGGCGCACGTCCTGCGCCCCGCGGCGACCCTCTCGCCGGGGGAGCGCACCCGGGCGGCTTTGGCGTTGCTGCAGGCGCGCGGCGTGAACCTGCTGGTACTGGACGAGCCGACGAACCACCTGGACCTGCCGGCGATCGAGCAGCTGGAATCCGCTTTGGACGGTTACCCCGGCACGCTGCTGCTGGTGACCCACGATCGCCGCATGCTCGACGCGGTGCACGTGACCAGGCGCCTGGAAGTGGCGAACGGGCGGGTCACGGAGGCTCTGTAGATGTATAACGGCCTATACCGCGTGGCTTGAGGGACCTGGTGCTTCACAGATCGACTCACCACTCTACCAGCGCAACCCCACCACAGCGGTGGGTCAGCCGTGGCTCAGAAGTGGGGCTGCTCTTCCCTCGTTTCCCCCGGTTGGACGCGGCCCACAGGGACGGTCGTGACCGAGCTGGCCGCGCCTGTGCGAGGGCTGGCGACCCGCTCAGCAGGCGTGCCCGCCGACGAGTCGGGCCACCTGATCGACCCGCACGGCCAAGCGGGTCGAGTTCACCCCGTCGCCGGTCTTGCGGGCGGCCCGGAGTGCGGCGCGGGCGGCGTCGAGGTCGCCGGAGCGGGCGTAGGCTTCGGCGATCCACGTGCGGTAGAGCGCGACCTCGCGGGCGTGGTCGGGGGTGTAGGTGGCGACCGCGTCGGAGATGAGGGGTTCGGCGCGGGCGGGTTCGCCTAGCTCGATCAGGCAGCGACCGGCCATCACGTCGATTTCCTTGCGGTCGAGCCAATACACCCACTCCGGTTCTTCGACACCTGGGGAGCGGGCTTCGTAGGCGTCGTCTACCGCGTCGAGCGCGCGCCGCGTGCCGTCGGCGTCGCGGGAGCGTGCGTTTGCCCATGCCACGCGTTCGAGCAGGAGCGCCCGTACGACCGGGGTGGAACCGTTGGCGCCCTTGACGGCGGAGCGGGCGAGTAGCGCGGCGTCGGCGGGGTCGCCGACGTTGGCCATTTGGTAGCTCAGGCTGGATAGCAGTTGCCCGGCGAGTGTGCGGTTACCGGCGTCCTGCGCGGCCGATAGGCCCGACAGGTAGACCTGTTGGGCTTCGGTGTACTGCCCGGCGTCGCTGGCCACCCATCCGGCGAGCTGGGCCAGTTCCCCCACCACGGTAAGCAGGCGTCGCCCGGTGTCCTTGGTGTAACTCGACTCGTTCACCACGCGTTCGGCGTCGGTCAGCTCGCGGCGGACAAGAGGGATGAGGTCACCCCCGCCGATCACGTCGTCCAGGTGGCGTAGTTCGATCACGCGTTGTTCGAGTTCGCTGGCGAGGCTGGGGCCGACGCGGCGCCCGGCCGCAGCGTGACGCTGAGCCGGGGTGTCGGCGACCAACCATTCATGCGCGACCCGCAGCGGGTCATCCAGACGGCCGTACAGCGTGGCTACGGAGACGTTCAGGGCGCGGGAGTACGCGATGACGTGTTCGGGCTTGATGGTGCGTTTGCCGGTCTCCAGGAGGCCGAGCAGGGGTTTGCTGTAGTGGGTGCGGGCGGCCATCGCCGCGAGACTCACTCCGGCATCCTCGCGGGCTTTCCGGAGTCGCGCTCCTAGGTCATCCACCGGCCACCCCCTGCGAGCGAATCATTGTAGACGACGGTAGACGGCAAACCCCTGTTCATCGCGCCTGCCCTTCCCGATGGTGGGAAGAGCGGAACCGGTGACCATGGCCCCCGACCGGTCGCCGGTTCCGTGATCCAACGGAGCGGAAAGGCCACGGTCAACGGTGACGACGGACGAGCAGACGCGGCACACGGCGGCGCTCTCGCGCCTGGTGTTGTGCGGGTGGGTGGGTACGCCGATCGGTGACCCGAGCGACCGGGCGGCGCTGGTCTACGTCCGCGAGCGCGGCGCCGTCTCGGATGCCGTGTGCGTCCAGTCCTACGACGATGCGGTAGCCACGCGTGAGGTTTGCGGCACCACGACCCGCGCGGTCAACGGCACCGTGGCCGACGTGGTGCAGAAGGTCTTGTCATGGTGACCCGGCGCGACGATGAGCGCATCACGGTTGAGATCACGCAACAATCCTATTCGCTGACGTTCTCAGGGGAATGTAACCGAAGAATGCAGGATTTTCGGATCTGGTTCGGTGACGACCCGGAAACGGAATAAGGGGTGAACGTGGGTATTTTCCAGCCGCCGGATTCTGTCATCATGCAACCGGGAACCGTGTGCAATCTGGATTGCGGCTATTGTTACCTGCCGTTCCGGCGACGGCATCTCGTCATGTCGCCCGACGTTGCCGACGCCGTGGCGCGTTCGGTGCGCCCGTGGACCGAACGGCGCACCGTCGAGGTCTGCTGGCACGGCGGGGAACCCCTCGCGGTCGGGCGCACCCATCTGGGCTGGTTAATGGACTGCTTCCGGGGTCTTGATGTGGCGCACGGAATACAAACCAACGCGACGCTGATTAACGATGCGTGGTGCGAGTTTTTCGCTGAATACGACGTTCATGTCGGTGTGAGTATCGACGGGCCGTCAAAGGATAATTCGCAGCGCGTTGATTTGCGGGGTAGGGCCGCGTTTGCGCGGATCATGGCCGGGATTGAGAAGCTCGCCGAATACGGCCATGACGTGGTCATTATTTCGGTCGTCTCCGATCCGTCCCCGGAGCGGGCGCGGCGCTTGTATGATTTCGCGGTGACCGTGGGCGCATGTTCCCTTGGCGTCAACGTCGAAGAACAGGAAGGCGTGAACGCGGCGAGCAACGCGCACGATCCCGAGCAGATTGTTTCGTTTTGGGCTGAATTAGTGCGCGCATGGCACGCGAATCCGGTGGTGCGGGTGCGGGAGATAGACCGCGCACTCGGGTACGTGGGTGGCGTGCTCAACGGCGACGAGGGTCGTTCACGGCCACGCATAGACCCGTTGCCGACCGTGGCCTATGACGGGTCGGTGTCGTTGATTTCCCCCGAGCTGGCCGGGTTCAACTCGCCCCGGTTCGGGGACTTCGGGTGCGGCAACGTGCTGGACGCGCCGCTGAATGAGTTGATCCGGCGCGGCGCCCGTTCGTCGTGGGTGGCCGAATTCGTGCGCGGCGTGCACGCCTGTCGCGATGTCTGCGCCTATTTCAATTTCTGCGGGGGTGGACATCCCGCGAACCGGTATTTCGAGGAAGGGAGGCTCGACGGAACGGAAACGAACTATTGCCGGAACAGCAAGATCGGGCTCATGGAGGGAGTGCTCCGCGTTGCCGGTAGAAACCATGCTGTTGGAACGGTGGATTCGTTCGCGTGCGGGTGAATTGCGCCGCTTGCTGAGTCGGTGGAAGCCAGTACGGTTGGCGAACTTCGATAACCGGCCTACCTGGGACAACAGCCCCAAGTTCGACAACCGACCCGGTTGGGACAACTGGAACAAGCGCTAGTCGTCTATGGACAGACCGCTTTCGGTCGCGATGATCCGTGCGACCGAAACGGCCTGCTCAGTGGTGATCTTCGCGCCGCGCAAAGTCAACAGTCCCCGAACATCGGTCAGCCGTGACGACCGGAGATCGCAATCCGCCGCGCGGGTAACCTCGAATTCCGTGGCGTGTAAGTCGCAGTCGGCGAAAACCACGTTCGACAGGTCACCGACGAACACCGTTTCCCGGAACGAGCATCCCGAGAACACAGCCGCGTTCTTCACCTTGTCGATACGGATCGTGGCATAATCGAACCGGCATTGCTCGGCGTAGAAGTCGGTCACCTGTTTCACGGCGACCTGTAGTCCGATGCCCCGGCAGTTCACGAATTCGACCCGGCGCGCCGTGGTTTCCGGTAGCGCAGCGTTGGACACGTCCACGTCATCGAACGCCACATCGGACAGCATCAGCGGAGCCAACCGCGCCCGCGACAAATCCACGCCGGTCACCAGAACGTGAGAAAGACTCCCCTCACCGTGCACGCCGGTTTGGTCGCCCTGCCCGATGTGCACCGACTCAACGTCAAAGTCACCCTTGAACGCGGCGGGTTCGACGGTGAGGTCCTCCCGGTCGAGCGACGGGCGCTGAACCTTCACGGCGTCGAATTCCCGAAACTCCATGCGTCGACGATACACGGAGCCTGCTTCGACGATCCTCGCAACGGGTAGGGCCGCAACGGTTTCTGAGGTTCCGCTCATTGCAGCTACGAAAGATCGACAGGGCAGAATGCGCTGGGCCAATCCCGGGGAATGGCCGGACAGCATCGAGCGGATGGACTGCTTTGCCACCGAGAAGTCACTTGCGCGCCCAGTTCGCAGATTGGACGATGTTGCGTTTCGCTTAACTGCAACGAAAAAGGGCCCGTGGTGTCCCGGCCAGGTTTACACGGTCGGGTGAGCGCGCGAGGGGCCCCGGACCGGGGTGGTCCGGGGCCCTCAAAGGGGGCGTGCGGCGCGTCAGCCTTGCGTGAACGCCTTGTCCAGGATGCCCAGTTGGTCTTGCCGGGGTGTTTCCCGGTAGTACCGCTGGGTTGTGGCGACGTTGTTGTGCCCCACCGCATCGATCACGGCCAGGACCGGCGCGCCGGAACGAGTGGGAAGTCCTGGATGTCCCCGTTGTTGAGCATGACGCGGCTGACGAACAAGCCGTGCTCACTGAGTCGGAGCGGATCCTGGTGCAGGCCCACGACTTCCCCGACGCGGAGGCCTGCCCAGTGGCTGATCGACGGCGGCAGATGCCCGGCCAGGATCAGCATTTGCGCTTCGGTGATGTGTACTAGCCGGCGCTTGCGCGGCGGCTGAACGTACTCCAGGGCGGCCGTGGGGTGGCAAAAGTCTTGGAGCCGGGGAAATCGTTGGTGCTCTTCCACCGCTTACCGGTGATCGGGTTGTACAGGCGGGCGTTGAAGGGCAGTGCGACGCGCCCGGAGTGCTCGACGCGGTACAGGCTCCGTGGGTCAGGGGCTCGACAGATAACGGCCTATACCACGTGGCTTGAGTGACGCGGCCCGCCGTGCACACGTCCCGAACCAAACCCCAAGGCTGCTGAAGACTAACGGCGGGCGCCGCGCCGACAAAAGCCGGCGCGGCGCCACACACCGAGTGACCTACTTCGCCAGCGCCGGATACAGCCGCCGCGCCGTGCCGGCGAAGATCTCCCGGCGGTCGGCCTCCGCGACGTCGGCCAGCACGTCCTGGGCGAGTGCCACCAGCTCGGGCAGCGACTGCTCGGCGGCGGGCAGGTTCGAACCCCACGCGATCCGGTTGGCGCCAAAGGCTTCCAGCACCGGCTCGAGGAAACCGGCCGCCTCCTTGCCCACGTCCTGCAGCCGTTCGAGGTTGCGGTGCGTCAGCTTCAGGTGCAGCCCGGGATGCACGGCCAGCTCGGCCACCTCCTTGCCGGCGGCGGTGGGGGAGGCCGCGATGTCCGGGTACCCCATGTGGTCCAGCAGCACGTGCACCGAAGGGTGGCGGCGCAGCAGCTCGTGCACCTGCGCGGTGGCCGGGCCGAGCCGCATCTGCAGGCACACGGTGACGCCGAGCTCGGCGGCCTTGCGCCAGAACGGGTCCGTCTCCGGCGCCGCGAACCACTCGCCCTGTGTGGGGACCGTGCTGCCACTGGTGAACAGCCGCACCCCGGACAGACCGCCCTCGCCGGTCACCGCCGCCAGGTTGTCCGCCGCGTCGGGCCGCAGCGGGTCCACGGTGCCCACGGCGATGAACCGGTCCGGCCGCGCCGCCCGGCTGTCCAGCACGTAGGAGTTGTCGTAGCCGTACGCGGTGGTCGCCTGGACGAGCACGGACTGCGTGATCCCGGCCTCGTCCATACGCTCCACCATCCCCTCGGCAGTGACCGGCCGGGTGGTGGCCCAGCCGGACTGCTTGCCGCCGATCGGAGCGCGCGGGTAGCGCGCCAGATCATCGGAGATGATGTGGCAGTGGGTGTCGATGATGTCCATGTGTCAGGCCCCTTTCAGGCGTCCGGGTAGTCGCCGTCGGCGAACAGCCGCCGCGGTTCGTCGGGGAAGTCCGCGTCGAGCAGGCCCTGGTCCCGCGAGAACTTCACGAGCGCGCGCACGCTGACGTCGTTGGCCGCCAGCCCGTAGGGGATGGGGTCGCTCCCGATCTGCCTGGCCTGCTTGCCCAGCCGCGGCAACGCCGACCACTCCGGATCAGCGTCGACCTGACGCCGCTTGCTCTCGGCGAAGGCCGCGTACAGCGCCGAGGGCAGGCCCGGATCGCTGTCGACGAGCTCGCTGCGGATCGCGATCACCGAATGCAGCGGGTAGATGCCGGTCCGCAGGTACCAGTCGGTGGCCAGCACCTCGTGGTCCGGGAACAGCGGGTACGGCCCGTCCTCGCCCGCGGGCTGCTCGGCCGGTGCGGCCCAGCCGGCCCGCGGAGCCCCGGCCCGGCCGGTGCCGGCGTTGCCGCTGAACGCGGCGTCGATCTCGCCCGCGCGCAGCAGTTCGCTCAGCGAACGGCCGTCGGTCACGCGCTCGACGTTGCCCGGCGCGCGGCCTTCGATGTGGTCGTCGTCGTCCACGACCCAGGTGACGGTGTCGATGTCGAGGCCGTACTCGTCACGCAGGATGCCGCGCACCCACACGCCGGTCGTCACGGTGTAGGCCCGGACACCGATGCGCTTTCCCTTGAGGTCACCTGGATACCGGATGCCCGAGGCCGCGCCGCACTGCACGTCGGCGTGGTGGAAGCGGCGGTTGAGGAACACCGGGATCCCGGTCAGCCGCACCCCGGCCTGCAACGCCATCAGATACGAGGTCGGCGCCAGCTCGCACACGTCGAACTCGAGATCGCGGATCATCCGCCGGTACGCGCCGATCACCGGCTTGACCTCGACCGGTTCGACCTCGTAACCCGGCACGGCGACGTCGCCGCGCAGCAGCGGCTGCCCGTGCGCGTATTCGCCGAGTACCACCGAGAGCTTGCTCATGTTCAGCCTTTCGTTGAAGTGGATCAGCCGCCGAGCCGCGACGCGGCCACCCCGAGCGCGGCACAGCTGCGCTCGACCAGCTCGTCGAACTCGACGCGACGGGGCAGCACCTCCTGCTCGTAGGCGTAGCGGGCGACCTGCGACACCGGGCCGCGCAACGCCTCGAACCCGACCGGGTTCAGCTCGGCCGGGCCGGTGATGGCCTCGGCCAGCGCGTCGTACACCGCCAGCACGGACTTCGCGTTCTCCTTCGCGAACCCGAGTCCGAACGCGACGACGTGGTTGAGGGGCACGAAACCCTTGCGTGCCGCCCAATCCGCCGCGACGTCGAGCGCGTCCGGGATGGCGGTGCGGATGCGCTCGTCCTTGGGCAGCTCGTTGCCCATGATCCCGAAGTCGAGCCTGCCCTCGAGGAAGTCCGCCTGCAGTTTGGTGCCCTCCGGGGCACGCTTGACCCACGCCGGGTCGGTGTATTCGGCGATGTGCCCGTCCTCGTAGGTGCGCCAGTCCACTTCGGACAGTTTCACGCCGTAGTCGTCGGTGAGGAAGCCACGCAGCCACACCCCGGTGGTCTGGCTCCACGACCGCACGCCGACACTGCGGCCGGCCACATCGGCGACGCCGAGTTCGCCCATCGTCACCAGGGTCTGGTGCTGGTGACGGCCCAGCATCGTGACCGGCAGCAGCGCCACCGGCTTGTCGTAGGCGGCCGCCTGCAGCAGCGTCACCACGGCCAGCTCGCACACGTCGGCCGCCGCCTCGTTCACGAAGCCCTTCGACGCCTTGTGCACGGGTTTGATGTCGAGCCGCTCGGCGCCGGGAACCGCTTCGAGCGCCGCCGCGGCGAGCTCGTCCTTGCCCAGTACGATCTTCATGTCGGTCTCCTCGGATCCTCGGGTCACACGTCCTCGCCGTACTGGATGCGGCGGTAGGGGACGCTGAGCACGTCACGGGTGATCCGCACGTCGATCACCGTGGGCCGCGGGTCGCGGACGTACTCCGCGAGCGCGGCGCGCAGCTCGTCGGTCGTGCGGACGGTCGCACCGCTGCCGCCGAGCGCGGTGGCCACCGTGCCGAGCTCCGGTGTCGGGATCACCGCGAGCTCGGGGTTGAGGCCCTTGGCCTGCGCCTTGTGGTACTCCGCGCCGAGCCCCTCGTCGTTCATGACCACGACCAGCACCGGAAGCCCGTAGCGGCACGCGGTCTCGAACTCGGACACGTGCATCAGGAAGCTCGCGTCGCCCTCGACCACGAACGTCGGCTTGCCGCCGTTGCCGACGACGGCGCCGATGGTCAGCAGCGGGGCCTGGCCGATCGCGCCGAACATGCCGTAGTTCGAGGTGATCTCGCGGGAACGCTGGAACAGCATCGTGCCGAAGTCGGTCTGGTGGCCGCTGCCGAGCACGAGGCCGAACTCGCCGGGCAGTTCGGCGTCGATGACCGCGATCGCCTCGCGCGGGTCGAGCAGGCCGTTGCCACTGCGGTACTCGGCAGGGTCGATCAGCGGCGCGGTGAGCCTGCGGTGCACGTCGGGCGTGTGGAAGCCCTCCAGCTCGACGCCGCGGCCGGCCAGCGCGCTGGTCAGCGAGTCCAGTGCGGTCACCGCGTCGGCCTGGACGTAGCAGTCGGCGACCTGGCCGTTGCCCATCACCAGGTTCGGCGCGGTGTCGATCTGGATGTAGCGGGCATCCGGGAAGAGGTAACCGCTCTCGATCGTGTAGTGGTTGAGGCTCGCCCCGACCGCGATCACGCAGTCGGCCTCCTGCAGCAGTTCCATCGCGACCTTGCTGCCGAACAGGCCCGCGATGCCGACGTGGTAGTCGGTCTCGCCGTAGAGCCAGTTCTTGGCCTGCAGCGTGGTCGCCAGCACGGCGCCGGTGCGTTGCTGCAGGGCGAGGATCTGCTGGGCCGCCTCGGCGCGCCGGGCACCGCGCCCGGCGATGATCACCGGCCGCTTGCTGGTCGAGATGATCTCGCACGCCTGCTCGATCCTGGCCGGATGCGGCAGCAGCTTCGGAGCCCGCAGCAGCTCGGTCGAGGGCACGTAGTCGCCGATGTCCTCGAAGTCCTGGAGCTGGACGTCGAACGGGGCGCTGATCATCACCGGCCGGGATTCGGTGCGGGCCCGGTAGAAGGCGCGCTGCACGATCTCCTCGGCCGAGTCGGCCTTGGTCACCTGGAGGAAGTCGCATTCGATCGCGGCGGCGAACCGGCGCTGGTCGAGGTACTGCACGGCACCCTGGTCGCCGAGCGCGGTCTCACCGCAGAACGCGACCAGCGGGATGCGCGCGCGGGCGGCCACGATCATCGAGGTGGCCAGCTGCGCGGTACCGGGCCCGCTCGTGGTGGTGACGACGCCGGGGCGGCCGGAGGCGCGCGCGAAGCCGTGGGCCATGCTCAGCCCGGCGCCCTCGTGCCGCACCTCGTAGAGCTTCACGCCGTGGCCGGCGAGGGCGTTCATCCAGTGCATGTTGGCGTCGCCCATCATGCCGAACACGTCGGTGGTGCCCTCGGCGGCGAACGCCGCGGCGAGTGCTTCGTAGACCTTCACCGCGCGACCTCCTGTTTCTTGGTGGACAGCACGCTTTCCAGGCGCGGGAACACGCGCAGGGCGTTGCCGCCGTAGATGGCCCGCCGGTCGGTGTCGCTGATCGTCTCGATCGAGTCCAGCGTCGCCTTGACGTCGTCGAAGCGGCGGCCGGTCTCCGGGTCGACGCTGCGGACGGCGCCGATCATCTCGGAGGCGAACAGCACGTTCTCGGCGGGAATGATGTCGGTGAGCAGTTCGAGCCCACGCTTGTGGTAGACGCAGGTGTCGAAGAAAACGTTGTGCATCAACGCTTCCTCGAGCGGCGGACGGCCCTGGTCCTGCATCATGCCCCGGTAGCGGCCCCAGTGGTAGGGCACCGCGCCGCCGCCGTGCGGCAGGATCAGCCGCAGGGTCGGGAAATCCTTGAACAGATCCGACTGGCACAGCTGCATGAACGCGGCGGTGTCGCCGTTGAGGTAGTGCGCGCAGGTGCCCTGGACGGCGGCGTTGCGGGACATCGCGACGTGGATCATCGCGGGCACGTCCAGCTCCACCATCTTCTCGTAGAGCGGGTAGTAGATCCGGTCGGTCAGCGGCGGGGCCTGCCAGTAGCCGTCGGAGGGATCCGGATTGAGCAGGCAGCCGACGAACCCGAGTTCGGTGACGCAGCGCTCCAGTTCCTCGGCGGAGCGGCGGATGGACGAGGCCAGCGCGTCGCCGGGGGACTGCGGCAGCTGGCAGGCCGCGGCGAAGCGGTCCGGGAACAGGTCGCGCACCCTGGCGATGAGGTTGTTGCTGACCTGCGACCAGACGAGGCTGGTCTGCTCGTCGCCGTAGTGGTGCGCCATCTTGCCCGCGCCGGGGGAGAAGATCGTGAGGTCGGTGCCGCGTTCCAGCTGCAGCTTGAGCTGGCCGTTCTCGATCGCGGACCGGATCTCGTCGTCGGTGATGTGGAGCTCGTCGGGGGAGACGCGCGTCCCGGAGTCCTCGAACGCCTTGATCTGGCGTTCGCGCCACTTGCCGAGCGCGGGTGGCGCGGTCGTGAAGTGACCATGACAGTCGATGATCATGAACAGTCTCCTACTGATCTTTGAAAGCGGCGGAGCCGCTTGCTGTGGGGACGGCGACTCGCACCGCTAGCCGCACCGCTACGCAGAGCACATGTGGAACAATCTCCTAAGAATCGGCACGGCCCGTGAGCTTGCGGCCGAGGTCGAGTCCGGGAAAGGTGCGCACCGGGGCCGACATGAGGAAGCGGTAGCCCTCGTCGATGACCTGGGCGGCGTTGGCGGCGGTGACGTGCGGGTGGCCGACCACGACGCCGTGCTCGTGGCAGATCTTCACGATCCGGTCCCTGGCCTCGACCATCAGCGGGTGGTCCAGCTGCCGCGGCACGCCGAGTTCCTGGCTCAGATCGCCTTCGCCGATGAGGATCAGGCCGATGCCGGGGACCTGCTCGAGGATGGCGGGCAGATTCTCGATGCCGAGCTGGTCCTCGATCTGGATCACGACGAGGATCTCGCCGTCCGGGGCGAGCGGCCACACGTCGGCCTTGGCGTAGTACTCCTGGTTGGACACACCCCAGTAGCGCGCGGCCGCGGTCGGCGCGTCGCCGCGCAGGCCCGCCGGTTCGAACCGCTCCTCGCCGGGCATCCGGGGGTAGCGGCAGGCGGCGACCGCGTTGCGCGCTTCCTCGACGCGGCTGATGTGCGGCCACACGATCCCGTACGCGCCGAGGTCGAGTGCCTGCTTCGCGTGCCACTGCCCGTGCTCGGCGCCGTTGACGGGCACCCGGACCAGGGGAGTGGGGGAGGGCGCCAGGGTGCCGGATTCGAGGATCCGCCTGCGGTTGAGCAGATACTGCAGGCTGTCCCGCAGTGTCGTGGCGTCCCACGGCTTGTGCTCGGCCTCGAAGACGATGCCGTCGTAGTCGGTGGTCGCGAAATCGAGCGCCGCGGCGGGTTCGGGGGAGGCGAACGCCGCGAAGGCGTGCTTGCCCTCCTCGAGGACACCGATGATGCTATTCAGCCTTGCCACTGGACACTCCGCTCTGCTGGGTCTGTCGCTTGTGGACGAGACGCTGCCACCACACACGCACCCGCGCCCAGAATGTCGGCTTCTCGGGGGCGGCCTGCTCGCCGGCGCACCGGCGGATCAGCTCGTCCGTGAAATCCTTTGTCATCCGGGAGACCACGGCGCCGGCGCCCGCCTCGATCAGCGACGCGAGCTTGCCCGCGAGGTTCACCTCGCCCGCCATGTGCACCCGCGCGCCGCCGGCCTGGTCCCCGGTCACCCGGAAGGTCGCGTGCGCGTTGAACCGGGTCGCCCCCTGACCGTCCCGGCCGCGCGCGGAAAGCCGTCCCTCGCGTTCGGGTTCGTCCAGGTCCAGGGAGACCCTGGCGCCGAAACGCACCCGCACCGCGCTGAACTTCACGACCAGCGTGCCGTCGAACGAGCCGTCGTCATGGGAGTCGCCGAGTTCGGCGCCGCTGATGCAGGACACGACCTCGGAGGGGTCGGAGACGACTGCCCACACCCGTTCGGGCGGTGCGGGCACCGCGATCTCTTCGTCGATCTTTATCAAAGCTGTGACCTCGCCGCCCGACTCAGATTGTTTAACAACTTGCTTGCGGCACGTTAGCATTCCCGTCACCACTACTGCAAGAAGTGAGGCTACGTCCGATTTTGTACAACAATCTCGGATACGGGCCTCGTCGTGGGCGGCGCCCCGGCCGGTCCGGGACGGCGTGTCGGGGCCGAACTCCCCGGTCGACGGGATTGTTAAACGATTCGCGTATTCGAGGGTTGATATCGCCTCGTCGCGAGCGTACGGTGACCGAGACTGTTAGACATTTCCCGGTCGCGATGCCGATCTTGCGGCAGCACCGGGCTGCTTCCCGGGTACGGACGCAACAGAGGAGTTGTTCATGGCCAGAACCTTGTCCATCGTGACGAAGTCCTACCCGCACACCGCGTTCCTCACCGAGCCCGGCTTCAGCGCCGGCGGCCACCCCGTCGAGCCGGCCGCGGTCAACCCGATCTACAAGGCCTTCGCGCCGATGGTGCGCGAGCTCCGCTACGACGTGAGCGAGCTGGCCATCGCGACCTTCCTGCAGGCTCGCGAGGCCGGTGCCCCGATCTCACTGCTGCCGGTGGTGCTCAGCGGCGACTTCCACCACCATTCGCTGACCCGCTGGCCGGGTTCGCCCGAGATCGCGCCCGCGGACCTCGCCGGCAAGCGGGTCGGGGTTCGCGCCTACAGCCAGACGACCGGCCTGTGGGTGCGCGGAATCCTGCAGGAGGAGTTCGGTGTGGACGCCAAGGACGTCACGTGGGTGACGGTCGAAGAGCCGCACGTGGCCGGTTACGTCGAACCGCCGAACGTCGAACGCACCACGGGCAAGCTGCTCGAGGTGCTGGAGCGCGGCGACGTGGTGGCCGCCGTCCTCGGCCCGCCCGCGCTGGACAGCGCGCAGGGGCCGCTCGTGCCGATCATCCCGGACTGGCGCGCGGCCGAGGAGGCCTGGGGCAAGCGGCACGGGACGGTGCCGATCAACCACATGCTCACCGTCCGGCGTGATCTCCTGGAAGCCGAGCCCGGTACGGTTTCCGAGCTGTACCAAGCCTTCGCCGGCCAGATCGAAGCGCGCAAGGCCGCCGAGGCCGAGCCGGGTCCCCGCGTGCGGGCCCTGCGGTCCGGCGTGACCGACGAGCTCGTCGCCGGCCTGCAGACCGCCATCGACTACGCACTACAGCAGAACGTCATCCGCACGCCGGTGACCGTCGCCGAGCTGCTCGACGACTTCACCCGGCACCTCGCCTGAGCGCGTCCACCCCACCCAGTCTCGAGGTACTCATGTTCAGCGTTGACACGCATACCCACATCATCTCGCCCGACACCGCCACCTACCCGGCGGCGCCGCTCGGCGGCCACCGCTCCACCTGGTCGCAGGAACGGCCGACCGATATCGACGGTCTGCTGCGCGAAGCCGACGCCGCCGGCGTCGACCACCTCGTCGTCGTGCAGGCGTCCACGGTCTACGGCTTCGACAACAGCTACGTGGCCGACCAGCTCGCGCGGCACCGCGACCGCCTCAGCGGGGTGTGCTCGGTGGACTTCCTGTCCCCGAAGGCCGTCGACGATCTGCACCACTGGATCGACGAGCGCGGCTTCTCCGGCGTGCGCATCCGCGCCGCGGACGGCACCACCGCCGTGCCGACGCCCGGCCGCGGCCTCGACGACGAACGCATGACCCCGGTCTGGCAGTTCCTCTCCGACCGCCGGATCCCGGTGTGCATCCAGATGCACGCGCAGCACGCGACCATCCTTTCCGGACTGCTCCAGCAGTACCCGGGCCTGACCGTGATCCTCGACCACGCGGGCCGGCCGCGGCTGGGCGGTGACGAACCGCTGTATGCCAGTCCCCTCAACGAAACCGGCCGGGTGTCGGTCAAGCTCACCCCGCCCGCGATCCTGCGCGCGCAGCGTGAGGCCGGCTCCGCGGCACCGCTGGTCCGCGCGCTGATCGCGGAGTTCGGCGCGGCGAACGTCGTGTGGGGGTCGAACTTCCCGGCCTCGGATGGTTCCCTGTCCGATCTGGCCGCGTTGATCAAGGCGCAGCTGCCCGAGCTCAGCACCGCGGAGCTGGAACTGATCACGGGCGGCACCGCGGCGAGGCTGTACGGGCTGTCCGGCGCCGAGG